>Ga0210395_10000277_pt1 | contig 40441 bp, 29 predicted proteins | sample IncBWH4OmetaG_FD_150861 | JGI IMG/M metagenome (GOLD analysis project Ga0210395, IMG submission 150861) | Forest soil microbial communities from Barre Woods Harvard Forest LTER site, Petersham, Massachusetts, United States - Inc-BW-H-4-O ...
GAAGGGAAGCACCGAGGACATTCCACAGGTACAGATCGCGCTTTTGACCATTGATCCGAAGACCGGCGAGATCAAAGCCTTGATAGGAGGACGAGATTACGGGCAGAGCCAGTTGAATCATGCGCTGGCCCACCGTCAGCCCGGATCGGTGTTCAAGCCGTTTGTTTATGCCGCTGCTTTTGACAACGCTGTGGACGGCGTGCAACCGGTGATCACGCCTGCGACGACGATCGATGACGAGCCTACGACGTTCGAATTCGACAACAAAGAGTACACCCCGAACAATTACGGCGAGAGGTTCATGGGCCATGTAACGGTGCGCGATGCGCTGACGAATTCGCTGAACGTGGCGACCGTGAAAGTCGCCGAGCTGATCGGCTACGGGCGCGTGGTGCAGATCGCGCGGCAGATGGGGCTTGGCAACAATATTCAACCGACGCCGGCGGTCGCGTTGGGCGCCTATGAGATGACGGCGGTGGACGTAGCCGCAGGCTACACGGCGTTTGCAAACGGCGGCACGCGCGCGGAGCCGCAATTCCTGCACAGCGTGGTGAGCGCCGACGGAAGCGTGCTTGAGAAATTTGCGCCGCAGACGCATGCGGTGCTGGATCCGCGCGTAGCCTACCTGGTCACCAGCCTGCTCAAAGACGTTTTGAATAAGGGTACCGGCGCGGCAGTTCGCGCGCGAGGTTTTACGCTTCCGGCGGCGGGAAAGACGGGCACTTCGCGCGACGGGTGGTTCGCCGGGTACACCTCGAATCTCTTGACAGTGATATGGATCGGGTTTGACGACAATCGCGATCTTGGCCTGTCCGGCGGTGCCGCAGCCGCCCCTGTCTGGGCGGACTTTATGCTACGCGCTACGGCACTGCCGGCGTACCGCGACGTCAGGGACTTCAGCATGCCCGATGGCGTGCAGTCGGTTTTGATTGATCCGGAATCGCTGGAGCTGGCCACCCCGAACTGTCCCACGACGCGCGAGGAAGTCTATGTTGCAGGCTCGGCACCGACGGCGTTCTGCGAGCTGCACGGCGGGAGCGCCGCGGCGGCCTCCTCAGGCTCCTGGTTGTCCCGGGTTTTTGGCGGCGGGGGCGAACCCAAACCGCCGCAAACCGATGCGCAGGGCAAGCCGATAACGTCCTATGATCCGAACCGGCCACCCGATGCGACCGGCCAGGGTACCGTGGATCCAAACCTCCCCCCTGCCGAAAAGAAAAAGAACCCTTTGCAGAAGATTTTTGGTATCTTTGGGGGCAAGAAGAAGGACCCCGACAAGGCTAAGCCTCAAACGGATAAGCCACCGCCGGAGAAGGGAGACTCGCCATGACTCCGTTAAAAGTGGCAGTTCCAGTCAGTATTCTCCTTCTAAGTCTGTCGATTCCAGCAACAGGACAAACACTCGAGGAAACGCGGTACATGATGGTGGCGCCCGGCGCGCCGCAATTGCCCTCGCCGCAGGACCCGGTAATCGTAGTGCGTCCGGAAATCACGGACGAGCAGATGGGCGACCTCTACATGATCCGCAAGCAGTTTCGCGAGGCCGCCGGGCTGTTCAAAAAGCTTTCCGATCAGGACCCGCGAAATCCCGTCTATTTGAACAAGCTTGGCATCGCTCTGCATCAGCAGGCGGCACTAGGATTGGCGCTGAAATACTATGAGCGAGCTGTCAGAGTCGATCCGCGTTATGCGGATGCGGAAAACAATGTGGGCACCATTTGGTATCAGCGCAAGAAATTTGAGAAGGCCATAAAGGCCTATCAAAAGGCGATTGCGATTCGCAGCGACATGGCTGTGCTCTACAGCAATCTGGGTTACGCGTATTTTGGGGACAAAAAATACGAGCAGGCGATTTTCGCGTTCCGGCAGGCGTTGACCCTTGATCCTCAGCTTTTTGAGCACAATGGATCGCGCAGCGGGTCGATCCTGCAAGACCGTTCGGTCGAGGATCGCGGGCGGTTTTATTACATGCTGGCGAAGTCCTATGCGCAGGCTGGCGACCTGGAGCGCTGCATCCACTACCTTCGCAAGGCCAAGGACGAGGGTTACAAAAACTTCGCCGATATAAAGAAAGATCCGGCGTTTGGAGCGGCGCTCAAGGATCCTGCCGTTCAAGAGCTGCTTGTGCCGAAACCGACGGACGCCGCGCAGCTGTAACGCGCGGAGCGGCCCAGCCGAGCGAAGCGGGCCCGCCCTGACACGGGCGCAAACGCCGCGGGAACCACCCCTATACTTTCTGTTTTTTCACACCATTTGCCGCTGTGGAGGTGCCCTGTCGCGTGCGCCTCACCGCGCGCGCTATGTACCCGAAGTTTCCTGTTTGAAGAAGGTGTATCACGGCAAATAGCACGCAAAAGTCAACTTACTCGTGCAGCACAACGCTCAAGAGAGACGTATTGATCTGCAGGCCGCCGTTGTATTTGATGAAACCCAGCTTCCTGAATTTGTTCATGAAGAAATTGACGCGCGACCGCGTTGTGCCCACCATCTCCGCAAGCACTTCTTGCGACACTTTGGGAAGCAGCTTTTGAGTTTGGCCCCTTTCGCCATAATGGGCGAGCAGCAACAGGGTCCGCGCCAGACGCTTCTCGCTGGAGTTGAAGAGCTGGTCGATCAGGTCCTCTTCCACTCGGATATTTCGAGCCAACATGTAGGCGATGAAGCGGTCGGAAAACTCCTGTTCCTTGTGGAGCAGTCGAGTCATCTCGTCTTTCCCTATGACCAGCACGGTGGTTGGTGCAATCGTGGTCGCAGTCACCATGCAAATGGACTGGCCCGCCAGGCACCCTTCCCCCACAAAATCGCCCGGCTTGAGAATCGCCACAACGGCTTCCTTGCCGGTCTCGTTGACCACCGTCAGCTTCACACCACCTTCCTGAATGTATATGACCTTCTTCGCGGGATCGCCCTGCGCGAAGACAGTTTCTTTGGCCCGAAACTTGGCTACCCTTCTCCCTAAACCGGCCGAGTCCAGGAACAATTTCACATTAAATGCGGGATTTTCAGAATTCGCTTTTTTGTTGGAGCGAGCAGTTTTGGCTGAGACCGTCCGACCTGGTGAAGACACGATAAGGCAAAAATAGCACGATCCTGCTCTGTGTGCAATAGTGAACAGCCGGTTCCGGCGGATACTTCGACTCATTGTTGTTCCGAATGGGGGCACGCAAGAGGTTTTTAAGTACCAATTTAGTGCCTATGTTCTTTAGTGGACAACAAGATATCATATGAAGAGGCATTCTTCCTACAGATTCGGTAAGCCGATGCGCGGGCGATGTTGGACTCGGAAGAAGCCAGTGCCGTGGATTCGGCTGCCAGTCTCGATGCTTGCGGACCTCCGAGCAGGTCGCGGAGCAGAATCGCAAAGAGTTTGACTCCGATCGAAGCGGGCGAAAGCGGAATTTGGTCCCGGCCCGCGCGTGCCGCTACGGAGGATAAGGGGCAGCCATGAGCACACCCGATCGTCGCTATTCACACCGCTATGGACTAAAGGTCTCTTTGGTTTTTTGCCCGGTGCACTCTCTACTAGAAAATGGTCACTCCGCGAAATCTATAAATATATCGTCGCGAGGGGTTTACTTTGCGACCAGGCATCCGGTATCTGTGGGGCTGCCTGTTCACGTGCTTCTGCGAATGCCAAAAAGGATCGCGGGAAAACAAGCGACCGCAAGAGTCTTCACCGGCAGGATCTGCCACGTTGAATCGAACCAGGATCCGCAGGAAAGCTCCGGAGTGGGCGTCGAGTTTTTCTACTGGGAAGCTCCTTAGACAGGTGCGGGCAGGAGTTTAGATCATCGCGCAAAGCGACGCTTATAAGGCGATCGGGCGCTGCTGCTCTGCTACAATCAAACGAGTATGAAGCGGCCTGTTTTCATCTCGCATTCATTTGTTCTGTATTGCACACTTGCTGTTTGCTGCCTGGTTCCTCCTTCCGTTATTGCACAACAACCTTCCGCCGGGGCGGGGGCTCCCACGAGTACACGGGTTGCCGCATCCGAGGCTTCTCAACAAGGCATTTACCTCGTTTTTCCCTTCGAAAACGAAGGTGCGTCGCCGCGATTGGACTGGCTTGGCGAGGGGCTTGAAGAACTGACGATTCAACGGCTTTCCGCAGCCGGGCAGCAAGTCTATTCGCATGCCGGGCGCGCGGGCGAACTGGACCGTTCCGGGCTTCCGTCTACTGCAAAACTTAGCCGGGCTTCGATGCTGCGCATCGCGCAGAACATGGACGCGGATTTTGTAATCTTTGGCAGATTTACCTCAGACAGGCAATCGCTGATCGTGGAGTCTCAAATTCTGCGCGTGAGTCCGACGAAGTTGCTTCCGGCGATTCGAGAGACTGGCTCGCTCGATTCGCTCATGGACCTGCATGTGCGGCTGCTTTGGCGACTTCTTTCCGCAAATGATCACACTTACACGCGGAGTCTTGAAGATTTCTCCCTGGCGCAGAGGCCGCTGCGGCTCGATGCCTTCGAACACTACATCCGTGGATTGCTGGCTAGCGACGACGATCCGCGGCTGCGCGAGCTTCGGGAAGCGGCGCGTCTCGAGCCCGAGTGGCCTGATCCGGATTTTGCCATTGGCGACGCTTACTATTCGCGCAGGGATTGCGAATCGGCGCTGATTTGGTTTCTGAAAGTTCCCAAGACGCATGACCGCTACGTCGAATCCGTCTTCGCCACCGGTGTTTGCCGGTTGCTGATGAATCAGCCGGAGAAAGCCGAAGAGGTTTTCGCGTCGCTGCAGGAAGCTTTGCGGCACAACCTGGTTTCCGGCGCCGACCTGCCGGAGATTCTGAACAATCTCGCCCTTGCGCGCGCGCGGCAGGGCAAAACGCCGGCGGCGGTCGCTGATTTGCGCCGGGCGGCGGAGCTTGACCCCGACGAAGACGATTACCCGTTCAATCTGGGATTGCTGGCGCTGGGGGCCGGCGACTTCGCCGGCGCCGCGGAGCATTTTCGAGAGGCCTCGGGGCGCGAGCCGGACAAGGCGGAAAACCGCGCGCTAATGATCCTTGCGCTCGAGAAGGGGGGCAAGCAGGCGGAAGCCGATCAGGAGCGTGATACTGCGGCTGAAACGTTCGGTCCCGATGCCCTTCCCGAAGTCAAATTGGATGCCAAGAAAGACACGCTGACGCGTCTGGAGCGCGTGCGCACGGAGATGGATACCACCGCGCTGCGGATGGAGATTGTGTCGGCGGGAGATTCCGCGAATGCGGCGGCCGAGACCGAAGCCGCAGGCACTCCCGCGGCGCACCTACGGCGGGGCCGGCAAGAACTGTCGGCCGGGCGCGTGGATGCTGCCGAGAGTGAGTTTCGCGCGGCGTTGGCGGCTGATACCGGGAGCGCGTCCGCGCACAATGGACTTGCTGAGGTCTACAGGCGCCGGGGCAAGCTGGATGATTCCGCCAAAGAACTCCAGGCTTCGCTCGGCATTCGGGATTCCGCGGTGGTGCGCACTACGCTTGCGCGCGTTTATCTGGAGCAGAAGAAACTGGATCTTGCGCGCACCGAGGTGGAACGCGCGCTGAAGCTTGCACCCAAGTATTCCGATGCAAAAGAATTGCTGGAGCATCTGCAAAAAGTGAAGCCCTCGGGAGGCGCACAATGAGCGCTCATGGTTCGGCGCAAAGAATTCGTGGCTCTAGAGTTTTCGGTTCGTGGGCGCTGACGTTTCTATCGGCCGTCTCGATCACTGCGGCGGTTATGGCGCTGCCATCCGCCACGGCCGATGAGCATTCGGGCAATCCGGTTGTGCTGCGGCTCAATCTCGACCGCGAAGTCGAACCGGTGCTGGCCACGTACATCGACGAGGGCATTGCCGACGCTGCTAACCGGCATGCGGCGCTTGTTCTGATTACCATGGACACGCCTGGAGGATTGAGCGAGTCGATGAAGGACATGATCCAGCATATTTTAACGTCCACCGTGCCCGTGGCGGTTTACGTCTCGCCGACCGGCGCGCGCGGCGCTTCGGCGGGTTTCTTCATTCTTCTATCCGCGGACATCGCCGCCATGGCTCCGGCGACGCACACCGGTGCCGCGTCTCCGGTGATTGCGATCGGCGGATTCCAGTTGCAAATCGACGAGACCATGCGCAGGAAAATTCTGAATGATGCCATGGCCTTTTTACGAAGCTATTCGGAGAAGCGCGGCCGCAATCCGACGCTGGCGGAAACCGCGGTGACGGACGCCAAAGCGTTTACGGAAAAAGAAGCGCTGGACGGCAAGCTGATCGACTTGATCGCTGCTTCGCCCGAAGACCTTTTGCATCAGCTCGATGGCCGCACGATCACGCGTTTCGACGGAACAAAGGCTGTGCTCTCGCTGAAGAATGCCGCGATCACCCCGTTTGAACTTTCGGCGCGGCAGAGTCTTCTCGCCCGCATCGTTGAGCCGGACGTTTTCTTTGTCCTTCTGATGGTTGCCGTGCTCGGGTTGTACACCGAATTCACGCATCCGGGGATGGTCGCGCCCGGCGTAATTGGAGGCATCTGCGCGGTGCTGGCGCTCTATGCCATGCACCTTTTGCCGGTGAACTTTGCGGGTGTGTTGCTGATCTTGCTGGCGCTGGCGCTATTTATTTTGGAGGCCAAGTTCACAAGCCACGGTGTTCTCGCCATTGGCGGCATCGTGTCGATGTTGCTGGGCGCGATGTTCCTGATTCGCTCTCCGCTCACCACCGGGGGAGTGAGTCTGGGAGTGGCGCTGGCCGCAACACTGCCTTTTGCGCTGATCACCGTATTTCTGATGCGGCTGGTGCTGCGTTCGCGCTCGTGGAAATCGACCACGGGGCGAGAAGAGTTGATTGGCGAGGAGGGAATTGCGTTCTCCGGTTTGGGTGCCGACATCGAGGGAATGATTCGCGTTCACGGCGAGCTTTGGCAAGCCATCTCTCCGCGAGCGGTGCTCGAAGGGAAGCCGGTGCGGGTTCGCAGCGTCGAGGGTCTGAAGCTGCACGTCGAGCCGGAGGAAGCGGCGGTGGCCGAAAACAAGTAGAATGCACTCACAATTTGGAGGGTAAACATGCCGGACGTCGGTCTTCTTGGGGGCGCTGTTTTTGTGGGGATAGTTCTGATTTGGATTTGGAATTGCCTTTATATCATCAAGGAATGGGAACGCGGCGTGGTTCTGAGGTTGGGGCGATTGTTGCCCGAAGCCAAAGGCGCGGGCATCAACCTGGTTTTCTGGCCGATTGAGACGCTCTATCGAATCAATATGCGGCTCGAAACGCTGGACGTTCCGCCGCAAGACATCATCACCCGCGATAACGTTTCCGTCAAAGTGAACGCCGTTTGCTACTTTCGCGTGGTGGACGCCAATCTCGCGATGTCGCAGGTGCAGAACTATCAATACGCTACGTCGCAGCTTGCCCAGACCACACTTCGCAGCATTGTTGGACAGTTTGAACTCGATGAAATCCTCTCGCAGCGCGACAAGGTGAATGGCAAACTGCAGATTATCCTCGATCAGGATACCGAGCCCTGGGGCATAAAAGTTTCCAAGGTGGAAGTCAAGCAAGTCGATATTCCGGAACAGATGCAGCGCGCCATCGCAAAGCAAGCAGAAGCGGAACGCGAGCGGCGTGCCAAGGTCATTCACGCCCAGGGCGAATTCGAAGCGTCGCAGAAACTTGCCGATGCCGCAAAGGTTCTGGAGACGCAGTCGTCGGCAATCCAGCTGCGCTACCTGCAGACTTTGACGGAGATAGGTGTCGAGAAGAACACAACGATTGTTTTCCCCTTGCCCATCGATATCATTAATAGCTGGGTACAAGCCTTAGGGGGGCAGAAAAAGTAAGAATGGCTTCTGGGGGAAAACGAGGGAGCGCCGGGGAGCGCGTGCTCGAAGGACGGCACGTCATCGGCTTGTTCATGCTGATGCTGCTGTTTTCGGGTGTGTTCTTCACGCTCGGTTACGTCATGGGGCGTAACCAATATGACGGCCAGGTGCGCGCAGCGACGAACCTGCGCGGCTTGCCGGAGTCAACGGTTCTGCCAAAGCCAGAGGTCACGCCCAAGCCTTCAAACAGAAAATCGGCAGCTGCGCCCGGGGCCGACGTGGTGGCCCCCGCAAATTCGGACTGGGAGTTTTACCACGCCGGTGATTCTGGCAAGACCGACGATCGTCTGAAGACAGTCATCAATCCGTCGCAGGTCCCTGCGGTGGGAAAGAGCAGCAGCTCCACCAAACAGGTCAATGCGGCCTCGAAAACGAGCGTTGCAACACCACTGAACGCAGGCGGAGGCACCAGCTTGCAGGTTGCCGCGCTCACCAAAGAATCCGATGCCATGGCGCTTGCGAATACTCTGCGCAAGAAAAGTTTTCCAACGTTCGTACAATCTCCGCAGGGTGACAAGTATTACCATGTGTTGGTGGGGCCCTATGCCGACCAGAAAGCCGTCGACAACGCCAGGAAAGGCCTCGAGGTGGCCGGTTTCAAGGCCATCGTGAAGCACTAATGCCTGGGCGTCCGTGGCTCAGCTATTTTCGTCCGCACCCCGGAAGCGAGACTCCCGCATGGATGAGGCTTTTCATTGCCGCGGTTTCCGGCGCGGCGCTCTCGTTTTCCTACACCGGCTTTTACCTGAGCATTTATTCGTGGGTGTGCGTTGGAATTCTGTTGATCGCGCTTTTCGGCGCGAGCCCGCGCGTGGCTTACGGCTGCGGATTCCTGCACGGCATCTGTTTTGTGCTGACGTCCGTCCCGTGGATCGCAGAAGTTCTCGCCGTGCACGGCGGGCTGTCGCGCGCCGGTGGATGGGGCGTTTTACTGCTGATCGCCACGGTTTGGAGCGCGGCGAACGGTGCGGTCACCTGGGCCATCCATCGCCTCTCGCTCGAGAGCATCACCCTGGCCTCGATCGGCACGCCGTTCCTGTGGGTTACGCTCGAAATGTTTCGCACCCGCCTGCCGGAAATCAGCTTTCCGTGGAATTTGCTGGGCTATCCGGCCGCCGCAAATATGGCCCTAGTGCAGCTCACGACGCTCACCGGAATCTACGGTTTGTCGTTCGTCGTCGCTGCATTCAATGCGCTCCTCGCGTGGAGCGACGCGGAGACGAAACATCCGCCCAGGCAGCGGCTGGCGATTCTGGTCGGCGCCGCGGTTCTGGTGCTCGTGGCAATGACCGCGGGTCCGCACTTCGTGCCAAAGGCTGTGGCCAATCACTCCGCGCGTGCCGTGCAGCTCAATTTCCCTGAAGCGCAGGACTATCCAAGCGATTGGTTCACGCAGCACGCTTCGGATCTCGACGAACTCGAGCGTTTCAGCCTCGCGCCTTCCGCCCATCATCCGGATCTACTGGTGTGGCCGGAAGCTCCCGCCCCTTTTTCATTTCAAGACGGGCAATTCGCTCATCTAGCCTCTACGCTGGCGACTCGGTTCCAGCACCCGTTCATCGTAGGCGTCGTGGAGTGGAAGCAGGAGAGCGTTTCCGAAGGTGGAACTTCCCACACGATTATGGCGCCTTACAACAGCGCGCTTATGTTTGATGGCCAAGGGCACCGCGAGTTTTCCTACGACAAGGTGCATCTCGTGCCATTCGGCGAGTACGAGCCGTTCCCGCTCATTCACCGCGTAGTGTCCAATGTTTCAAGCGAAGTCGGCGGATTCCGTAAAGGCACCAAATACTCTGTTGGGCAGTTTCCCAGCGGCTATTCGTTTGGCGTGTTCATTTGCTATGAAGCGATTTATCCCGGCGAAATTCGCCGTTTCGCCGCCAACGGCGCGCAACTCTTCGTCAATATTTCGAATGACGGGTGGTTTGGCCACTCCGCCGCCGCCGAGCAGCATCTGCGCATGGCGCGCGTTCGCGCGGTCGAGAACCGCCGCTGGATCGTTCGCACCACGAACAACGGTATCACCGTTTCGATTGATCCTTACGGTCGCATCTTCCGTCCTCTGCCACAAGACGTGCGCGCCGCTGCCGATTTGCCCTACGACTTCCGCAGTGACAGAACTCTCTACACGCGATTCGGCGATTGGTTCGCTTGGCTCTGCGTGCTCGTTTCCGTTATTCTAGTAGGGCTAACTTTCAGAAAGGCAGTCTGGCGTTCCCAGCAAACTACGGGACGCTCCCTGAATACCACATGATTCTCGAAGACCTCCAGCACCGTTACGAAGGCCTCAAACCACGCAGCGCGCTCGTGCGGAGCTATCTTTGACGCCCCGCAATACCGCGATCGCTTAAAATCACTCGAAGCCCGCGTCGCCGAACCCGACTTCTGGAACAATCAGGAAGAAGCGCAAGCGGTTCTTCGCGACCGCAAACGCGCGGAAGAACAGATTGCCGCCGACGATAAGCTGACTTCCATCTCCGGCGACATCGAGACCTACATTAGCCTGGCAAAAGAAGAAACCAACGCCGAGCAGCGCAGCGACCTTCTGAAAGATCTCGACCGCGAGTTAACGGCTGCGGAAAGTTATGTCGGCGAGCTGGAAACCAGGACGCTTCTCTCCGGCGAAACCGATCATCTCAACGGCATCATGACCATCAAACCCGGAGCCGGCGGCACCGAGTCGCAGGATTGGGCCTCCATGCTGCTGCGCATGTATCTGAGATGGGCGGAGCGCAAAGGCATTAACGCCACCGTCCTTGACGAGACTCCCGGCGAAGAAGCGGGCATCAAGTCCGCCACAATCCAGTTCGCCGGAGAAAACGCCTACGGCCTGCTTGCGGGAGAAACCGGCGTACACCGCCTGGTGCGCATCTCTCCGTTCGATCAGGCGGCCCGCCGCCACACCTCTTTCGCATCCGTCTTCGTGATTCCCGAAATCGACGACCGCATCGAAATCAACATTCGCCCTGAAGACCTGCGCGTCGATACCTTCCGATCCGGCGGCAAGGGCGGCCAAAACGTCAACAAGGTGGAAACCGCGGTTCGCATCACGCACCTGCCAACCAATATTGTGGTGGGATGCCAGGCGGAACGCAGCCAACATAAAAACCGCGAAATCGCCATGAAGATGCTACGGTCGCGCCTCTACGACCTCGAAATTCAAAAGCGCCAGGCGCATACAGACAAGCTCGACGAGAGCAAGCTCGACATCTCTTTTGGCAGCCAGATCCGCTCCTACGTTATGCAGCCCTACCGCATGATCAAGGACCACCGCACCAAGTTCAGCGCCGGCGACGTAGACCGCGTCATGGACGGCGACATTGACCCTTTTATCCGCTCCTATCTGATGGCCAAAAAAACCAAGGGCAAGCTGGACGTTCAGCTCGATGACGATCTGGACGCCGCCTAGTCCGTCCTCCATTCGCTGCATTCAAACGCCGTTCACCCCGCGATTTCGACCGTTCGCTGCACCTATAAGTCATTTAAGCTCAATGTGTTGATTCTTGGGCACGGCGATGTTACTTTCGTAGGGTTAACCTAAAGCACTGGTGAATAGCCTATCCCGGCCGCTGGGCCGCCGCGGTTCACGAAGGAGAATGTCTTTTGAGCGAAGCCTTACGCAACTTTCTTTTCACCTCGGAGTCCGTCACCGAAGGCCACCCCGACAAGATTGCCGACCAGATTTCCGATGCGGTTCTCGATGAAGTCCTCAAGCAGGACTCCAAGGGGCGCGTCGCCTGCGAAACCCTGGTCACCACGGGCCTCGCTGTTATCGCCGGCGAAATCACCACCTCCGCGCACATCGAATACGACAAGCTGGTCCGCGACACCATCCGCGGCGTTGGCTACGACCGCGCGAAATACGGCTACGATGCCGAAACTTGCGCCGTCATGTGCACCGTTAAGCGCCAATCGCCGGACATCGCCATGGGCGTCGATACCGGCGGCGCGGGGGATCAGGGCCTGATGTTCGGTTTCGCCTGCGATGAAACCGCAGAACTGATGCCCATGCCCATCCAACTCGCCCACCGCCTCACGCAGCGCCTCACCGATGTTCGCAAATCCAGCAAAGTTGATTTTCTCCGGCCAGACGGCAAGTCCCAGGTGACCATCGAGTATCGTGACAGCCGCCCGGTTCGCGTCGATACCGTGGTTATCTCCTCGCAACACAGCGAAAAGGTATCCAACGCCGATCTCCGCGACGCCATCACCGAGCATGTCATACGTCCGATCATTCCGGCGGCGATGCTCGACAACAAAACCAAATATCACATCAATCCCACCGGCCGCTTTGTCATCGGCGGGCCGATGGGCGACGCCGGTTTGACCGGCCGCAAAATTATCGTCGATACGTACGGCGGCTACAGTCGCCACGGCGGCGGCGCTTTCTCCGGCAAGGATCCCTCGAAGGTGGACCGCTCCGCTTGTTACATGGCGCGCTACATCGCCAAGAATGTCGTTGCAGCGGGGCTGGCGCGCAAGGTCGAAGTTCAGCTCGCCTATGCAATCGGAGTTGCCGAGCCCGTCTCCGTCATGGCCGATACATTCGGCACAGCGGCTGTTTCCGACGAGAAAATCACTGCGCTCATTCGCGAATACTTCCCGCTGACGCCCAAGGGCATTATCGAAGCACTCGATCTTCGCCGCCCGATCTACAAGGACACCGCCGCTTATGGACACTTCGGGCGCAGCGGGCCGAGCTTCACATGGGAGCGCACCGACCGTGCGGAGGCTCTTCGCAAAGCGGCCGGCCTCGGAGCAGCGGCTGCCGTGGAAGCAGTCGCACACCGCTAGGGCATAATTTAGAAACGCCGACGCCCGCGCCGAAGTCTTGTTTTTTCTGCGCGAAGTCACTTCGCCGCGCAAATAGGGTCTAAGGAGAACGAGTGTGGCTACAGCAGAACTAAAAAAAGGCGATGTCAAGGATATCGGGCTGGCGGACGCCGGCAAGCGCAAGATCGAGTGGGCGCATCAGCAGATGCCCGTACTCGAAATTATCCGTAAGCGCTTTGTAAAGGAGCAGCCGCTCAAGGGATTGCGCGTTTCCGCTTGTCTGCATGTGACCAGCGAAACGGCCAACTTGATGATCGCCTTACGCGATGGCGGCGCCGATGCGGTTCTCTGCGCATCGAATCCGCTGTCGACGCAGGACGAAGTCGCCGCTTCCTTGAATCGTGACTACAATATCCCGACCTACGCGATCAAGGGCGAGGACAACGAGACGTACTACTCGCACCTGCGCGCCGCGCTCGAGCATAAACCACAATTCACGATGGACGACGGAGCGGATTTGGTGACCATGCTGCTCACCAAGCGCACCGACCTGGTGGCCGAGGTCATCGCCGGCACCGAGGAAACCACCACGGGCGTCATTCGCCTGCGCGCGATGGCCAAGGACGGCACGCTGAAGTACCCCATCATCGCCGTCAACGACGCCGAAACCAAGCATTTCTTCGACAATCGCTACGGCACCGGACAGTCCACGCTGGACGGCGTGATTCGTGCCACCAACCTCCTTCTTGCCGGGCTTAAAGTGGTCATCGCCGGATACGGCTGGTGCGGACGCGGCGTGGCCATGCGCGCCAAGGGCCACGGCGCCGACGTAATCATCACCGAGATCGACCCTACCAAGGGCATCGAAGCGGTAATGGACGGATTCCGCGTAATGCCCATGGCAGAAGCTGCCAAGCAGGGCGACATTTTCATTACCGTCACAGGCAACAAAGATGTTATTCGCGCCGAACATTTCGAAGCCATGAAGAGCGGAGCAGTGGTTTGCAACTCCGGGCACTTCAACGTAGAGATCGACATTCCGGCGCTGGACCGCTTGTCGTCTGGCAAGCGCGAAGTGCGCCCGCTCGTCGACGAATATTTGCTGAAGGACGGCCGCAAAGTTTATCTCCTCGGCGAAGGTCGCCTAGTCAATCTAGCGACTGCGGAAGGACACCCGGCCGCCGTGATGGACATGAGCTTCGCCAATCAAGCCCTCTCCGCCGAATACCTGCGCCAAAACTACAAGCAACTGAAACCGCAGGTTTACGTCGTCCCCGAGAATCTCGACAAGGAAATCGCCCGCCTCAAGCTCGATAGCATGGGCCACAAGCTGGACAAACTCACTGCCGAGCAGGAGCGCTACCTGGCCTCCTGGCAGGAAGGCACTTAATTTGGTGGGAGAGACATGCTTGTCCGTCTCCTGTCTTTCAGGTGCGGTCGCATGAGGTCTGCGCCCTTTTCTTTTTTCGTCCAATGCTGCTCGATTCTGCCAAGACTCTCTAGCCGTGGCGACGCGCCCCGCTCCATCCGCGACCACAGTAGCTGCGCCAAATGCTCCTAAGTCAACGCCGCTGGGAAATGCTGGCGGACGTTGACGGGGCAAAATTCAAAGGTTAAAGAGCTGCCGCAAAATCTTTGAGGCCCTTGGCGCATAGAAATTGACAAAGGCCGATTGATCGTGAGGTACTTATTCTGGGGACCGGACGCGCCGAAGTGCGGCGATGCCGATTGCAAGGGCAATTTCGTCTATCATGGGGACGGGAAAAAGCTGGCCCTGAGGGAAATCACACAATCTCCCATCAATTAGAGTGAAATTCCTTTTTAGGAGCAGACGCGATTTTCATGTGGGACCTTTGTGCAAGCGCGCTTGAAACGGCAAAATTACGCGGCGCCACTTACTCCGATGTGCGCATGATGCATCTGCGGCAGCGCGATCTAACAACCAAGAACGGCCAAGTCGGAACGCTAGCGCAGTCTGAATCGATTGGCATGGGTGTCCGCGCGCTGGCGAGTGGTGCCTGGGGATTCGCGTCCACCGACCGCCTCACTCGCGAAGGCGTTTCCGCTTGCGCCGCTCAGGCTGTCTCCATCGCCAAAGCTTCCGCGCTAGCCAAGCGCGGAGACGTGGTCATGGTCCCGGAAGACGCTTACATCGACAGTTGGCAAAGCCCGTTTCGCAAAGATCCTTTCGAACTTCCGCTGGAAAGCCAAATCGCTCTCCTGCTCGCCGCGGATGCCGAAATGCGCCGTGTCAAAGGCGTCACGCTCACCGAAACCGGAATGCAATTTCGCAAGATTGATTCCTGGTTCGCGTCCAGCATCGGCTCGCGCATTCATCAGCGGAAGCTCATCACGGGTTGCGGCATTGCCGCCACTTCCTTTCAAGGCGAAGAAATTCAGAAGCGATCCTATCCCAACAGTTTTGGCGGCCAGCACGCACTCGAGGGCTATGAGCTGGTCGAGTCTCTCGAGCTCCTGAAGCACGCTTCGCGCGTGGGCGAAGAAGCCTCCGCTCTGCGTTCCGCGGCGCAATGTCCGGAGAAAACTGGAACGCTTATTCTCGGCGGCAGCCAACTCGGCTTGCAGATTCATGAATCCGTCGGGCATCCCATCGAACTTGATCGCGTGCTCGGCCAGGAAGCGAATTTTGCCGGCACGAGTTTCCTCACGCTAGATCAGCTCAACAAACTGCGCTACGGTTCGGACATCGTAAACGTCGTCGCCGATGCGCGCCTCGATCATGGTCCCGGCCTGGGTACTTTCGCCTATGACGATGAGGGAGTTCCTGCGCAGTCGACGGACATCATCAAAGACGGCCAATTCCGCGGCTATCTCTCCAGTCGCGAAACAGCACATCTTATTGGCTTGCAGCGCTCTTCCGGCACCATGCGCACGGAGAGCTGGAATCGTCTCCCCATCATTCGCATGACAAATATCAGCCTCCACCCAGGCACCTGGAGTCTCGACGATTTAATCGCCGACACCGACGACGCCATTCTCATGGAAACAAATCGCTCCTGGTCCATCGACGACCGCCGCTACCAATTTCAGTTTTCAACAGAACTCGGCTGGGAGATCAAGGGCGGCAAAAGGACGCGCATGCTGAAAAATCCCAGCTACAGCGGAATCACGACGGAGTTCTGGAATTCCTGCGACGCGATTTGCTCGCGCAATCATTGGACGCTCTGGGGCACGCCGAACTGTGGCAAGGGCCAGCCCATGCAAACCATGGGCACCGGACACGGCGCGGCCCCCGCGCGATTCCGCAACGTCAAAATCGGCTCGGCCTTTTCAAATCAATGAGCGCCGCCCGCATGTTCGCTAAATCCTCGGCAGCCAAGAGCGCTGTGTCCTCCGTCGAATTGTTCCCCGAGCGAGAATTGCGCCGAATCATCGATACAGTTCTTCGCCTCGCCAAATCCACCGGCGCCGATGAAACCGAAGTCCACGTCGACGAGACCGCCGATGCGCTCACGCGCTTCGCCAACAACGCCATCCACCAAAACGTTGCCGAGCACGGTCTGAACGTTTCGATTCGCACGGTCGTCGACAGCCGCACCGCGCGCGCCACGACGAATCGCGTCGACCAGGATTCCCTCCGCGCCGCAATCGAAGCCTCCCTGTCCCTAGCGCACAGCCAACCCAAAGATCCCCATGTGCTTCCGCTCCCCGGCAAACAGCGCTACCAGAAAGTGCGGCGCTTTGTGAAAGAGACCGCCGCGCTAACACCCGAACAGCGTGCCCGCGCCGTGCGCCGCGCCTGTGATCTGGCCATCCAGAACGGCCAGGTTGCCGCCGGCATTTTCGCCAGCGGCCTGCAACAATCCGCCCTGGGCAATTCGCGCGGCCTTTTCGCCGCCTACCGCGAGACGCACGCCGAATTTTCCATCACCATGCAAGAAAATCCCGCCGCAAGCTGGGCCAAAGCGAACGCCGCCAGCGTCCGCGATTTTGATCCACAAAAACTGGCCCAGCGCGCCAGCGAAAAAGCGCACCTGGCGGTCGACGCCCGCGAGCTCTCGCCCGGCCGCTACACTGTCATTCTCGAGCCAGCCGCCGTGCTCGATCTGGTCGGTTTCCTCTTTTACGACTTTTCCGCCACCGCTCTCCTGGACAAACGCTCCTGTCTCAACGACCGCATGGGCAAGCCTCTGTTCGGCAAAAACATCTCCATCACGGATGACGCCTACCACCCGCTGCAGCTCGGGGTGCCTTTTGACGGCGAAGGCATGCCGCGCCAGCAGGTTCTGCTGGTCGATCGAGGCGTACCAAAGAATCTCGTCTACGCCCGCAGCACCGCCAAGTCCTCCGGCAAAAAACCCACCGGCCACGGCTTCGCTCTCCCCAACGAATACGGCGAAGCCCCCATGAACCTGGTCTTCGCCGGCGGCGATTCTTCGCTGGAAAAAATGGTCGCCTCCACGGACCGCGGCCTGCTTGTAACCCGCCTCTGGTACATCCGCGAAGTCGATCCTTACGAAAAAGTCATGACTGGGATGACCCGCGACGGCCTTTTCCTGGTAGAAAACGGCAAAGTCACCAGCGCCGTCCGCAATTTCCGCTTCAATCAGTCCATTCTCGAGTTGCTTCGCAACGTCGAGCAACTAGGCCCCGCCGTCCGCGCCACCGGCGAAGAAGCCTTCGAAATGGTCGTCCCGGCGATGAAAGTCCGCGGCTTTCACTGTTCGGAAGTTACAAAGTTTTAATAATCCACACCTTAGAATCTCCCGCGCCATAAAACCGATTTGATAGATGCAAATTCTGCGTTGTACATCCGCACACCACCAGCTTAATAAACAGGTATGTACCGACGGTGCGCGCCACCCCACAGCTATGGGCATCCAAATTGGGGCCACCCGGACCACGACGCCTGTGGCACGGGCTTCGTAGCGCGCCTCGGAGGGCCTGCCAGCCATGAAGTCGTAGACATTGCCCTTACTGCTCTCGAACGCCTGACCCATCGCGGTGGCGTCGATGCCGACGGCGCCAGCGGCGACGGTGCCGGGCTGCTGACTTCCCTCCCTAAAGCCTTTTTCCGTGCCCGCGCAGAAGAGCAGGGAATTGATCTCCCAGAAGTATTCGGCTTAGGCTTCGCGTTTTTTCCAGCTGCTTCAGCGGCGGACGCCAAAGCCGCGGTGGAAGCCGCCGCTGACACCGAACGCCTTCGCATCCTCGGCTGGCGCCGCGTCCCCAGCAACACGAACGCTCTCGGCAGCCGCGCCCTGGAAACGATGCCCGAGATCTGGCAGTTTTTCGTAGCACCGTTTCATGCCTCGCGTGGCGTAACCCGCTTCGAGTGGAAGCTCGCTATCCTCCGCAAGCGCGCCGAATCGCTTCTGCCGGATCGCTCGTATCTCTGTTCGCTTTCCTCGCAGACGGTGGTCTATAAGGGCCTCCTCACGCCCTGGCAATTCCCGCAATTTTACGAAGATCTCCGCGACGCCACCTTTGCCACAACGTTCGCCATCTTCCACCAGCGCTATTCCACAAACACGCAACCCTCCTGGCATCTCGCTCAACCGTTCCGCCACGTCGCCCACAACGGCGAGATCAACACCATTGTCTCCAACCGCCGCTGGCTCCGCGCCAAGCAACGGGAACTTCGCGCCCGCTTGACCGTCGGCTCCTGGTTCACTCCGCTCGAAGAAAAAGTCAGTGATTCCGCCAGCTTCGATAACGCCTTCGAGCTAAAGCTCCTTGAGGGTTGCGGCCCCGATGAAGCCATGCTTGCCATGGTTCCTCCGGCGTTTGAAAACGACCCGCTCCTCTCCCGGGACATCCGCGCCGCTTTAACCTCGCTCTCGCAGCAAAGCGAGCCATGGGACGGCCCCGCCGCGTTGATTTTCTCCGACGGCCAATTCGTCGGCGCAAAACTCGACCGCAACGGCCTCCGCCCGCTCCGCTACACGCTCACGCACGACGGTCTTCTGATCGCCGGCTCCGAAACGGGCCTAATTGACCTCGAAGAATCCCGCATCGCGGAACGCCAGCGGCTCGGCCCCGGCGAAATGATTCTCGCCAATCCCGTTACCGGTCTTTTCCTTCGCTGGCGCGAAATCTTGAAGCGTCTGGCCATGCATCAAGCGCGCAACGCCATGCCCCCGCCGCGGCACCTGGCGTTCTCTGCCGCGACACGCTCCTTAAACACAAACGAGCCCAAGCGCATCGCCGCTGCCGCTGGCTGGACCGAAGATCAATTCAAAACTCTCTTTTCCGCCTTAACTCACGGCAAAGAAGCCGACTGGAGCATGGGAGACGACGCCCCACCCGCTTTTCTCTCCACTCTCAATAGAACGCTCTGGGACTACTGCAAGCAGCGTTTCGCCCAAGTCACGAATCCCCCGATCGATCCGCTCCGCGAAACTCACGTCATGTCGTTAGACGTGCATCTGAAAGACGGGGTCACGCTCTCCGGCCCTCTGCTCGACGCCGGACAACTCGCCGAACTCTCCGAATTCTTCGGCCCCGTTCATCGCATCAGCATGACTTTCTCTTCTGCCCTGGGAGTCCCGGGCGCGCGCTGCAGTGTTGCTCAGCTATCCGCTACCCCTCTGAGTAGCAGCGGACGCCCGGGACTCCTCCTCCTTTCCGATCGCGGCATCAACGCGGGAAACGCCACTCTTCCCGCGCTGCTGGCCACTGCCGCTGTCTGGAAAGCGATGGTTCGCGAGGGCCTCTGGGACTTGCCGCTAGTCGTCGAGTCCGCGCAAGTCTTCGACACGCATCATGTAGCGCTCCTGGTCGCCGCCGGTGCCAGCGCCGTGGTCCCCTATCTCGCCGACGAATTTGCGGAATCGCTTGAATCAGGCGGCGCCGACCGCATGCGCGCCGCCATCACCGCGGGCCTCCGAAAAGTTCTCGCCCGCATGGGTGTCTCCACCCTGGCGAGTTATCGCAACAGCCATCTCTTCGAAATCGTCGGCCTCTCCGAAGACCTATGCGCCGACTTCTTCGAGGACGCTGCCGATTACCCCGGCTCGAAAACGATCGACGATCTCTTCGCGGATTATCTGCGCATGCACACCGCGGCATTTTCGTCCGAGTCCGCCGAACTTGCCGATGCTGGACTGTACCGCTTCCGCAAAGGCGCCGAACTTCACGCGACGTCTCCGGAAGTCGTTCGCCGCATGCACGCCCACATCCGCGCCCCCGAAGCCGGAAAATTCGCCGCCTTCGAAGAACTAGCCGAACACCAGGGCACCGTTTTTCTTCGCGATTTGCTAGAGACCGTTCCCGGCACGCCTGTTCCCATCGAGGAGGTGGAATCCACCAACGCGATTCTCCGCCGCTGCAGCACGCAAGCGATGTCTCTCGGCTCGCTGAGCCCGGAAGCCCACCGCACCTTGGCGCTGGCCATGAACATGATCGGCGGCCGCAGCAACACCGGCGAAGGCGGCGAGGATCCCAACACCTATCGCTTCGAGCCCGCCGCAGCAAATAAAATCAAACAAGTCGCCTCCGGCCGCTTTGGCGTCACTGCTGACTATCTGGTCCACGCCGAAGAACTTGAAATCAAAATGGCGCAAGGCTCAAAGCCTGGCGAAGGCGGCCAGCTCCCCGCGCGCAAAGTCACTGAATACATCGCGCGCATTCGGCACGCAACTCCCGGCACGCCCCTTATTTCGCCTCCGCCGCACCACGACATTTACAGCATCGAAGACCTCGCCCAGCTCATCCACGACTTGCGCGCCGTCAATCCCAGCGCGCGCATCGGCGTCAAACTCGTTTCCGGCGCGGGCGTAGGAATCATTGCCGCAGGAGTCGCCAAAGCAGGCGCGGACGTCATCACCATCAGCGGCCACAACGGCGGCACCGGCTCCTCGCCGCTCACTTCCATCAAAAACACCGGCTTACCCTGGGAAATCGGCCTCCGCGAAACGCACGACACGCTCGTCCGCGCCGGACTCCGCTCGCGCGTCTCTCTCCGCGTAGACGGCGGGCTGAAATTTTCGCGGGACATCATCGTCGCCGCACTGTTTGGCGCCGACGAATTCGGTTTCGGTACCGCCTCGCTGCTCGCCATCGGCTGCGTGATGGCACGGCAATGCCATCTCAACACCTGCCCCGTGGGGATCGCCACGCAAGACGAAAAGCTTCGCACCCGCTTTACGGGAAAGCCGGAAATGGTCGCTGCCTATTTCCGCTCTCTCGCCGAGGAAGTCCGCAATCGTCTCGCCCAACTCGGCGCCCGCTCTCTCAGCGAGCTCACCGGTTGGTACGACCGTCTCTGCGCGCGTTCCGGCATGGATCCGCTGCTGATCGTTCCCATGTCTGAGTCCGGCCGCGTCGCTCCTCATCAGTCTCCCGTGCTGTACGCCGCCGCACGCGAGGACGCCCTGCACTTCAGCGCTGGCTTCGAGCTCCAAACAGAATCCGAGGCCATCCAGAATTCCGATCGCAGCGTTGGCGCAGGCATGAGCGGGGAACTTATGCGCCGCCGCCGTCCGGGCAGCCAGCACAGTCCGCTAGCCCAGGAAATAACGAAGGAATTCCACGGCTGCGCAGGACAAAGCTTCGGCGCATTCCTAGCCGATGGAATCACTCTGGTGCTTTCCGGCGAAGCCAACGACTATGTCGGCAAAGGACTCTCGGGTGGAACCATCGCCATAGCCGCCAGCTCAGCCGCCTCTCGCCGAGGCGACGTTCTCGCCGGCAACACAGTTCTCTACGGCGCCACGTCAGGCCAGCTCTTCGTAGCCGGCCGCGCCGGTGAGCGCTTCGCTGTCCGCAACAGCGGCGCGCTCGCGGTCGTCGAAGGCGTCGGCCAGCACGGCTGCGAATACATGACCGGCGGCGTCGTCCTAGTTCTCGGCCCGCTAGGCCTGAATTTTGGCTCCGGCATGACCGGCGGCCTGTCCTACGTTCTGCGCGGCGAAGCCGACGAAGTCATTCACCGCGATTTCGTCGCCCTCTCCGAGATCGACGCCCAAGAACAAACCTGGCTGCGCACCGTCCTGGAAGAACACCTGCGTCTCACAGCTAGCCCGCGTGCCTCGCGTCTGCTTTCACGTCGCGGCGTGCTTCCGTTCCTGCGGGTCCAGCCCGTTCATTTCCAGGGCACTCTCGAAGCCACCTGGGAGCCGCTGCTAGCCCGCTTGAAGCACCCGGAAGGGGTTTTCACTCCGCCGCAAAGTGTGGCGTTTTTGCGGGCGACTCTGCCCGCATGAAAGGAGCAAGATTCTGCGCTCACTTAGCGGAGGCATTCCGCTATAATCATCGCCGAGCCACCTGCCCATGGACTTCGACCAACTTGCCACTTTCGTCTACGTTGCCAAGCTGAAAAGTTTCTCGCGCGCCGGCCAAAAAGTTTTTCGCTCGCAATCCGCCGTAAGCGCGCAGATCCGGCAGCTCGAACAAGCCTATCGCGCCCGTCTCCTCGACCGTTCCGCCAAATCCGTTGAGCTGACTCCCGCAGGCGAAGTCCTATTCGAATACGCCGAGCGCCTTCTTCGCCTACGCGACGAATCCATCCAGGTAGTGGCCGACCGCGGCGACGTAGTCCAAGGCCCGCTCGTCTTTGGCGCCAACGAAGCCACCTGCCTCTATCTTCTTCCCGACATGTTTGCGGATTTTCAGCGCCGCTATCCTCAAGTGCACATCAGCATCTACCGAAATTTCAGCCACAAAATTTTACAGCGCGTGGAAGACGGGTCCGTCGACGTCGGCATCGTCACGCTCCCCATCAAATCGCCGACGCTTAAAGTCCACCACCTCTCACGAGACCGCTTGCGTTTTATGGTAAGCTCGCGAAATCCTCTCGCCCACCGCTCCAAGATCACCCTCGAGGAAGTCGCCGCGCAGCCGCTGATTTTCCCCCGGACCGGCTTCACCCGCCAGGTGCTCGACAAGCTTTTCCGCCCCTATCGCGCCCGCCTCCGCGTCGTCATGGAACTCCCCAGCATCGGCATGATCAAGCGCTTCGTCGCCGCCGACGCCGGCGTCTCCTTCATCAGCGAAAGTTTCGCACGCGATCAAGTGAAAGCCGGCGAAGTAAAACTCCTCAACGTAGAAGGCGTCGACCTGTGGCGCGAACTCGGCCTGGTCTATCGCCGTGATCGTAGCCTCCCACGCGCCGCCCAGGCCCTAATCGCGGTCATTCGCGAACACAAAAAATTCCCCGACACCGCAACAGCTGCCGCTTCTGACTAGAATCTTCGCGTACGTGGACCGTGATCATGGAGGGGCGTGAACTTCCTGTGCGTCTCAACCTAAGACTGGACAGAAAGGGCATACAGAAGTCAGCGAAGCCACCTTTAGATATAGCAAGTGGCATGGCTACAGTGCTCTTGTTGCATGGGGTCTGATGATGGTGGCCGGTATGGTTTTGCAGCGGGCTGAAAAATCAAATTGACCCATTACCAGCGGGAAAGTCAGTGAAGTATATTATTGCCCCCCAAAGGTGTATCAAAACAAATGGCTTGATCTCCCTTGAGAGTGAAAACCATTGGCAGGACGGGGCACAGGGCGACAGGAAGCCACAACCTCAAACCTCGCGTAAACAGGCTCGCCTCAGCCCCCTGTCACCAACCAACTCAATGTATGTTGAAGTCCAGGCTCGCAATCGATCTATTGATCACATTTTCCTGGATTTGAATGAGATCGTTGTCGGCGTAGGTCATGCCGAGCACGGTCAAAACATCGGCCCCTCGAGAAATCACCACCAACGTTCCGGACCAATCATGCCCTTCCGCCAAGCCGCGGTAGTGATACTCGACAGCCGGCAATCCGCCCACCACGGTCTTCCGCTGCGAAATTCTCCGGTAGTTGTCGTAGATCTCGCTTAGCCGCTTTTCGATGGTCGCCGCTGCGGGTTCCAGCGCAGCTTTACTCTGTTCCTGTCCGATCACCATCAGCGTCGTCTGGTTGTACGTGCCCAGGGCCACGATCGCGTTCGGCAGCGAGTTCCGCGCCTCTTCGATCAGTGCCCAGCTCGGTGCTTTGTACATTCTGAAGCCATGCGTGTAGTTCGTATAGAGGTTACCCTGAATGTCTTCGTGGATCGCCGGAGGTTCCGGCTCTTTTGGTGCTACCGGCTGCGCTGCCGATGCCACCAGTGATGAATCCGGCGCTGCTGCGAGTGTCGTGAGCTTGGGGGCCACTGCATTCGTCTTCGAGGCCACCGGAACCTCCGGCTTCACCGCCGTATTGGTGATTTTTCGGGCTGCTTCTTCGCGCTTTCCCGCCGCAGCCGGTTCCGCAGATTTCGCGCTGGCATTCGTCGCCGAGGTCGCTCCTTCTGTTGACGAAGCCACGGCCGGTTCCGTTTTCGGTTCCGCATTCCTACCAGAATCTTTCTTCGCTACTGGCGTCTTGTCGGATTTCGGCGTCTCGCTGACCGGCGCGGACGGAACAATCGACGCGATCTTATCTTTCTCCACGAGCACATATCCGTAGTCCGTTTTGACTTTGAACATGTTGTCTTCGTAAGCCACGATCACGCCATAAAGCTTCTTTCCATCTTTCAAGCGAATTTCATCCGCCGGCGCGGCAGTGGCCGTAGCACACAAAGCGACAAACAGAGCCGCGACGCGAAGGCGTCGGCGCTTTCCTAGGACGGCCAACGCCCGAATGTACAGGGAGCCGCGCATTTTGGGGACAGCCATGCTTTCAGTATGGGGTCGTGGCCAGGCCCTCGCAACCTTCATGGGCGCGGTGGTGTCCGCCGTGTTACCTCAGCCAGCAGCGCTGCCATCCGCCGCGCCAGCCGCTCCACCTGTTCGATGGACTCGCTCAGCCGCGCCCGCAGCGGCTCCGGCAAATTCGCGTGCGTCTGCTGCATCGCCAAAGCCTCCGCAATCATGAGCAGCTCTTTGCGATGCCGCGGGTTCAGCCGCTCCCAAAGCCGCCGCTTCGCGCTCCGGTTCCGCCCCAGCCACTCTTCGCCCGTCCCCGTCGGCCGCCCCGCCTCTGGCTCCGCCGAATGACTCGCCGCCGAAGTGGCTGCTGCCGCATTTGGCTTTTTTGTCCGAAATAACATTCCATGCAGCTCCGCACTGTCATTCCCGCGTCTTTTTTCTCTCGGTACTGGGCTTCCTCGGTGTAGCGTTTTCACTTCTTCAACACTTCCATTCTTTCCCCATGGACCTGCCCGCCCATCTCCACACGCCCCGTCACGCGCATCGCCCGCGTCTCAAACACCAACCCGCCATAGCGAGCGTAGGCATCGGGGAACAGCACTACTTCATACAACCCGCGCTGATCCTCCAAGGTCACAAACATCATGTTCCGGTGATTCTTCGTCCCCACGTGCCGGTAGGTCACCACCCACCCGCACAACGTCACGCGCTTCCCGCGCAATCCGTCCAACTCATCGCTCCACGCCTCTCCATTCCGAGGCAAAAAATCCAGCGGGTGCCCGCTCACGCACACCTCCAGAATCTCCCGCTCATACCGCAGCCTCTTTTCCTGCGTGTAGTCCACCGCGGGCATTCCCGCAAGCGCCGCGCCGATCGCATCATCGCCGCTCGCTTCGGCAAACAGTGTCTTCGGCCCTCCACGTGGCACCGCCACTCTTGGCCGCGCGCTTTTACCGGCTTGCAAAATATTCCATCGCCACAACATCTCCGGCCGCGCCATTCCGCGCGCATCCCGACCCTCTCCCACTTCATCAAACGCCCCGCACTTGATCAACGCCTCGATTTCATCCCTCTCCACCAATACACGGCGCAGGAAATCCTCGAGCGACCGAAAGGTCCCACCTTCTTCCCGCGCCCGCACAATCGCCGTAATCGTCTCGACGCGCAGGCCCTTCACCTGCATCAATCCGACGCGCAGCGCGCGCTTCCCATCCGCAGGCAAGAGCGGGCGAGGCATTCCCGTCTCGCGGACCTTCGACTCCGCCGTGTATTCCATCCGCGAATGATTCACCGATGGCAAGCGCACTTCGATCCCCCAGCGCTTCGCTTCTTCCACATACGCCGACACGTGATAAAACCCCGCGCCAGCGCTGCACATCGCCGCCAAAAACTCCGCTGGATGATGCGTCTTTAAATACGCCATGCGATACGATATGTCCGCGTAGGTCGCCGCGTGCGCCTTGCAAAAACCGAATCCGGCAAATTTTTCCACCATCATCCAGGTCTCTTCGCGTTGCTCTGTGGTTAGCCCCATCATTCCCGCTGCCAGCATGAACTTTCCACGCAACCGATGGAGGTCACGACGGCCGGAGAATTTCGCGGACGATCGTCGCATGATGTCGGCTTCGGCCAGCGACATCTCCCCGGCCACCTGAGAAATCTGCATCACCTGTTCCTGGAAAATGCATACACCCAGCGTATCGCCGAGAATCTTCTCGAGCGCTGGATGCGGATATTCGATTCGTTCCTCGCCGCGCAGCCGCTTTATAAACAATTCTTTCGATCCATACTCCGCCGCTCCGGGCCGGATCAGCGCCAAAGCTTGCGCTACTTCCTCGAGAGCGCGCGCTTTCATCATTCGCAACAGTCCGCGCATGGCCGGCGACTCGATCTGAAACACACCCATCGTTCTTCCCGCCGCAATCACCGCCCACGTCGCCGGGTCGTTTTCCGGTATCGCGTCAAAATCGATCTCCCGCGGCTTCGGGCAAGGCGTCACTCCATCCGGCGCAACTTGTCCCTCAGGGTCGTTTCGCGAAGCGCCAGTTTGTCGATGTGGCGAAGAGTCTTTCATTTCCTCGACTTCCTTGGTTTCCTCCAGTTCGTTTTCAATATTGTCCAGCGCCAGCGACATCGTCGTGAACCCGCGCTGGCCTAGCAGATCCATCTTGACCAGCCCGAGCGCTTCGATCGCATTCATGTCGTATTGCGTCACCACAATTCCTTTCCTGGCGCGCTCGAGCGGTGTCAGCCGGGCAAGTGGCCGCCGAGAGATCACCATGCCGCACGGATGAATGCCCATGTGGCGCGGCAGATCGTCGAGCCGAAGAGCCACTTCGAGAATCGTTTTCCAGGGCTCTTTGTCGACAGGAAGGTTGCGGCATTCCGGGAGATCGCGAATGGCCTGCAAAATCTCGCGCACCGGCCGGTGCGGCAGCCGCTTGGTAAAATAATTCACTTCGGCCGGCGGCACGCCAAACACTTTCGCGATTTCGCGGATGGCCAGCCGCGCGTGCATGGTCACAAAACTGCCGATCATCGCGACGTGCTCTTCGCCCCAGCGCTCGTACACATAGTCGAGCAATTCATCCCGCCGCGCGCCGCAAATGTCGATGTCGATATCCGGGCAATCGCCGCGCTGCTCGTTCAGAAATCTCTCGAAGTACAATCCCCAACGTAACGGGCACACGCAGGAAATTCCCAGACAATACGTCACTATCGAACTCGCCGCCGAGCCGCGCGCCACCGCCGGAATCCCGCGCCGCTTGGCCTCTTCCACGATCTCCCACACCAGCAAAAAATACGGCGCCAGGTGCAGCTTTTCGATCACTCCCAATTCATGCGTCAGCCGCGAGAGCACTTCGGGCAGCAGCGGGCGGTAACGCCGGCGCGCTCCAGCAAAGCACAATTTCCACAAATACGAAAATGCGGACTCGCCTTCCGGCACCGGAAATTCCGGAAAGATCGTCTTGTTCAGCGTGAGCTCCAGATTCGATCGCTCCGCAATTTCCAGAGTCGCTTGCAGCAATTCAGGATGATCCGGGAACAGCCGCTCCATTTCCGCCGCCGGTTTGAACCACGCTTCCCCGGTCGTGATGTCCGGAGCCGCCACCGTCGTCAGCAGCCCGCCGGTACGCACGGCATTCACCGCTCGATGATGCAAATGCTCTTCGGGCCGCAAGAAATAAACGTTGTTTGTCGCCACCAGGGGCACACCCAGCTGGCGCCCGATTCGTTGCGCTTCGCGCAGCATGCGCCCGTCTCCCGGAGACAAATGGTGCACCTCGATCCACAGCCGCTCGGCAAAAATGTCCTTCAACCGCGCGAAGTGACAGGCGGCTGGCGACTCATGATCTGTGCCAGATACTTCTTGTCGCGGTTCGCTGGCAGTGCGCTGCGCTGCCTTTGTGGGAGCACGGCACGGCCTGCCCGCCTCGCTTGGCGCGTCAATTTCCGTAGGGGCGCGGCGTGCCGTGCCCCTCGGGTGGCCTTTTTGGTGCATTCGCGCTGGCAATGGACACAAGGCAATCACGCCTCTTGAATGCTCCGCCAACTCCTCCCGTGTTACCGGCCGCCCGTCATCCGCACCGGACTCCTTGCCCTTGGCCAACTTCGTCGTTCCCAAATGCCGCAGCGTCACGAGCTGGCACAAGTTGCTGTACCCCTCCATATCCGCCGCCAGCAGCACCATCGTCACGGAGTGCGTGCTTCCCTCATCCCCAGCGGAGCGAAGAATCTCTCTTTGGTTTTCCGGCCACTGCACATCCAGCGTCACTCCCACAATCGGTTTCACGCCCGCCGTTTTCGCCGCCTGATAAAACGGCACCGCCGCATACAACCCATTGGTATCCGTCAGCGCCACGGCAGGCATCTTCTGCGCCGCGGCCGCCGTAACAATCTCCTCGGGAGGCGCCACGCCCCGCAAAAACGAATAGTGGCTGTGACAATGCAAATGCAGGAACACGGGAGCCCCGATCCGAAAGGCAAGAAACCGATGCCCGCCCGAAGGTGGGCATTTGTATCGTCAAATCAGGGTAGGGAGCGGGAAGCAAAACTCAGCAACATTTGATTCTTTTGTTCTCGGTAGCGGCCCAGAACGCTGTACCCTCCATGCACAACGTAAAAACTCTCGACCCGAGGCCTCCGAAGCCAGAGGGTTTCTCTTCATCGCGATAGACAGGGCGTGGACAGCACCAGCCCGCCGGGTTTGGTTGCGTAATGCTCGCGCAGCCCGAGGCCTTTGCCGTAAAACACCGCGTTCCAGCCGTAGCGGCCGCGCACGGCATCGAGGCCGCGGTTCAGGTACCAACGGCGGTTTCGATCCGTGTCGAAGAGTTCATGTTGCCGCCGGTCGGCTTCGAGATTTGTCACCTTTACGCCTACCAGGCAAAGGGCTACGCGACGCGTGAATAATTTGTCAAAAAGTTCTTTTGCTTCCGCGAGCAGTTCGCGTTCGTCATTGGACGGCCGTGTCATTCGCGCCGTTTGGTGCGCTGAAAAATGGTCTACATACCGGATTCGCAACCCAATCGTTCGTGCTTGCCGTTTGTATTCCCGCAGCGTCGAGCCGATTCGCTCGCTCAAATACTCGATCAGCCCGCCGAGAAACTCCGTGTCGATGGTTCCACCTTCAATGGTCGTCTCGCGTGACACCGACTTCGGAGTCGAGGGCATCATCACCTCGCGCCCGTCGAGCCCACGTGCGCGCTCCCAGATCTGTCCTCCAAGCACTTCGCCAAACGCGGCTTCCAGAGCTGCTCGCGGCACCAGCCGAAGTTCTCCGATGGTCGTGATTCCACGCTCCGCCAGCATCCCCGCGTGGACATGCCCAATTCCGTGCAGCTTCTCGACCAGCAGCGGCGTCAAAAAGTTCTCTTCCGTTCCCGGCGCGATGATGCGGAAGCCTCGCGGCCGCTCCAGCCGCGACGCAATCGACGCCACCACTTTCGTTCTTGCCGCGCCTACGCTCACGCTCAATCCCGTTTGTTCCAGCACTTCCGTCTGGACTCGCCGCAGGGCCGCTTCATAATCCGGGTACAGCCGCTCCGTCCCAGCAAAATCCAGATAAAAATCGTCCAGCGCCGCCGTTTCCACCGCGGGCGTGTAGGTCTCAAGAATCCGCCGCACGCGCTCCGCAAAATCCGCGTAGTGTTCGTATTGTCCTGGCACCACTATCGCCTTCGGGCAAATCCGCAGCGCATCGCGAAATGTCATCGCCGTTTTCACGCCGCACATTTTTGCTTCGTAGCTTGCCGACGCTACCACGCCGCGTCCCACTAGCACGGGCTTTCCGCGCAGCTTCGGGTTCAGCACCTGCTCGACCGAAGCAAAAAACGCGTCCACATCCACGTGCACAATGTTGGGGATCTTGCCGTCGCTGTTCGAGCTCAGGCCTCCCGGTTTGGGCTTTTTCTGTTCGCGCGCGTCTTCGTGAAAAGGATTGAACGGCATCGCCACTGCGGGAAATACATTTTCGACACAGACGTCCATAACGGGCTCCTAGTGACTGGGATCGCACAGCGGTCCAAGCTGGGAACCGGAATCATTTAGACCGTTGTCATCCGAACGATGCTGACCCGACCGCGTTCTCCCGGTCCCGGAAGGATTTCGGGAGTCGAGGGGTCTCTCTTTTTGAGTTGACCCCTCACCCCGCTTAGGGCTCGGAATTTTCAACGGGCGGCGCCAGCTCGTGAGAGCCAAAAAAGGCAATGGAGCTGAACGCCGACCGTTTCCCGTTTCCTCTACCGCCACGCACTATAGGCGAACAAAAAGCGAAAGTCAAGAACTTTAAATAACCGCCGCGGGTCAGTTTGAAAGTGACCGAAGGAGCAGCATACGTGGCGCCGTGGCGCCGTACCGAAGCAAGTTCTAGTGAAAATCGAGCATCGAGAGGCGGCCTGGGTTCAGCAAGACCACTGGTCGCGGTGCGATGATGGCCGGACGCTGACCATGGCGCATCACCAAGACGATCTTGCTGGGCAGGTGTCGGTTTTTGAGGAAAGCCCAGCTAGCCGACGGTGCTAGGTTTGACAAACCCTAGGAATCGAATGGACCCACTACCAAATAGCCCTGAAATAGCCCTACTCCTCGCTTCTCGCGAAGAGTGGGGCCCGGGTTATTCTTTCGCTTCTAGAGCTTCCTTTCTGAGGTTTTCCCGTAGATGAATCTCCGTCACGAAGCCATAACGACGCTCATCAGCCTTGGGTTCCGCCGACGAAACCCGCCGGTCGGTGTAGTCCGTGCATTCGCGCACCGCAAAAGGAACCAGACCGTTCGGGGAAATCAGGCGGCAGAAAATCTCCAGTTCTTTCGCCTGATAACCCTGGCGGGTGGTTCCCCATGCGCATGTCGCGCAAAGCCCGAGTCCGGCGTTGCGCGTGAAAGACATCCATCGAATCACGGTCATGGTTCCTCCTTTCTTCAAAGCGCTGATTGTCGGTCATGCGAAAATTCCACTCGGCGCGATTATTCTGTCGATGCGGTTGAATCATTTGCTGTCGAAAGAGTCTTCGGATCTTCGCTTTCGAGTTCTCGAAGATTCGCACCACTCACAAAGCCGACATTCCGAGTCGGCTTTCCGGTGGTGCTTCTCAAGTGCCAGGCGATTTCTTCCATGTCTTCCTTGCTTGCCAGCCGCCTGTCCTCGTAGAAGGTGCACTGGCGTACCGGAAAACGAATTTCGCGCTCCATATAGAAAGTTCGGCAAAACACTTCCTCTTCGGTCGCGCGGAATCCGCTTATGATGTGGCCGCGTGTGCAGGTCTTGCACAAGGATTCGTAGCCTTCCGGGGTTCCTCCCTTGATGGTGATCGTGACCATATTTTTCTCTTTTTCTAGGAAGCGCTTCAACGCTTCGGACTGTGCTCTTTCGCATGCGAACAAATTGTTCGAACATAGGAAGGGCGGTGATTCGCGCGAACGAAAAAATCGCGCGACAATACGGCACAACTAGCCGCTCGACGTCGAAATAGTTTCAATGAAAGCTGCCGACGAGAAAGGAACTAACGGAAGCGAGCAGACGACGTCCGTTCGCTGCCGCGATCCAGCCGCGCCGGCAACGCCGCAATACGGTCTATCGGTATCAACCGCCGCATGGGACGTAGTCCTCCTTAGGACGACTTCGAGAATGCCACAGAATTCACGCCGCGAAAACAAGAAAAAATCGAATGGGAGCCGGTAAAGCGCGAACGGCCGAATTCCGCCAGCGAACGGTTTCTGCCGTCCTTTTCCTCTCGTATTTCTGTCGTATTTCTTGACTCCGAATGGCATCCGGGATACATCTTCCCCAATGAGCGCTACTTTCGTTCTGGTTCTGGCCTTCGCTATCGGTATCGTGTCGGGGATGCGGTCCCTGACGGCGCCGGCGGTCACCGCTTGGGCTGCGCATCGTAACTGGCTTAACCTAGCCGGAACCCGGCTCGCGTTTATGGGATCGACTGCCGCTGTGGCCATTTTCACCGTGCTCGCGATCGTTGAGCTCATTGTCGACAAGCTGCCAGGGACGCCCAGCCGCACCGCGCCTGTGGGGCTGATCGCCCGCTTGGTCTTGGGAGCTCTTGCGGGGGCTTCGGTCGGCGTGTCTGCGGGGCAGTCTCCCGCGCCTGGCGCCATTCTTGGCGCTGCGGGCGGCCTTTTAGGAGCCTTCGCCGGCTATCAATGGCGGACTGAGCTTGTAAAGGCGCTCAAGGTTCCCGACTTTGTCATTGCTCTCGTCGAAGACGCCATGGCCATCGGCGCCGCGCTCTTTATCGTCTCCCGGCACTAGTTCTGGAGCTGTTTCGAAAACCGCTTATCCGCTGCTGCGCGCGGTCTCCTCCATGGCAACTTTTCATTTGCTTCGACTTCCCATTTCCGCGACTATTTCTTCACTCCGGGCACGCCGGATACTTTCATGGACTTGAATCTCTTTTTCGCGCTGCTCGGTGGCTTGCTGGTTCTCGCCTTCGTCGCCAACCGGCTCGTGCGCTTCACCGGCGTGCCGGACGTCATCATCCTTATGGCCACGGGAGTGCTCATCGGGCCCGTGCTCCATTGGGTCAATCCCGATCTGTTTCGCGGTGCCACGCACGGCTTTGGCTCCCTGGCGCTTATCCTCATCCTGTTCGAAGGAGGCCTCGAACTCAAGTTCCGCGAAATTCTCAGCCACTTCGCCGGCGGCTTGTTTCTCGCTATTTTCAGTTACATCCTCAGCGCCGTTGGTGTCGCGCTGGTTTGTCGGCACGCTCTGCACTTCACTTGGATTCCGGCGCTCCTTGGCGGCGCCGCTCTTGGCTGCATCAGCAGCTCGATCCTTCTTCCCGTTCTACAGCAAGTGAATCTTCGGCGCGAGGTCAAAGTCACTCTGCTTGTCGAAGCCTCGTTTGGCGACGCCCTCGCTGTCCTCGCCGTCACCACGCTCATCGATACCGCCGCTGGCGGAAGCGCTTCTGCGAGAATCATCACCTGGAGTCTTTTCTCCAGCGTCATTCTCGCCGTTGCATCGGGTGCGCTCATCGGCGCTCTGTGGTGCTATCTCCTGCCACTACTCTCCGAGGAGCGTTTCTGGCATGTGCTGACCTTCGCCATGGTTTTGCTGATCTACTCCGGCGTTCATGCGCTTCATGGCAACGAACTGGTCGCCGTCTTGGTGTTTGGCCTCACGCTTTCCAATTACCCGGCGGCCCAAAAGCGCTTCCAACTCGGCGATGAAGCCGAAAATGCGGACTGGTTTTCCGAGACGCCCGTGAAGCAAGAGCACGGTCGCTCGCAAGCGCAGCATCACGGGCAGATGCTCACGTTTCACGGCGAGCTAGCTTTTTTGATTCGCACATTTTTCTTTGTCTTGCTCGGCGCCCTTGTCGAATTCCAGGGCTTACGCAAGCACGCCGTCCTGGCGCTCGGCTGTTTTGGAGCGCTCTTCATTGCTCGCTGGCTCTCGGTCGAGTCCGGGCGCTTCGCCTGGCGCGCCTTCACGTCTCAGGAGCGCGAACTGATGATCTGGTTTCTGCCGCGCGGCCTCATCACTGCAGTGCTGGGCATACAAATTGTGGAAGCTCGCGGCGCCGACTTCGAGTTTCTTCCCTCGCTTGCCTTTGCCGTCATTCTGATGACCAATCTTGCTTTGCTCATTGGCTCGCTCCGCGCTCGGCGGCATTTCCCGGAGCCACTGCCGGCACCGCCCGAACCAGCCGTCTCGCAACTCACTTCCTGAGGAATTCTCTGGTACGCGGCTTTCGCTACGACGTGACAGTTTCATTTCTGAATTACTGAAAATGTCGCTACCCTTGGTGCATCCAAGTATCGGCTAGCGGAAAGTCTCAGAAAGCGGAGGAGCATCTATGAGCGTATCCGACCATTATCAGGCCGCCGTCATCGGCTCCGGCCAGGCAGGCACGCCGCTCTGCCAGGCATTGGCTAATGCCGGCTTGCGCACCGCTCTGGTGGAACGCGCGCACGTGGGCGGCACATGCATCAACGAGGGCTGTACTCCCACGAAAACGATAGTCGCGAGCGGCCGCGTCGCCTATCTGGCCCGTCGTGGAGCGAACTACGGAGTTCACACCGGCAGCATCACCGTGGACATGAGCCGCGTCCGGGAGCGCAAGCGCTCGATCGTCACCACTTTCCGTAACGGCATTCAGGCGCGGATCGAAAAAACTCCCAATCTCGATCTGCTCTTTGGCGAGGCCAGCTTCACGGGCCCCCGCTCTGTTCAAGTCCGCCTTCAGGATGGCTCGCAACGCACGCTCACCGCCGATAAATTTTTTATCAACACCGGGTGCCGCCCTTCCGTGCCTTCGCTCGAAGGTCTCGAAAGCGTTCCGTATCTCGACAGCACGTCCATCATGGAACTCGACACCGTCCCCGAGCATCTCCTGATCATCGGCGGCGGCTATGTCGGGCTTGAATTCGGCCAGCTTTTCCGCCGCTTTGGCAGCCGCGTGACCATCGCGCAGCGAGCTGCGCAATTGCTCGGCCGGGAAGATGGGGACGTCGCCGCTGAAGTTCTGGCGATCCTCGAGCAGGATGGCATCGACGTTTTGCTCGACGCCAAAGTACAGCGCGCGGCCAAGGAAGGCCCGCAGATCAAACTCGCCGTGGCCGCAGGCGGCGCAAGCGAAAGCCGCACGATCAGTGGATCTCATCTGCTGGTCGCCACGGGCCGCGTGCCCAATTCAGATACTCTCAACATCGCTGCCGCAGGCATCGCCGCGGATAGACGCGGGTTCATTCAGGTCAATCCAAAACTCGAAACAAATGTCGCTGGAATCTACGCGCTTGGTGATATCAAGGGCGGCCCTGCGTTCACGCACATTTCTTACGACGACTTCCGTATCATACGAACAAATCTTATTGAGAACGGAAGCGCCAGCACCGATGGCCGCATGGTTCCGTACACGGTGTTTATCGATCCGCAGCTGAGCCGTGTCGGCCTCTCCGAAGAGGAAGCACACGCGCAGAATCGCACGATTCGCGTCGCAAAGATGCCCATGACCCACGTGGCGCGTGCCCTTGAAGTGGATGAAACCCGCGGCTTCATGAAAGCCATCGTCGATGGCGACACCGGACAGATCCTGGGCGCGGCCGTACTAGGTCTTGAGGGAGGAGAAGTGATGTCGATGATCCAGTTAGCGATGATGGGCAAGCTGCCTTACGCCGTTCTTCAGAACGCCGTTTTCGCTCACCCCAATCTTTCCGAAGCCCTGAACAGTCTTTTCCTCGAAGCTAACTTTGTCTCCTAAGGAAATGCGCCACCAGCAGCCGGCGCGCTCGCGTCTCTAGGTGGCCCCTTTTTCAAGCTCCTTGCGGTTCCATTTTCCAAGGTCTGCCCCCGCTTCATACGTGCTTTGCATGAAGGCCAGCAACGTCTCTCTCGGCGCAGGCACCCGCCGCATGTCGTCGTACATCAATATGAATTCCTTCAGTTGGGGCTGATAGAACGCTTCTGCCGGGCCAACTGGATACTGCCCAAACCCCGCCGGCTCCGGCGCCGCGTAGGCATAAAACGCCGCTCCTTTAACGTCGCTGCCGCCCGGCCAAAACCCCACGCTGCTCACCTCGTGCGAATACGCTTCTCGAGTGATCGAGTCGGCTCCCGCCCGTTCTGGAGCACGCCGCCCCGAGAAGCGCGTCGTCGCCAAATCGAAACTGCCCCAGAAAAAATGGACGGGACTGGCCTTTCCGATGAAGCCCGCGCGAAACTCTTTGAACACTTCATCGCAGCGGACAAGAATCCGCCAAAACCGGTTGGCATATTCAGGATCGTAGGAAGCATGCTGCCTGTCCTGATCGAACGGAATCGGATCAGGGACTTCGACCGGCATCTTCCAGATTTTCACCGCAATCCCAAGCGACCCCAGCGTGGCCATGAAATCGCGATAAAAATCGGCAACCGATTGCGGCGCCAGGGCGAGCGCCGCGATAGCGTCGTTGCTGGTTTGAATGACGAGCTGGTGATGGATGAAATCGAACTGCATTTCGAAATTGCCCCGCGCGTAAGGAATGGCCGACGTGGTCAGCCCCACGGCATTCACGTAGAGGGGCACTCCCCACCAGTGATTGATATTCGGACTCAGCGCCAACCGCACTTTACCCACGATTTGCGTCCACAGATGGAGCGTCGCGTAGGTGTCCTGCCAAGCTTCCAGAGGAAGTTCCGGCCAGGGGTCCTGCTCGGCACGAGCAGTGCTTGGGTTCATATTTCCTCCCGAGAAATCAAACAAGCCTTTGGCCGCGAATCACGTTCGGACGCTTCCGGGCGCATTCCGGCAATGGAGATTGTATGCTTCGAGGCATGTCTCAAATTGCGCGCCGTCGCCCGCTGCGACCCCCGGATGATTGGCCAGCATCGAACCGGCAACGCCAGATGGCAAGTGAGTCGTACTGCTTGGCAAGCCCGAGCCATCCGGCGTGCCAATCGTCGGCATGATGCGAATCGAGGTGCTTACTCGTGCAGCACCACGCTCAAGAGAGAAGTGTTGATCTGCAGACCGCCGTTGTACTTGATGAAGCCCAATTTCCTGAACTTGTTCATGAAGAAGTTGACACGTGAGCGCGTGGTGCCAACCATCTCCGCCAGCGTTTCTTGCGACATCTTGGGGAGAACTCCGTGGGGTTGGTCTTCTTTGCCATAACGCGCAAGCAAGAGAAGTGTGCGAGCCAGCCGCTTCTCGCTCGAATTGAACAGCTGATCGATGAGGTCCTCTTCGATTCGAATGTTCCGTGCCAGCATGAACCTGATGAATCGGTCGGATAGGTCATGCTCCTCGTGGAGCAACTTCAACATTTCGCTCTTCTCAATGACGAGCACAGTGCTGGAGGTAATCGCGGTAGCCGTCCCTATGCGAACGGACTGACCCGCCAGACAGCCCTCACCAAAGAAGTCGCCCGGTCCTAGAATCGCTACGACCGCTTCTTTACCTACTTCATTGACGACCGTCAGCTTTACGCCGCCGCTTTGTAAATAGATTATGCTCTCGGCGGCAGCGCCTTGAGCGTAAACCAGCTCTCCTCGCTTAACCTCCTTAACTTTTCTAGCCACACCAGCGGAATCGAGAAAAGCTTGGGCGTCGAAAGAGTGCTTCTGCTTCAGTTTTGGACTGGATTTGCTCTTCCGGGAAGATGTGGATGCCCGCATAGCGACACCACCTAGTTGTAGTTAGCGCAATCACCCCGTTCTCGTCAAGAAGTTTTTTGCCGGATATGCCCACCGCTCCGGAGGGGACCGCTTGCTTCGCCAATGTTGTCGCCAATGGAATGTAGTTACTTCTTTGATAATTCACCCGCAAAGCGTCTTTCAACATCTTCCCGGCTCAACGGGTTTTTTGCTTTCGCCAGTACGATCGAATAGACCACTTCATTGCCTGCAATCTGCGCGGTGATGAAGGCCCCGTCTTCCGGCAGTTCTTGGTAGATGAATTTCACCTTTCTACCGTCCGCAAGCGTTTTGATCCAGTCTTCGTCAGGCATTTTCGTTCCTTTTCAAGGCGACATAGGGACCGGAAGTTTGCGGCTCCGGAGGCTCTCGAGAAGAACCTTCTCAAGATGGTCGTAGTCGATAGACCCCATCACCACCGCAACTCCGTCTCTCAAAGAGGAGCTAGCTGCCAAGACGCAAGCCCGGTTTGGCTCTCTAGCGCCGCGCCGGCTAGTTTTCCTTTTTAGTTTTGGCAACGGAAGTCTTGGGTTCGGCTGCGAGGGTAACGTCAGCGCGAGCACCTTTTTTGAGCTTGACCTCACCGCCATGCTCGTCGGTTAACGAATTCTCAATACGGAGGTCTCGATGCCGGCGGGCAGCCTTGTCAACACGAATCTACGCCTCTTCCGGCCGTCTCCGACTGCGAGACGGAGTTATCTTGTTGACTGTTCCGGGCTGGTGGTGTTTCGCCGTACTGCAATGGAGCTCCTGTCCAGAGTCCGTTCCATGGTTCTTGCGGACTTGGCCATGCGCGGCTCCGCCATCTCTTTCCTGACGCTGGCACGTAGCGCGGCGCCAGCTTCCTTGCCGGCTTTCTTGGCTTTCTTATGCAGCATACACCCATCCTCACAGCTCGATGGAAGTGGTACAGCCCCATTTCGCACACTTATGGAGTTTCCGGCAGATTTCTTTTGATCAGGCTAAACGGCGTGTCCGCGAGCGCCTCAGGAAAGAATAGACGATCGACGCCGTGCTCCTGATATTGCTTTGGCCGCGAAGCGTCAGGGACGGGTCGAAGAAGGAAGCTCTCATGTAGTCCACGCCAGTACGGATGGCTATCGCCTCCGTCACCCGATATTCGACTCCCCTGGGGACCGCCTAGGCCAAGCTGGGCGTCCAGCCCCCGAAGGAGGTATGCGCCCCCACCAAGCGGTACTGCACCACTCACTCTGCACCCCCCCGCGAGCACTTGAACGTAGGTTCTAAGATCTCGGGCGGACCTGCAAGCTAACTCAGGACTTCATTGTGCCGGCTCGTGCCGGGTAAGGTGGCGCCCCGCTGCTTTCCGGCTAGTACCCTGCCTTGCCGTACGGCACGGTACTTTATAGGTTCATAAAGTGTTCAATTTTGTACAGTCCGACGGAACTTATGGTGCTAGTGTGCTGGGCTCCCATCGACCGGCCCGCCCCTCGATTGGTGGAGATTAAGGTCTCGCGCGCAGCCACATCCGGGCGGAGCGGAAAGAACTTATGAGAAGGACGTAGCAGCGGGCCGCACGAATGGCGGCCGTTTTCTTCGAGGCCTCAGAAAGAAGGTAGAAGATATGGCCAACGTCAACCAAGTATTGGTAATCTCTCCCGAAAAAGAACATCATGAAAAAATAACCGCGGCGATGAATAGATGCGGGCTGATCTCCGTCTGCTGCATGAAACTCGACGAAGCACGAATCTTCATGGACAAAGAGCAGTTCGGCGTCGTTTTCTGCCATGAAACGCTGCCCGATGGCGATTTCCGTGGCGTCGTCTCGGCGGCGAGACCTACACCAGTCGTCGTTCTGTCGCGTTTCGCCGAATGGGATCATTACCTCGCCGCGCTTCGCGCCGGAGCGTTCGACTACATTGCATGCCCGCCTGATTCCGCTGAAACAGAGCGCATCCTGTGGTCCGCCATGGGCAACGCCCGGGAAGTCGCCGCCGACGCGGTGCATTAGGCAACATATTTGTTCTAGTGCGCTGACTCCGTTAGCTTGGCGGACTGGAGAGGCTGGTGGCCTGCGGGGCAGACTAGCTTAGCTAATGCCCACAGCACATCGTGAATCGTCGTTCCAAGTAGGCATTCAAATTCGAAGGTTCATCGAACGCGGCGATTCGCTCTTTTGGCCGCCTTTCGCTGGGCCTTCGCGTATTTCTTCATGGCTTTGCGCTGTTTCTTGGACGCCTTCTTGAGCAGCCTCTGCTGCTTTTTGGCCGTCCTCTTGGACACTTCCCGCGAATTGCGCGCCCACTCCGCGACACCGGGGCTCTGAGCATTCGCCGGCATCGACCATGCGCCGGTCAAGCCCACCACCAGCATGAAAACAACGATTCGCTTCACGAGGGTTTTCCTTCCTGACTTCGAAACCAGCACCAGTTTACACCCAGCTTGCCCCATCGCGACAGAGTGGAACCGACGGGAGCCGATGGGAGCACTCCCAGCCCATCGGCAGAGTTGCGGGAAGTTGCGCTACCGGAAACCGACCGGCTGCCCCAGATGATACTCCTGTTCGATCACCCAACATCTCAGAACACCCGGCCGAGTTGGAAAAACCATTTATGATGGCCTGTGTCGCCCACGCTGCCGCCGACAAAGAGCGGGCCAATTACCGTTTCGGCCAGGACGCCGGCGGCAAAATCATTGGGGAATTTGCTTTCGTTTGGCGCGCCGTACATTTTTGCAAACTCGTAGGAGCCGATCACAAAGACTCTTTTTCCGGCGAGCGGGGGCAGCGTCCACAGATCGTGCAAATAGCCCGCGCGAAACAAATAGTATTGATTTCCCTGCAACTCGTTCAAGCCGTAGGCGCTGAGAGTCAGCGGCCCGCCCAAAAAGAATTGCGGAATCCCCGTGCCATTAAACCCAAATGTTGATCCGCCCTCGCCATTCACGAACACGGAACCTAACGCCGAAACTGGTTGAAAATACTCGATGTTCGCCTGCAGGGAGGGAAAAGCGCTCGCCGTGCCGGGACTGCTTTCAAACCACCGGAAAGTCGTTTCCGAGCGCACCCCGCTGCGCGGAATCACGGGGCTATCCGCGTGATCGAACTGGTAATGCAGTTTCGCGTCGCCCACGCGCCCGCTCACGGAATTTAACACCGGCGTGCCCAAGCGCAGCTTTGTATCGAGATAGCCCACCTCATAGCCGAAGCGCAATTCGCTGAAGCGGTCGAATCCGTAGCCCACGTCCATCCCGATGTCGGCTTGGCCCCACTTGTAGTCAGCACGCGGATTGCCCTTCTCATAAATTTTGAAGGTCCGCGTGCTTGCCGTGCCGTACGGCGCGAAAAACCATTTGCTCACCGGGGTGAACGGACGGTACAACTCGCTTCCCAGCCCGTACGTATTTCCAAACAGAAAATCAGTCCGCCATTCGGAACGGAATCCCGCCACATCCAAATAGGTCAGTCGTGTGCCCAGGGTGAAGCCCACTTCTTCACTGGCCGAGCCATCCACCACAAACCCCGGCTGGAGCGTGGGCGGCGCATAGTTCTTTTCACTCACCTGAATCAGTAGCCCTTGTTGCCCGCCGCGCTCCGTAATCCGGTAGCCCACCGTGTCATACCGCCCCACCCCGGTGAGCCGTGTTAGCGCGCGATCCAGTTT
>Ga0210395_10000278_pt1 | contig 40409 bp, 28 predicted proteins | sample IncBWH4OmetaG_FD_150861 | JGI IMG/M metagenome (GOLD analysis project Ga0210395, IMG submission 150861) | Forest soil microbial communities from Barre Woods Harvard Forest LTER site, Petersham, Massachusetts, United States - Inc-BW-H-4-O ...
CACCGTTTGCATTTTCAAGCCCGCCCTCCTGCGCAATCCCGCCATCGGCCCCGCCGCGCGCATGGCCGGCTATGTCGCGGGCAACACCGGCATCGACCTCATCCACGACGCCACGGATGCAGTCATCGCCGGCCGCTCGCTCCTGATTTTTCCCGAAGGCACGCGCACGGTTGCCGGTGCCACCCTGAATCCGCTTAAACCCGGTTTCGCCCTCATCGCCGCGCGCGCCGCCGCACCGGTGCAACTGATCGTCATTCGGACGCCGCGTGATCTTTGCCCCAAGGGCCGACCGTGGTGGCAGGTGCCGCGATTTCCCGTCCGCGTCGAAATCACGCTCGGAGACCGCCTGCAGCCTTCACCCGGCCAGCATGCGGCGGAACTGACCGCCGAGGTTGAACGCCGGTTCCTGGCCGCGCTCCGTGAACGTCCAACTTCCAACGCCTGACGGCCACACAAAAAAGCCGGCCTCAAAGAGACCGGCTATCTGGCTGCCCCTGCAACCCCCAATGCAGCAAATGGTATCCCTGCTTGTCGATCACGCCGCCGGTGCCGCCATTTGGTCGTAGGAAAACTCGGTCGTGGCCTCGCGAATTTGGACCACGACTTCGCGCGCCAAATCCGTCGCATGACCCACCGTGCCCTCTGGCTGACCCAGATAGAGTCGCAGGCCACCAGCCAACGGCGTAAACAATCCTGCTTCCGGTGACTCCTCCACCATGTTTAGGATTTGGGCCGCATGGCCCACTGCCGCGAGGCGGATCGAAAAATGTACCAGCAATCTAAAACAATCACGACACACATGCGAGTCGGCAAAAAACGTTTTCAATTCAGTCAGATAGCGTTCGTGCGGATTATTCATTGTAGTAGATGGTTACTAACTTTGTACTTGCGAAATAAGGTGCTAATGAAACTAGGTGGCCATAACACCATACAATCCGCCGTTCATAAAGTTCAAACCGGCCATCGAGACGGAATTTACATGCGTTTAGCTCTGATCCACAGAAATATGCACATTTCTTTTATATCATTGGGTGTTTGTAATACATTTTTTGTTAAATTTTTAAATACTCCTGAGATGGGGCTTTTTTCTCGTACATAAAATACAGTGACCCGGTAACTTATATATAAATAGGTTCTTTATCCTGATGCGTCCGATTTGCCTTCTATAGGCAAAGTCTTCAGCACCAAGACCCATTTGCCATGGCACCCCCGGGCACACACCTCATCCTAATTCCGAGTTTCAACCCCGGTCCACGCCTGCTTGTGACAGTGCAGGATGCGCTCGCGCACCGGCAGCCGGTGTGGGTCGTCATCGATGGAAGCACAGATGGCAGCGATGTGGCGGTGCGGGCACTAGCCCAGCGCGAGCCTCACCTCCGCATTCTCATGCGGGAAAAAAATGGCGGCAAAGGCAACGCCATCTTGACCGGTGTCGTCACCGCGCTCGCCGCCGGCTTCACCCATGTGCTGACGATGGACGCCGACGGCCAGCATCCGGCCAGCCATATCGAGCCGTTTATGCAGGCTTCGCAAAAAAATCCCGACGCGCTCATCGCCGGCGCGCCCGTGTTCGGCCCCGATGCACCCACGGCGCGCCTCCATGGCCGCAAACTCAGCGTTGCCTTGGTGCGCCTGGAAACACTCGGCCCCGTCATCGCCGATCCGCTCTTCGGCTTTCGCGTTTACCCCGCCGCGCCGCTCGCCCGCGCGCTGCTCGCCACCTCGGCCGCCCGCGGTTACGATTTTGATCCGGAGATCGCCGTGCGCCTCATCTGGGCCGGCGTGCCCGTTGTCAATCTCCCCGCGCCCTGCCGTTATTTCACGCGCGACCAAGGCGGTGTCTCGCACTTCCGCTACGTCCGCGACAATGCCAAAATGGTCTGGCTTCACGTCCGATTGCTGGCGCAACTGCTGGTGCGCTGGCCCGCCATCCGCCGGGCCCGCCGCGCCGCAAAAATTTTTGCCTCAACCTAGAGTGTTTTCGAGTTAATCGGTCACATCTGCATGCCTATCCAATACACACTTTATTTTGTCATTCCGAGCCGTGCGAGGAATCTCTGCTGTTCTTGTTGATTTAAATTTCGGAGATTCCTCGCACGGCTCGGAATGACAATTTGGCCCGTCATCGGCCTGTCTAAACCGAACATGCTTTCAATGACCCCCTCTCGCCAAAAATTTTCCGCCCGCGCCGCGCTGCTGGCCGCCGCCGCGCTCGGTATCACCTGGCTCGCGCACCTCGATTACTCGAAAAAAATCTCCACCGATGTGCTCGAGCTCATCCCGGCCGCCGAACGCGCGCCCGAACTTGCCCTCGTACGCTCGCTCGCGGGCGAACGCACCGCCCGCGTCGTGCTCTGCGCCGTGCGCGGGGTGGGCGACCCAACCGCAGCCGCGCACACTTTTATCGCCGCGCTAAAAGAATCCCCGGCCATCGCCGATGCCGTCGCGCTCTCCGACCCCGCGATGCGCAATGCCCTCGGCCGCGCGCTTTATGAGCAACGCCTCCAGCTTTTGCTGCCCTCCTGGCTGGCCACGGAGCATCGCGCGTTCGCCGTCGCCGGCCGGCCACCGGGGGAATTTTCGCCCTGGCTCGCCGACCGCGTCGCATCGTCGCTCGATCCGTTTCTCTCCCGGCCGGAAAGCGCCGCGTTCCAAGATTTGCTGCCGTCCGATCCGCTCCTGCTCGTGCCGGGATTCATTTCAAAAATCAATTTCCTCGCCGCGTCCGGCCCATCCGCGCCCGGCACCGCGCTCGTCTGGGTCGAAACCCGCGCCTCGCCGTTCAGCGAGGCCGGCCAGGCACCCGTCTTCACCGCGCTCGAGGCCGCCCTCGCCGCGGTCCGTGGGCACGAGCCCGCGGCCACGCTCGCTTGGACGGGCATCAGCCGTTTCGCCGCCGACAGCAGGAAAAAAATCGAGAAGGAAATCTCCACGCTCAATCTCATCTCGCTCGCCGCCGTGCTGACCGTGGCCGCGCTGCTGGTCCGCCGCGCCTGGCGCCTGTTGAATCTCCTGCCCGTCGTGCTCCTCGCCATGCTCGGCGCGTGGTGCGCGACCACGATCGCCTTCGCGCGCCTGCACATTCTCGTTTTTGTCGTCGGTTCGCTCCTCACCGGCATCGCCATCGATTATGGGTTCTACATCTACATGCAGCCGCCCATGCGCCCCGGCGAACCTTACGCGGACAAACTCCGCCGCCTGCTCCGTCCGTTGCTCTCGAGTTGTTTCACCACCGTCGCCGGCTTCGCCATGCTGCTCGCCTCCGACCTGCCGCTCATCCGCCAGCTCGGCGTCTTCGTCGGCGCCGGCCTGGTGAGCGCGCTCGCCGCCGCGCTGCTCTACTTCGCCCAATACGACGGCTCGCACCTCGAGGCGCACGTGCTGCAGGCGTTGCGCCCGCGCGGCGCGAAGTGGCCAAAATTTCTCCTGTTCGCCGCGTTTGCCGTCGCCCTCGCCGGCCCATGGCTCCTGCACTGGCGCGATGACATCCGCGAGCTCGAGATCTCCTCGCCCGCGCTCGCGCAAAACGACAGCGAGGTTCGGGCCCTCTTCGGCGAATCGGACGACAGCACCGTCTATCTCACCCAAGGCGCCACGACCGCGGATGCGCGCGCCGCGCTGGAAGATTTTTTTGCCTGGCACGAAAAAAACTTCCCCGGCGCTTCGGCCGCCAGCCTCGGCCTCGCCTTGCCGCTGGCCGGCGACTGGCAGGCATTGCCCACCCGCCTGGGCGAATTGGAGAATTTCTCCGCCGACCTGCGCGATGCGCTCCACCGGGCCGGCTACGATCCCGCCTCATTCGCCCCGTTTTTTTCCGCCTGGGAAAATTTTCGCACACAGCCACGGCCCAATTATGACGCGCTCGCCGCCGCGTTGAGCGCACCGCTGACCGGTCCGCTCAGCCTGCTCATGCACACCGATGGACACACCTGTTGGTTTCTCACCATCGCCCGCCACGCCGACACCGGCCCCGAGCCACCGGCCGCCCTCGCCACCACGAGCCTCAACCAGCTCCAGTCATTCAACCACCTTTTCACGCGCTACCGAAGCTCGGCGCTGCACCTGAGCCTGGCCGGCCTCGCGCTGGTCATCGCCGGGGTGTTCGCGACCTATGGCTGGCGGCGCGGCCTGCGCATCGCGCTCATCCCGGCCGGCTCATGCTTTTTTGTGCTCGGTGCGCTGGGCTTGTGCGGGCAGACGCTCAATCTTTTCCACCTCCTCGGCGCGTTCCTCGGCGTTTGCATCGCGCACAACTATGCGATTTTTTCCGCCGACACGCACCGTGACACCCCGCCGCCGTCCATCCGCCTTTCCGCAGCCAGCGCCCTCGCCTCGTTCGGAGTGCTCGCCTTCAGCCGCATCCCCGTGGTGTCCGCCCTCGGCACGACCGTTGCGCTCATCGTCCTCACTGCGCTCATTGTCATCGAACTCGAACCGCTGACGCGGCCCCGCCATGCCGACGACCCTGCTTAGCACATGGCAAAAGCTCGTGCGCGCCGCGCCCCAAGCCACCGCCGTGATTGAGGCGGACGGCGCAAAAGTTTTTTCGCGAGCTGAGCTCGCCGCCCGGGCCAAAACCTGGCGCGCCGCCCGGACCGAACCGCTCGCGGGCCAGCGCGTCGTCTTTGCGGTGCCCAACGGAGCGGCGTGGTTCGAGGTGTTTCTCGGCTTGCTGCAAGCCGGCGCCATGCCCGCGGCCCTTGACGCCGCAGAGCCGCCGTCAGCGCAGCGCGAGCTGGCCCGCGCCGTCGGCGCGACCTGGCTGTGGTCCGACAGCCGGTTCGAAAAAATTTCCGCGCCGCGCCGGCCACGCCGCTACGACATTTGCCTGCTCAAAATTACCAGCGGCAGCACCGGCACACCGCACGCACTGCCCTTCACCCACGCGCAAATCCTCGCCGACGGCCGCCAAGTCTGCCGCACCATGGGCATCGGCCCCGGTGATCTCAACCTCGCCGTCATTCCCCTCGGCCACAGCTACGGTCTCGGCAACCTGGTCGTGCCGCTGCTGGCGCAGGGCACGCCGCTCGTCTGTGCGCCTGCGCCGATGCCGCACGCGCTCGCGGCCGATTGCGCGCGCTGGCGGCCCACGGTTTTTCCCGCCGTGCCGGCGCTGCTGCGCGCGCTGGCCGCCAGCGACATCGCCATCGATGCGCTCCGCAGCTTGCGGCTGGTACTCTCCGCCGGGGCGCCAATGCCGGCGGAAACGGCCCAGGCGTTTTTTGCCAAGACCGGCCGCCGCCCGCAGGCTTTCTACGGCACGACCGAAACCGGCGGCATCACCTTCGACCGCAGCGGCGAGGCCACGTGCGAAGGTCGCAGCGTGGGCACGCCGCTGGCCGGGGTGCGACTGCAGTTTGGACGCGGGCGCCGGTTTGTCGTCGCAAGCGCGGCTGTCGCCGGCCGCGGGAAATTTTCCCCTGCCGACCACGCGGAGCTCAACGCGCACGGCGAGCTCGTCCTGCTCGGCCGCGCCGGCCGCATGGTGAAAATCGCCGGGCGCCGACTCGATCTCACCGAACTCGAAACGACGCTGCGGCGCGTGCCGGGCGTGCGCGACGCCCTGGCGGCGCCGCATCCGACGCGCCCCGATGAGCTCGCCGCCGCGCTGGCCACGGACTTGTCGGCCAACGTCGTGCGCGGTGCGCTGCGCGAACAGCTGGCCGCGTGGAAAATTCCACGCCGCATCATCGTGCTGCCGGCCTTTCCGCTCACGGCGCGGGGCAAGACGGACACGCGCGCGCTGCTAAAGCTCCTCGAACAATAGGCGCGCGTTGCCGCGCGCAAATCACAAACGCCAATGTCCAAACGCCAAAAAAATCTGGAACGAAACCTTCACCGCAAGCAGCTATTTAAGAATTCTTTGGAATTTGGCCTTTTGGGCTTTGGGATTTTTCACAGCTTCGGCCGTGGGTTTACCCGACGAGCGCCACCTCGATTTCGAGGTTGAGCGCGGCGCGGCAGATGTCAGCCCGCAGGTAGGTCACGCGGTCGCCGGGTTGCAGCAGGGCGGCTTCCAACGCGGTCCGCACCGCGACCAGGTCCCCGGCCCGCCGGAGGTAGATTTTGAAATGGCGCGCGAAATTTCTCCCGGCGCCGAAGGCGTCGCCGAGGCCGATGGCCCGCGAAATAAGGCGCAGGTTGTCGAGTGTGCAGGCGATCTGCTCGTCCAATGCGCCAGGCGCAACCGTGGCGTGGCCCTTGACGGCCGACGTGCCCGAGACGAAGGCGTAGCGGCGGCCAGCTTCATCGACGACGGTCGCTCGCGCAAAGCTGGGCGGCCGCGGGCCGTGCTCCTGCGGATACTCGTAGGCGGGCATTTGCTCGGGATTCTCGATGTGCCGCGGCGCGGCGGAGCCGGCGGCAAAAATCACCGCGAGGTGATGGTCATCCCCGCCCACGGCCGAGGCGGCCGGCAGCGCCCGCTTAAACGCCGGGCCCAGCGCTTCCTCAAAGGCCAGCGAGCGGCCACGGCAGAAAGCGTGGTAATTCTCGAGGCCGGCCACGTGCGCGTTGATGCGCGGGACATAGTTCCAGATTCGATACAGGTGCCGGTTGCGCGAGAGGGCGACCAGTCGCTGGTAAAGCCGCTGCGTCTGCGCGGCCAAGTCGGGCCGGGCGGGCTCGAGGGCAAAACCCAGGAGCAGTTCGCCGCGGCGGAAAAGCGTGAAGCCATCCTGCTCACCGGACGGATGCACCTCATCGAAAATTTTTTCCGTGGCCTCGCCGGCGAGCAGCGGAATCGGCAGGCGCAGTCCGGGCCACACCGGTTCGGGCCCAACGCCGGCGGAGACGGCGCCAAATTCAATCGCCAGCGATGAGGCGGCAGGCGGCACGACGCGGGTCATTTTTATGAGGGAAAGGCTGAAGGACTGAATAGCTGAAGGACGGAAGGCTCAGGCAAGGAATTGTTCATGGTCGGCAAGTTGGGATTCGGTTTGTCAGCCTTTCAGTTCTTCAGTCTTTCAGCCTTTTGATCAAGACTCGCAGCAGAATCCTGTCCCGGCAGGATATGCGGCAAGCCCAAACTCCGCATTAGCAGGCTGCCGGCAAGATAAGTTTTGGCCGGTGTGGCCCGCGAGATGAAATCGTTGGAACCGCGGCGGAAAAATTAAGCAGGGCAAATGCATACGCATTGCGAATCTATTTAACGCGGGCCGGCGTTTCCGTGCTAAGATAATGCGCAGCGGCAAAGCTTGAAGATATGCCGCCGTCCGGTAATGTGCTTGATTGGTATTTCTTCCACCATGCCCCCATCTCAAACCAAGGTCGCCATCCTGCCCGCCGTGATTCCGTCGAAGCGGACCCTCTGGCAGCGCCGCATCGCCGACCCGGTCGTGGCCCAGCTCACGCAAGGCATTACTCCGGAAAAAATCGCCCTGACGATCGCCATCGGCAGCGCCTGTGCGCTCTTTCCCATCTTTGGCGTGACGACGTTGCTCTGTTTTCTCGTCGCCCTCGTCTTGCGCCTCAACCAGCCGATCATCCAGCTGCTCAACCAGGCGCTCTGGCCTTTGCACGTGCCAATGATTTTCTGGCTGGTGCAGCTGGGCGATTTTATTTTTGGCGTTCCGCACCAGCGGTTTTCCGTCCATGAAATGCACCTGTTATGGAGAGATGAGGGCTGGGCTAAGTTCTTCGATAAGTTTGGCACCATCGCCCTGCATGCCACCGTCGCCTGGGTGCTGCTCGCGCCACTTTTCGCCGTGCTTTGTTACTATTCGCTGGTGCCCGTCATGCGCGCCATCGAACGGATACACCACGAGCAAAAAGCCAAACAGGCTGCCGGCTTGTAACCGGCGCCAGCCGCGTCACGCGTCTTTTTGTCGCGGTTCATCGGACTGACGGTCAAGATCAATGGTCACACGATGAAGTTGTGCCGCCAACTCGCCCTCCTGCTGTTCGCCTGGCCGCTGGCCCTTGCTGCCGGCACCGCCGACACGCTCGTGCAACAGGCCTTGGCCGCCGAAGCGCACTTCGACGCAAAGACCGCGCTGGGGCTTTTCCTCAAAGCCGACGCGGCTCAGCCCAACGACCCTTTCATCCTCGAAAAAATTTCCAAACAATACTCCGACTCCATCAGCGACACGGCCGACCCCGATGAAAAAAAGCGCCGGGCGAAAAAGGCCGTCGCCTATGCGCAGCGCGCTGTCGCGCTGGAGCCCAAAAGCGCCATCAATCTCACCTCCCTCGCCATCAGCTACGGAAAGCTCGGCTTCTACAGCGACACGCGCACCGAGATTGCCGACTCGCGCCTGGTCGAGGACTACGCCGAGCGCGCCCTCGCGCTCGACCCGAATTACGACTGGGCCTATCACGTGCTCGGCCGCTGGAACTACGAAATCGCCCGCATCGGCGCGACCGAGCGGTTTTTCGCGAAACTGGTCTATGGCGGCCTGCCGCCCGCCTCGACGGCCGAGGCGGTGCGCCTGTTGCGCCTCGCGGTCCAGTTCGCGCCGCAAATTCCGGCCCATCATGTCGAACTTGGCTTTGCCTATCTCGCGGACAAGCGGCCCGAGCTCGCCCGCGCCGAGTTCGAGGAAGCCATCCGGTTGCCCTTGCGCGAGAAATACGACATAGAGGAAAAAGCCCGTGCGCAGGCGGCGCTGGAAAAATTGCGGTAGGATTTTTCGTTGTGCCCCGGCAACCACCCAGCCCTAATGTAACGTCTGTGTATCAACAAAGTCACTTTCCTGCGACAGAAGAGATTTGCCTTTGCCAAAATCACCATAAATTAAGCAGCTTTTACAAACCTTCATGGCCACGCTGAGCGACCTTATTCCCGCCTTGTCGCTGTTCACACAGCTCGGACGGCTTGCGCCGACCCAGCCGTTGCGCACGCTTATCCGCACGACAGGCAACAAGCTGCGGCCCCCGCAGCTGCGGTCGTTTACGCCGACGGTGCGGCGGGCACAGGATGCTTTGCTGCAAAGCGGACAGGCCGGCGAGCACCAGCGGGCAACCATACGGTGGGAGCGCAGCCGCGGGCACCGGCCAACCATTGTGCTGGGCGGCTTCGTGCCCGATGCGACCGAGCAGGTTTTCTTGTTGAGGGGGTTTTTGCTGAAATCTGGCAGTTTGTATTATCTTAACTACCCACCGCACGGCTTCTCCAACGAAATGCTGTTTGCCCAGCTCGACGATTTGGTCGAGGAACTCGCCGAGCTGCACGGACAGAAGCCGGTGATTTTCGCCGTGAGCTTTGGCGGCGGCCTGCTCATGGAATGGCTGAAACGCGCGCGTCTCGCCGGCCGGAAAATTGACCTCAATGGCTCCATCATCGTCAGCCCGGTGGCCTGCATCGAGGATCTGCTCGCACCCGGCGAGGCCAAGCCCGCCACGCTGCTCGGACGCGCGGTCCAGCCCTATCTCGACAGTTCCGCCAACCCGAAAGCCGTGGAAAAATCCCGGACGATTATGTTGAAGATGTTCGAGGCGGGCGCGCAAAACAAGGAGGCGCTGCGGGCGATCATGAGCCGCGGCGAGCTGCACCACCTGCGCGAGGCGGTGATGCACACCATTCGCAGCGTAAACATCACCGGCGCCTACGAGCGCATCCATGCGCTGAAGCAAATGGAGGCGCCCGGCGGGTATTTCTCGCAGGCGCTTCTGCCGCTGAGCGATGCGCCCACGCTCATTCTCTACGCCGAAAAAGAGAGTTCCGTTCTCGTCGATCGATCGCCGACTCGCTTCGCGCTCGAGACGGCGCATCACGCCTATTTTCCCCACAGCACTTGCCGTCTCATCACCAACCAAGGCGGGAGCCCGGTGCAGCACGCTTCACTGATTTTTCACTGCTTTAATTTTCTCCCGGCCATTTCGGCCTTTTACCGGCAGCTAAAATCCCGGAAGGCCTGGCCGCACGTCTGATTTCGCTTGCTGCGCAGCGCCGGGCAAATCTGCCTTAGGGACGTGTGCTGAGATAGCAACCATGCCGGTTCCGCCAAAATTTCTCGTCAACCTCGGCGCGGGCATTTTGACCGCGCGCATGCGGTCGCGCCTGCGAGCTCCCCAAAGCGACGCGGTGCCGGCCCAGGAAAAGACTTTTCGCCAGCTCGCGGATACGGTCGCCCAGACCCAGCTCTGGCGCGAACACGGCATGGAGACCGGCATCAATTATAAGAAGTTTCGCGAGCGCGTACCGCTGTATCCCTACGAGGACATCGCGCCCGCCATCGAGCGCATGAAGCGGGGCGAGGCCGACGTGCTCTGGCCGGGACCGTGCGCCTATTATGCGATATCTTCGGGCACGACCGCCGGCCGCACGAAATACCTGCCCATCACCGGGCCCATGATCGCGCATTTCCGCAAAGCCGGGCTCGACTCGCTGCTTTATTACGCCGCGCGCACCAGCCGGACAAAGGTGTTTCGCGGGCGGCACCTTTTTCTCGGCGGGTCAACCGCCCTCGCGCCGATCGAGGAAGTGCGGCCGTTCGCCGCCTATGCCGGCGATCTCAGCGGGATCACCGCGCTGCACCTTCCGCCCTGGGTCGAAAAGCATCTTTACGAACCCGGCACCGAAATCGCCGGGATGACCGACTGGCCGGAAAAAATCCAGGCCATCGTGACGCGCACCGGGCAGCTCGACATCAGGCTGCTCGCCGGCATCCCGAGCTGGATCCTCATCCTCGCGGAGGCCTTGCGCAAGCAGGCCGGCGGCGCGGTAAACTTGCAGGCGATCTGGCCCAACCTCGAATGCCTCGTGCACGGCGGCGTGCCGTTCGGTCCGTTTGAAAATGAGCTGCGCGCCGTCCTTGGGCCCACGGTAAATTTCCACGAAGTGTATCCGGCCTCGGAAGGCTTCATTGCCGCACAGGACACCGACAGCGCCGCCGGTTTGCGGCTCCTTGCCGACGCCGGGCTGTTCTTTGAGTTCCTGCCCTGGAGCGAGTACGACGAAAATCGCCTGACGATTCTCGGCTCGCGCGCCGTGCCGCTGGAAGGGGTCAAGCCCGGCGTGGATTACGTGCTGCTGCTCACCACGCCCGCGGGTTTGTGCCGCTACATCGTGGGCGATGTCGTGCGTTTTATCTCCACCGAGCCGCCACGGCTCATCTACATCGGGCGCACCAAGCTCCAGCTCAGCGCGTTCGGCGAACATGTGATTGAAAAGGAGCTCACCGATGCGCTCATTGCCGTTTGCAATCGCCACGGATGGACGATCATCAATTTCCATGTCGCGCCGATTTTTGCAAACGCTACCACCGGCCGGAAGCGCGGCCAGCATGAGTGGTGGGTCGAGCTCAAGGTGCCCACCGTCGAGACACCGACCGGCCCGGTCATGGCTCCCGAGCTCGACGCGGAGCTGAAACGCCTCAACGACGACTACGAAGCCAAGCGCAAGGGCGGCGGCCTCGATCCGCCCGTCGTGCGCCTCGTCATGCCGGGTATCTTCGAGCATTGGATGCGCACCGCCGGCAAGTGGGGCGGCCAAAATAAAATGCCCCGGTGCCGCAGCGACCGCGAGGTTGCCGACCAACTTGGGGAAATCACTCGTTTCCACACGGAAAGCTAACCCCAACCAAGCTGCGCTCTGCTGGCCAGCAGAGCGCAAAGTATTTTCCGCCGCTGGCACGGCCAATGCTCAATCATTGGTATAAATTCCCTGCTAACGCAGGGTCTTGGGGTAACATGGAATCCGGTTGCAAACCGGACATAAGAAATACACATGGGGGCCGGCGTTAGGGGTTTCGCCGGCCCCTTCTTATTTTCAAAATTAAAGTATCCTGGTGGCTGCCTCTCCCGCGCTGCCTCCGTCCGTCAGTTCAAATACGGCAGCAAGACCTTCTCGTACTCCGCGGTTTCCATCGCCCCGACCTTCTTGTCACGGATCTTGCCCGTGCGATCGATAATGAAAGTGGTGGGGATCCCATCGACCCCGCCAAAGGCTTCCGCCACGGCATCATCACCCATGACGACTTGATAACTCATGTGAAAATCGCCGATGAATTTTTTCACCACCTCCGGGCCTTGTTGGTCGAGCGACACGCCGATGATGACAAGCCCCTTGTCCTTGTATTTTTCCTGCAACTTCACGTAGCCGGGGATCTCCGATCGGCATGGCCCGCACCACGTCGCCCAGAAATCGAGCACGACGACCTTGCCCTTGAACTGGGAAAAGTTCACCGGCTTGCCGTCGACATCCTTGAGTGTCCAGCCCGGCGCCGGCGTGGGTGTGACGGTGTCAGCCCGAACCGGGCTGAATAAAAAGATGGCGGCAGCGACGGCCGTCAGAAGGCTAAAGGGTTTCATAAATGGAGTAAGTTTACCCGTGTGAGCATAGGTGCAACTAATTATTCCCGTTTGAATACACTCCCGCCTCAGGTGCGGAGGGCGCCGAAGCGAGGCAACAGGTCGGGCGCGGACAGCGCGGCCAGGCCCAGGAAACCCGTGGCTTTCACCAGCAGGATCGCGGCAATGTAGGTTTTGGCATTGGCGCTGAAATACACCGCTCCAAAAAACATGCCCAGACCGAGCGTGACTTCGACCAAGGTTATCATGGTAAAGAGCGTGCGGCTGCGCAGATGCCCGACCAGCCCGCCCACGGACGCGGCGCGGCCGCCTTTGGGCGTGCGCACGAACTCGCCGCCCTTGGTCAACAATCCTTCAAGCGTCGCCACGCCGCACGTCACGCTCATGGCCAGCCCGAAAGCGAGGACAAAGGGCGCGCACAACAGCCAGATGCAACCATGGAGCCAGCGCCCTTCGCGGAAGTATTGCCCCGTGACATAAAGCGTCACCGTCGAGCCACCCGCAGCCACGATGGAAAGCGGGTTGATCCAAAGCCACAGGCCGCCCGGGCGCGCGCCCATCAGGTAAAGGCACGGGACAAATAAAATCGAAAACATCACGAGCAGGGGATGCACCAGGCCGGTCAGCAGGTGGTTGAAAGCCTCGCGCTTCACCCGCGCCGGATGGTCGCTCCTCAGCACGGTGCGCAGGAGCTTGCGCGCGACCTGCATGCCGCCCTTCGTCCAGCGGCGCTGCTGCGATTTGAACGCGGTCAGGTTTTCCGGCAGTTCCGAGGGCACCGTGTAGTTTTCGAGATAGACAAACTTCCAGCCGCAAAGCTGGGCCCGGTAGCTCGCATCGAGATCCTCCGTCACCGTGTCGGCGCACCAGCCGCCGGCTTCCTCCAGCGCGGTGCGGCGCCACATGCCGGCGGTGCCGTTGAAATTGAAAAACAAGTCGCCGGAAAACCGCCCCGCCTGCTCGACGATGAAGTGCGCATCGAGAAAGATTCCCTGGAAGCGGGTGAGCAGGCTTCGCTCGCGGTTGAGGAACTCCCACCGCGCCTGCACCACGCCCACGCGAGGGTTGGCGAAATAGGGCATGAGCGTTTCCAAGAAATCCGGCTCGGGGCGAAAATCCGCGTCAAACACCGCAAAAAAATCCGCCGGGCTGCGCGCCATGCCCCGGGCGAGCGCACCGGCTTTGTAGCCCTCCCGATTGCGGCGGCGCAGGTGCGTGCAACCCACCGCCCGCGCCGGATTCGCCTGCAGCCAGCGCTCGATGATCTCGGGGGTTTCATCCGTCGAATCGTCGAGAATTTGGATTTCGAGCAGCTCCGCCGGCCAGTGCAGCGCGGTGACTTTTTCCAGCAGCGCCTCGACCACCAGCGGTTCATTGTACAGCGGGCACTGCACACAGACGCGCGGCAGCGGTCCCGGCCACACCGGCGGCTGAAGCGGCGGCCGGCGGCGGAAATAAAGCCAGAGAAGCTTGACGCGATGCACCGCGAAAAACGCCAACCCAGCCAGGGTCAACGTATAGACCGCGATCAATCCATCCATCATACCCAAGCTAGGAGCCGAGGTTGCCAACGGGGTCAAGGCTGCAAATTGCATGGTTCGTTAGACCGCCACGGCGCCCAACGTTCCTGTGTGTTGCGCGGCGGCTTTGCCGCCACCCATTTGAGAGCTGAGATCTCCGATCGGAAATGGCGTAAACCTGCGTTTCACGCCTCGCACACCGCGGACAAATCCAAGCCGAGCGTTTCGATGAACTTCTTCATCGCCGGGGTGAGCACGCGGCCTTTGCGATAAAGGATCGCGAGCGGCCGGGTGAATTCCTTTCCTTTGAAATGCATCACGGCGAGCGTGCCCTGTTTCGCTTCCTGCTGCACCGTAGTCTGCGGCACGATGGCAATGCCATGGTCGATCTCGACCGCCCGCTTCACCGTCTCGATGTTGTCGAATTCCATCACCGGCTGGATCTCGAGCTTGTAGTCGCGGAAAATCTGGTCGACCGCCTTGCGCGTCGGGATGTCGGGGTCGAAGCCGATAAATTTGTGCCCGGCGAGATGCTTGATCTCGACCTCGCCGCCCTTCACCAGCGGGTGGTTGGGATGCGCGATCAACACGAGCCGGTCGTTGTGGAACGGGAGGATCTCAATCTGCCGCGCCTTCACCGGGAACGCCACGAGGCCAAAATCGACGGAGTTGTGCAGGATGTCCTCGTAAACGAGGTTCGAGCGGCGGTATTCCACCCGCACATTGACCGACGGATAGTCGTGCAGGAATTTTTTGATGTAGGGCGGCAACTCGTGCAGGCCGATCGAGTAGATGGTCGAGAGGCGGATCGTGCCGCTGATGATTTTCTTCATCTCCTGCAGCTCGCTGGTGAGCCGGTCGTATTGCAGCAGGATTTCCTTCGCCGCCTCGTAGAGGCGCTGGCCTTCGCGCGTGAGCTGGAATTGTTTCTGGCTGCGATCGATGAGCAGGGTCTTCAGGTGCCTCTCCATCGCCCGGGCCTGCTGGCTCACTGCCGATTGCGTGATGCCATTCAATTTGGCCGCTTTTGAAAAACTCTTCGTCTCGACGAGGTCGGCAAAGATTTTAAAATTCTCAATTTGCATGCCGCGTAGAATAAAGACTTCTTATCGCTGTGCAATTATTTAAGCAGTTCTAATGCTACTTTCTTATGACGAATTTTCGGCGCGCGCGGACGCCGTCCGCGCGCAAATTGCCGCCGCCTGCCGCGCCGCCGGCCGCGACCCGCGCGAAGTCGAGCTGCTCGCGGTGACCAAAAACCACCCGCCCGCCGCCGCCGACTACGCCGCGCGCTACGGGCTGCGCGCCGTCGGCGAAAATCGCGTGCAGGAAGCCATTGGAAAAAAAGCGCAAACCCCCGCCCCGATCGCCTGGGAACTCATCGGCCACCTGCAATCCAACAAGGCCGGGCTCGCCGCCCAGCATTTCGACCGCGTCCAGAGCGTGGATAGCGAGAAACTGCTCGGCCTGCTCGATCGGGCCGCCGCCGGGCTCGGCCGCGTGCTGCCCATCCTCCTTGAGATCAATGCCGGGGCCGACCCGGGCAAATTCGGCGCCACGCCCGCCGCCGCGCCGCGCCTGCTCGAAACTGCGCTCGCGAAAAAAAACCTCCGGGTGGACGGGCTCATGACCATCGCACCGCTCAGCGACGACCCCGCCGTCGCCCGCCGCGCCTTCGCGGCGCTGCGCACCTTGCGCGACCAGCTTGCCCAAAAACTCTCCGGACCGCTGCCCGTGCTTTCGATGGGCATGAGCGGCGACCTCGCCGCCGCCATCGCCGAAGGCAGCACGCTCGTACGCATCGGCACCGCGCTCTTCGGCGCGCGCGGGTGAACGCAAATTTCTTGCGCTGCAAACCCGCGGCGCCCTCTGCGCAAGAAAATTCTGCCGGGAAGAAAATTTTCCCAGTCCAGCCGCTTTCCTGATTGCGTGCGCGACGATTTCTTTCTCCCATTCACTACGTGGACAATGAAAGGCTCAGCGTAGATTTGAAAGATGCGCTTCTGGGCTTGCTCGACGATACCAGCAACCCAGTGCGCCGCGCGTTGCTTCTCCACTTCACTCAGCACAGTCCGGCCGCCCTCAGTTTTCTCAAGGAAGTCGCCCAAGGCTCCAACCGCGTCCTCGCCTGGCACGCCAAATGGTTCATCGACGAACTGAAGTTCACCGACCCCGTCGCCGAGTTCAAAGGCTTCATCCGCTCGCTCAATTACGAACTTGAAACCGGCGCGCTCCTTCTCAGCCGCACCGTCGCGCCCAACCTCGACATCGGCGCATGCTGCACGGCACTGGACGACATGGCCGCCCGCTGCCGCGAGCTCATCATTGAGCCGGCCACCACCCGCGAAAAATGCCGCATCATCAACCGCGTACTCTTCGCCGAGTACGGTTTCCACGGCAACATTGAGCACTACGCCGATCCGCTCAACAGCTTCATCGACCAGGTGCTCTCCCGCCGCAAAGGCATCCCCGCTTCGCTCAGCCTCGTCTACCTGCTCGTCGCGCATCGCCTCGGCCTCACGCTCGAGCCGGTCGCCCTCCCCGGTCACTTCGTCGTCGGCTGCTACCTCGAGGACAAACCCTTCTTCATCGACGCGTTTGATAAAGGCGTTTTCCGCTCGACCGAGGAACTTTTCGCTTTCCTGCGCAGCAAGAACCTTGTGCCCAAAACCATCGACCTCGCGCCCACCCCTGTGCGCGAAGTGCTCTGCTCTTCCTGCCGCAACCTCGTCAAGCATTACACCGCGGCCGGCGACCGCGAGCACGCGCGGCTCTTCAACGAATTCGTCGAGGAGTTCGAGGCCACCCACGAGCGGCACGCGCAGCCGTAGTGTCATGCGCGCGCGCGGCGCTCAACCTCCAACCTCCAACCTTCAACATCGAACCTCCAACGTCCAAGTCGTGGGGCGCTAAATTAGGATCTAATGTTGTAGTTGTTTTATTAATACTCGATCTTCAGCCCTTACCCATCCGGTCTGACTTCGATGCTGAATGTTGAGCGTTGGATGTTCAAGGAGTGTTTGAAACCATGTCCGCCGTCGCCGACCCCGTCCACACGCTTGCCGACCTCGCCCGCTGGTCACCCAACGGCACTTCCATCGCCGTCCTCGGCCACCCCATCGCGCACTCGCTCAGCCCGGTGATGCACAACGCCGCGCTGGCCGCGCTCGCGCGCGACCACCCGCGTTTCCGCGACTGGCACTACGTCCGCTTCGACATCCCGCCCGCCGATCTGCCGCCGGCGCTCGATCTCCTGCATCAGAAAAAATTTCACGGCCTCAACCTCACTGTCCCGCACAAGATCCTCGCCTTTGAGCGGGTGGCCAAGATCGACCCCGCCGCGCTGCGCGTGGGCGCGGTCAACACCCTCGTCTGGACCGAGCGCGGCTGGCGCGGCCACAACACCGACGGCTACGGCCTCGCCGCCGCCATGCGCGAGACCCTCGGCCGCGACCTCGCCGGTGCCCACATCGTCCTGCTCGGCGCCGGCGGCGCCGCCCGCGGCGCGGCCGTCGAATGCCTGCAGCAACGCTGTGCCTCGCTCTGGATCGGCAACCGCACGCGCCCCCATCTCGACGCGCTCCTCGCCGTGCTTGCGCCGCTCGCGGGAAGAATTCCGCTGCGCGATTTTTTGTGCGCCACGCCGTCGGCGGCGATTCCCAGGGGCGCGCTCGTCATCAATGCCACCAGCGCCGGCCTGCACGCCGGCGACGCGCCGCCCGTCGACCTGCGCAAGCTGCCCCGCCCCGCCAGCGTTTTCGACATGATCTACAATCCGCCCGAGACTCCCCTGCTCACCCAGGCCCGCGCCCTCGGCCTGCCCCGCGCCAACGGCCTGGCCATGCTCGTGCACCAGGGCGCTAAATCGCTCGAAATCTGGACCGGCGTCCCCGCCGCGCAGACCGCGCCCATCATGCGCGCCGCCGCCATGGCGGCGATGCGCGGCGCTTGACTCTGCACTGACACTGAAAAATCCTCCTGACCATGCCTACACCTTCGGCCCACGCACCCAAGGTTTCTCGTGCCGCCGCCGTTAAGCGGAAGCAAACGCGCGCGCGCGGCAAAAAAAATATTTCCCAAGCGGCCATCGTTTGGCGAATGGGTGCGACAAAACGCTGGTATCATGAAAAATGGCCCGCCCGACCTTTCGATGCGTGAAGGTTTCGGAAATTAGATATCTAGTCGATGCCGGACCCATTGTAGCGCTCACTCAATGAGCGCGATCAGTGGCACGCTTGGTCCGTGCAGACCATGTCGGTCATTGACCAGCCAGTGGCGACATCGGAGATCACGCTTGCCAAAGCCTTTCATCTTTTAAAACAACATCGTCTTTCTCTTCATCGGCTCATGGATGGGATTATTTCAGGGAAATTGATTCCAGTCTCACCATGGAACCATGCCATGCGAATGGATGAACTGCTTAAAAAATATCCGCAGATGGACGCCGGTGACGCCTCGTTGGTCGTGCTCTCCGAACTTTATCCACGCGCCAAAATCATCACCGTGGACACAAAGGACTTCACCGTGTATCGACGTTCTCGCGATCAACGCCTGCCCTTGATCCATCCCGACCCCGCATGAACTCCGCCGCCCTCGCCGATTTTGCCACTTCGCTGCCGTGGTTTTTCCCGGCCCTGGCTTTTATCGTCGGCGCCGCCATCGGCAGCTTTCTCAACGTCGTCATCTACCGTGTGCCCGCGGAAAAATCCATCGTGCGGCCCGGTTCCCACTGCGCCTGCGGCGCGCCCATCGCCTGGCACGACAATATCCCGATTTTTTCGTGGCTTTTGCTCCGCGGCCGCGCGCGCTGCTGCGGTCGGCGCTTCAGCATCCGTTATCCGTTGGTCGAACTGCTGACCGCATCGCTGTTTCTCGAGTGCTGGCTGCTTTTCCCGCCGGCCACGGCCGTGTGCGGAATGGTGTTTATCAGCGTGCTCATCTGCGCGACCTTCATCGACCTCGACCATTTCATCATTCCCGATGCCTTCACCATCGGCGCCGGTCTCGTCGGCCTGTTGCTTTCCGCGCTCGTGCCCGCGCTGCACGGCCAGTCGAACGACCTCTTCATCGTCGATAGCATGCGCTCCCTCCTCATCGCGTCGAAAGGCATGCTCATCGGCTCCGGCCTCGTGTTATGGATCGGGCTCGTCGCCGAGGCCGTGCTGAAAAAAGAGGCCATGGGATTTGGCGACGTGAAATTCATCGGCATGATCGGCGCGTTTTGCGGCTGGCATGGCACCATCTTTTCCCTCTTCGGCGGTGCCGTCGTGGGCACGGTGTGGTTTGCCCTGGCGTTCGTATGGCAAAAGGTTTTTCCCTCGCAAAAAGCCGCGCTGCCCGCCGAGTCGCCCGACGCCGAGGGCCAACCCGCGTCGCTCGGCTTCGGGGTGCACGTGCCCTTCGGCCCGATGCTCGCCATCGCCGCCGCGCTGTATTTCTTATGGCTGCATCCCTGGGTGGACGACTACTTCACCACGGCGGCCGCGTTGTTTTGATCTCCACGAGGTGCACCGCCGCCTCGCCTTGCGGCGTGTAGCTCAGCCCCGGGCACCGATCGAGCCCGAGCAGCGACAGCAACGCAAACCCCACGAAGCCTTCGCCGTCCACGGCCGCCGAGCGCAGTTCGCCCATTCTTTTCGTGCCATTGTACAAATCCGCGGGCAGGACGGGCGGCGCGCCCGCGCCCGTCACGCGCAACAACTGCCGGCGCACCTGCCCCATCGATTTCAGCCGCGCCATGACTTCCTGGCCGAGGTAACAGCCCTTCGTGTAGGAAATCGCGACCGCGTCGAGGCCGCCTTCGTTCGGCAGGTCGTCCGGCCCGATCTCGCGCGGCACCGATGTAATGCTGGCTTGGATACGAAATAGCTCCATCTCGCTGGCCGGCAGCGGCAGCAGGTTCAGCTCGGCCATCCGCGCCTCGACCGCCGGCTGCGCCTCCGTGGCGAACATCAGCTCCATGCACGGCACCGCCGCGCGCCGGCCGGGGAACTTCAGGGCGCCGCCAAATTTTTCCATCATCTCGCTCGCCGCCGTGCCGATCAGCGTCAGGCCCCGGCACCCCGCCGTGCAATCTTCAATCGTGGCGTCGTCCGCGACGAGATTGGCCTTCAGCCGCTCCACCAACGTCTTGGCCGGCGAGAAATAGCTGCCCAGCCAAAAGGCCTTTCCCTCGGCGGGCAGGATAAAGCTGTCACCCTGCACTTTCCCTTTTTCGTTCAGCCATAGGCCGTAAACCGCCGGCTGATCGTCCAGCAAACGCAAGTCGTTGGTGAACTGCCCCTGCAGGAAGTGAAAGGCGTCCGGCCCCGACACCTGAAGCCAGGCAGCCGGCTCCCAAATATGCGCTGCGGTCAGTTCTGAGTGATCCATGTCTTTTATTGGCTTAAACTAAGCAAACTTTCGAAATCTTACAAAAAATTATTAACTTCGCCTTGACTATGCTCACTTCTCGGCTATTTCTTCAATCATAACTTTCACTTACTCCCGCTTAGCGGGAGTTTTGGGGTAACTAAGAAAGCAATGGGCGGCCCGCTTAGGGGTAGGCGGGCCGCCTCTCTTTTTGCCCGGCGGCAGAGCCTCCGGACGTCCAAGACGTGTAATTGGAAAGTGGAAATTGGTAGTTGGTTTCGATCCTGCGCGGTTTCGACCCATTCGGCGAGCTCCTCGACTGGCTTGGGGCTACGGCGGGCACGGCAAACTTTGGACTGAAACCAAGAACCAAATCCAAATTACCAAATCCAAATTACCAAATCCAAATTACCAAATACTAACTACCAATTACCAACTACGCGCGGTGACTTCGTCATCGGCACTGGCGCACGCCAGCAGCGAAAGCCGCTTGCCCCACGCCGCACGGCCCAGCAATCTCGACCTTCCGTGCAAAAAACCTCCGACATCAACGTCGTCGAGACGCGTGCCCTGCCCTCGCCTTCGCAACTCCTCGCCGAACTGCCCAAAAACGAGGCGCAAGCCGCTTTCGTCACCCGCACCCGCGGGGAAATCCACCGCATTATCTTCACCGACGACAAGCGCCTGCTGCTCATCGTCGGCCCATGCTCCATCCATGATGTCGTGGCCGGGCGGGAATATGCCGCTCGCCTAGCCGAGCTCGCCCGCTCCGTCGCCGACCGCGTGATGATTGTCATGCGCGTCTATTTCGAAAAACCGCGCACCACCGTCGGCTGGAAAGGGCTCATCATGGATCCGCATCTCGACGGCTCGCACGACATCGCGGCCGGCCTGCGACTCGCGCGTACGTTTTTGCGCGACGTGCTCGACCTTGGGCTGCCCACCGCCACCGAGCTGCTCGATCCCATCACGCCGCAATACATCGCCGATCTCGTCTGTTGGTCCGCCATCGGCGCGCGCACCGCCGAATCGCAGACCCACCGCCAGATGGCCTCGGGACTTTCCATGCCGCTCGGTTTCAAAAACGGCACCGATGGCTCCATCCCGACCGCCATCAACGCCATTCGCGCCGCCGCCCAGCCGCAAACCTTCCTCGGCATCAACCTCGACGGCGCCGCCTCCGCCATTGTCACCCGCGGCAATCCCAACTGCCACATCGTCCTGCGCGGCGGCACCACCGGCCCCAACTACTCGCCCGCGCACATTGCGCAAGCCGAGCAGCTCCTGGCCAAGGCCGGCCTGATCAAGGCCATCCTCGTCGATTGTTCGCACGATAACTCGGCCAAGCAACCCGAGCACCAACCCGAAGTCCTGCGCGCCGTCCTCGCCCAAGTCGCCGCCGGCAACACGTCCCTCATCGGCGCGATGATCGAAAGCAATCTCCACGCCGGCAGCCAGCCCTTTCCCCAGCCGCGCGAGAAACTCCTCCCCGGCGTGAGCATCACCGACGGCTGTATCGACTGGGGCACTACGGAAGCCGTCGTGCGCGAAGTCCACGCCGCCCTCGCGCCCCGGTTCAAATAAAACATTTTACCGAAGGTCGCAAAGGGACGCGAAGAGCCTGGTGGTGGCCCGAATCAAATTTTTAAGCGGGCTCAATTTTTGCATTTGATGGCGAAATCCCAACGCCTCTTCGCGCTACTTTGCGACCTTGGTGTAAACAATGGCCTGCCCACCTTTCGCCTTGGGCATTGGACGTTGAATGTTCGCGGCGTTTTCACCGCCCCGCCGTATAAGTTTATTGCGCGGGCTGACGTGGCCGTTTAATTTTTCCTTTCGCGCCGACTTTCTCCGTGCCCTCTGCGTCCTCTGTGTTAAGCTCTAAACTCCCATGAAATCTCCCATCCGTGTCGCCATCACCGGTGCCGCCGGCCAGATCGGTTACTCCCTGCTTTTCCGCATCGCTTCGGGCTCCATGTTCGGGCCCGACCAGCCCGTCATCCTCCATCTCATCGAGATCGAGCCCGCGCTCAAGGCGCTCAACGGCGTTGTCATGGAACTCGACGACTGTGCCTTCCCGTTGCTCAAGGGCATCGTGCCCACCGCCTCGCTCGACGAAGGCTTCAAGGGCGTCAACTGGGCGCTCCTCGTCGGCTCCGTCCCGCGCAAGGCCGGCATGGAACGCAAGGACCTACTCGGCATCAACGGCAAGATTTTCACCGGCCAGGGCCAGGCCATCGCCAAAAATGCGTCGTCCGACGTGCGCGTGCTCGTCGTCGGCAACCCGTGCAACACGAATTGCCTCATTGCCATGAACAACGCGAAGGGCATTCCCGCCGACCGCTGGTTTGCGATGACCATGCTCGACCAGAACCGCGCCAAGACCCAGCTCGCCAAGAAAGCCGGCGTGGACATCACCGCCGTCACGAATCTCGCCATCTGGGGCAACCACAGCTCCACCATGTACCCGGATTTCGCCAATGCGAAAATCAAGGGCGAACCCGCGCCCACCGTCATCAAGGACGACGCCTGGTTCAAGGACGCGTTCATTCCCACCGTGCAGAAACGCGGCGCGGCCATCCTCGAGGCCCGCGGCCTGAGCTCCGCCGCCTCCGCCGCCAACGCCGTCGTAGACACCGTGCGCGCGCTCACCACCCCCACTCCGTCCGGCGACTGGTTCAGCGTCGCCGTGTGCAGCGACGGTAGCTACGGCATCGAGAAAAATCTCCTCTTCAGCTATCCCATCCGCAGCGACGGCCAGAAATGGAGCATCGTGCCCGGCGTGCCGCTCAGCGATTTCAGCAAATCAAAAATCGCCGCGACCGAAACCGAACTCAAAGAGGAAAAATCGCTCGTGGCGGACCTTCTGCCGAACGCCTAGGTTCAATGTTCTAGGTTCAAGGTTTAAGGTTTGTTCAACATTGGTAGTTGGCAGTTAGGATTTAGAGCATTTTCGATTTAGTTTGTCCCGTATTGGGCATGACGAAAAAAGCCCTGGCAATGGGAAGGCCTGAAGGTTTTTAGGCTTTGAGCGAGCGCGAGTTGGAGATCATTGAGCGTGCGTGCGGCCGCCTGGCGCAGGTGGGCTTTGAGTTTGGCGCATTCATGGCGCGTTTCTCACTCCACCAGTGGGCTGTGAGGCGCCTTATTCGACTTCCTTGCCAATCGCAACGTGCTCTGGGCTGAGGAACGTCTTGATCAGCGCACCCTTCCCGCAAACCGTGACACGGCCGAAGCGCTTGAACCAATCGCCTTCCGGCACAATCGGGTTTTCTTCAATCCAGTGGAGGACCTGCATCAGGTCGTCCTTGGTGATGTTCCGTTCCGCCACGCGGTCCAAGAGATGGGCCAGCAGTGCCGGAGGAAGGTTGGCCCGCTGGATCTCAGGCATGGAGGTGGTTCACCGGTTTTCCGTAATATCCTTCCACAAACTGTTTCTTCAGTTCAGCCGCCTTTTTCGAATCGTCGGTGGCGGCAAGTTGCCCGGCGATTTTTCCCAGTTTACCGAGCGGCAATTGCTTAACGGTGAGGGTCATCTCAAGATTGAGCGCCTCGGCGGCTTTCGCCATGGTCTTGAGCGTAATGGAGGTGTTTTTCCCGTCCAGAATTCTGCGGACAGCATGGCGGTTGGTCTTGGTCTTCCTGGCGAAGCTGGAGATGCTCAGATGATCGAACTTCATCTGATGCTTGATGGCATCAGCCAGGGTTTTCTTTAGCTGGAGGGCGGCGGCACTCATGCAGCAGAGGTGATCCAAAAATGGCCCAGTGTCAAGTAACCCTTCCATGCTGCACAAGTCGATTTGCCGGCCCGCTAACCAACGGCAGCCAGACGGGGTCCGGCAGCCAGACGGCGGCAGCCAGACGGGGTCATGTCTTGACTCGTGACAAAGTCGATTTGGCATAAATCAAGCGCGTATGAGCCCGTCTTCGTCCTGAGCCTGTCGAACGGACTACGGCGTGGCATTTTTTTCGCTTTGCGAAAAAAATGGTGGAGGTGGCGGGAGTTGAACCCGCGTGCCCCTGACCTTCGCGAACCGCGTCTACCTGTATAGTACTGCGTTAATCTCACCAGCGTCATGCGGCAGCGCGCGCTCGACGTAGGCCAGCCCTCGGAGTGAAGTTACGACCCGTGCGCCGGAGACAACCGCGCGGGCTATTCCTGCTGTCGACGTTCGCACCAGCTAGCAGGCGTCATTGGGCGAACGAGGCGGCCGAATTAGGCCGCCAGAGGCATTGCTTCGTAGTTGCCGTTTGTTTTTTTCGAAGGGAGATTTGCGAGCGACCTTCGGCGCTCGACAGGCAGCGGCACGCTCTAACCAAGGGTAGAATCCAGAACACCCCCGTAATGAAAGGTTCAATGTTTCATGTTCAAAGTTCACGGTTCATTCGGCACTGGCGAGTAACCTTGAACCTGGAACTTCAGACCTTGAACATCTTGTTTGGTATGCGTGACCAATCAAAGAACGAGTCGGATAGCTTGCCGCACTCTACGCGGGAATGCAAGCATGCAGGCAGGAAGACCAAGCCCCCTCTTCACGCTGTCTTCATGCAGCGCATTTTCTAACGCTCAGCTGCGGCCAATGATCGTAAACATACTTCGGCATAAAGTCATTCTATACACGTGTTCACTTGGCTTTGTTGAGCGGCGGTGCAGAGGTCATGCACTCTGCGCCCACGTCTGAGGCTTGATGCTTCAAAATCTTTGCCGTCGTCGGGAAAATTGGCTTCCGCCACGCTTGTAGTAATTCATCCGAGTTTATCCGTGTAATCCGCGGTAAAAGTCTTGGGTTTGGGGCCTTTCTCTGCCTAACGTTGATCGCCGCGTAGTTGGTTGAGTAGCTGTCGCGCCGGTTCATAATCGGGATTACTTTTCAATGCTTTGCCTAGGTAACCAATCGCCTCCGACTCTCGGCCGAGTTTCGCCAGCGCAAGCGCCAAGTTGAATTGCACCGCCACCGAATTTGGTTCGATTTTTAGCGCGGCTTCATATTCGGGAATCGCCTCGGCCAACCTACCGGGCATGCGGGCCAACGCCGTTCCTAGATTATTATAAGCCTGCAAGTATTCGGGGTTGAATTTCAGGGCCTCTTGATATTCGACGATGGCATCTTGTAGTCGGCCCGGGACGAGCACCAGGCAAATACCCAGATCGTTGTGCGCCTTCGCATTATCCGGCTCAAGCCGCAATGCCTGCTCCAATTGGTCGATCGCCTCGGCTATCCGGCCTGCCTTTCTTAGCGCAACGCCCAAGTTGATGTGTGCATCAACATGATTAGGGGCAAGCCTCACTGCCGTTTCATATTCGGAAATCTCGTGCTCCAATTGATTCGGCATACTTGCCAACGCGATCCCATAATCATAATGCGCGATCTCCTCATTCGGGTCGAGTTTCAGCGCCGTTTGATATTCGGCCATTGCTTCGGACAGGCCGCCCGGCATGTTCATTAGCGCTCTTCCCAGATTAGTGTGCGCGCGTTCGTTATTCGGGCATTTGGCTACGGTATCGCCGTAAATGGTGAGCTCGCTACGATAGTCTTCGTTACGCCTGGCACTAAGCCAGCCCAGTCCCACCGCCGCGGCGGCACATATGACCAGGCTCCGTCGCCCCATCAAGGCGTGAAGCCCAAGCACCACCAGGGCAATAATTGCAGCCAACGACAAATACATGCGGTGTTCGGCTGTCGGCGATAATACTACTGGGACTATACTCGTCGTCGGAGCAAGGATCAGGAAAATCCACGCGCCCGCAAACCCGGCAACCGGGCGACGCCAGAGCGCAATCGCCGTACCCCCCAACAAAACGGCCAGAACCAGCGCATACGGCACGATCTCAGCCACGTGCTGAACGACAATGTTATCGCTGCCATAGTCGAATACGAGCGGATGCGGCCAGACCGCCAATTTGAGATACAACACGGCTGACCGGCACGAGGTTAACGCATAGTTCCACCACGTTACGCCCTGGCCGAATCCAACCGAACGCTTGTTCACGTCAATCAACAGGCGAGCCAGGAGCACCCAGGTGCAGGCCAATCCAAGGTAATACCGCCAGCGCAACCGCCAAGCCTCGCGAAACGAACCCGCGGCAAACGTGCGATCATAAAGCAACACCATCACCGGCGCCGTGACGATAATCTCCTTGCTCAATGCACCGAGGAGGCAGGCAAGGATGGAGGCCAGAGGCCAGAGGTTAGACGCCAGAGAGCGGCGGACAGGTAGCCGGGAGGCGAGAGGCGTCAGGCCAGAGGATAGAGGCAGGGCTGCTTGAGTTTTAAATTCCTTCTCCTGATCCCTTATCTCTGGCGCCTGATGCCTGATGCCTGACTCCTGACTCCTTTCCACGCCGCGAATAAAACAGTATAGCGTCAGCAAATAGAAAAACCCCATCAGGGACTCGGCCCGCTGTGAAATGAATGTCACGGCTTCGGTTTGCAATGGATGCACGACCCAGATCACGGCGATCGCTAAAGCTAATACTGTGGGCGAACCCTTGGTGGATATTGTGGGCGGGGTGCCCTCACCCCGCATTTGAGTCGCTCGCGGGGTGAGGGCACCCCGCCCACATTCAAGGAGGGTCCGTCTCACCACTCCAAATAGCGTGAGGCCAGCCAGCGCGTGAATGAGCAGGTTAAACGCGTGATAACCTCGGACGTCCATGCCGCCCAACGCATAGTTGAGGGCAAAAGTCAGATTGAGCAGCGGACGGCCTCCGATGGTCGAGTCAGGCGGCGGGGAAAAGGCGCTTCCCCAGTGTCTTATTGATAGGTTGTCCTGGATTGCGCTTTGGTCCTCCGCAATAAACGACCCGGAAAAACTGTTGTGAAAGGCGACCAAGGCCGAGAGCACGATGAAACCGCTGGCCAAAAAGACGCCCCAACGAGCCAGGAAAATATTTGGCTCGGCGGACGGCAAGATCCCGCTTGTCGCCGACAGGGCTTTCGCACCTGTCGCCGCTTTGGCCGCCGCCCTGGCTCGACTTTGCTTCGACATCGAACAATCCCAATCCGCGACCGAAATGCCCGCAATAAATATCACCGGAGCGGTTTTTTTGCGCCCGTAACATCCGTGAGAGCAGGCTTTGGGGGACAGGTTGAAAAAGGATTTTAACGGTCCGGCTGATACAGTGGTAGACGGCTTCTCTTTCTTGGGCGGCGACTTTAATTCGGCGGGTTCTCACGCCCACAGCTTAGCTCGAAAATCCTCCCGCCTTCGGCTTTTTTCAACCCGTCCCTATCGGTTTTTTTTCGCTTCATAAAAAGGAGCTACGAAGAGCAGGCTTATAGGCACTTATTCAGATCAAGTTTTTAACCGCAGATGAACGCGAATAGACGCGGATTTTTCGGGTCAAATTTTTGATCGTTCCTGGGTTCATGGCTGATGAAAAACTGTGCTCATCCGCATCCTCCGCGGTGAAAACAGGTTGGATACTTTATTTTTCAGCCTATTTGGCGTTTGGACCCTGGCGTTTGTGATTTGGTTTCACTGCGGTGGTTTTAACTGGATCAAAACATTGGCCGCGGTGATGAGCCCGCCGCCAAGCAGCAGGTTCGCGCCTGCGACTTCATTGGGATAAACAAACCCGCCCCACTTCGCCAACCACGCCGGCAGAAACAGGACAAACAGCGAGGCGAACACCGGCTCGATGCAGTAGATCAACCCGGCTTCGGTCGCGGTGATTTTCGGTTGCCAGGTGTTCATGATGAGGAAGGCGCCGAGCGTGCAAGCCAGCGTGAGCGCAAGGGTGAATCCCACCCACGCACCCGAGCCCCACGGCACGAGCAGCTCGGCCGGCCGGCCGGCCGTGACCAGCGCCAGCCCCAGGAAAATCGCGGCCGCGACGGCGAACATCGCCGCCGTCATCGGCAACATGCGGTTGGACGCGAACTCCTTCCGCTCAAGCCACAAGATCTGCCCCATGAAAAACACCGAGCTGAACAGCGTCTCGGCTTCGCCGCGGCCCAGCCGCAGGTCGCGCCAATCGAGCCGCGCAAGCACGGCCACACCCGCGAGCACGAGCCCTACGCTCAGCCACACGCTGGCACCGGGGTTGCGTCGCTGCCGCAACGCGAGCCACACCGGAATCAGGATGGCGTAAAGCTGCGTGAGAAACGCCGAGGTCGAAGCCGCGGTACGTTGCAGCCCGTCGATTTGAAACAGCAAACCCGTGGCGGAAAACAGCGCGAGTCCAAGGCCCTGCCGCCACTCGCTGCGCGTGAGCGTAAGCAACGCGCGAAAATTCAGCACCGCGACGAGGAGCAGCGCCAGCGCGAAACGCGGCCACAGCGCCTCTGCGGTGATAAACCAGGCGCCACTCCCCGGCAGCAGCCGGGCCTGCGTCAGCATGATGGATTTGATGAGCGGAAAGCTCAGTCCCCAAAAAACCGAGGCGACCACGAGCAAGGCAAGGGCCTTGGGACGCTGCGAATGTGGTGGCGCGGACATGGAGGCGTGCAGCGTAGAGAATGGATTAGAACTGGGAAGCCAAACCGGCTACCTGCTTTAAAACGGAGGCCGCAGAGATCACGGAGGAAGAACCCCGGATCTTGAACCATTGATGACCACCCTACTTCGCTCCATAAAAAGGAGCTACGAAGGGCAGGCTTATAGGCACTTATTGATTCGAATGGCTGCTATGAAAAACTGTGCTGCGAGCGCAGCACACGCCGCACGGCGTGTAGGCCGTCGGGTTGCGAACAGGTAAGCGCTGCTGCTGCGCTTTCTGATCGCAACGACGGCCGGCAAAGTTTTTCCGCAGCCTCCAAATATCTCCCCCTCTGCGACATCCGTGTTCAAATTCCGATCCGTATCCGCGTACATCTGCGGTTAAAAACTTCAAACCAAAACAATTACGGATGGTCCTTTTGCCGCATGGATTGAGCCAGGGACAAATCTTTCTGCGCGGAGGAATTGCCCGGTTCAAGTTGCAGCGCGGTTTCGAATTGGGCGATCGCGTCGTCCAAGTGCCCCATCTTGGCCAGCATTACACCCAACCCGACATGTCCATCCGCGTAGTCGGGCTTCAATTTCAGCGCTTCATCGAATTGCTCGCGCGCGGCGTCATAACGTCCCTGCTGGGCCAGGCTCTTGGCCAGATTGCAGCGCGTTACCAACATGCTTGGATCTATTTTTAGCGCCGCTTCATATTCCAAAATCGCGTCGGGCAATCGACCGGGGATACCGGCAAGGAGAATTCCCAGGTTGTTATGAGTCCACGCGGACGTGGGGTTGATCTTCAGCGCTGTCTGATATTCGGCCATGGCGGCAGAAACATTTCCCGTCTCCTCCAGGGACATCGCCAGGTTGTTGTGCGCTTCGACAGAATCGGGTTTGATGCGCAGCGCAGCTTGATACTCGGCGATCGCCTCGGACTGCCGGCCGGGAATGTTGGCCAAGGCCGATCCCAGCTCGGTATGATAACCGGCGGAATCAGGCTCGAGCTTTACCGCCGCTCTACACTCGGTAACCGCGTCCGCCTCGCGCCCGGCGATGTGGGTCAAGACCAGCCCGAGATTGTTGTGCGCCCTGGCATTGTCCGGACATTTGGCCACGGTGTCGCTCAAGATCGCCAGTTCACTTCGGTAGTCTTCGTTGCGGCGGACGCTCAACCAGCCCAGGCCCACGGCCACGGCGGTGAACAAGATCAGGCTATGTCGTCCGATCAGATAATATAAGCCCAATACGACCAATGCGACCACGGAGGCTAGCGACAAGTACACCCGATATTCTGCGATCGGTTGAAAGGCCACCGGAACCACGCTGGATGACGGGGAGAGAATTATAAAAAACCACGCCCCGGCAAATCCCACCGCCGGCCAGCGCCAGAGCGCAATCGCAGTGCCTACCAACAATGCGGCCAAGACTAGCGCCTGCGGCACGATCTGGGCCGCGTGCTGAACGACAATGGCCTTGCTGCCATAGTCGAACACCAGCGGATGCGGCCAGATCACCAGCTTGAGATACAATACGACCGCCCGGCATGAGGTCAGCGCGTAATTCCACCACGACACGCCCTCGTCGAAACCAGCACCTCGTTGGTTCAGTTCAAACATCAGGCGTGCCAGCAACAACCAGACGATGGCCAGTCCAAGATAATAACGCCAATGCCGCCGCCAGGCTTCGCGGAAGGAACCGGCGAGAAACGTGCGATCATAAAGCAGCACCAACACCGGCGCGGTCACGATCGTCTCCTTGCATAACGCACCGAGGAGGCAGGCAAAGATGGAGGCGGAAAACCAAAGTCGAGAGCTGATCCTCCTTCGCCAAGGCTTCGGAGGACAGGGAGTCGAGAGCTGAGAGTCGCTCACTTCGCCACGCTTTGATTGTGGGTCGGGGTTTATCCCCGACGCTTGTCCGCCGTAGCCCTGAGTTTGTCGAACGGGGCGAAGGCGGATGTCGGGCGTAAAGCCCGACCTACATTCTGTGCCTCGAATAAAAAAATAAAGCGTGAGCAAATAAAACAGCCCCATCAAGGATTCGGCCCGTTCTGAAATGAAGGTCACGGCTTGGGTCAACAATGGATGCACGACCCAGATCACGGCGACCGCCAAGGCCAATACTGTGGGCGGGGTGCCCTCACCCCACATTCGAGTCGCTCGCGGGGTGAGGGCACCCCGCCCACATTCCAGAGTTCTGCGCACAAGGCCAAACAGCGTGAGACCCGCCAGCACGTGAACCAGCAGGTTGAAGGCGTGATAACCCCATGGGTTCATTCCGCCTAAAGCGTAGTTGAGGGCGAAAGTCAGGTTGAAGAGCGGCCGGCCTCCGGTGGTCGTATTCTCCGGCGGGGACAGCGCACTCGCCCAGTGTTGTATTGTGGGGTTGTCGACGATTCCGTCGTAATCGTCCGCTATAAACGGCCCGCTAAAACTGTTGTGATAGGCGGCCAACGCCGAGAGCACAATGATGCCGCTGGCCAGAAGGATGCCCCAGCGAGCCAAAAACGTGTTTGGCTTGGGCGGGGACGAGGTGCCGCTGGCCGCTGGTCGTGAAACGTCTGCCGCTCTGGCTCGACTTTTTTTCGACATCGAGGAATTCCAATCCGCCAGCGAAATGACCGCAATCAGTATCGAATCGACACGCGACTTCGGCGTAAGGCATTTCTACTTAGGTTCGAGCCAGGCGGGGTCGGATAGATTCCAGCCGCCGCCGAGGGCTTCGTAGAGCTGGATGATGGCCGTGAATTCATCGCGACGGGTTTGGGCCAGCGCCACCTCCGCCGGGAAAAGCAGCTGTTGCGCCTGCAGCACTTCGTAATAACTGGCATTGCCCGAGGTATAGCGCTGCATCGAAATCGTGACCGCGTCCTGGTAGGCGCCAACGGCAAATTCCTGCTGCTCACGAACCTCGGCCAGCTTTTGGCGGGAAACCAGGGCGTCGGCCACTTCGGCAAACGCGTTGAGGGCGGTCTGCTGGTATTGGAGCTTCGCTTCTTCCGCGGCTGCCTTCGACTCCCGATATTGCCCGCGGAGTCCGCCGCCTTGAAAAAGGGGGCCGGTCGCTTGTGCCCCGATGGCCCAAAGGCCGGCCTTGCGCGAGGTGATGGCATCGAGTTCCGGGCTCACGGCACCGAGCAGCGCACTCAAGCCGATGCGTGGAAGAAATCCCCCGACGGTGACACCGATGCCGGCATTGGCCGCGCGAGCGTTTTCTTCCGCCTCGCGGATGTCGGGACGGCGTTCGAGCAGTTGGGAAGGCAGGCCGATGGGCACCTCCGGCGGGACCGGCTGGTCCGACAGGTGCGCGCCGCGAATGATGGGGCCGGGGTTGCGGCCGATCAGGACACTGATCTGATTTTCCTTGATCGCAATTTGCCGTTCGAGCTCGGGCACCCGCGCCGCGCTCGTGGCCCTGGCGGCCTCGGCGCTCGAGGTCTCGAGTTTTGAGACGATCCCGCCAGCCAGCCGTTGATTGAATAACTTCAAGCTATCGCCAAATGAATCCGTTTCCTGATGCGCGATGGCGAGTTCCTCGTCGAGCTCCAGGAGTTCGAAATAGTCCGTGGCCACCTGGCCCACGAGGCTGAGCAAGACTCCGCGACGGGCTTCTTCGGATGCCAGATATTGTGACCGGGCTTCTTCGTTGAGCCGGCGGACACGGCCCCACAGGTCGAATTCCCACGCCGCGCCAATGTAGCCATCGAATCCATCGGTCGTCGAACCGGTTCCCTGCACGTTGGCACTGCCCAAGATGGCGTTGCGACCGCGATCGGCGTTGGCTTCGTAGCCGAGTGAGGGGAAAAGCTGCCCGTGGACTTGGGCGGCGATGGCCTGAGCTTGCTCGACCCGGGTGGCCGCAATGCGGGCGTCATAACCGTCCACCAGTGCGGCGCGGATCAAATCCTTCAGCCGATCGTCCTGATACACGTCCCACCACGCGACGTCGGCAAACGAATGGTCGCCTCCGGCCGCCTGATCACGGAACGCGGCCGGCGTCTCGACCGCGGGGCGCTTGTAATTGGGCCCGATGGCACAGCCGGCGAGAAGAAAGACCGAAAAAATCGGGCGAGTGCGTTTAAATAATTGATGCATGGCCATCTTCAATGTCCCCCGGAACTCGGCGAAGCGGGAGTGCCGCCAAGCGGTCCGCCATCTTTCGCGACAATCGGATCGGTTGGATTCTTGTGCGCACTGTGCGGGAGGCCTTTGGTCGCCCACATTTCTATCACGTAAAACGTGACGGGAATCAGGAAGATCGCGAGCGCGCTGGCCGCGAGCATGCCACCGATCACCGCGGTTCCCATCACCTTGCGCGCCACCGCGCCCGAGCCATCGGCCAGCCAGAGGGGAATGCACCCGAGAATAAAGGCAAAGGATGTCATCAGGATGGGACGGAGCCGGACTTTCGCTCCTTCCAGCGCGGCCTCCAGCAGAGGCGTGCCGTGTTCATAACGGGTGCGGGCAAACTCCACGATCAGGATGGCATTCTTGGCCGATAGGCCGATCAGCATGACCAGGCCGATCTGCGCGAACACGTTGTTTTCCATCCCCCGCATCCAGAGGGTGGCGTAAGCGCCGAACACCGCGACGGGCACGCCGAGCAGGACGCTGAACGGCAGGGACCAGCTTTCATAAAGCGCGGCGAGAATGAGAAAGACGAAGAGCAACGAAAGCCCGAAGATGGCCGCGGGGGGGACGCCTTCCTCGGCTTTCTTTTCCTGGAACGACATCCCGATGTAATCGAGACCCATCTCCCGCGGCATGGTCTGGGCGAAGACTTCCTCCAGCGCGCGCCGGGCTTCGTCGGAACTATAGCCGGCTGCGGCCGTGGCGTTGATCTGCGCGCTGCGAAACAAATTGTATCGCATGGTGAATTCGGGGCCGAGGCGATCTTCGACCGTGGCAAAGGCCGAGAGCGGAACCATCACGCCGTCGCGATTGCGGACGAAATAGGTTCCGAGTTTGTCCACGCTGTTACGGTATTCGCCTTCCGATTGGACATAGACCTGCCATTGGCGCCCGAAGCGGTTGAAGTAATTCACAAAAATGCCGCCCATGTAACACTGCAGCGTTTGGTAAACATCCGCCAGCGCGACGCCCTGCTTCAGGACCTTGTCGCGGTCCACCTTGACATACTTCTGCGGCACGGCCGGCAGGAAGGTGGTGGAAAGGCTGCCGCCGTGGGTGGCAGCGAACTCCGGTCGTTTGCGCGCCGCTTCCATGAACTTGTTCAGGTTGTCAGCCAAGAAGCCGATATCCTTGCCGGCGCGATCTTCGAGCACGCAGATAACGCCGCCCGAGGTGCCGACGCCCGGAATCGACGGCGGCGAAAAAGCCAACGCCCTGGCTTCGGGGATTTTTGCCAACTCGCGATTCAGGTGGGCCTTGATCGCGTCATAGCGCTCTTCGGATTTGGTCCGTTCCGACCAAGGTTTGAAGTTAACGAAAAAGAAAGCGTTGTAGGTGTTGTAAACGGTGCTGAGGAGACTGAATCCGATGATGGAGGTGCAGCTTCTCACGCCCGGGGTATTTTGTATAATCTGCTCGGCCTTGCGGGCGACTTCGCTAGTCCGCTGGAGCGAGGAGGCGTTGGGCAGTTGCAGCCCGACGTAGACATACCCTTGGTCTTCATCCGGGAGAAAGGACGAGGGCAAACGGTGGCCGAACCATAACGCGGCGAGCGCAAAGCAGCCCAGGATGATGAAGCTGACCCCGCTCTTGTGGATCAGGTGGCGGGAAATGCCCACATAGCCATTCGTCGCGCGCCCGAAGATGCGATTGAACCAGCCGAAGAAAGCGCCCAGCGGGCCGCGGGTCTTGGTCCTGGGGCGGAGCAGCATCGCGCAAAGGGCGGGACTGAGCGAGAGCGCGTTGAAGGCCGAAATCATCACGGAAATAGCGATCGTCAGCGCGAACTGCTGATAGAGGCGGCCGGTGATGCCGGGAATAAATGCGGTCGGAATGAACACCGAGGCCAGGATGATGGCGATGGCCACGACCGGCCCGCTCACTTCCTGCATGGCCTTCAACGTCGCGTCGCGGGGCGAGAGACCCTCCTCGATATGGTGCTCGACGGCCTCGACGACGACAATGGCGTCGTCCACCACGAGCCCGACGGCAAGGACCAGGCCGAAGAGCGAAAGTGTGTTCACGGAAAATCCGAACACCGGGAAAAGAATAAAAGTGCCGATGAGTGCGACCGGCACGGCCAGAAGCGGAATCAGCGTCGGCCGCCAGCCCTGCAGGAACACAAAGACGACCAAGATGACCAGCAGGAGCGCCTGCCAGAGCGTGTTGGCGATTTCGCGCACGCCCTCGGACACGGCTTTCGTCGTGTCCAGGCCGATGGTGTAGTCCAGGCCCTGCGGAAAGCGCTGCTTGAGCTGCTCCATCACTTTTTTCACGGCGTTGGCGCAATCGAGGGCGTTAGCTCCCGGGAGCTGATAGATCGAGATGTTCGCGGCCGGCTTGCCGTTCAGCCGCCCCCTCACGTTGTAGACTTGGGCGCCCAACTCGACCCGGGCCACGTCCCGCAGACGCACGATCGATCCGTCGGGATTGGCACGAATGACGATGGCGCCAAATTCTTCCGGGGTGGTCAGGCGTCCCTGGGCGCGGACCGAATAGGTGAAGTCCTGGCCCGCCGGCGCCGGCTCGCCACCGATCAGGCCGGCGGGATTGACCGTGTTCTGGCTTTTGATGGCCTGAATCACCTCGCTGACCGTGATGTTGAGCTTGGCGAGCTGGTCGGGTTTGACCCAGTAGCGCATCGCATACTGCCCGGCGCCAAACACCGTGGCGCTGGCAATCCCGGGGATCCGCGTGAGCTGGTCGTTGATGTTGATGTAGGCGTAATTCGCAAGAAACGTGCTGTCGTACGAATCGGTCGGCGAATACAACGCGATCAGCATGAGCGGGGCCGTGAGCTGCTTTTGCACGGTGACGCCGAAATTAGCCACGTCGGCCGGAAGCTGCGGGGTCGCCTGCGTGACCCGCATCTGGGAAAGAATCAGGTCGGTGTTGGGATCGGTCGCGACGTCGAAGTCGGTCGTCAGCCGCAGCGAGCCGTCGCTGCCGTTGATCGAGTACATGTAGTTCAGGTTGTCCACTCCGCTCATCTGCTGCTCGAGGGGCGTGGCGACGGCCTGCTCGACCGTCTGCGCGTCCGCCCCGACAAACGTCGTGGTGATGCGCGCCTCGGGCGGGACGATCTTCGGGAACTGGGCGATCGGCAGGCCGAGGAAAGCCACCACGCCCACGATCACGGTGATGATCGAGATGACGATCGCGACGATCGGCCGGTTGATAAAAAATTTCGACACGGCGCGGTTACCTCGCGGCCTCCGCACTGGTGAACGGAAGAGGATTCACCAAGGTGTCCTCCTTGACCTTCTGAATGCCCTCCGCGACGACCCGGTCGCCCGGATGCAGTCCCTCTTCGACCACCATCTCGGATCCAACTTGCGAGCCCACTTTCACGCTGACGATGTGGACGTGGTTTTGCGCATCGACCGTGGCCAGTTGATAGCCGCCCTGAAGTTCGCTCAAGGCGCGCGAGGGCACGAGGAGAGCCCCGGGCTCGACATTCACGACGGCCCGCACCCGGGCGAATTGGCCGGGCCGAAGAAGCCCGTTCGGGTTGGGGAACACGGCCACCACGCGCAGCGTTCCCGTGTTGCTATCAACCTGGCGGTCGAGGGCGAAGAACGTGCCCTTGCGGGGATAAGTCGTGCCATCGGAAAGAACCAACTCGAACTCGATTCCCGCCGGGATACTCGGGGCATCGGGTTCGCGGCCGCGGAACTCCAGGTAGTCTTGTTCGCTGATGGGAAAATATGCCTTGATCGGGTCAACGGTGGAAACGGTCGTCAGGACGCCCGTGGCCGGCCCCACCAAGTCACCGATCTGCGCTTGCACCAACCCGGCGATGCCGTCGACCGGAGCAACGATGTGCGTGAATTCAAGATTGAGTCGGGCTTGGTCAAGCACGGCTTTGGCCGATGCGACCTGGGCCTCGGCGGCGAGTTGGGCTTGGACGGCATCGTCGAGCTCTTGCTGGCTGATCGCCTTTTCCTCGGCGAGGGGCTGGTAGCGTTTGGCGTCCAGCGCGGCCTTTCCGAGCTGCGCTTGCGCCTGGGCCAGCAGGCCATTGGCTACGTCGAGCGCAGCCGCGAATGGCCGCGGGTCGATTTCAAAAAGCGGGGCGCCCTTCGCCACCATGGAGCCTTCCTCGTAATCCTGCTTGAGCAGGTAACCGGTGACTTGGGCGCGGATCTGGGCGTTGACGAACCCATCCAGGCTCCCGACCCACTCGCGGGTGACCGGCACGTCTTTTTGATCCACGGCGACCACTTGAACATCGACGGGAGCGGGAGCCAGATCGGCGTGCTTCCCGCACCCGCCCGTAAAACCCAAGATCACCGCGCCAATCAAAGTAATAAAATTTATCCGGCCCCGCTTGATTTCGAACATAGGTAACTAGCCAAATAGGCGAGTCCTTCCATTAATTCAAACGGGTTATGCAGAAAAAACCGGCCCGACGAAACGGATATTGGCCCGCATCGCACCCGCTTTTTCGTAGAAGCGATGCGCCCTGGAGTGCCGAATTTCGCGAGGCTAGAGCCTTTGCGAGTCAATTGGCCATATCGGCATGCCTTTGCGACCCATCCTTTATTTTGTCATGGGTCCATTTAAACTGAAAAGGTTCTACGCTATTGTTCGCATCACAGCTAGGTACGGGCACGGCGACGTTGCTGCATTTTCCGAAACGCAGCGAGCATGGCGAGGGCGCCGAGAAACCAATCGGACATGGCGCCTCCACCCAAGTCGTACCAAGGATTAGAGCCGCCCGACGTGGTTGGGGGCGGCGTGGTTTTGGGCGGCAGCGCACCGAGCGTCACCGTAAAGGGCGTGCTGACCACGACGTCGCCCGAAGCCAGCCCGATGGCGACGGTATAAATGCCCGCGTTAGCGGCCTGGGTATTCGCTACGGTATAGGTTGAGGCGGTCGCCCCAGAAATGGCCTGGTTGGCCAAACGCCACTGATAAGTTGATGGCGTGAAATTGGCGGGCACCGCCGTCAACGTGAATGCGGTCGCGGGTGTCACCGCTGCGGACGGACCGGTGATCGATGCCGAGCCGACGGCGGCATCCGTATAGCTGGAACCAGCGATGTTGCCGGCATTGGCGGAAACCACGGCCGCCACGTCGGACACCGGCAGCCCTTCGTAGGAGTACGATGGCGTGAACACCTGGTCGGCGCCGCTGTATGGCGCCGTGCCGGTGGTCGTAGTGTAAGAGTTGCCCAGCGCGAGAATGCGGCCGATCGGCAGTGCGGTGTTTACGTTTTGGACGGCGAGCGGATTGGCCATGCCAGTGTACACGTTGAGCTCACTCAGGAGTTGGGCCTGGTCGCTCGACACCGTGCCGCTGGTATTTCCAGTCGCATTGAAGTAATTGCTGTAAAGATGGACGTAGCCGAAGGTCGCGACCGGCATCTGCTGATCGACGTTGGTCGACCAGAAATTGTGGTGCAGCGTCACATGCAGCGGCGCGGTTTCAACGCCGGGGGCGCCGATGAGCACACTGTCGCGATGCACCGTCTGTCCGGCCGTGTAATAGAACTCGCACCACGAAACGGTGGTGTTGTCCGCGCCATTCGTGATTTCGATGGCGTGGTTGGCCGTGTCGAAAAACGTGCAATGCGTGATGAAGACGCTGGACGCCCCGGAGATCGTGATGCCGTCACCACCATCGGTGTAGGCGCCGTTCACAATGGTCGTGCCGGGATTGGTGAAGTTGAGGCCGCGGATGATGACGTTGCTCACGCCGCTCGCGAGAGTCAGGTTGCCGACAAGACCCGCGTTCGCATCCGCGCCTTGAATCGTCTTGTTCGAACTCACGTTCACGGGAGTGGCGCCGAGGTTGAGCAGGCCGGCGACCGTGATGACGCCGGGGGTGGACGACTGCGCCTGGGTGCGGAAATTGGCGGCGGTGAGGACCACGACCGCCCCCGTGGACGCTCCACCGGTGGCCGAGCTGGCAAAACCATCAGGTGCAGGGGCGGCATATGTGGCGCTGACCGCAGTGACCGTAACCGTCTTAGTGCCGGCCACGGCACTGTTGGTACTGTCGTTGACGGTGAAACTGACGGTGCGATTGCTCGTGTTGGGGAAACTCGCGGTGTCGGTGTAGGTTACCGTGCGCAAGGCCGCCTGCCATTCCGCGACCGTGGCCGTCGCACCAGCGGAAGTCAGCGTCAGCACACCGGTGCCACTGTTGTAGCTGCCGGCGATGTTGCCGTAGGTAAAGATGCTTGTGTTAACGAAGGCCAGTACGTCTTCGGCGCTGTGCAAATTGCCCGTGATGCTCACCGTGCCGCTGGCCAGCGTGGTGTTGTCCAGGTCGCTTACCGTGATGGCACTATCGATCACGACTGGCACTATAAGAGAAGCAGGCTCTTCGATGAAGGCGGTTGTGCCGGCACTGGTGGTGACGATCGGTGACTGGTCGGTGTCGGCCACCGTCACCGTGCGCGTGGGTGTGCCACTGATATGGGTGCCGTCGCTGACCTCAAAGCTGATGGTGCGCGTGGCATTGTTCGGCGTCACCGCCGTATCGGTATAGGTCACCGCGCGCAACGCCGCCTGCCATTGGGCAATCGTGGCCGTGTTGCCCGATGAGGTCAGCGTCAGCACGCCGGTGCCGCTGTTATAACTGGCGGTAAGATTGCCGTAGGTCGCGGCGCTCGTGTTGGTGAAGGCCAGGACGTCCTCGCTGCCATGGAAATTGGCGGCAATCGATACCTTGGCACTGACCAGCGGAGCATTGTCCGCTTTGCTCACCGTAACGCCAGGGTCAATGGCCACCGGCGTGGAAGCCATATTATTGCCGGCCACGAAGGCGGCGCTGCCGCCACTGGTGGTGACGATCGGTGTTTGGTCGGTATCGGCCACGGTCACGGTGCGCGTAGAGGTAGTGCTGTTCACGGTGCCATCGTTGACCACGAAGCTGATCGTGCGCGTGGCGGTGTTCGGCGTCACCGCCGTGTCGGTGTAAGTGACCGAGCGCAAGGCGGCCTGCCATTGCGCAATCGTAGCCGTGGCACCGGAGGAAGTCAGCGTGAGCACGCCGGTGCTGCTGTTGTAACTGCCGAGGATATTGCCCATCGTGGCGGGGTTGTTGGTGAACGCCAGCACGTCCTCGCCGCTGTGAAAATTGCCGGTGATGCTCACGGTGGCGCTGGCCAGCGTGGTGTTGTCCAAGTCGCTCACTATTATGCCAGGGTCAATGGCCACCGGCGTCGACGCCGTGTTATTGCCGGCCACGAAGGCGGCGCTGCCGCCGCTGGTGGTGGTGATCGGCGACTGGTCGGTATCGGCCACGGTCACGGTGCGCGTGGCGATGTTACTGACGTTGCTGTTGGCGTCGGTGACAGTGAAGCTGATCGTGCGGGTGGCGGTGTTCGGCGTCACCGCCGCGTCGGTGTAAGTGACCGAGCGCAAGGCGGCCTGCCATTGCGCGAGCGTCGCGGTGTTGCCGGCCGAAGTCAGCGTCAAGACGCCGGTGCCGCTGTTGTAGCTGCCGGCGATGTTGCCGAAGGGCGCACCACTGGTAAACGCCAGCACGTCTTCGCTGCTATGGAAGTTCCCCGTGATCGAGACCGTCGCCGACTGCATCACCGATGTGGTCGAATCCGCCAGCGTCAGGCCCGAATCGACCGCCACCGGCGTTGATGCCGTGTTGTTGCCCGCGGTAAAAGCCGCGCTGCCGCCGCTGGTCGTGACGGTCACGGGGCTCGTCACGTTGATCGTATCCGTCGCCGCCACGCTGTTCTCGGTGCCGTCATTGA
>Ga0210395_10000279_pt1 | contig 40119 bp, 33 predicted proteins | sample IncBWH4OmetaG_FD_150861 | JGI IMG/M metagenome (GOLD analysis project Ga0210395, IMG submission 150861) | Forest soil microbial communities from Barre Woods Harvard Forest LTER site, Petersham, Massachusetts, United States - Inc-BW-H-4-O ...
CAATTGCGCGCCCAGGGTCTGGGCCGTCGGAAACACCGAGAACCACAGTCCCGTCCAATCGGGGATGTATTTCGCCAGCGACGGGAGCGGCGTCGTTGGAATCCATTGCGCGAGCTGCATTTCCTGGGCTTGCTCGCCGACCATGACCAACAACACCAGGCCGAGCATGATTCCCGTCAGCACCAGCATTTTCCGGTAAGGCAGGCGCTGGTGCGCCACGAAATTCAGCACGGCCACGATTGCAGTGAAGAATAGCCCCAGCAGCGCGCCCCAAAACACCACCATTCCACCCATTTTCAAATTGTAGCTTTGCAGGAAAAGCACCACTTCGAAGCCTTCCCGGTAGAGCGAAGAAAACCCCAGCAACCCCAGTCCCGACACCAGGCGCATCCGGCATCCGGCGCAGACGTTCGGCTCTTCCAACAGCTCGCGCTTGCGCCGGTTGTGCAGCGAAATCCAGCCGCCCCAATAGACCTTGTGGAAAAACCAATTCATCACGACCAGCAAAACGATCACAGCGAGCAGACCGGTGCCGGCCTGCAAAGCGAGGGCCGAAACTTGGCTGCTCAGGTCACTTAAAATGCCCACCGCGACGAACCAAGTGATCAAAGTCGCCACAAATCCGAGGCCCGCGCCCATCGCAATGGGGCGACGGTGCATCCGGTTGGCGCCGACCATGCTCGCGGTGATCGCCGAGAGGACCAAAATACATTCCAACCCTTCGCGGAAAACCAGGACAGCAATATCGAGGATCGCCACTCCGCGGCTAGTGTTAGGCACCGTCGGATCAGGATTTCCGTGCGCTGAAATTCCCTGCCAGACCATTACAGCAACCAAAACCGCAGCCGCAGCGATGAGCAACCAGCGCAAAACCGGCCGTCCGCTCTTTGCGGCGGGGGGATGGGCCGCTTCAATGGGTAGGGCGATGGACTTCATCGGCGCGTTCGGAGAGTGATTAAACAGAGACCCAGTCTCATTGAGAGACAAGTCGAAACTGCGAATCAGTCCTAACAAGGAAGCAATCTGCTGATACGTAAGTAGATCTTAAGCAAAAATTCTGTAGACGAGGCTCTCATCGCCTGCATCAAAAAATCAATCCTTCACCACAAAGAGCTCAAAGAGGGGTTGGCTTCGTGTCCTTTGTGGTGAATCAAGGTTGTGATAAGATGATTGTCGCGCGATCTTTTTGGTTCTAGGCTTTGCGAATGAAAAAGGTCATTCAGGGCTTTTTGATTTTAGGGCTGGTTTTTTTTGGCGTCTGCCTGGCCAACGCGCGCGAATGGACGATCGACGGCACGACCAAGGTGGAAGCGGATTTTAGCGGTATTATTGGAGACGTCGTATTTCTCAGCAAAGCGGATGGCAGCCAACAAAAGGTTCATCTGGCCTCGCTCTCCGCCGATGACCAGGCGTTTATTCAAAATCGCGAAGATGCCACGACTTCTGTCGTTGCCGCCTCGCCACCGCGGGCTGAAAAACCGAGGGAAGAAGCTGCATACACTTGGTTAACCGATTTTGCCGCTGCCAAACAGCAGGCGGCGGGCGAAAACAAAAAAATGCTGCTGGATTTTACCGGATCGGACTGGTGCTACTTCTGCAAGCGGCTTGAAACGGAGGTGTTGAGTACTCCGGAATTCAAGGATTTCGCCAAAGATTACGTGCTTGTACGCGTGGATTTTCCGCGTTCCCACGAACTTTCGCCTGATTTGAGAAAGCAGAACAAAGCGCTAGAGCAGCAATACCGAATCAACGGGTTTCCCACCCTGATAGAGTTGAACTCTTCGGGGCAGGAGATCATGCGCCAGAGCGGCTATCACCCCGGAAGCGGTCCGCAGGCGTATATTGCACAGTTCAAATAGCCGGCGGAGACCGCTGGAGCGGTTTCGACTCACATTGCGCTCCTTGTCATTCCGAGACCTTAAGCAAACCGAATGCATGCACAATACATTTAACTGCCCTACCGCGCCCTTATAAAGGACTGAAAGGCGGAAGGTTAATGTGGCTAAAAAATTATTATGGCGGGCGCTTTCAGCCCTTCAGTTTTTCAGTCTTTCAGCCCTTCCCTTTCACCGCCGCCGGCGTTTTAGGGCGAGCTGGGCGACGGACGAGCGGACAAAACTTTCGAGGCGCTCCACCTCGGCGGGGTCCAGCGAGTCTTTGCCTTTGAGGGCTTCTTCCGCGCGCTTCATGGCCGTTTCGACTGCATGCTCGTCGATTTTTTCTTCGTTGATGGCGCTCTCGGCCAGAATGGAAATCTTGTCGGCCACGATTTGGGCAAAGCCTCCGCCCACAACGAGCAACTGGGTCGCGCCGCCCTTGGTCACGCGCAGCTCACCGTATCCCACCTGCATGAGCAAAGGAATGTGGCCGGGCAGGACGCCGATCTCGCCCTCGACGGTCGGGATGACGACGCTGTCGATCGTGTCGGAATAGACCCGCGCCTCGGGCGTGACGATTTCGAGGATTAAAGGCATGGTGGAAAAAGACTGAAGGCTGAAAGCTAAAGGCTGAGAAAATTACTTTTTGTTCTTGAGAATAAGCGTGACGAAAATGGCTATAAGTTGACTCGCCTCATCTTTTAGGCCGACAAGCCGATGCGCTGATACAAGCCCTTCGGACTCGAGCAGCTCCATCCAATATATCGATTTATCCGCTTCGCGAAGAGAGTCGCCCAATTTCGAACGATATTCAGCATCCGAACGGCCACGTTGCGCCTCGCGATAATTTGCTCCAACGGAACCGCCTGCGCGCAAAAGCTGCTCACCCCAAACTTGGGCCACGCGATCCCGCGTCGGCAATGCTCGAAAGACCCGCGCAACACGGCGCGCAAAGTCCATGGTCCGCCTTCTAAGGTCTCCTTGTTGGTGAAACATGCCGTGTTCATCTTAGCAGTCTTTTCAGCCTTCAGTTTCCAGCCTTCAGCTTTTCTTGCTCGTAGCGAGCACCTCGTCGATGCCGCCTTTCATGTAGAAATCGCCTTCGGGGACACTATCGAGTTCGCCGTTGAGGATCATCTTGAAGCCGCGAACCGTGTCCTTGACGGAGACGTATTTGCCGGGCGAGCCGGTGAAAACTTCGGCCACGTGGAAGGGCTGCGAGAGGAAGCGCTGGATCTTGCGCGCGCGATAAACGGTCTGCTTGTCCTCTGGCGAAAGTTCGTCGAGGCCGAGGATGGCGATGATGTCCTGGAGATCCTTGTAACGCTGGAGCACGCGCTGTACTTCGCGGGCGACGAAGTAGTGCTCCTCGCCGACGATGTCGGCCTGGAGCGCCTTCGAGACGGACGAGAGCGGATCGACGGCCGGATAAATGCCGAGTTCGGCGATGGAACGCTCGAGCACGATGGTCGAGTCCAAGTGGGCGAAGGTATTGGCCGGCGCGGGGTCGGTGAGATCGTCGGCCGGCACATAAACGGCTTGGAACGACGTGATGGAGCCTTTTTTCGTCGAGGTGATGCGCTCCTGTAGAAGGCCCATTTCGTTGGCGAGCGTCGGCTGATAGCCGACGGCGGACGGCGAGCGGCCGAGCAGTGCGGATACTTCGGAGCCGGCCTGAGAAAAACGGAAAATGTTATCGATGAAGAGGAGCACGTCCTGGTTTTTTTCGTCGCGGAAATACTCAGTCATCGCGAGGGCCGAGAGCGCGACGCGCATGCGGGCGCCCGGCGGCTCGTTCATCTGGCCGTAAACCAGCGCGACCTTCGACTTGCTCAGGTCCTTTTGGTCGATAACGCCGGCCTCGGACATTTCGTGGTAAAGATCGTTGCCCTCGCGCGAGCGCTCACCGACGCCGGCAAACACGGAATAACCACCGTGAGCCTTGGCGATATTGTTGATGAGTTCCATGATGACGACGGTCTTGCCGACGCCGGCACCGCCAAAGGCGCCAACCTTGCCGCCCTTGGTGAAAGGCGCGATGAGGTCGATGACCTTGATGCCGGTCTCGAGGATGTCGGCCTTGGTGTCCTGATCGACGAGCGCGGGCGCCGGACGGTGGATCGGATATCTTTTGGTAAACGAAACCGGACCGCGATTGTCCACCGCGTCGCCGGTGACGTTGAAGATGCGGCCGAGGACACCGTCGCCCACCGGCACGGAAATCGGCGAGCCCGTGTCAGTCACGTCCATGCCGCGCTTGAGGCCTTCGGATGACGACATCGCGATCGCGCGGGCCACGCCACCACCGAGATGCTGCTGCACTTCGAGCGTAAGCAACTCCTGCTTGCCACCGACGGTAAACGCAATGGTGAGCGCCTGGTAGATGGGCGGGATGGTGTGTTCCGCAAACTGGACGTCAACGACGGGGCCGATGACTTGGACGATTTTTCCGGTGTTCATTGTAGAAAGGCTGAAGGCTAAAGGCTGAGGAAAGAAAATGGATGATGGAAGGGTGGTTGATGAAAAAAGCGGGCTGGGATGAGAATTTTCAGTCTTCAGTTTTCAGCGCTTCAGTTTTGGTCGCGGCGGTCACGCCGCGAAAGAGGCCGCCGCAATTTCGAGGATTTCCTGCGTGATCGCGGCTTGGCGGGCTTTGTTGTATTCGAGCGTGAGGTCGCCGAGGATTTTCGTGGCGTTATCCTTGGCGGTTTTCATCGCGACCATGCGCGCGCTCTGCTCGGACGCCTTGGCCAGGAGCACAAACTGGTAAATTTGGCGGTTCACGTAAAAGGGCAGCAATGCATCGAGCACAGCCTTTGCGCTCGGCTCAAAATGGATTTCGCGCGCGTCGACCGCGGCTGCGACCGCGCCACCATGTTTGCACAGGTTTTCGATGAATTGGCAGAGATTATCGAGGGGCAGCACTGGCTGGCAGATCGCTTCCTGCACGAGGGTATTCTTGAAACGCGGGTAAATCACCTCGATGGTGTCGATGACTCCCTCAAGATATTGTTTTACCATGAACTCGGCGATGACCTTGACCTCGGCGAACGGTACGCGGTCGTGCACCTGGAAGTCGGCCACCAAATCGCGCTTCGTGCGGGCGAGGAACTGGGCGCCCTTGCGGCCAATGACACAAATTTTTGCCGGTGTTTTGATTTCGGCAACGACTTTGAAGAGATTGCCATTCAGCGGGCCGCAAAGGCCCTTGTCGGTGGTGACGAGCAAGATGCCGCGGGTCTTCACTTCGCGCTTGCACAGGAATGGATGTACCGATTCGTCCACGCGCGAAGCGAGTGCCGCGAGCATGTCGGCCATAAGCTGGGTGTAGGGCCGGCCGGCGAGCGCAACCGCCTGCGCCTTCTTCATTTTCGACGCAGCCACCAGCTCCATCGCCTTGGTAATCTGGCGGGTGTTCTTTACGGACTTAATTCTACGCCGTATGTCTCTAGTTGATGGCATTTTTAAAGTAGTGGGTAGTGAGTAGCGGGCAGCGAGTAGATCGGGTGGATCAGCGGGTTTGGTGGTCAATATGCTCGCTAGTCACTACTCGATGCTCGCTACTGGTTTTAGCTGGCGTAGCCAACTTTCCACTCGTCGCACGCGGCCTGGAGCTTGGCCTCGAGATCCTTGTCGAGGGCGGCCTTGGTGCGGATTTCGGTGAGGAGCGCGTCCTTGCGCGTGGTAAAGAAATCTTTCAACGCAGCGGAGGCCGCGACGACTTTCTTGGTATCGATCGGGTCGAAGAAACCTTTTTGCATCGCGAAGAGCACCGCCACTTGCAGTTCGATCGGCAGCGGATTGAAGGCCGGTTGCTTGAAAAGTTCGACGATGCGGCCGCCGCGATCGAGCTGGGCCTTGGTCTTCGCATCGAGATCGGAGCCGAACTGCGCAAAGGCCGCGAGTTCGCGGAACTGCGCGAGTTCGCCCTTGAGTTTGCCGCCGACCTGCTTGGTGGCCTTGATCTGCGCGGCGGAACCGACGCGCGAGACGGAAAGGCCGACCGACACGGACGGCCGGATGCCCTGGTTGAAGAGATCCGTTTCGAGAAAGATCTGGCCGTCGGTGATCGAAATGACGTTCGTCGGGATATAAGCCGAGACGTCGCCGGCGAGCGTTTCGATGATGGGCAGCGCCGTGAGCGAGCCCTTGCCGTCGAGGCGGGCGGAGCGTTCGAGCAGGCGGCTGTGGAGATAGAACACGTCGCCCGGATAAGCTTCGCGGCCGGAGGGACGCTTCAGGATGAGTGAAATCTGGCGATAGGCGACGGCGTGCTTGGAAAGATCGTCGTAAACGATGAGCGCATCCATGCCATTTTCCATGAACCACTCGCCCATCGAGGCGCCGGAGTAAGGCGCGAGGTATTGGTTGGCGGGGTTGTCGGCGGCGGGCGCGGCGACAATGATGGTGTATTCGAGCGCCCCGGCGGCCTCGAGGGCGGCGATGGTGCGGACGATGTTGGAATTTTTCTGGCCGACGGCGACGTAGATGGAATAAACCGGGCGGAACTTCGGGTCGCCGCTCGCGAGGCCGACTTTGTTGATCTTCGCCTGGTTGATGATCGTGTCGATCGTGATGGTGGTCTTGCCCGTGCCGCGGTCGCCGATGATGAGCTCGCGCTGGCCGCGGCCGATCGGGATCATCGAGTCGATGGCCATGATGCCGGTGAGCAGCGGCTGCGAAACGGATTTGCGGACGATGATGCCGGGCGCGATTTTTTCGACGGGATAAGTTTCCTTCGCGTCGATCGGGCCTTTGCCATCGACCGGATTGCCGAGCGCATCGACCGCGCGGCCGAGGAGGGCCTTGCCGACGGGCACGGAGAGAAGTTTGCCCGTGGTCTGGACTTCGTCGCCTTCCTTGAGCTGCGCGATGTCGCCGAGGATGACACAACCGACCTCGTCTTCCTCGAGGTTGAGCGCGATGCCGATGGCGCCGCCCGGAAATTGCACCATCTCGTTGTACATCACGTCGGAAAGGCCGTCGATTTTGGCGACGCCGTCGGCGATGGTGCGGATGTTGCCGGTGTTCTTCTTGACCGCCTTGCTGGAAAGCTTGGCGATCTCTTGTTCAATTTGGTCGAGGACGGTGGACATAACAAATGGAGAATTAACAATGATGAATTTAGAATGGCGAATTTAGAGTGGTTTAGCGGAAGAAAAAGAGAATGGATTCTGCATTCTTCATTTTACATTCATCATAAGCTCGCGAGAGCGAGCGCTGAGAGCTGGCCGGAGACGGACGACTCGTAAACATCATCGCTGACGTGCACGCGCAGGCCGGCGAGCAGCGCGGGATTGGGCTTCGCGGTGGCGGTGACGGCGCGTCCGTATTTCTTGGTCATCGCTGCGGCGATGGCGGCCAGCGTGGCGGCGGTGATCGTGCCGGCGTGCTCGACGATCGCCTCGCTCTTGGCGAGTTCGGTGGCGATGAGCCGGTAATAGGCCTTCAGCACCATGACCGGATTGGCCGGCTTGTGCTTCTCAATATATTCAATGACGCCCGCGACGCGCTCGGCCGAGACCGCGCCATTCACCACGCTCAGCTTGAAAAGCTGGCGGGCGAATTGCTGGGCTTGTTTGGCGGGTTTGGCCATTGGAGAAAGATTGAAGAACTGAAGGGCTGAAGGACTGAAAGTTCGCTGGGTGGTTGGTATTGTTTGGCGGCATAAGACCTTCAGCCTTTCAGCTTTTCAGTCCTTCAGCCTTTCCTTATTAAACGCTGGTGAGCTCGCGGGCGGCGGACTCGTTATAACGGGTGCGGTCGGCATCGTTGAGTTCCTTGGCAAGCACACGCTGGGTGATGGCCACGACGAGGCGGGCGATTTCACCGCGCGTGTCGGCGATCATTTTCTTATGCTCGAGTTCGATCGCCTGCTGCGCCTTGGCGATAATATCGTTGGCTCGCTCGGTGGCGGCTTTCTGCTCGCGGTCGGAAAACTCCTTGGCGGCCTTGCGCGCCTCCTCGATGAACTTGGCGCCCTCGAGCTGGGCTTTTTTGATGATCGTAGCACTCTCCTGCTGGGTGGCCTCAAGCTTGGCTTTCATCTCTTCGGCATACTTGAGGCCGGATTCGATTTTCTGCTTCCGCTCGTCGAGCGTGGCGATAACGGGCTTGAAGGCAAAGCGCCAGAGCACAAACGCAACGAGGCAGAAGCTGAGCATCTGCGCGAGAATGCCAGGCAGGTTAATGCCGAAATCGTTGACCAGCTTGGTGATTCCACTGGCGGCTTCGGTCGCTGGGACCGTGGCTTGAGCGAGGATGAGAGAAAGCATGACGGAAAAGGGAGTCCGCGCCGCCTTGGCGACGGCGCGGAAGTGAGGATTGACTTATTTGCCGAGGAACAGCGCGTAGAACGCGACCGCTTCAGCCAGCGCCATGCCGATGATGGCTTGGACTAGAATCGGGGTCGCGGCCCCGGGATTGCGGCCGACAGCTTCAGCGGCTTTGAAGCCGACAAGGCCTACGCCGATTGCAGCGCCCAAGCAGCCGAGGCCGCCTTGAATGCTTCCTGTGAGTTCAGCGATAACGTGGATCATGATGTTTGGTTTTTTGTTGGTTGGATGACTGCCGTCCGCACGCTTGGCACGATCCCGGCAGAAAAGTAAGATTGTTTAGTGCGGGGCTTCTTTGTGTTCATCCTGACCGGGCTCATCATGATGGCCATCGCCGTGGTTGCAGATGAGTCCGATATAAACACTGACGAGCAGCATGAAGACGAACGCTTGGACGAAACCGATGAGCAGCTCGAGAAAGTAGAACGGCGCCGGCAAACCCCACTTTTCGATGCCGCTCATGGCATGCATCAGGTTTTCGCCGCCAAAAATGTTGCCGAAAAGACGAAACGAGAGCGAAACCGGCCGGAAAAAAATCGAAATAATCTCGATCAAGCCCGCGGCAAAAAAAATCAGGAACAGGGGATAATAGATGATGGCAGGGGTTTCCTTCTTGTTGGCCTTGTTGCCAAAAATGTCTTTCAGGACAAACGCCGGCCCCGCATAGCGCATGATGAAATAGAACCACGAGATAAAGGCCACGAGGGCAAGAGCGATGGTGCCATTCATGTCGGCGTTGCCGGGCCGAACGAACTCCATCCATTCGCCCGTGGTCTGGCTTCGGACATAGACCGTGCCGACGCCGGGAAAGAGGCCGCTCCAGTTTTGGAAAAGGATGAAAGTAAAAAGCGAAATAAGCAGCGGGAAGGCATACGGCGCAACCTTTGCGCCGACAATCGGCGAGATGAGCGTGCGCACGCTTTCCACCAGATTTTCCACCACGGCCTGTCCGCGCGAAGGAATGAGTTTCGGTTTTCTGATGACAAGCCGGACCACGACGATGAAAACCAACGCGACGGTCCAACTCGTGACCATGCTGTTCGTCACCGGCAGCGGGCCAACATGAAAGAGCGGCTCGGCCATCGGTGCGACTCCGGACTCGGCCGCGAACGCAGGCATGCTGGTGGCGGCGAGCAAAAGCGGGAGCGAGAGAAGTTTTTTGAACGGGGGCATCGATTGCACGGGCGACTTTGGAGCCTTTAAAGGGGTTGAACTAGGCAAACGAGCCATGCCCCGTCAACCTCTGAAAGTTATGCCCCAATCGGCTGCGGCGATAATTAGCCCTACCCTTTGTAAATCGTGGCGAACTTATAGTGGCGCTGGAGCCGCAACGCGTTCGGCGACCAGCGACTGGTAGGCGGGGGCGCGAGCCTGGAAAACCGTCTCCATTTCAAAGATCCAAGGCGCGGCCGGCTCCATCCGCCACGCGGGATGCGCCCCAAGGACCGCCGTGGCGTGGGCAAAGTAGCCGCGGTGGTCGGTGCGGAAATAGAGTCGCGTCCCCTGCCCCGCCCGCGCCGCGAGCACATCGAGAAACGCCGGCTGCAGCAGGCGGTTTTTGTGGTGGCGGCGCTTGGGCCATGGATCGGAGAAAAGAATGACGATTGAACTGAGCGTGGCGTCGGCCGGCAGCGCGGCGAGAAAGTCATGCGCCTCGGCATGAAAAAAATGAAGATTGGGCAGCTTGGCGCGGTCGCGTTTGCGGGTGGCACGCGCGATCCGCTCGCCGATCAGATCGATGCCGAGGCACAGCTCCCCAGGATGCGCCGCCGCGTAGGCCGTGAGAAAATGCCCGTGGCCGCAGCCGATTTCGCAAAAAAAATGCGCCTTGGGTGGCAGCACGCGCGCCAGCGCGTCGCGCAGGTCGGCGCGGCGTTGCGCGATGAGCGCGAGATGGGCGGGACTGGGTGAAATCGTTTCCACAATGGAGATTGGTTAACGCGAAGGCGCGAATATCGAACGAAGAACGCCGAACACCAATCCATTTTACACGAAGGCCGCAAAGCTCGCGAAGCAGGGAAGCATGACGAGAGATTGTATCCGAGGGATTTCTCGTTATCCGCCGCATGACAAAGAGCCTTCCCCAAAAATCCGACTTGGCGTTCTTTGCGATCTTGGTGTAAAAATATTTCTGTTGTTCAATTGCTCGCGTGCAGCGGCAGGCTGAAAAAAAATGCGGTGCCCTGGCCGAGTTTGCTTTCGCACCAGACGCGGCCGCCGTGGAGCTGCACGATATGTTTCACGATGCTGAGGCCGAGGCCCGTGCCGCCCTTCTCGCGCGAACGGCCTTTGTCCACCCGGTAGAATCGCTCGAAGATATGCGGGAGATCCGCCTCGGGGATGCCCGGGCCGTTGTCGCGGACGCAGACTTCAACGTCGTTGGCATGCAGCCGCGTAGAGATGTCGATATGCGAGCCGCGCGGCGCATATTTGAGGGCATTCTCGAGGAGGTTTTCGAAAACCTGCGTGATTTTCAGCGGATCAATAAGCAGTTCGCTGACCGCAGGATCGAGCGCGAAATTAAGGCTGTGCCCGGCCGAGGTGGGCCGGGCGCGATAGTCGTCGATCAGGCCGGTGATCAGCGTGGAGAGGGAAGTCGGCTCGCGATGGAGCTCGGGGTTGATCGATTCGAGGCGAGAGAGCGCGAGCAGGTCTTCGAGCAGTGAGTTCAGGCGTTCAGTGTGGCGCTGGATGGTGCGCAGGAAACGCTCGCGGTCATCGACCGGCATGTCGCGGCCGTCAACCAACGTCTCGACGTAACCCTTGATGACGCTGAGCGGTGTGCGCAGCTCATGGGAAACATTGGCGACAAAATCCTTGCGCACACTTTCGAGTCTTTTCTGCTTGGTGATGTCGTGCAGCACAAAGAGCACCCATGGGCCGCGCTGGTCGTCGAGCGGCGGAATCAGGGTGCCCGTGGACTCGACCCACGTGGTGGAATTGCCTTCGACAAATTCGATCTCATGCTGCGGCTGGGCGCGGCCGGCGCGCACCGCATCGACATAGTTCAGGAAGACCACGCTGCGGAGGACGAGTTCGAGGCGCTGGCGCAGGATATTTTGCGCGCTCGGAAAAATGGCCTGCAGCGCCTTGTTCGCGAGTAGGATGTAGTTGTTGGCGTCAACGATGAGCACGGCTTCCTGCAGGCTGCCGAGCGTGGCCTCGAGCTGGGCGAGCTGGCCGGTGCGGAGCTGCTGGAGACGGTTGATCTCGGCGATCAGCTCGTTGGTCGCGCGGGCCAGGCGGCTGTAATCATCATCGCCCTGCAAATCTTCGTGCAGATCGAGCTGCTTTTGGAGAATCGCCTGCTCGAGGCTGCGCGCGATGAGCCGGCGGCTGCGCAACCGGAGCAGCGCAAGGGCGAGTCCCGCGGCAAGTGCCAGCGTGACTAGATAGAGCATGCCTCGGATTTGCGCTCGGCCATGCGGTAGCCTACGCCGCGGATGGTCTCGATCCAGTCGGCCTCGGCGCCGAGCTTTTCGCGGAGGCGGCGCACATGCGTGTCCACGGTGCGCGTTTCAATTTCGGTTTCGTAATTCCAGACGTTGATGAGAAGATGTTCGCGCGTTTGCACCCGGCCGCGGCGCTCCATGAGCAGGTGGAGCAGCTTGAATTCCGTGGCGGTGAGCTCGAGCGTGACGCCGTTGATGGAGACTTCGTGACAGTCAACATCGAGCACGATCTGGCCGACTTGCAGGCGGCGCTCGGCCGAAGGCGCGCCTTCGGAGACGCGGCGGAGAATGGATTGCGCCCGGAGGACGAGTTCTTTCGTGCTGAAAGGCTTGGCCACGTAGTCGTCCGCGCCGGTTTCAAGGCCGGCAATGCGATCGGCCTGCTCGGCTTTGGCCGTGAGAAAAATGATCGGGATGCGCTTGAGCTTGGGATCGGCGCGCAGCATGCGGCAGATTTGAATGCCGTTGAGGTCGGGCATCATCACGTCGAGGATGACCAAATCGGGCAGAAAACTGCGCGCGAGGCCGATGCTGCTGTTGGGGTTGTTGATGGTCTCAACCTGAAACCCTTTCGCCTTGAGATGATAGGCCACGAGCTCGGTCACATCCGATTCATCATCGACCACGAGGATTTTTTGGGCTTTGGGTTCCGACATTGCGGTGAGACTAGACATGGCGCCGATGGACGCTAGCGAATTTGCAGTCGTTGCTGAATTGTTACATGCTGTAGGCAAATGCAGGCCTTATGCAGCATTTAATTTTCTGCCGATGCAGCCCCGGCTCGTCGCGCCGATTCGATGAAAACCATAAGAATGCTGATATCCGAGGGATTCACGCCACTGATGCGACTGGCTTGACCGAGCGTGCCAGGGCGAATTTGGGTGAGCTTGAGCGCACTTTCGCGGCGCAAGCCGCGCACCGTGAGATAGTCGATCTCGCCCGGAATGCGGATTTTTTCGATCTCACGCAATTTTTCGATCTGGCGAAGCTCCCGCGAGAGGTAGCCGCGGTAAGCCACGCGATAAAGGACCTCTTCGCGAACAAACGGGCCCTCCTCGGCAAATCCGGGTGGCCGCTCCGGCTCCCCTGCCCCGTCGCGCCGGACTAAATCTCCAAAAGTAGCTCCATTACAACGAGTTGATTCAAATAAGTTCGCCCAATGCTCAATGCACTTTTTCTTTTCTCGAATTTTTTCTAACCTACTTTTGGTTAACAATTTATATCTATCTGCATGATGCAATAACCGCAATTCGGCGCTGCCGTGATTAAACAGCAGCCGATATTCGGCGCGGCTGGTAAACATGCGATAAGGTTCTTTGGTGCCCTTAGTTACGAGATCGTCGATCAAGACCCCGATATAGCCTTCGTGGCGCTGGATAATCAGAGGTTGTTCTCCCCTAGCCTTTTGCACAGCATTAATCCCCGCCACGATACCCTGGGCTCCGGCCTCTTCGTAGCCTGAGGTGCCGTTGATCTGTCCGGCAAAAAAGAGATTTTCCACTTTGCGGGATTCAAGTGACGGGTGCAGCTGCGTCGGTGGAGCAAAATCGTATTCCACGGCATAGGCTGGCCGCAAAAGCACGGCCTGCTCCAAACCTGGCACACTGTGAATCATCTTGATCTGAACATCGAAGGGCAGACTGGTCGAAAGGCCGTTGACGTAATATTCGTTGGTGTTCCGCCCTTCCGGCTCCAGAAAAAGCAGGTGTCGTGGCTTGTCGGCAAAGCGCACAAACTTGTCTTCAATACTTGGACAATAGCGCGGCCCCACTCCTGCAATCTCGCCGCTATACATCGCCGATAAATGGAGGTTCTTGCGGACAAGCTCAGCCGTCTGATCCGTCGTATATGTCATCCAACAAGAGACTTGGGTCGTGCCTGGCAGCCAACCGATCCGCTGCTCCCCTGTTTGTTCCACGTGGAACAAATCGGACGAGTCCCGCGTATCATGAAAAGCAAAAAGCGTCGGCTTTACGTCCCCTTTCTGCTCCTGCATCTTGGCGAAATCAATACTGCGGCCCAATAGCCGCGGCGGCGTGCCGGTCTTAAGCCGCAGTAATTCTATACCGGCTTCTTCCAAGCTGCTAGATAATGTCCTTGCGCTGAAATCGCCCAATCGGCCGCCTTCGTTTTTGTTTTGTCCGATATGCATCAAGCCGCGCAAAAACGTTCCGGTTGTAATAATGACCGAATATCCAAGAAACTCTACATCGATGCTGGTACGACATCCAACAACTTTGCCATCCTCGAAAATTAGGCCGGTCACCATGGCCTGAAAAATCTGCAAATTAGGCTGCAGTTCTAACGTGTGCTTCAAACGAAATTGGTATGCCTTTTTGTCGCACTGAGCTCGTGGTGACTGAACAGCCAAACCCTTGGATTCGTTGAGTAGTCGGAACTGAATCGCTGTCACGTCGGTGTTGATTGCCATTTCGCCGCCAAGCGCATCGATCTCGCGAACCATCTGTCCCTTGGCCTGGCCACCGATGGCCGGGTTGCAGCTCATTTGAGCAATCGTGTCAATGTTGCCGGTCAGGAGCAGGGTAGAGCCGCCCATTCGCGAGGCCGCCAGGGCGGCCTCCACGCCGGCATGGCCCGCGCCACAGACAATCACATCGAATCGTATATCGTTGTATAACATCAACTTAAAGCATTTTTGACTTAAATTGATCCTCGACGAGCAAAATTGTCATTCCGAGCCGTGCGAGGAATCTCCGAAATTGAAATCGACAAGAACAGCAGAGATTCCTGCACGGCTCGGAATGACAAAATAAAGGATATGCCGCAATGGTATGCCGATTGGGCTAATTAAAAAGACTTTTTCCCGCTACTTATTTCCCGATGCAAAACATCGCGAACAATTGATCGAGCATCCGCTCGTTATCCACCTTGCCGGAAATTTCTCCAAAAGCATTCAAGGCGCCGCGCAGGTCGCTGGCCAGCAGCTCGGTCGCCTCGTTGGCGGCGAGTTTTTTCTGCGCCGCCAAAAAACAATCCTTGGCCTGACCCAACGAATGCGCGTGGCGGGCGTTGATCGCGATGAGGTCGGCGCCGATTTCGACGGAAAATGTATCGGCCTTCGCCGCGATGGCCGCGCGCAGTTCATCGAGGCCTGCGCCAGTCAGCGCAGAAACGCGGACGACCTGAAGGCCGGCCGGCGGCGAGGGTAGGGCCGGCGGCGCAAGGTCGATTTTATTGACCACGGCCAACGCGTTGGCCGGCGTGAGCCGCGTCGCCAGCGCGGCGGGCAAGACCGGGCAGGGGCCCGTGGCGTCGAAGACCAACAGAAATAAGTCGGCTTCAGCGGCGCGTTCGAGGGTTTTTTCGATGCCCAGCCGCTCGAGCGCGGCCGGCGCCGGGTTGAGGCCAGCTGTATCTATTAAACGGATACAATGCGGGCCGATGGTCACCGGCTCCTCGAGGAAATCGCGCGTGGTGCCCGGCTCCGCGCTGACCAGCGCCCGGTCGCGGTCGAGCAGGCGATTGAGCAGGCTGCTCTTGCCCGCATTGGGCGGGCCGAGGATGACGGTCTTCACCCCGGCGCGGAGCATCTCGCCGTAATGGCTCGTGGCGAGGAGGCGGTCGGTGGCCGAGGAAAGTTTTTCGAGCTCGCGAGCGGCGAGAGCCCGGTCCTCGGGCGGCAAATCCTCCTCTGGAAAATCGATCTGGGCCTCGACGCGCGCGAGGAGGCCGAGCAGCGCCTCGATAAGTTCCTGCATGTGCCGGCCGAGCGCGCCGCGGAGCTGCTGGTGCGCGACGGCCAGGGCGCGTTCGCTGCGCGCATGGATGAGGTCCATCACCGCCTCGGCCTGGCTAAGGTCCATGCGTCCGTTGAGAAAAGCGCGTTCCGTGAATTCGCCCGGCTCGGCGGGGCGGCAGCCGCGCGCAAAAAGATCTTCCAGGATTTTCTGCGCGATGAACGGATTGCCGTGGCAGGAAATCTCGAGCGCGTCTTCGCCCGTGTAGCTTTGTGGCGCCTGGAAAAACGTGAACAGCACCTCGTCCATGAGGGCGCCGGCGCGATCGCGATAATCCGCATGGCTCACGTGGCGGGGCAGGGGAGTTTTCGCAAAAATCTCCACGGCCAGCGCGGCTGAGTTCGGCCCGCTCACGCGCACGATGGCGAGGGCGGCCGTACCGGCCGGCGTGGCAAGTGCCGCAATAGTGTCGCTGAAAACAGGCATGGCTTTGGAAGCTAGCTTCTAAGCAACGCCGCCCGCGCGCACTTGCCAAGGAAAAGCGGGATCAACTCAACATGCCTTATCCCGTGGGCGCATTGGGAAGCGCCGGCATAACGAAATTTTTTACCCAACCTCGACCAAGTTGATTCATAATAAATTTCACGCAGGGACTTTTCGCAAAGGCCAAAGTCGCTAAATGGTAATTTGTGAGAACGATTTCTTGCAGTTCTTGATCGTCCTCTAGCTTGATAACATCGAGCTTTTGGGCTGCCGCTTCATCACAATTAATTCGCCGACCGTGGCTTTTATGGGCATCTGAACGATTGAAGTAACTTGCAACGTCGGCAGCCAGCTTTTGAGCATTTGGATCTCCCTTGAAACGCCTATTTGCCAACCATCGGGCAACCATAGTTTCGCCATACTCTAAGGCGTTTCTCGCTTCCATCAACAGAGCCGGCCCAAGGGATTGCAGTGGTGAGGCCCACAAAGCAGCCGTTCGCGGGTCGGCAAGAATATCTTTTTTCGCCTGCTCAAATTGATCTACGATGGCCCTGGCCGATACCGTCCTGCCCCCAATCGGCATTTGCGGGTCAATGGGGCCAAGCTGGCTTTGCTTGCCCATAATTAATCGATTCGCGGCCAGACTAATCATTGTTCCGGCAGACATGGCATATGTCGGAATAACGACTTCGATGTCTGTGAATTTCGAATGCAGATATTCGACAATTGTTTCAGTGGCGTTGGTAACGCCGCCAGGCGTGTGAAGAATTATAGTAAGCCCCTTGCTGTAATCCATTCCATGAAGGCCCGCCATAAAGCCATTAATGTCTTCAGGGGCTATCTGAAGAAAAATGGGGGCCGCCTGCGGCTTTTGCAGAAAACCCGAAGCATAGAATAACACATTCCGACTGCCCCTCTTGGTCGAAAGTTTTTCTAACCATTCCTTTTGTTTAGCAGTAAGCCAAGCAACTCCCTGCTTCGGATCCGCAATCTTTTGGATTTCCTCTACAAGCTCATTCCAAGAGGGCATTAGTGACCCGTGAGAATGAGATTAAGGGGATTTTCCCAATTGTATGAATCCGGCGAAGGAAACTGATAGTCATGCTCGGCCGTCATGTTCCATTGGCGATATTCGGGGAGCAAACGCTTTTCGGCTTCGGCAAGCAGCTCAAAGACATGCCGATCCTCTTGCGAAATTGAGATGTCACCTGAAGGCCTTTTCTCAACTGGAGTATCGGTTTTAGGCATAAGAACGATTTTGTTGATACAATAATAGTATGCTATTTGGACAATGACAAAAACTAGGAATATGCCCTATTCCGCCGCTTCGCCGCCGCTGATGACGGCGCCGCCGACCACGGTGACTTTTTCGAGGATGGCCTTCGAGATTTTCTCCGCGAGTTCCGGTTTTTCCTTCAGCGCAGCCTTGGCGGCGTCGCGGCCCTGGCCGACGAGCGCGCCTTCGTAGGCGATCCAGGCGCCTTTTTTCTCAAGAATTTTGTGCTCGACGCCCAAATCGACCAGCGAGCCGAACTTCGAAATGCCTTCGTCGTACATGATGTCGAATTCGACCTCGGTAAAGGGCGGGGCCACCTTGTTTTTCACGATTTTGATCTTCGTGCGGTTGCCGATGACCTTGCCTTCTGGGGTCTTGATCTGGTCCTTGCGGCGGATGTCGATGCGGATCGACGAGAAAAACTTCAGCGCGCGTCCGCCCGACGTGGTTTCGGGGCTGCCGAACATGACGCCGATCTTCTCGCGAATCTGGTTGGTGAAGATGCACACGCATTTCGTCTTGCTGACGACGGCAGTGAGGCGACGCATGGCCTGGCTCATCAGGCGCGCCTGCGAGCCAACGGTGGCGTCGCCCATCTGGCCGTCGAGTTCGGCCTTGGTGATGAGCGCGGCGACGGAATCGAGAACGATGACATCGATGCTGTTGGAGCGGATGAGCGTCTCCATGATGTTCAGCGCGTCTTCGCCGCTGTCCGGCTGGGAGATGAGCAGGTCGTCGAGCTTGACGCCGACGGTGCGGGCGTACTTCGGGTCGACGGCGTGTTCGACGTCGATAAACGCAGCCAAGCCGCCCTTGCGCTGGCATTCAGCAATGACACTGAGGCAGAACGTCGTCTTGCCCGACGATTCGGGGCCATAGATCTCGACGATGCGCCCGAGCGGCAGGCCGCCGACGCCGAGGGCGAGATCGATCGCCAGCGAACCGGTGGAGAGTGTCTCGACTTTCATCTTGGCATTGCTGCCCAGGCGCATGATGGAGCCTTCGCCGAATTGCTTGGTGATGGAGGAGAGCGCGAGATCGATGTTTTTCTCACGCGCGGTATGGGCGACAGGCGAGGGGGCTTTGGCGGTGACGGCTTTGGACATGGTGAAAAGTGTGTTTGTAGATTAGCAGGGAAATACTCGCGCAGGCAAAGAGGGTGTCTAAAAACTATGCAGGCCGACGCAACACACGAGTTTTTCGCGGACGAAGCAAGCGCGCAGGGTCGATTCTGCGGAATTCAATGCGCCGCCGGCGTCTTGAAGGCAAACGCGAAGACCACGGCGAGCAGGATGAGCCCAAAGCTCACCGCATAATTCCAGGTAAGTTTTTCCTGCAGGACCAGCCACGCAAAAACGACGAACACCGCGAGGGTGATGACTTCCTGGATGACTTTGAGCTGGTAGGCGCTGAAGCCGCCCGCATAGCCAAGGCGATTAGCCGGCACCATGAAGCAATATTCGAAGAACGCGATGCCCCATGACATGAGAATGACGATCCAGATCGGCTTGCCCTCGAAGGCCTTGAGCTTGAGCTGGCCATACCAAGCCAGCGTCATGAACGTGTTTGAGACGGTGAGCAGCAGGATGGTTTTCATTTTTTGTGTCCGTAATAACTTTGAAACCACTCCACGAAATGCTTCAACCCTTCTTCGAGCGGCGTTTTCGGTGCGTAGCCGATGGCGGCGCTGACCCGATCGAGGCTCGCGCACGTGACAGGCACGTCGGCCGGCTGGGCCGGCAGGAGATTGAGTTGAGCGGGGCGCCCGAGGAGTTGTTCGAGCATGCGCACAAAAAGCATCACCTCGACCGGACGGTGGTGACCGAGGTTAAAAATGCGGAAAGATGGCGGATTTGATGGACTCGCCGCCTGCCCTGAGCTTGTCGAATGGGCGGACGGGGTGGGGCGCGCAGGCTCATTCGACGGGCCCCTCGACTGGCTCAGGGCAGGCGGATAGAGCAACATTTTCACGATGCCGTCCACCACATCGTCGATATAGGTGAAATCGCGCAGTTGCTTGCCGCCGGCGTAGAGGTCGATGGGGCGGCCCTCGCAAATGGCGCTCGCGAAAAGCGTGGGCGCCGTGTCGGGCCGGCCCCACGGGCCGTAAACGTTGAAGAAGCGCAGGCCGGTGAGATTGAGGCCGAAGAGATGCGCGTAGCTGTGGGCCAGGACTTCGTTGCTCTTTTTGGTGGCGCCGTAAACCGAAAGCGGGTGGCTCGTGTCGTCGTCCTCGGCGAACGGCACCTTCGCGCTCGCGCCATAAACGCTGCTCGAGGACGCGAAGACAGCATGTTTCGGCGGATGCGCGCGGCAGGCTTCGAGGACATTGCCGAAGCCGACGAGGTTGCTCTGCAGGTAGGCGGCGGGGTTTTGCGCGCTGTAGCGGACGTTGGCCTGGGCCCCGAGGTGGATGACGTAGTCGGGCTGGAAATTCTTGAAAATCCCGCCGAACGCCGCCGCGGCGGCAAAATCCGCGTGCACGAAACGAAAACCCTCGAATTTCTCCAGCCCGGCCAGCCGGGCACGCTTCAGCTCGACGGAGTAGTAGTCATTGAGATTGTCGAGGCCAAGCACCTCGCAACGTTTGGCCGATGCAAGCTTTTGACAGACATGCATGCCGATGAATCCGGCCGCGCCGGTGACGAGGATTTTCACTTCACCGCTGCTAACTTATGTCGCGCGACACGGCTAGAGGAAAATTACGCTAGCAGGCTGGAGGACGAAGTCCGGACAGCCTGCTAGGGGGTGGCGAATGAAAATTTCCCAAACTTCCTCTTGAATGCCCGCAATCTCCTCCTATAGGTTGCAACACTTTTCCCTTCGAACATCCTTTTAGCATGAAGATCAAAGCCTATCTCAAGCCGTCCTGCGGCTGGTCCAACGGTGTGCGCGCCATCATGCGCAAGCACAATCTCGCCTTTGAGGACATCGATATCATCAACAACCGCGCGAACTACGAGGAGATGGTGCGCAAGTCCGGCCAGCCACTTTCGCCCTGTGTCGAGATCGACGGCGTCATGCTCGCCGACATTTCGGGTGAGGAAGTGGAAAACTACCTTCTGGCCAACGATCTCGTGAAGCCCAACGACGCGCCGGCCGGTGTCCCCACCAACGCCGCCTGCTCGGACGAGGATCACGCCAAAATGGCCACCAAAACCGTCCGATTTTTCTAACGCCGGAGCACGCCGCACATAAATTCCTGGGCCGCTCTAGCGTTAACTGGAACCGGCCTTTTTTTTGCGCCCACACCAACCACCTTAATCCACCGACAAAAGACAACTGGCACGCCATGTGGTTACATACCACGGTAGGCACTGACTCGCTTTAAAAATTTTACTCCCGATGGATAACACCCCGCAACATCCCGAAATGCCGGCCGGCCGGCCGGCCAAGCAGGGACTTTACGATCCCTGGTTTGAACACGATGCCTGCGGCGTCGGTTTTGTCGTGGACATAAAAGGGCGCAAGTCCAACCAGATTTTGCTGCAGGCGCTCCAGGTATTGAGAAATCTAGACCACCGCGGCGCCAGCGGCAGCGAAGCCAATACGGGCGATGGCGCCGGCGTGCTGTTGCAGATGCCGCATCGTTTTCTCCAGGAGGCGTGCAAAAAAGCCCGCATCTCGCTGCCCGGCCCGGGCGAGTATGGCAGCGGCCTCGTTTTTCTCCCGCAAAAGGCCAACATGCGGCGGCGGCTGGAAGAACTCTTCGGCCAAATTGTCCAATCGGAAGGCCAGATCATGCTCGGCTGGCGCACCGTGCCGACCAGCAACGCCTCGCTTGGCGCGACGGCCAAGTCCTCCGAGCCGTTCATTCGCCAGGTTTTCATTGGCCGCAATCCCGATTTGACCGACGACATGGCGTTCGAGCGCAAGCTCTACGTCATCCGCAAGCGCGCTTACCGCGAGATTCGCACCGCGACCATCGACGGCGGCGAGTTTTGGTACCTGCCCAGCCTGTCCTACAAGACCATCGTTTACAAAGGCATGCTGCTGACGGAGCAGCTCCCGGGATATTTTCTCGACCTGCAAAACCCGGCGATGGAAACCGCGCTGGCGCTCGTGCACTCGCGTTTCAGCACCAACACCTTTCCGAGTTGGGATCGCGCCCATCCCTACCGCTACATCGCCCACAACGGCGAAATCAATACGCTGCGCGGCAACATCAACTGGATGCATGCCCGGCAGGCGCTTTTCGAGTCCGAGCTTTTCGGCGAGGACATCAAAAAAATTATCCCCATCATCAACCCGCACGGTAGCGACTCGGCGATGTTCGACAACACGCTCGAGCTGCTCGTGCTCGCCGGGCGGCCGCTGGCCCATGCGATGATGATGATGATCCCGGAACCGTGGTCCAATCACGAGAGCATGGACGATACGCGCAAGGCTTTCTACCAGTATCACTCCTGCCTGATGGAGCCATGGGATGGCCCGGCCTCGATCGCATTCACGGACGGCAAGCAAATCGGCGCGGTGCTCGACCGCAACGGGCTCCGCCCTTCGCGCTATTATGTCACTACGGATGATCTCGTCATCATGGCTTCCGAGGTCGGCGTACTCGACGTGCCGCCGGAGAAAGTGCGGCTCAAGGGCCGCCTCCAGCCCGGCCGCATGCTGCTCGTGGATACCGAGGCGGGTCGCATCATCGATGATGAGGAGATCAAACAACAATTGGCCGGCGAGCGGCCGTATCGCGAATGGCTCGACGAATATCTCGTGCATCTCGAAGATTTGCCGAATGCGCCGGTCGTGCCCGCTCCCGACCATGAAACCCTGCTGCACCGGCAGATCGCCTTCGGTTACACCTTTGAAGACCAGCGCGTGATCCTCGCGCCCATGGCGCGCGATGGAGTCGAAGCGACTGGCTCGATGGGCAACGACACTCCGCTGGCCGTGCTCTCGAACAAGCCGCGCCTGCTCTACGATTATTTCAAGCAACTCTTTGCCCAGGTCACCAATCCGCCCCTCGACTGCATCCGCGAGGAACTCATCACCTCGGCGGAAACACGACTCGGTTCGGAAGGCAACCTGCTCGATCCCGACCCGACCGCCTGCCGGCGCGTTGAATTGAAGTGGCCGGTTCTCACCAACGAGGAATTCGCCAAAGTCCGCCACCTGGACCAGCCCGGTTTCAAGGTGGGCGTGCTGCCCATCCTGTTCCGGATCACCCGCGGCGAACGCGGCCTGGCCAAGGCGCTGGAAGAAATCTGCCTGATGTCGCGCCGCATGATCGAGGAAGACGAGGTCACGGTGCTCATCCTTAGCGATCGCGGGGTCACGCGCGATTTCGCGCCGATTCCCGCGCTACTGGCCGTCGCCGGCCTGCATCACTATCTTATTCGCGAAGGCCTGCGCACGCGCATCAGCATCGTGCTCGAGACGGGCGAGGCGCGCGAGGTGCATCATTTTTCGCTGCTCATCGGTTACGGCTGCAGCGCGATCAACCCGTATGTCGCCTTCGAGACGATCGACGGCATGATCCAGGACGGCCTGCTCACGAACATCGACCACAAGACGGCCTGCAAGAACATGGTCAAGGCTGCCTCCAAGGGTGTCATCAAGGTGATGTCCAAAATGGGCATCTCCTCCATCCAAAGCTACCGCGGCGCGCAAGTGTTCGAGGCGGTGGGCCTGCGGCAGGACGTCATCGACCATTATTTCACCTGGACGCCATCGCGGGTCGGCGGCATCGGCCTCGACGTCATTGCGCAGGAAGTGCTCGCCCGCCACCACGCCGCCTTTCCCGACCGCCAGGTCAACGGCCACGTGCTTCCGGTCGGCGGCCAGTACCAGTGGCGCAACGACGGCGAGTACCATCTCTTCAATCCCGAGTCCATCCACCGTCTGCAGAAAGCGGTTCGCACCGGCAGCTACGCCACCTTCAAGGACTTTTCGAAGATCATCAACGAGCAGTCGAAGAACCTCTGCACGTTGCGCGGCCTGCTCGATTTCAAGTCATCGGACGCGGTTCCCCTTTCCGAGGTCGAGTCGGTCGAAACCATCATGAAGCGTTTCAAGACCGGCGCGATGTCCTACGGCTCGATCAGCAAGGAAGCCCACGAGACGCTGGCCATCGCCATGAATCGCATTGGCGGCAAGAGCAACACCGGCGAGGGCGGGGAAGACCCCGACCGCTATCAGCCGATGCCCAACGGCGATTCGAAAAATTCCGCCATCAAGCAGGTTGCGGCCGGCCGATTCGGCGTGACGAGCGAATACCTTGTCAACGCGCAAGAACTCCAGATCAAGATGGCACAGGGCGCGAAGCCCGGCGAGGGCGGCCAGCTCCCCGGCAACAAGGTTTATCCCTGGATCGCCAAGACCCGCTACACCACGCCCGGCGTCGGCCTCATTTCGCCGCCGCCGCATCACGACATTTATTCCATCGAGGATCTCGCCGAACTCATCTACGACCTCAAGAATGGCAATCGTCACGCGCGCATCAGCGTGAAGCTCGTCGCCGAAGTCGGCGTCGGCACCGTCGCGGCCGGCGTGGCCAAGGCGCACGCCGACGTCGTGCTCATCAGCGGACACGATGGCGGCACCGGCTCCTCGCCGCAGACTTCCGTCATGCACGCCGGCCTGCCGTGGGAACTCGGCCTGGCCGAGACGCACCAGACCCTCGTGCTCAACAATCTTCGCAGCCGCATCGTCGTCGAGACCGACGGCCAGTTGAAGACGGGCCGCGATGTCGTCATCGCCGCGCTGCTCGGCGCGGAAGAATTCGGTTTTGCCACCGCCCCGCTCGTGGCGACGGGCTGCATCATGATGCGCGTCTGCCATCTCAACACTTGTCCTGCCGGCGTGGCCACGCAGGATCCGCGCTTGCGCGCGAAATTTGCCGGCAAGCCCGAGCACGTCGTCAACTTCATGCGCTTCATCGCCGAGGAAGTCCGCGAGCTCATGGCCCAGCTCGGTTTCCGCACGATTGAAGAGATGGTCGGGCACGTGGAACGCCTCGAGCCGAGGAAGGCCGTCGAACATTGGAAGGCCAGGGGCCTCGACTTCAGCAATATCCTTTACCAGCCGGATGCAGGCCCGGAAGTCGGCCGTTACTGCCAGATCAAACAGGATCATGGCTTGGACAAGTCGCTCGACCTCACCGTGCTGCTCGACCTCTGCAAGCCCGCCATCGAGCGCGGCGAAAAAGTCGTGGCCGAGATGCCCATTCACAACGTCAACCGCGTGGTCGGCACCATCGTTGGCAGCGATGTGACGAGAAAATGGGGCGCGGCCGGCCTGCCGGAAGATACCATTCGGCTCAAATTCAAAGGCTCGGCCGGCCAGAGCTTCGGCGCGTTCATGCCGAAAGGCATGACGCTTTCCATCGAAGGCGACGCCAACGATTATGTCGGCAAGGGGCTGTCCGGCGGCAAGATCATCATCTATCCGCCCGCGAACTCCAGCTTCGTGCCGGAGGAAAATATTATCATCGGCAACGTGGCCCTCTATGGCGCCACCTGCGGCGAAGCCTACTTCCGCGGCATGGCGGGTGAGCGCTTCGCCGTCCGCAACAGCGGCGTCAACGCCGTGGTCGAGGCCGTGGGTGATCACGGCTGCGAATACATGACCGGCGGACGTGTCGTCATCCTCGGCCCAGCCGGCCGCAATTTCGCCGCGGGCATGTCGGGCGGCATCGCCTACGTGCTCGACGAGCGCGGCGATTTTTCCACCCGCGTCAATCCGCAGATGGTGGGCATTGAAAAACTGGAGGCTCCCGCCGAGATCGCCGTGGTCCGCACCATGATCGAAAACCATCTTGCCTATACGAAGAGCTCGCGCGCCAAACAGATTCTCGACGCCTGGGACCAGATGCTGCCGCGTTTCGTCAAGGTCATACCCAAGGACTACAAGCGCGTTCTCGCATGCATCGAGCGCGCACACAGCCAGGGTCTCACCGGCGACGAAGCGATCATGGCCGCCTTCGAGGAAAACGCCCGGGATCTCTCCCGCGTCGGCGGCAATTAAGGAAAGGCTGATAAACTGAAGGGCTGAAAGGCTGAAATCCCGACAAACCGAAACCATTCTTGCGATCATGAATAATTTTCCGCCAAAGTCTTCAGCCTTTCAGCTTTTCAGCCTTTCAGCTTTTCTCTCCCATGGGTAAACCCACTGGCTTCATCGAATATTTGCGCGAACTCCCGGTTGACCGGACGCCGCAGGAACGCCTGCACGACTGGAATGAGTTTCACCACCACATGGAGGAGAAGAAACTCCGCCATCAGGGTGCGCGGTGCATGGATTGCGGCGTGCCCTTTTGCCACACGGGCAAGCTGATCAGCGGCATGGCCTCCGGCTGCCCAATCAACAATCTTATTCCCGAGTGGAACGATCTGATTTACCGCGGGCTTTGGCACGAGGCGCTTAACCGCCTGCACAAAACCAATAATTTTCCCGAGTTCACCGGCCGCGTGTGCCCCGCGCCCTGCGAAGGTTCCTGCGTGCTCGGCATCAACGACCCTCCGGTCACGATCAAAAGCATCGAGTGCGCGATCACCGACCGCGGCTGGGAAGAGGGCTGGATCAATCCCGAGGCGCCAAAAGCGCGCACCGGGAAAAAAGTCGCCGTAATCGGCTCCGGTCCCGCCGGCCTCTCCGCCGCCGCTCAGCTTAACACCGCCGGCCATCTCGTGACGGTTTACGAACGCGCCGACCGCCCCGGCGGCCTGCTCATGTACGGCATCCCGAACATGAAGCTCGACAAAAAAGAGGTCGTCCTCCGCCGCATCAAGCTCATGGAGCAGGAAGGCATCACCTTCGTCTGCAACGCCAACGTCGGCACGAACATCAAGCCGCAAACTTTTCTCAAGGACTACGACGCCACCGTCATTTGCACCGGCGCCACGCAGCCGCGCGACCTGCCGATCGAAGGCCGCAGCCTCAAGGGCGTCCACTTCGCCATGGAGTATCTCACCGTCAACACCCAGGCGTTGCTCAACGGTGGAGCCGACCACAGCCCTATTCATGCGCGCGACAAGGATGTCGTCGTCATCGGTGGCGGCGACACCGGCACCGACTGCGTCGGCACCGCCATGCGCCACGGCTGCAAGAGCCTGGTGCAAATCGAAATTCTTCCCAAGCCGCCGCAAGACCGCGCCGCGGACAACCCGTGGCCCGAGTGGCCGAAGGTTTACAAGCTCGACTACGGCCAGGAAGAGGCCGCCGGAAAGTTTGGTTCCGATCCGCGCGTCTATGTGACCACGGTGAAAAAATTCATCGGCGACAGCGAAGGTCGCGTGAAGGAACTCATCACCGTCCAGATCGCGTGGGAGAAAAACGAAAAAGGACAGTTCGTGTCGAAGGAAGTGCCCGGCAGCGAGAAGACCATTCCCGCACAACTCGTGCTGCTTGCGATGGGTTTCCTCGGGCCCGAACAGATGTTGATCAAGGAAATCGGCGTCGAAACCGACGCGCGCAGCAACATCAAGGCCGAGCATGAGAAGTACACGACCAGCCTCAAGGGCGTGTTTGCCGCCGGCGATTGCCGCCGAGGCCAGAGCCTGGTGGTCTGGGCGATCAATGAAGGCCGCGGCGCGGCCCGCGAGTGCGACCGGTACCTGATGGGTTATACCGACCTGCCTTGAGGCCTCCTAGCGTTTCCTCGCACGATATCGGCTTCGTTCTTCGTTCTCTTACTCGTTATCGTTATCGAGGTGTTCGAGAGAACGATTAGGAGTACGAGCATAATTTGGTTCACAAGGAGCGGCTTGCCGTCGCAGATATTTTGGCCGATCATTCCTATAATTAGTCGGATGAAACCGTACCTTTTTGTTTTGGTTCTGCTTTTTGCCTCCTTGTGGGCTGCAAATCCGGAGGCTGCCCAAACCCCGGCACCGGTCGCCGATGATGCTTATCAAAAATTCCTCGCACAACTGGTGACGCCCGAAAGCCTGGCGGATTGCATATCAAAGATGGATGGGCTCATCGATGAGGATGAACGTTTGTCGGCAGCCTCTGAAGGCTCCGGCTCCCCCCGCGGGCTCGATGCTGAAACAAAAAGCGGCCTACACCTGGCGTTCTGCATTTTCAGCGGCAAGCAGGAAGTTCTCTACTACTTGATCATCTCTCGTAACGGTGAGGAGCTCAGCCCGGTCGTCGCCACCAAGTTGGCGGCTCTCTTTTGCGACCGGGCTGGGCTTCCTCATCCCGTGACCATTACGGAGGGTGAAAAACCGATCTTTTATGTCCAGTGGCACATAAAGCATTCTGACTGGCATGACCTGAAGGAGATGATGATCAAAGTCCGCGCAGAAAACCGTTCAGAAAAAAATCCGCAAAAGGCATTTGTCACGGCCATAATCCGCGAAATCAATGCCCGGGAAGGCGGCTCTTGATTTAGTGCGGATACAAGTCGACGAAGCCTCCCTTGACATATCCTACTAAAATCATACTATTTGTGTATGTCCGCGACTACTATTAAACTAGAAGCTGAATTAGTGGGGAAGGTAACATCCTTAAAACCCAATAAACAAAGTGTTTCTGCTTACGTTCGCAGTCTTATTGAAAAGGAATATCGCGAACGGCAATTGCGTGAGGCGGCACAAACCTACGAAGCGTTTCTCCATAAAAATCCTGCCGAACGCGAGGCGATGGAAGAGTGGGCATCAGCGCCACTCTCTGACATCATCGAGCCCAATCAACCATGAAACGCGGCATGGTGGTTTGGGTTGATTTAAGCGATTCCGCTCCGCCCGAGATGGGCAAAGTGCGACCGGCTATCATCATTTCTGGTGACGCACACAATGACATCCTTAACACGGTTGCAGTCGTGCCGACATCGAGCATTGCTCCGGAAATCTGGCCTCTACGCCTCTCGGTCGGGCTCTTCGCCGGCAAGCAAAGCTTTGCCGTAATTCCCGGCATCCGGCAGGTGCGCAAAGGCCGCCTGCGCGGCGAACTCGGTCAGCTTTCCGATACCAAGCTACGCGCACTGGACGAATGCCTGCAGGCTTACCTGCATTGATCCGAGATGAATCGCTCTCTGCGATTGAAGATTGAAATGTTGTGGGCGGGGTGCCCTCACCCCGCATATCCAAATATCGAAGGATATTTGGATCACTCGTAGCGCGCGCTGCGGCCGAAATAGTTGAGCAGCAAAATTTCCTTCCACACGCGGAAGCGGCCTTCGTAGGTGATCTTGCCGTGTTCCTCGCGGTCGGCGCGCGGGAAAAGGAAGCCCAGCTCGGTGTTGACCTGCTCGAGTTCGAATTGCTGGGCGTTGAGATCGACGAGCGGGTCGGTCTGCCAAGGGGTCAGCGCATCTTTGACCTGGGTGAGGCGCGCCTTGTGCCGGGCCACGAGGGAAGCCAGCGAGCGGCGGACGGGGCTGCGTTCGACCAGCCAGTTTTCCGGATAAAAGCCGCCGAAGGGCAGGTAGAGATTATCGGTCACGTAGCGCAGCCCGCCTGCAGTTTGCGAGGCGATGCTGTAGCAAACGGTGAGCATGCCGTTGGCTTGGGGCAGGAAAGTGATTTGCAGGCGCAGGTGTGCGTCGGCGTCCTGGTAAACCGAGGTGCGCAGGTAAATGCTGCCACCAATCTCGGCCTTGAGCGCCTCGACTTGCTTGAAGCCGTGCGTGCGCAACCAATCGCGGACCTTGAGCAGGCGGGGCAGCGTGGGCCATTCCTCGCCGCTCTGGTTGGTGACAAAACGCGGAAAGAGGGGCAACGGGCTTTCGCTGAGCGCGCGGATAGCAAGCCAGTTGTAAAGCGTAACCACCAGGAACCATAGCAGGAACGCGGTCGCTGCCAGCACCCAAAACGGGCATTCGCTAAGCTGCAGATCCCGCACGGCTTTCGCCATGACCAGGCTGCCGACAATCCAGCGCATCCAGCGCAGGAATATCGCCAGCACCGGCGAGGCGTAGCGGTCGTTGAGCGTATGCATCAGGACCACCAGCAGGACTGCGGCAAAGAGGGGATAGGAGTTTTGATCCATCGGGAAAGGGTAAAATGGCTTCCCGCGGCCACCGTAAGTCCGTCGGGAGACCGCAGGCAAAAAGTTTAGCTCAGTCGAACGGGCATGATCACGCAGATGAAACTGTCAAGGGTCTTGAACACGCCCGGGCTGACTTCGTCCTTAAACTCAAAGAAAATTTCGTCTTTCGCAAGCGCGCGCAGTGGATCCATGACGAAAGAGGGATTGAACGCCACTTGCAGGTCGGGACCGCTGTAGCTGATGGCCATCGACTCGTGCGCCTCGCCAAAATCGGGGCTTTGCGCGGTGATCTCGAGCAGGTTGCTGCTGAGTTTTATTTTCACCGAATTTGACTTCTCGCTCGTGACCAGCGCCGCGCGATGGATGCATTGCAGGAGCAGTTCTCGCTCCAGCTTGATGCGTTGGTGCGTTTCTTTCGGGATGACCTGCTGGTAATTCGGGTAGTTGCCTTCGACGACTTTCGAGTACAGGTAAACGCTGTCCACCAGGCCGCTGTTATCCTTGTCGGTGCTGATCTGGAACGAGGCGCGCCGGTCGTTGAAAGAAATCTTTAATTTTTCGCCCTTGTCGAGCAGGCGCATGAGTTCGCTCCCCGTCTTTGCCGGCAAAATGATGCTGCCGGCGTTGGCTGCGGGCACATCCATTTCCTTGCCGATCAGGGCGAGGCGCCGGCCGTCGGTGGCCACGAGCGTAAGTTTTCCGTCCTTAAAATTGAAATAAATACCGTTGAGGATATACCGCGTCTCATCAGCCGACTGGGCGTAAGCGACGCTCTTGAGCATCGAGGTGAGCTCGGACTGCGCGAGGGTGAAAGATTTCTCGTCGCCAAATTCCGGCAGGGGCGGGAACTCTTCCTTGCCAATGCCCATGATGCGGAAATTCGAACCGCCGGACACGAGTTTAACCTGATGGCTGGGGGACGCATCGAAAGTGACATCGACGTTGGGCAATTCACGCACGATGGTCGCGAGACGCTTGACCGGAAGCGTGACGGCGCCGGTTTCTTTGACCTCGGCCTTGATCTTGCAGCTGATGCCGAGGTCGAGGTTGGTCGTCGTGAGGGAAATTTGATCCTTCTCTGCCTCGATCAGCACATTGCTCAGGATTGGCATCGTGGCTTTTGATCCGACGACGTTGAGCACTTGGGCGAGGCCGTTGGCAAAGTGATCGCGGTTGATTTTGAATTTCATGGAAAACGACAGGCCGGAATATGGGAAACTAACAAAAGCTAATCGAGGATAGATTTAATTCATAAGCAAGCAGTCTTAGTATATGCTGCGAAAAAGACCAATAACAGGCCGTGAACAGGCTTTTTTTCGTTGGTGCCGGCCAACCCCGGACGGCCTGCGAACAACCCTCGCGTTCCGACCAGTAACCACTGGGTTATGCGCAAGGGCAGAGTTGTTAGCCATGGCTTGGTTGCTTGCTCACACTTTTGCCGACAGGCCCGAGCGGGCCTTGTTCAACCGCTGAATCCGGCGCCAGTGGCCCCAAAGACCGTAGAAAATGTAAACCAAAAAAATCCCTAACAACGCCACTTCATGGAAGACAAGAACGCAACCGATGACGCCAAGCACGACGACAAAGGTTCGCAAACGCATGCGCAGCTGCCAGTCAATCTGCTTAAAACTGGGATAGCGAATGGTGCTCACCATCAGCATCGCGATGAGTAAAAGTAGGAAAGGCAGGGTCAACGCCCAATGCCCCAGCTCGCGGTTGTTCTGGGAAAGATAAAGCAGGAACAGCACGAGCGACGCCACCGTGCCCGCCGCTGCCGGCACTGGGAGGCCAATGAAATCCTTGCTGCTTTCCTTCTGCGCCCGGGTGAGCAAGGGATTGGTGATGACGTTGAAACGAGCCAGGCGCACCGCGGCGCACAGCAGGTAGATAAAACCGAAGAGCCAGCCGGTTTGCCGAAACCACTCGGTGTCCTGGGTCGTCGGCGACAGGATCAAGAAAAACACCATCAGGGCCGGCGCCACGCCAAAAGAGACCACGTCGGCCAGCGAATCGAATTCCGCGCCAAAAAGGGATTCACGGCCACCCATGCGCGCCAGCCGCCCGTCGAGCGAATCAAACACGACCGCGCCAAGGATGCACCAGACCGCCTGCGTGTACAGGACCGATGGCGTGCGGGTCGCATACTCGGTGACCAAATCGGTCGGCACCGAGGCCATCCGAGCCTGGATGCACTTGATCACCGATACGAAGCCGCAGAACAAATTGCCCGCCGTCATCAGGTTCGGCAGGAAATAAATGCGGCTGGCCTGCCGGACATTATAGGGGTTTTCGCGCGATTCGAGGTCGGACATAGCGGAAAAGGTCGGGGGTTATTTCTTGGTGAGCGACTCGAGGTATTTCCAAAACTTCGAGTGTTGCTCCACCAGCTGCTGCTCGGAAACCGGCAGCTTGTTGCGCAGGAGAAAATCCTCGAGCGAGTTTTTGTGCAGGATGTAAAGCGTGTGCAGGTTATCTCCTTGCACCTCAAAGTAGAACCGGCAGTCGCCCGCCCGCAGCCGGTAGAGCGTCTGGCCGCCGCGCTGGAAACGCCCCAGCGGTTCGCGCGGCGTCGCCAGGTCGGTCGACTTCAAGCTGCTAATCGGCTCGATCACCTCCATCTGCGTCCGCTTGTCGAGCTTGTTGAGCTCGTGCATGCTCTGCTCCGAAAAAGTGACCTGATACATGGCAGAAAATTATTGAGAGAGCCCAAGCCGGTAGCAATGACGAATCGATTGCTGGGCCAAAACGGTGGCCGAGGATAAATCCCAAACGACAAACGCTTCTCCGTCGCTCTTTGAGCGATGGAAGACGCGGCAAAGCCCAAAGAAAAACAGGAAGTGGTGCAGTTTCAAAATGTGGGCGGGGTGCCCTCACCCCGCTTTCTAAAATGAAAGGGGGTGAAGCTCTCCTTGCCACGGCCAGTCTTTAGTTCGATTCACCAAATCCTTTTGCACTGGGTTTTCTTTCATGTACTTCCATTTTTCAGAGAACGATTCAGCGCTTCGTATAATATGGTCAAAGGTGTCGGCCTGCCAAAGCGGCGGATTAATATTTAGCATTTTAACCAGACGGCGGGACGAAATCGATTTCCACAGTTTAAGCCATTGATCACGACTTTTTGCCCCTGGCAACGGTGAGGCAAAAAGATGCAAATGGTCGGGCATGAGAACAAAACGCCCGACAATCCAACCATCGATTTCAGCGGATTGGCTCAGATATTTTGCAGGCAATCGAATGATTCCTCACAAGCCAGCAGCGAACGGCGCCCAACCGTGCAGGCAGTGAAAAAATAAACGGGCTTTCGGGCAAACGGCATGACATGCGGTAGGCGCATGGGTACAAGATTAGCAGCGATTTCGCGGGGTGAGGGCACCCCGCCGACAAAATGATGCCAAGTGTCAGGTCCCAACTACTGACTCAGGCTATTGACCAATGATCCTCCTTCGCTACAGCTTCGGCGGACAAGCCAATGACAAATGATTCCATGGGCTCGCAGTTGGTGCGGATATTTGTCGGCGCGCTGCTGATACTGGTGCTCAGCTTGGTCATCCGCGCTGAGCGCGCCGAGAATGTGGGCGGGGTGCCCCCTGGCCTCCGTAGCTTTAGCGGAGGAGGCTCACCCCGCTCCGTCACACTCGACATCCCGGTTTTTGCCGGCGGCTACGGCACGGCGTTTTACGAGGAGACCGCGCGGCAGTTCGAGGCGCTGCGGCCCGGCGTGAAAATCAACCTCTACGGCGATCCACGCATCGATGACAAGGTGCGCGTGCGCATCATCGATGGAAATTATCCCGATGCCTCCAACGCCCCGTATGTGCCCTGGCCCATCCTTATCCGCACAGGCAAGGTGCTTGACCTCAAGCCCTGGCTCGACGGCCCGAATTGGGCGGGCGACGCACGTTGGCGCGATACCTTTCAGCCCGGTGCGCTCGATTCATGGGTTGTGGATGGCCGGGTCTGCGGCCTGCCGCTCACTTACTCGTGCTGGACGATTTTCTACAACAAGGCGCTCTTCCGAGCCCACGGCTGGAGCGAGCCGCGCACGTGGGACGAATTTTTTTCGTTGTGTGAAAAAATCCGTGCGGCCGGGGTCGCGCCGCTGAGCCTGCCGGGCACGCGCTGGCTTTACCCGGACGCATTCCTGCGCGCCGCCTACCACAACCTCGCGGGCGAGACGGGCTGGCGCGCACTCAACGACCTCGCGCCCGGCGCGAGGCTCGACCCGCGCTACGAGCGCAGCGCGGAACTACTACAGCGCATCACGAAAAATTACGTGCTGCCCGGTTGGGAGGGAGAGACGCACACGGGCGCCGAGCTGGCGTTTTTGCAGGGGCGCGCCGCCATGACCGTCTCCGGCTCGTGGCTGGTCGATGAGATGAAAGGAAAAATGCCCGTGGATTTCGAACTGGGCGCGATGAACTTCCCCGTGTTTCCCGACGGCGTGGCCGACCCGACGACGATCCAGACCGGGGCGGATAGTTTCTTTGTCTTCGCCACCGACGATCTGCAACGCGAACGGATGACGGTGGATTTCCTGCGTTTTCTCACCTCGCGCGCGCGGGCGGAGGCGTTTGTGCGGCTCACGGATTCGCCGGTGGCGGTGCGCGGCGTGCCGGACTCCGCCTACTCGGCGAACATGCGCGACACCGTGGCGATGATCGCGCGAGCCAAGGCGGCGTTCAACATGCCGCAGGTCCTGATGCAGCCACCCGCGGTCCGCGAGGCGATGATCGGCGGGAGCCAGCTCCTGACCACCGGGCAGATCACACCGCGGCAATTTGCGGAACGACTCGAGGCGGCGGCGGCGATCGACCGCATGCACATGGCTGATCCCGACCGGGTGGAGATGAACCATCCATTCGCGGGCGGCGCGCTGCTGGGTGCGCTGGGCGTGGCCGTGGCGTGGACGATGTGGCGGCGTTGTGGGCGGGGTGCCCTCACCCCGCGAAAAGAGGAATCTTATCTAGGCCGGTTGCGCGCGCCGGTCGCGCTAGGTTTTGTCGGGCCCGCGTTTTTGCTCTACGGCTCGCTCGTGCTGCTGCCGGGCCTCGTGTCGTTCGCGTGGGCGTTTACGCGCTGGGACGGCATCGGGCCGCGCACCTGGGCCGGCCTGTTCAACTTCAAATGGCTGTTGTTCGAGAGCGACGCGTTTTGGTTCGCGCTGAAAAACAATCTCTACCTGGTGGTCGTGCCGACGCTCGTGGTCGTGCCGGTGGCACTGCTACTGGCCACGCTGATCCATCGCGGCGTGTGGGGCGGGCGGGCGTTCCGCGTGGTGCTGCTTTTTCCCAACCTGCTCGGCGGCATTGCCGCCACGCTATTGTGGATGAGCGCTTACGAACCACACGGCGGCCTCGTGAACGCGGGACTTGTTGGGCTCGGGCGCGCGCTGCACTGCGATTGGCTGCGCTCGTTCGCCGATTTTCCCTGGCTGGCCCAGGAGCATCTTTATGCCGCGCTCATTCCGATCTACATCTGGCTGTCGTGCGGGTTTAACCTGATCCTTTATCTCGCGGCGATGGAAGGCATCGACCCGCAGCTCTACGAGGCGGCGGAACTCGACGGCGCGCCGGCCTGGCGGCAGTTTTTCACGATCACGCTGCCGCTCATCTGGGAAATGATCGCGATCTCGGCGGTGTTTATCGTCATCGGCGGGCTCAACGCCTTCGAGATGATCTGGCTGCTGACGTCGCAGGATCCGGCGGCGGGCGTGAACACGCTGGGGACACTGCTGGTGGCGACGATGTTCAAGGATTTCGCGATCGGCCGGGCGACCGCCATCGCGGTGGTGATGTTTGCGCTCGTGTTCGCGGCCAGCGCCACCGTTCTGCGCCTGCTCAAACGGGAAAACGTGGAGAATTGATGTCTTGGTTGGTTACCACTGATGTACACTGATGGTCACTAATCCCTATTCGAGTAATTTGTAGTAAAAGAGATAGAGATGCCGACGCTTTTCTCCTGTCCCAGAGGTTGATCTTTGCGCTCCGCGAAGAACAGTGAAGCAAGGTTTGACCTGTTTTCGGGTGCCAGAATACCATCATGGCACTTAGTTTTAGAATATGGAGCCTCCGATAAATACGAATTTACCCAAACCTCACGACGTGCATCCTGTCGTAAAGTTTCCGCCCGGGCAGGCGACGACACTTCGTGATCATCAGGATTTTCCTGCACTTGATGGCTTGAGGGCCTTTGCGGTGATCTCAGTACTCATAGGACATTTGATCCCGATCCCATATTTACAAAAAGCTGTCGGCTGGGGCGATATGGGGGTTGTTTTATTTTTTTGCTTAAGCGGCTTCCTGATCACAAACATCCTGCTCAAGATGCAACCTGCGGCCAGGCCAGGCTCAAAAGCAATTGGATTAAAGATTTTTTATGCCCGAAGATTTTTGCGAATATTTCCCATCTACTATTTGACGATTATAGTCGTATATTTGCTTCAATACCCTCCCGTAAGGGAAAATTTCCTTAGGCTTTTGACTTACTCCATATTTTTGCCGGGCTTGAGCCGCACGCAATATCTAGGAGCTGCCTCCCATCTCTGGTCATTGAGCGTTGAAGAGCAGTTCTACTGTGTCTGGCCGCTTATTGTTTTTTTTATGCCACGCCGGGCTCTTGCAGGCGTATTGTCTGCATGCATTCTCGGTTGTCTTGCATATAAATTTATGCTTTCAACAGAAATCAGCGGTTCGCCATTGCAAGAAAAGCAGCTCTATTTCTCAATTTTTCGTCCCATCACCGGCTGTCTTGATTCCCTGGGATTGGGGGCGCTCGCTGCAGTCATGTACAGAAATCGAATGGAGGGCGTGGCATCAAACCTTATATCTCCAACCACATTAGGCGTTGTGATCCTGGCCTGGCTGGGTGTGACTGTTTATAGAATTCTGTCGCCCATCGATTCCTTGTTTTATGGCTATTTGCCTTTTGGTGTGGCCCAATTTTTTGTTTCGGCAGTCGCCTTCACTGTAATGATCTTATATGTGGTGGAGCAGCGTAATAGCGGCATGGCTAGATTTCTTAGCTTAAGGCGCTGCGAGGAATTGCTCGCGTTAGTTACGGCCTTTATCTTTATCATTTCCTTATGCCGTTTCTGGCCGTTTGGATATTGTCCAAACATCTCACCTTTATCGCATCCATCCCCATGACGCCGTGGCTTCTTGCAATGTTCGAGTTATTGATGACCCTTATCGTGACGATCGCCTCTTGGAATTTTATCGAGAAGCCGATTTTGAGCTGCAAACGCTATTTTGATTACCCAAAGCCAGTGTCAATAGCCGGCCTTCAGCAAACGTCCATCAGTCCTCTTACGCCACCTCCGGCCGCAGCACGTTAAACAGCGGCAGAAGTCGAACCCGCGCAGAGAAAAATGGATTTCTCCTTCTGCCTCTGCGACCTCCGCGGTAAAAAGTATCGAGATCAAGCCGCTGTATTAGCGTCCATAAGTGTTAATCAGTGGTTTAAGATCCGATTTTGGCTATCCGCTTGCCCTTTGTAGCCCTAAGCCTGCTGGCGGTGAGGCTGCCGAACACGTCGAATGGGCGAAGGAGGGTGCTCATCCATGTAATTCGTGGCAAAAGAGGCGTTCACCCCTGAGTTCATGGGGATTCTTAGCGGGAAACCCGGAAACCAGGAGTTGGATTTGGCAGTTTGTGCCTGGGCGTTGGTCGTTTGAAGTTCGGCGCGGAGCCGGAAGGAATGTTACGGCCGGGAAAAGATGCGCATCTAGGGTTTTCCCCTTGCCTTGCGTCGGAGGACTGCACAAGTCTGCCGCAACAGCTTCAACCTATGAAAATCCGCCTACTTGTTTGTGCGGTGCTAGTTTCTGTGTGCGCAAAACTACACGCGCAAAGCACCGGCATTTTTGTGAACAGCAGCAACAACGTCGGCATCGGCACGACGAGCCCGGCCAGCGATAGCAAATGGGCCTCTCCGGCGCTGGACATTTCAGGAACAACGGGCACCGCAATCATACGGACCACTGCAGCCAATGGAATTGCGACTCTTCGGATGACCGGGCCTGGGACAAATCACATTGATGATTGGACCTTCGTTATGAATGCCGGTAACGCAAGTACCTTTAGCATCTTCCCGCAGGAGGGAATCATAGGGGCAGCGTTTACGATAACAAACGCTGGCAAGGTCGGCATCGGCACGACGAGCCCCTCCACGAATCTCAATATAGCTGCCAACACCACAGAAAATGGACTCACGACCGGGCAGTTTCAAATTACAGGAAGCACCAACGCAAACCAACGACTGGTGCTTGGCTACGACACAACCAATGATTTCGGCTTCATCGAGGCGGGTATTGCAGGGTCACTAGTTAAGAATATTGTTTTGGATCCGCACGGTGGCGGCAATGTCGGCATCGGCACGACTTCCCCAGGTGCAAAACTGGATGTCGAGGGAGGAGGAATGATTTCGACCGGGACGATGTATCTGAATGGATACACGGTAAACTCAGGGAGCACCTCATTGATCCTTAACAATGGATATTCGGGAGGCACGGGGAATGTTGGGGAAACCTATGCGCTGACGGCAGGAATTCCGAATGCCAATGAGGGTGGTTTTTCGATCAACCGCTTGACCGGCTACACTTACGGTTCCAATATTCAGTCGATATCGAGCTCGGTTTTCACCATTCTAGGTGGCAAGGTTGGTATTAACACAATCTCATCTGGTTATGCCTTGGATGTAAACGGCCAGGTGCATGCAGCGTCGTTTGTCAGCGCAACCCAGACCTATGCCGACTATGTCTTCAAGCCCGGCTATAAGCTGGAGCCTTTGAGCGACGTTGAGGCCTCGATCAAAAAAGACGGCCACCTGCCTGGCATCCCAAGCGAGGCGGATGCCAAGGCGCATGGCATCGATCTTGCCTCTATGCAGGTAAAGCTCCTGCAAAAGATCGAAGAGCTTACACTGCATCAGATCGACGAGGAGAAACACCAAATCGAGCAGGAGAAGCTCCTGGAAAATCAAAACAAGCGGCTCGATGAGCAATCTCAGCGTATCGAGCAACTGGAGAAGGAAAACACCGAACTGCGCGCGCAGCACTAAGCCGCAACAATTCTTCTTAAAACCACTAATCCACGCTAAATTAATTCAGAAACCATCAAGCCATAAAGATTTTCCTGGCTTCCTGGCTTCTGAATTTAAACAGATCAGCTCTCCTCGCTCGGGATCAGTGACAATCAGTGCCCATCAGTGGTTAACCAAACCCGGTTTCAAAAACTTTTTCCATGACGATCCGGCTTCTAGGGCGTGCCTTCGAAATAACGCTAATCGCTCTATTCGGTTCGATGGCACTGAGCGCTTCAGCTTACGCGCAGACCACGGTGGGGCCAATCACCTACGGCACGGGTCAGAACGTGACCGTCCTGGGGCCGAAAACCGTCACCACCAGCGGGACGGTTACCGTGTCCAGCGGCGCGAGTGTCAAGTTTCTTGCCAACTCGTCTGTCACCCTGAATGCAGGCTTCTCCTGCTCCGGCAGCACTTTTCAGGGGACGGTCGACACGACTCCGCCCACCGTGCCCACGGGCTTCAGCCTTTCGAACGACACCAACACGTCCTTCACGATCAACTGGGCTGCTTCCACGGACAGCATGGTCGGCGTCACCAGCTACGAAGTCAGCTACAACGGAACTTCCCTGGGCACCGTGGCCGGGCTCAACATGAACATCAGTTCCGTTCCGCCCAATAAGACGGCGCTCACACCCGCGACGATGTACCAATTTATCGTGCGAGCCACGGATGCCCTGGGCAACACCTCAGCGTGGAGTGTTCCCTATGCAGCCATAACCAAGCCCTTCGCCGCGTTTCTCGGCACACCCAAGGCCAACACCACGGTGGGAGTCGCGCCGGTCACGGTCAATCTCACCGCCACTGCCGGTGGCACCAGCGGAAGTATTACCAAGGTCGAATTCTATAGCGGAACGACCCTGATTGGCACGACGACAACCGCCGTTTCAAACCAAACCTATCCGTACCAGTTCAGCTGGACCAAAGTGCCTTGGGGCTCCTACACGATCACGGCCAAAGCCTACGACAGTCTTGGCGAGACTGCGGTCACTGCGCCGGCAGCCATCAAAGTGGATGCGCCGCCGGTCGTTTCGCTCACGGCGCCTGCCAACGCCGCGCCGGGGTCAATCATGCTGACGGCGACTGCCACCGACGCGAACGACACGATAAGCAAAGTGCAATTTTACCAAGGCGGGACGCTGCTTGGCACCGCGACCACGGCGCCCTATCAGTTCAATTGGACCAACGTGGCCGGGGGCAGCTATACCCTCACCGCCGTGGCCACGAATAGTTTTGGCGCGACGACGACCTCAACTCCCGTATCGGTCTTTGTGGCCAGTGGCATCACGGGCCCGACCGGCCTTAAAATTTACCGTCCCGCGCAATGAACAACGCATCCGGCTGCTTTAATTTTCCATTTGCCATGACGATCACCCGTCTTTTTCGCCTTCTCGGGTTTTTGGCCGCTCTGCTGGCTGGCGTCGCTCGCGTGGCCGGCCAGGGCATGGAATCATCCCTGGTTTATTTTAGCGCGACCGGCAGCTATCATGCGAATGGCGCGGGTAGCCCGGACCTATATATCAATGACCAATCTTTGTCTGGCGGACCACTCACGTTTGCCGTCGGTGGCCCTGAAAGCGATAGCGGAGTAACGTTCTATGGCACCGCGGTTGATTCGATGTCGATTTCCATTCAGGCCAACAACCTTAGCGACTATACCATCACTTTTGTGGCCCAGCCTGGCTATCAGGTGTTCATCGATGGCGTTCGCAAGGAAACCGTTACCAGTAATGACCCGGCTAGTTTTAGCCTGACGGTGGCTCCCTTGCCAAGCGGGCCCTCGGCCTATGTGACCGGCTCGACCGACCAGGAGCCGCTGGGCTCGGCCAGTTCGATCACATGGGGTACGCCGTTTGTCCCAAATGCTGACGTGCCAGCGCATTCGCTGACGGATTGGCCTCACCTGTTGTTTAACCTGGGACTGGCAAAAAACGGCCAGCAGTTGCCGCCATTGCTGATTTCTTTGCATGGGGGTGCAGG
>Ga0210395_10000284_pt1 | contig 39782 bp, 39 predicted proteins | sample IncBWH4OmetaG_FD_150861 | JGI IMG/M metagenome (GOLD analysis project Ga0210395, IMG submission 150861) | Forest soil microbial communities from Barre Woods Harvard Forest LTER site, Petersham, Massachusetts, United States - Inc-BW-H-4-O ...
CTTTTCGCTCAACGTCGAGCCCGAGCTTTCGCATTTCTCCGGCATCGTGCCCTGCGGCGTCGCCGAGGCGCGTTACGGCGTCACCTCGCTCGCCGATCTCGGCCGGCCGGTGTCGATGCCGGAAGTGGACATCGCGCTGCGTGCTGCCTTCGAGCCGTTGTTCGGCGCAGTTCAAGCCGTGCCCAAGACCGAGAACAATTCGTCGCCGCGGCGCAGCTTGACCTCTGCGGGACTGGCATCGCGGTGATCGACCGCCGCGACCAGCGCGGCAGCCGGCCCGGTCCGGCAGGCCTCGACCATGGCTTCGACCGCGTCGTCCTCGCCGATGAAGACGGCCTCCACCGAACCGTCGCGGCGATTGCGCACCCAGCCTTTGAGGCCGTGCGATAGCGCGACGCGCTCGGTCCAGGCGCGGTAGCCGATACCTTGAACGCGGCCGCGAACGACGACATGGCGAAATGTGCTCAAAAAAATTCTCCAAACCTCGGCAGCCCGGCGGTGTCTGCCGGGCCTTTCGGCAGCCAGTGCTCTAAGGAAGATATGTAATCGGCGGGCAGTTCCAGCATGTGCGCCGCTTCGACGACGAGCTCCATATAGCCGAGCCGCGGCCGCCCGATCGGGCACTGGCGCGCAATATAGACCAGCGCCGGGCTCAGCCTGCCGGATTGCTCAATCGGCAAAGTCTCGACGCGATAAAGTCCGCCGGCGACATTCTCCCAGGCATCGAGCGTCACCCGGTCGGGCGGCGTCAGCCGCCACACCAGGCCATGCACATTTTCTCCAGCCGCCGGCGCGACCGAGGCATAGCCGTCGGCGGTGACGATGAAGCGATAGTCCGCAAGCTTCGCCGCGCCGATCGCTTCAGCATGCGGCGCATGCTTGCGCATGACGGCGCCGTGCATGTTGGAGCCGTAGGCGAAGTACAACATTACGCATCTTTGGCGCTTGGCTTGCGCGCCACCCACACCGAGAAACAAAGCGCCACAAGGATCGGCACGAAAGCCATCACGATCAGGATCGCCACCACGACCCAGGTGAGATCGTATTGGCCCGAACCGGCAAGCGCACTGACAACGTAGAGCAAGAGCAACAGCCAGAGCGCGCCCTGGGCACTGGCATCCCCCATCGGCGCGCTGGACGATGTCGTGAAGAAGCCGTCGGCAACGATCAGCAGCAGCACGACCGACAGCAGATAAAGCAGCGCAATGCCGACGGCCAAACCGCTCGAGCGGCCGGCATCGTGCAGGCGCTTGGCGTGCACGCTGAACCAGACCCAGACCAGGAGAAGCTGCACGGCGATGAACGGCAACAGTCCGGACCGGCGCAGAATGTCCGCCGTCGTCAGCAAATGCGACGCGGCGCCGAACAGATAGACCGCGATTGCGCCATAGATGAAAGGCTGCGGCTTTAGCCATCCGCTTGGCGACAGGAAAAAGCGCAAAGCCTGCATCGAGGTCTCACGGTTCGTCATTCCCGGGCGGCACGCAGTGCCGCGCCCGGGAATCCATGGCCCCAGTATTGCAGAACTTTCGTCAGAGTGCTGCGACAACGGCAGCGATTATGGGGTCCGGGAACAAGAACTTACGCAAATTCCATAATCACGGCATCGACGGCGACGCTGTCGCCTTTCTTGACGCGGATGGTCTTGATGATGCCGTCGCGTTCGGCGCGCAAGACGTTTTCCATCTTCATGGCCTCGACCACGGCCAAAGTCTCGCCGGCCTTGACCTCCTGGCCCTCGGCAACGGCGAGCGAGACGACGAGGCCCGGCATCGGACAGCGCACCGCCTTTTCGCTGCCGGAAAGTTTCTTCAGCGGCATCAACCGCGCGTAACGCGCCTCACGCTCGGTGTAGACGTAAGTCTTGACCTCGATGCCGCGATAAGCGAGCTCGGCGCCGTTCGGGATCGGGCGCACATGCATCGCGACCGGCTCGTTGTCGATCTTTCCCGCCCAGACCGGCATGCCGGGGACCCAGTTCGACACCAGCGCATGCCGCGCACCGTCCTCGAAAGTGACGATGATCGATTTGCCGTCGTGCTCGACGTCGGCTTGAACTTCCTCGGCGCCAAGCCAGATGGCGCGGCGCCGCTCACGCGTCAGCGCGGTGTTCAACTGCCCGGAGATTTTGCGCTTGCGCTCGCCGAGCACGTGGTCGATCGCGGCGGCGACAGCGGCGATATTGTGCGCGACCGCGCCGGTCGGCGTCACGCGCTCGAAGCCGCCGGGAAACTCTTCGGCGATGAAGGCGGTCGACAGCTTGCCCGAACGCCAGCGCGGCTTCTGCATGATCGCGGCGAGGAACGGAATATTGTGGCGGATGCCTTCGATGGTGAAAGCGTCGAGCGCCACCGCCTGCGCGTCGATCGCCTGCAGCCGCGTCGGCGCATGCGTGACGAGCTTGGCGATCATCGGATCATAATAGAGCGAAATCTCGCCGCCCTCGATCACGCCGGTGTCGTTGCGCACCGTGATCCCATCATGCACGCCTTCGGCCGGCGGCCGGTAGCGCACCAGCCGCCCGATCGACGGCGCGAAATTGCGGTACGGATCCTCGGCATAGACGCGGCTCTCGACGGCCCACCCATTCAGCTTGACGTCGCTCTGCTTGATCGACAGCGGCTCGCCGGCGGCGACGCGGATCATCTGTTCGACCAGATCGATGCCGGTGACGAGCTCGGTCACCGGATGCTCGACCTGCAGCCGCGTGTTCATTTCCAGAAAGAAGAAGCTCTTGTCCTGGCCGGCGACGAATTCCACCGTGCCGGCACTGTCGTAGCCGACGGCTTTGGCGAGCGCGACCGACTGCTCGCCCATTTTGCGGCGGGTGGCTTCATCGAGCAGCGGGCTCGGCGATTCCTCGAGCACCTTCTGATTGCGGCGCTGGATCGAGCATTCGCGCTCGCCGAGATAGATGACATGGCCGTGCTTGTCGCCGAGCACCTGAATTTCGACATGGCGCGGATCGGTGATGAATTTCTCGATGAAGACGCGATCGTCGCCGAAGCTCGATTTCGCTTCGGAGCGGGCGCGGGCAAAGCCGTCCGACACTTCGGCGCGCGAATGGGCAACGCGCATGCCCTTGCCGCCGCCGCCGGCGGAGGCCTTGATCATCACCGGATAGCCGATCTCGTCGGCGATCTTGGCGGCTTGTTTCTCGTCCTCGATGACGCCGAGATGGCCGGGCACGGTCGAGACTTTCGCCGCAGCCGCGGCCTTCTTGCTTTCGATCTTGTCGCCCATCGCGGCGATCGCTTTGGGATTGGGCCCGATGAAGACGATGCCGGCCTTGGCGAGCGCCACCGGAAAGGCTTCGCGCTCGGAGAGAAAGCCGTAACCCGGATGCACCGCTTCGGCGCCTGTGGCTTTGCAGGCTTCGACGATTTTATCGATGAGGAGATAGCTTTGCGCCGCCGGCGGCGGACCGATCAGGACCGCCTCGTCCGCCATCTCGACATGGAGCGCGTCGCGGTCGGCCTCGGAATAGACCGCGACGGTGGAAATCCCCATGCGCCGGGCGGTCTTGATGATGCGGCAGGCGATCTCGCCGCGATTGGCAATCAGGATTCGCTTGAACATGTCAGCCTATGAATCCCGCGAACCAGCTTCTCGACCTTTGCGGCGCCTCCGCAAAATGTCAATCGATATGCACGTTGGCTTTCTCGATCACGACGCGATACGTGGCGAGGTCGCGCTTGATCCTCGAGCTGAGCTCGGCCGGCGTTGAGGGAATGGTCGAGACGCCGCCGGCGGCGAACTTCGCCTTCACGTCGGGCATGGCGAGGATCTCGCTTACTTTGGCATTGAGCTTGTCGATGATCGGCTGCGGCACTGCCTTCGGCGCGAGAAGCGCGGTCCAGTTCGACGCATTGATGTCGCCGGCACCCTGCTCCTTGAGCGTCGGCCATTCCGGATTGAGCGGCGAGCGCGCGATTGAACCGACCCCCAGCACGCGGATCTGACCGGTCGGCAGGTAGGGCGCCGCCGACGAACTCGCCAGCACCCCAAGCGGCACGTCGCCGGCCACCAGCGCCTGCGCCGCCGGCGCTCCGCCTTTGTACGGAACATGCACAAATTTGGTGCCGGTATTGAGCGCGATGGATTCCAAAATCAGCTGGTTGATGGTGCCATAGCCGGGGCTCGACACGCTCAGCGCTTCTGGCTTCGCTTTGGCGGCCGCGAGCACATCCGCAAGCGTTTTGTACGGCGTATTGCCGTTTGCCGCGAGCACAACCGGCGCATCGCTGACGGCGGTGATCGGCGCCAGATCGCGATCGACGTCATAGGGCATGTCCTTGAACAAAGCCGGATTGATCGCAACGTCGCCGACGGTCACCATCACCAGCGTATAGCCGTCCGGCGCCGATTTCGCCGCGTCCGCAACCGCGATGAAGCCATTGCCGCCGGGCCGGTTCTCGACGATGACTTGTTGGCCGAGGACGTCGGTGAGTTTGCCGCCCACCAGCCGCGCGGCGATATCGGAAATGCCGCCGGGCGCGTAAGGCACCAGAATGCGGATCGGCCGCGTCGGATAGTCGTCTTGCGCTTGCGCCTGGGTGATGGCGAAAGCAAGCAGCGCAAAGACAAGACCAAAGATCCGCATCGTCCAACCTCGCATGAGAGAGCAAAGTCCTACATTGCGGGCCTCAGTGCTGCCGCCACAATAAGAATATGACGGCGAGCGCGAGGATCGCGGCTACGCCTTGCCAGAATCGTACCGGTTGCCGCTCATAGAGTGTCTGCGGCCGGCGCAGGCCGACCGACGCCCGCGCTGGACCGGCTTCCATCTCGACAGCGAATTCGGTGACGTCGCGAAAGCGCTGCGCCGGATCGAGCGCAATCGCCCGGCCGAGAGCTTCCTGCAGCCACGCCGGCAAATCGGGGCGCAATTCGCCGAGCGGGGTCGGCCGGCTCTTTCGCGACGGGCTCACCGCATCGAGATTGCCGTAGGGAAATTCGCCGGTGAAGGCGCGAAACATAGTCACGCCGAGCGCGTAAATATCGGTTTGCTCGTTGCCCTTTTCGTCGGCGAACATTTCCGGCGCCATATAAGCGAGCGTGCCCGGAATATCCTCGGCTGGAAAATCCTCGAGCCCCGGCACGCGCACGACGCCGAGATCGATCAGTTTGAGCGAGCCCTCGGCCTCGAGAATGATATTGTCGGGCTTGATGTCGCGATGAATGATGCCGGCGCGGTGTAAAGCCGCCACCCCGCGCGCGAGCTTGATCGCGACGTTACGGCCCTCCTCCAGCCCGATCAGCGGCCGCCGCGCCAGCCGCGTCGACAACAGCTCCCCCTGATAGAGCGGCATCACCGTGTAGAGGCAGGTCTGCCGTGCCGGCGGCAATTCGATGACGCGCCCGACATAGGGACTGTTGATGCGCGCGCCGACCCAGGCTTCGCGCGCGAAGGCGGCATGATAAGTGGCGACCGCGGCGACTTGAGGCTTGGGAAATTTCAGCGCCACTTCGCCGCCTTCGACCTCGTCGAAAGCGCCGAACAGGCGGGTATAGCGGCCATCCGACATCAGCACTTTGAGGACGAAGCCATCGACGGTCTGGCCGTCGATCGGCGTCGGGATCAGCGGCAGTTGCATGATATCGGCGCCGACTTCGGCGGTTTCCGCCGTCGGCAGATCGACCACGTCGACGACGAGCGCGGTGCAATTGTCGGTGCTGCCTCCCGATTGCAGCGCCGCGGCGACCAGGGCGCGCGCGGTGTCGTCGGAGGCGGAGCGCTGGCGCAGAATGTCGGCGATATGATCCGGCGTCAGATAGGCGTGCACGCCGTCGCTGCACAATAAGAAGCGGTCGTGCAGCGCCACCGGCTGGGCGGCATAGTCGAGCCGCAACTCGGCTTCCACGCCAAGCGCACGGTTGAGAATGTTCGATCGGCTCGCGCCGGTGCCCTCGCGGACATGGTCGGTGGTCAAGAGCGCCAGACGATTGCCGCGCAGCCGATAAGCGCGCGAGTCGCCGACGTGAACGACATGCCCGATGCGCCCGCGCAGGACGAGTGCGGTGAAGGTGCAGCCCATGCCGGTGAGCTTGCTGTCGCGTTTGGCGAGCGCATAAATCCAGTTATTAAGCGAATTGAGAACGGCGGCCGCGGCGCGGCGCACTTCCATGGTCTCGGGCATATCGCAGAAGCCGTCGAGAAAGCCGCGCACCGCGGTTTCGGAAGCCACCCGGCCGCCTCTGGCGCCGCCGATGCCGTCGGCGATCGCGGCGACGATATCGCGGCGGGGCTTCGGCAGCTCATAGCCGAACACCGCGCCGCCGAAGTCCTCGTTGCGCTCACGCGGTCCCGTCTCAGAAGCAAAACCGACGGTCGCCTTGACAGGGGACAGTAGCCGCTCAGCCATGAACGCCGCCGCAAGCACCACTCATGCCGAGCGGCAATGGAGGATGCAATCGAGGATGCGGCGATGGATACCGCCAGGCTGCGGAGTCCAAGCCCGCATCCGCGCGTTCATTCGCCCAATTTGCAACGATCATAGACAAAGAAACCGCCGGTGCTTGATGCCAGGATCACCGTAAGGTCACCGGATTTGCGATCAAGCTTGAAGAACTGTCCATCCGTCGTGTGCCAAGAAATCTGGTCGGCGCCGATGCTCGCCGGGAGAGCGTCGACGGTGCTGTTGTCGTAGTCGATATGGATCTGCCAACTCGCGCCGCTTGCATTATTGGTGCAGGCCACGGCCTTGGCGCCATGCTGTGCAAAGCTCGTTGCGGGGACGGCAAGGATCAGGGCCAATGCCCCACCAACGACCGTCAGTGGCCTAGTCGTCTTCGATGCTATCAGCATTTTCCTGCCCATTTTGTGATCACTGTGCAGAATTTATAGTCATATCTCGCCCCATTCGGCCCGGAGCGTCATGGAAAATGTAGCCAAGTTGTGTCGGATTAATTGGCATAAGATTTGCGAACGATCAATCGTTCGCCCGTGCGCCCCCGGCGCAGATCGGGCTTTTTGGGGGAAGGCACATGGCACTCGTACCATCACCACAATGGCTGGATACCGGTGATAATGCTTGGCAACTCGCAGCAGGCACTTTCGTCGCGTTGCAAAGCATTCCCGGCCTCACGGTCCTCTACGGCGGCATCGTCAAGAAAAAGTGGGCTATCAACTCCGCTTTTATGTCGATGTACGCTTTTGCGTCGGTTCTCATCGTCTGGGTTCTCTTCGACTACAAGATGGCGTTCGGAGAGCAATGGCTGTCGTTTATGGGCCAGGGCTTTCTCGGTGTGCCAGGTCTAGCGACATCGGCAGCTTACACTACAGGTCAGGCGACAATCCCGGCAGCGGCCTCGGGTATGCCGCCGATCCAGTTTCCGATGGCGACGCTGATCTACTTCCAGTTCGTGTTCGCGGCGATCACGGTCATCATTCTGGCGGGTTCGGTTCTCGGCCGTATGAGCTTCACGGCCTGGATGATCTTCTGCCCGGTTTGGATGACTCTGGTCTACACCGTGGGCGCGTTCAGCCTCTGGGGCGGCGGCTGGCTCGCCGGCTTGGGTGTGGCCGACTTCTCCGGCGGCTACGTCATCCATCTGGCCGCAGCATCGTCCGGTTTCGTGGCTGCCGCTCTCGTCGGCCCGCGTCTCCAGGCCGACCGCGACCAATTCCCGCCTAACAGCCTGCTGATCACCCTCGTCGGTGCCGGCATCCTGTGGCTGGGTTGGAACGGCTTCAACGGCGGCGACCCCTACTTCGCCAATGCTGACGCCGGCGCGGCCGTGCTCAATACCAACACCGCGACCGCGGTGGCGCTCATCGTCTGGTCGCTGATGGACAAGATGGCCTACGGCAAGCCGTCGGTTCTCGGCGCCGTCAACGGCATGATCGCCGGCCTCGTCGCCATCACGCCTGCCGCCGGTTATGTCGACGGCCTGGGCGCGATCGTCATCGGTGTGGTTGCGGGCATCATCCCGTGGCTGTCGATGAACAAGTTCCAGAAGCTTGGCTTCATGGCGAAGGTGGACGACGTGCTCGGCGTGTTCTCCACGCACGGCGTGGCGGCGATCTGCGGCGGTCTGTTGACCGGCGTGCTCGCCAATCCGGACATGCTTGTGTATATCGGCACCGACAAGGATGCGCCCGGCGTGAACATCACCGGCCTGCTCTATGGCAACCCGCAGCAGCTCCTGCTGCAGGCTTACGGCGCTGCCTTCATCATCGTGTACAACGTCATCCTGACCTTCATCATCCTCAAGGTGATCAGCTTCATCGTCCCGCTGCGTATGGACGAAGCGACGCTGAAGGTCGGCGACGACGCGGTCCACGGCGAAACCGCCTACGCGATCGGCACCGAAGGCGAATAAAGACTGGGGCGAGTCATCGCCCCAGCACTCCACTTCGCTTGCGAGCTTTGATGGCCGCTCGCAAGCCCGGGTCCGCGCTACTCCTGTCGTGCGGACCCAAACTAGCGTACTCGGGCGGCCCTGATCGGGCCGCCCTTTTTTATCCGGCGATGCGATGTGGGGTATAACGACGCTCGCAGCCGGCATTTCCTGGCTGATCACAGCCATTATCCACCCGCCGTGCGCCGGTCACACAAGCGTCATCTCGCGGGGTGAAAAGACGGCGCCCCCTTTCCGCCCCCCTTTGCCCGGAGCAGTCCCATGCGACCGTCACTTCTTCTCGGTACGGCAATCCTGCAGCTTGTCGTCCTGCAGCCTGTCTTCGGTATCTTGGGGACGACAGCGTTCGCGCAAACCCCCGCCTCGCAACCGCACAATGTCGTGCTGTTCGTTGCCGACGGCCTGCGCTCCCGCATGGTCGACGACACCACCGCACCGACCATGGCCGCGATCGCGCGCGATGGTGTGAGCCTGCGCAACAGCCATTCACTGTTCCCGACCTTCACCACGGCCAACGCCTCCGGCATGGCGACCGGCCATGCGCTGGGCGACACCGGCGATTTTTCCAACACGATCTATGCCGGCTTCCCGGTGCCGGGCGCCAACAACAGTTCGACGCCGTTTCTCGAGAACGACGTCGTGCTCGGCGACGTCGACGAGCACTTTGCCGGAAACTATCTCGACGAGGCGACGATCCTGAAACTCGCCCGCGACAAGGGCTACAGCACCGCCTCGATCGGCAAGATCGGCCCGGTGCTGATCTTCGACCCGACCGAACGGTCCGGCGAGCAGACCATCATCGTCGATGATGCCACCGGCACGCCCAAAGGCATTCCGCTGTCGGCCGATCTGACGCAGCGGCTGCAGGCGGCGAACCTGCCGGTCGCCGCGCCCGGCCGCGGCGCCAATGGCAATCCCGGCAATATGACCACACCCGGCACGACGGTCGCCAATGTCGTGCAGCAGGATTACTTCGCGGCCGTCGCATCGAAGGCGGTGCTGCCGCTGTTCAAGGATCGCAATAAGCCGTTCGTGCTGGTGTTCTGGTCGCGCGATCCCGACGGCAGCCAACACAATCAGGGCGACAGCCTCAACACGCTGGTCCCCGGCATCAACGGTCCGACCTCGCTCGCGGCGATCCATAATGCCGACGACGACCTCACCCGCATCCGCCAGGCGCTGAGCGATCTCGGCCTGCTCGACACCACCGACATCATCACCACCGCCGACCACGGCTTCTCGACCATCGGCAAAGAGAGCCAGACCAGCTCCGCCGTGAAAGAGAAATTCGCCGACACGCCGGAAGGCCATTTGCCGCTCGGCTTTGTCGCCCTTGACCTGGCGCACACGCTGGAAATGCCGCTGATCGATCCCGACGACGGCTACAAGACCATCGCCGACGGGGCGCACACCAAGTTCGGCAACGGCCTGATCGGCGGCGACAAGGACAAGCCGAAAGTGGTCGTCGCGGCCAATGGCGGCTCGGACCTCGTCTATATCCCCGACGGTGACAAGGCGCTGGCCAAGCGCGTCATCGATGCGCTGATGGCGCAGGACTATGTCAGCGGGCTGTTCGTCGATTCAAAGCTCGGCAAATTCCCCGGCACGTTGTCGCTCGACGACATCGCGCTCGAGGGCAGCGCCATCACCCCGCACCCGGCGATCGCGGTCAATTTCCGCTCCTTCGACACCGTCTGCGGCGAGCCGGTGCGCTGCACCGTCGAGATTGCCGATACGGTGCTGCAGCAAGGCCAGGGCATGCACGGCTCGTTCAGCCGCGGCGACACCTGGAATTTCATGGCCATGCAGGGACCGGACTTCAAATCGAAATTCGTCGATCCGGCGCCGGCCAGCAATGCCGATCTCGGCCGCACCATCGCGCAGCTGATGCAGCTCGACGTTCACGACAAGGGCGTGCTGGTCGGCCGCGTGCTTTCGGAGGCGCTGCCGAACGGCACGGTGCCGCCGGTGACCAGCAAGGTGGTGACGTCGGAGCCCGCGGCCAACGGCCTCGTCACCGTGCTCGACATGCAGACGGTCGGAACGACCCGCTATTTCGACGCGGCGGGTTTTCCGGGCCGCACGGTGGGCCTGACGGCAACCGCGCTGCCGAACGCCACGCAATAGGTGGAGCGCTCGGCCTAAAAGCTGCGCTCGGCAAGCCGGATTCGTGGAAGGCTAAATCCTGACGAGGGCGCGGCCGACGCGCCGCCCCTCCTCGGCGATCCAGCGCAGGATCGCGAGGTCGGCATCCTCGAAGCCGGCCGGGAAGTCGTCAAACAAGCGTGCGCGCGACGGTTGCTGGGCGCATTTTTGCAGGCGCTTTTGCGCCCATGCGCGAGCAACAACGATCGGCGAGTGCACGATCGCCAAGGCGAGAGTTTCGATGTCGGGGCGTTGTTCGAGCGCCATTGTTGTTACGCCTCCAGTACAAGACTCAAACCCGACCAATCGAACCCGGTTCCATTTAAGTCGCCGGAGAATCCCGAAAGGTTCAGTTTCAACGCTCACCCGCGAGGGTGGCTCGCGAAGGGCGGAGATGGGGCAATCTAACGGCATGCCGGTTAATGCCCGGCTATTGTTTTGGCAGGATCGGCCGGCAGCCGCCAAAATCGGCAAAAATGGTTGGGAAAATCTTTGACCCGGAAGTCCGGGAGCCGCGGAGGATTTTTCCGCCAGAGGGGCCGGTTCTGGCCGGATTGTTCTTTCAAATCAAAGGAATATTACCGCCCCAGCCCCTGGCTATGACGGCGCGGCAGCCGTATGTAATGGTGGCAACCGCATTAGCCGGACAATCCCGTAAAGACATCGATTCAAGGCATCAGCCCAGTTGGAGGTATCCATGGCGCTTCAGATTGGCGACACCGCCCCGGATTTCGAAGCCGAGACGACAGAGGGCAAAATCCGTTTTCACGACTGGATCGGTGATCATTGGGCCGTGCTGTTCTCGCACCCCAAGGACTTCACCCCAGTCTGCACCACCGAACTCGGCACCATGGCGCGGCTGAAGCCGGAATTCGACAAGCGCAATGTCAAGATCGTCGGCCTGTCCGTCGATCCGGTGGACAATCACAAGAAATGGGCCGCCGACATCAAAGACGTGGTCGGCTTCGCGCCGAATTATCCGATGATCGGCGATACCGATCTGAAAATCTCAAAGCTCTACGGCATGCTGCCGGCTGCCACGGGCGGAACGTCGGAAGGCCGCACGCCGGCCGACAATCAAACCGTGCGCAATGTCTTCGTCATCGGGCCGGACAAGAAGATCAAGCTCGTGCTGGTCTATCCGATGACCACCGGCCGCAATTTCGACGAGGTGCTCCGCGTCATCGACTCGCTGCAGCTCAACGCCAAGCACCGCGTCGCGACGCCGGCCAATTGGAAACAGGGCGAAGACGTGATCCTCACCGGCGCGGTCAGCGACGAAGAGGCCAAGAAGCTCTATCCCCAAGGCTGGAAGACGCCGAAGCCTTACATCCGCGTCGTGCCGCAGCCGCGGTCCTGATCCGACGGCGGCTCGATCACCGCCAATTTGCTAGACAGTGAAGGCGCGGCATCGGCCGCGCCTTTGCTTTATGTGCATCCGTTTGAGGACCATCTGAATGAATCCCGATGCCGATTTGCAGCCGCCCTTTGCCGATTTCCTCGGCATCAAGATCACCCATGTTTCGCCGGACAAGGTCACGGCCGAGCTCGCCGCCCGCGCGGATCTGACCAACCGCAACGGCACGCTGCATGGCGGCGCGGTGATGGCGCTGGCCGACAATCTCGGCGGCACCGCCACCATGGCAAGCCTGCCCCAAGGCGGACGCACCGCGACGATCGAGAGCAAGACCAATTTCTTTGCTGTCGTTCCGGCCGGCGACACCGCCTATGCCGAATGCACGGCACTGCATAAGGGCCGCACCACCATGGTCTGGCAGACCCGCATCACCCGCGGCGACGGCAAGCTCTGCGCGCTGGTCACGCAGACGCAGATCGTGATTCTGCCGGAAAAGACCTAGTGCGCCGTGGCGTTGCCGTCCGTTGCATACCTGCGGCTTCGCATGTGTAATGCGTCGATAAATTGAATTTCGCATCGGGGAGGTTGTTCGCGGTGGCACTTTTCGGAATCGTTGCGCGCGTATTCGCTCTGCTGCTCTTGCTCGACCTGTCGGCCGCCGCACAGACCTATCCCGACAAACCCGTACGCATCATTGTGCCGTTTGCAGCCGGCGGCATTACCGACATTCTCGCCCGCGCGCTCGCCCAACAGCTGACCGACCGCTGGGCGCAGCCGGTCATCGTCGAAAACCGGCCCGGCGGCAATTCGCAGATCGGCGCTGAATATGTGATGCACGCGCCGCCGGACGGCCACACTCTCCTCGTCAGCGCCGACGCCACCTTCGTGATGGCCCCGCATCTCTATCGCGAGAAAAAATATACGCTCGATGACTTCGCGCCCATTACCGGTCTCGGCGTCAGTCCGCAGGCCCTTGTGGTCCATCCGAGTGTGCCGGTGAACAGTGTCGCTGACCTTATCGCTTACGGCCGCAAACAGCCGGGTGCACTGAATTACGGGACCTTCGGCATCGGATCGAGCGGCCATTTGAACGTCGAAATGATCCAGATGATGACGCAGGCGCAGTTCACGCCGGTCCACTATGGCGGCGCGGCGCCCGCCATCAACGACCTGATGGGCGGGCATATTCAATTCATGACCGTGAGCATCGGCCTGGTCGCGCAGCCCTGGAAGGCGGGCTTGCTGAAAGTCCTTGCGATAGGCAGCAGGGAGCGCCTGAAGGAATTTCCGGACACGCCGACAATGACTGAGGGCGGCTTGCAGGGTTTTGAGACCGGCTCCTGGTACGGCTTAGTGGCGCCGAAAGGCACGCCGCCGGAAATCATCGCTAAAATCAACAACGATGCCGTCGCGGCCTTCAACGACGCGGCGTTCCAGCAAAAGGCACTGGCGCCCAGCTTTATCTATTCGATCGCCGGCGACCCGAATGACTTTGCCGATATGATGCGGCGCGAGTCCGAGAAGTGGAAGAGAGTGATCGACGCTGCCAACATCAAGCTCGATTAAGCTCGTCTCCGCGCCTCACTGCCGGCGCGTTACCGGTGGACGCGGTGCCTGCGTCGACATGGCCTGCAAGACGTAATTCAGTGTCTGCTGTTGCAACGACGGCGTGGTGTCGATGTTGAGATGGTCGATCGCGGGATCGCCGCTGAGATCGACGTTCTGCACGATGCCGCGCGATCCCGGCCAAGGCGTGATCATGAAATGCCTGGTGTAGTTGATCGCGGTGGCGACGGTCGGCGGAATCTGGTGCGGCTCGGTGCCATCGAACAGCACCAGAACCGAAACCGGGATGTTGTAGTGCGCCAGCGTATTGGCGATGTCGGCCACCGCATCGGCGCCAAGCGAATGACCTATCAACACGATCGGACCGTGATCGCCCGAATTGTACGTCGTCATGATCCGGCTGGCGACATAGTCGGAATCGGCATGGTTCATGACGGTCGCCGAGATTCCGTCGGCCTGAAGCTTGCCGGCGAGATCGTCCATGCCGAGCGAAAACACGTTGAGAAGGCCGCGGAGCAAATACACTTGCGGCGGCCCTTGCACTTGGGGGTATTTGGGTGCCGACGGCTGTGCGCGAACTGCGTTTTGCGCGTAGCGCTGCGGGCCTTGGTCAGCGGGACCGACAGCACGCGCATCGGAGGAAACCGATTGCAGCACAGTCGCCGCGACCGCGGTCAACGGCGCCATCAAGAAACACACCAGGGCAAAGGAAGACGTGATTCTCAGCATTTGACCACTGTTTCATATTTGCTGTGCGAGACAAGTCGGCCGGCCGCTCGCGCTTGAGGATACGCTCAGTAAATCCGGCGCCCCAGCCCAGCCGCGGCGCGGATTGTAGCGGCAACGCCAAGCCGGATGGAAGTGGGCTTGAAGGCGGCTTTCGCGGCAGTCCTATTTCGCGGCCGCCTTTTCGGCAACCAGCATGGATTGCATGATCTGATCGGAGACCTCGCGCACGGCTCCCGGCGAATGCGACAGGAACAGCGTATTGGTCTTGTCCAACTCGCCGATCGACTTGATGGTGTCGAAATATTGCGTGACCAGGACCAGTTGCATGACCTCGGAAGTCGAGGCGCCGCCGATTGATTTCTGAAATTGCTCGATCGAGCCGCGCAGCCCCTCGATGATCGCCTTCCTCTGGTTGGCGATGCCCTGCCCTTGCAGCGCCTTGCTCTCGGCTTCGGCTTCGGCCTTCTTCACCACCAGGATTTTCTCGGCTTCGCCGCGCGCCGCGGCGGCGACCTGTTCACGCTGCGCCGCGTTGATGTCGTTCATCGCCGACTTCACCTTGGCGTCGGGGACGATGTCGGTGACCAGCACGTTGACGATCTCATAGCCGAAGCCGGCCATGTCGGCATCGAGCTCCTGCTTCACCGCGGCAGCGATGCCGGATTGGCTGGCAAAGACCTCGTCGAGCGTCATGCCGGGCACGTGGCCGAGGATGACCTGCTCGACATAGGATTGAATCTGTTCGACCGGATTGGACAGCTTGTAGAAGGCGTCGAAGACTTTGTCGGGGCGAACCTTGTTTTGCACCGAAATCGGTATCGTCACGAAGACGTTGTCCCTGGTCTTGGTCTCCATCGTCAGATTGATCTGGTTGACCCGCAGACTCACTTTGCCGGCAATGGTGTCGATGATCGGCCATTTCCAATTCAGGCCGGGCTCGGCGGCGCGAAGAAATTTTCCAAAGCGCGTAATGACCGCAACTTGGGCGGTGCTGACGGTGAAGAAGCTTCCGAGCACAAGCGACAGAACGAAGAAGAGGAAGATCGCGTAAAATGTCCAGATCACCGCATCCATGGGAGTACCTGCCCTGTCTTCTTTTTGCCGGCGAAGCCAAATTGACGCGACTGAAATGACGCGACAATGACGCGCCGCCGTTAGTCGCATGACTGCCGAAAAGGTTCAATCAATTCTATAAAACGCGATCTTCACCAGATCCGGTTCGCGATGTCCGGTACAGATTACGATATGCCTGGTCAGCCAGGCGTATTGCGCGGCCCCGGTCTCGAAGAACGTCGCGCCGCGAAAATAATAGCTGCCGGGCGCGACCGGCCGTCCCGCCGCCAAATCCGCCATCACCGCGGGCGGCCCATGGCGCAGCGCCATGTTGCGGACATGGATCAGCGCGCCGTCATCGGTGCGCAGCGTGTAACGCGCGTCGAGCTCGGCCACCCCATCGCCGCGAATGATCTGCCAATCGCCGCCGCCGCCGAGAACCGCGCCGTGCATTGAGGGTCCGGAAAATTCGCCGCCGGTGATCGGCACGACGCGGCGGCGGCCTTTACCGATGTCGCCGAAATCGAGCGGCCCTTCGACCGTGACATGCGCCGCGAAGATGAATTCAAGCCGCGGCGCCGGCAGATCAGGCATTGCCTCCTCCCCATTTCTTGTCATTGCATGTATCGTCCCAAGCACGTTCGTCTGCATCACCATTTTTGCCGCCCAACGATCGAGGACAATCATGGACGTTCGCGCCGCCGTGGCAACCGCCCCCGGCAAACCGCTTGAAGTGACCACGGTGCAACTCGAAGGCCCGCGCGCCGGCGAGGTCCTGGTCGAGATCAAGGCGACCGGTATTTGCCACACCGACGAATTCACGCTGTCGGGCGCCGATCCGGAAGGCTTGTTTCCGGCGATCCTCGGCCATGAGGGCGCTGGCGTGGTGGTCGATGTCGGGCCTGGCGTGACCTCGGTGAAAAAGGGCGACCATGTCATCCCGCTCTATACGCCGGAATGCCGCAACTGCCCGTCCTGCCTGTCGCGCAAGACCAATCTGTGCACCGCGATCCGCGCCACACAGGGCCAAGGCGTCATGCCCGACGGCACGTCGCGCTTCTCCGTCGGCGGGCAGAAAATCCACCACTATATGGGCTGCTCGACCTTCGCCAATTTCACCGTGCTGCCGGAAATCGCAGTGGCAAAAATCCGTTCCGACGCGCCGTTCGACAAGGTCTGCTATATCGGCTGCGGTGTCACCACCGGCATCGGCGCGGTGATCAACACTGCGAAAGTCGAGCCCGGCGCCAAATGCATCGTGTTCGGGCTCGGCGGTATCGGGCTCAATGTCATTCAGGGCCTGAAACTTACCGGCGCCGACATGATCGTCGGCGTCGATCTCAATCCGGACAAAAAGGCCTGGGGCGAACGCTTCGGCATGACGCATTTTGTCAATCCGGCCGAAGTCGGCGGCGATCTGGTGCCCTATCTCGTCAACATGACCAAGAGCGGCGACGACCAGATCGGCGGCGCCGATTACACGTTCGAATGCGTCGGCAATGTCAAGCTGATGCGCATCGCGCTCGAATGCTGCCATCGCGGCTGGGGTGAAAGCATCATCATCGGCGTCGCCGGCTCGGGCCAGGAAATCGCGACGCGCCCGTTCCAGCTCGTCACCGGACGCGTCTGGCGCGGCAGCGCCTTCGGCGGCGCGCGCGGCCGCACCGACGTGCCCAAGATCGTCGACTGGTACATGGACGGCAAGATCGAGATCGACCCGATGATCACCCACACGATGCCGCTTGCCGACATCAACAAGGCCTTCGATCTCATGCACGCCGGCAAGAGCATCCGCAGCGTGGTGGTGTATTAGGGCGCCGGAATGAAGTAGATCACCTTGAGTTTATGTCGTGCGGCTGACGCTAGTGACTGGACTGAGTATTGCAGGGATCCGTCACCAATAACGGCGATAACCACGCGCCAGATGGCTGTGGAATTCTTTAGTGAGTTCGCAGTGGAACTTTCTAAGCCTCGCGGAATATGGCGCAGACTCTGTGGCCGGAACGCCCCCGCAGCTTTGCCAATTCCAGATGCACGCGCGAATTATTTTTCGACGGCCGTTCGATCGGCGTGAAATCCGAGTTTGGCCACTAGCGGACATCGGAGCTCCGCCGGTCAACCTCCTATCGGCAGTCGCCCAATGTTCATCTGGTCAAGTCGGCGACCTGAGCCGGCTCATGCTGCGCGAAGGGACATGCAACCTTGCATTTCATTCTTAGTTAGACGCGAGGGGGCAAGCGGCGGAGAAAGCAAATGTCTTCGGCCTCAGATCTTTCTGGCGATTTTGAAAAACTAAAGTCTGACGCGGCGCATGTTGCAGAAGAGAATGCCAGATTGCGTAGTATTAATGTCAAAATGCTCGACGCCCTTCGCTATGTGTTGCCTCTTCTTCAGCAGGGTCCTCCCGAGACCGTCAATTTCGATTGGACGGAAGAAGCGGTCGCCAAGGTCCAAGATGCCCTGGCTGTAGCAGAGCGCGATCCTTAGTTCCGCTCGACAGCTGGACCGACCGCTCAATGCCGGCCTAAGAGCCGCGAAGACAGCAACGCTCCCGCGTAGGCCGTCTCAGTTGGCGGCCTCATTATCGTAGCGAACCCGCGCGGCAATATCTGCAATTGGCCCAAAGCGGACACGCTGGTCGGGGACTGTCGCGGCGGCTTTTGGGTGAAAAGCAGACGCCGCAAATTGCGGCCGTCGCGGCAGCTAATGACCCAAAGCGTAGCTCAGGGGATAGAGCAACAGCCTTCAAAGCTGAAGTCGCTGGTTCGAATCCAGCCGGGGTCGCCACCACCATCATCGAGATGTTTAATCTCAACGACTTAGACGCCAGTTTGTAACTTGGGGTCGCAAGGTTTGTAGAGCGCCACCGAAACGGTCCCGCCGCGGCACGCCAACCTTCTCAAGACATTCGGCTTTGAGTGCCTGCCAAGCCTAGACTTTGCGCGCGCGAGACGGCTTGTGCCCGCTTTTCCACGTTTAGCTTGGCGAAGATATTCTTCACATGCGACTTCACTGTTTCAGGGGCGATGACAAGATCCCGCGCGATCTCCTTGTTGGATAGTCCCTCTGCAATCAATTTGAGTATGTCGGTTTCGCGCGCACTCAATAAGTCAGCAACCGCTGAGGTCGTGGTCAGCACAGTCTCTGATTGATAACGCGACCTCCAGCGCTCAACTAGCTCGGAAACGTAAGCAATGAGCTCCAGAGAACTTCCTGTTCGTTGGGCGCTCTCCTGAATGACGGCAAGTAGAGGTCCAACTTCAGCGCCCTCATCCAAAATCGTCCGATAGATACCTGCCGGGGCACACGCGAATCGTTTCGCCCTGAATCTCACGATCGCGAGAAATATCTCCACACGAAGCGCGAAGTGAAGATTGCGCGCGTTCTCCAACTCGCGCTGCAACCCTGTCAGAATTGAAATAGCGTCGTCGAAGCGCTCCTCGGCCGAGGCAAGATAAGCGCGCGCCAATGCCGTATATCGATGGATGTCCGACCAGGCGCAATTCGATGGGGCCGGATGGTCCGCGCTAAGGCGCTCCAGTCGATTGAGATATTCGGCTGCTTCCTCTATGCGGTTCTTATTGAGGCAGAGCCGCGCTCGCTCAAACACCGCAGCGGCCCTCAGACGTCCCCACCCACGCGTGTTGCCCTGATTCTCAGCCAATTCGAGCAACGTGCTGGCGCGCTCCAGGTTAATTCTGTGTACGGCAATGAGATTCAACCTGTCCATCGTTCGCCTTCCTTTCCGTTTGATCAGAAGTCGGCAAGCCGGCTTAGCAATTTCACCGCGGCGGCAAGCTGTTCATGCTCACGGGGCGCAAGCTGCGTCTGGAGGGCGCGGAAAAGCCAGTCCTGCCTCGCCGCGCGGCCGATCTTGACCGCCTTCAAAAACGAGGGCGTGAGGCTCATGAAGGTCTGCCGGCCATCTTCAGGATCTGGTCTTCCGCTCACGACGCCTGCCGCTTCCAGCGCGGCAACCGTTATTCGCATCGACTGCGGGCGCACGCCTTCGGCGCGTGCAAGCATGGATACGGTTGCGGCACCGTCGCGCTCGAGCCGCAGCAGGACGGATCTCTGTGCATTCGTGAAATCCCCCGCATCCGCCTGCTCCCGTAAGCGACGGATCAGTTTGACGACTACGGCCCGCAACTCATCTGCCAGTGCGGTCAGCTCCCGTGGCTCGGAACTTTGGGACGTCCTGCTCATGCTATATACAGCTAATCTGCACAGTTATAATGTACAGTTGAACTGTACATTATAATACCCCACCGTCAAGAGCCATGGCATGTGACCAGGCGCAGCGACACATTCCGGGACCGGCGCCTATCGAATCTTCTGCGACCAACTTACTCAGGTGGGAGTTTTGTCGGAAATATTTGGAACATTCCTAGCTATCCGATCCGCAACGAATCGAGACAAAGCCGGGCCAATGATAAGGACGAGCATAAAACGAGCGATCTGCTGCGCCATAACAAACCCGACATCGACATTGGTGGATGCCGCAATAATGGCGACCGAGTCTGCCCCGCCCGGGCTGGTGGCAAGATAGGCCGTCAAAGGATCGATATCGAAAACTTCGACGAGAGCGAAGGCCAAGCCGCCACAAAATGCGATTAACATCAGAATTGATACTATCATTTTCGGCAAAGCCCGGATGGCATACACAAGAATTTCCCGGGTAAACCGCAAGCCAATCGTCCAGCCAAGAAGCAAATAGCTGACCGCCAGCAGCCAGCTTGGCAATTCGATTTCGACAAGACCGTTGGATTGTAGAGCCGCACCGAGGAACATGGGTATCAGCAATATTCCTGCCGGAATGCGGGAAACAGGCCCTAGAATGACTCCTCCAAGAACAAGGACCAGCGTTTCTAGAAAAGGCAGTGCGTGGATCGGGGCAAACCAGACCGCAGGCACTGCGGCCGCAACCGCCGGTGCGTGAACCCAGAAACGGGCAATAAGGGAAGCTACGAGCGCGACCATGAGAACACGCACATATTGCATGAAGGCAACCAGCCGAGCGTCAGCGCCGTAGGCATCGGCCATCACCATCATGGCTGACGCCGCGCCAGGCAATAATCCCCAAATAGCCGTTGTTTCCGGCAAAATGCGGAACCTGCTGATGAGCCAGCCCAACAAGCAACTGGCAACGATGACCAAGAAGCTGATGCCTAGAAACAGCGGCCACTCATGCAGAAAGGAATGAATAATGGTGAACGTAAGAACGCGCGCTATCATGCAGCCGATGATCGCCTGGGCGAAGCCGAAAGGCAGTTGCGGCACAAGGATGCCCGCGCCCCCATTTTCGACGAGGATGCCGGCTATCATAGAACCAAGCAGAAGGGCCGCAGGCAACCGAGCCCATGTCAGCAAGGCAGCGAACAGAACCGAAAGAGCAATCAGAACTCCCCAGCGAGCGAAGACGGGCAGTGTGAATAAAGACACGGACTGCTGCACCGTCAGGCTTGGGAAAGAGTCAGTTCAGCACCTTTGATGACTCTGCTGATCCTTGGAAAGATATTGCCGATGGCAAAGTTGTGCATCTCAGCGGACATGCCGCTCGTCGCATCTTCGACAAGAACGATGGCATAGCCGTGTTCCCACGCCTGTCGTGCCGTTGACTCGACTCCCATGTTCGTTGCGACGCCCCCCAGAACGATTGTCTGGATACCGCGGCGGCGCAACTGCAAATCCAGCTCTGTTCCATGAAAGGCGCCCCATTGGCGCTTGGTGACGAGAATGTCGCCAGGCTTTGCCAAACCATCAAGCAACTCGCTGAAATTTTCAGGAAAGCCGCCGGGCGGCATGGCGAATGGGCGATCGACAGGCTGTCTCAAGGCGTCTTTGAAATCCTTGGCGAAGCCTACATTCACGAGAACAACTGGCGCGCCTGCTTTACGAAATGTGTCTGCAAGCTCGCTGCCAACCTCCGAGACCTGGTCTGCCCGGTGAGGCGTCAGTTCATGTCCGATTATGCCTTTTTGCAGATCGATAAGGACCAGTGCGGTCGTCTTGGGATCGAGTTCAAGCATGGTTTTCGCCTGTTGGGTTGACGTTCGGTGTTTCCGCTGCGTTAATTGAGCCTGCACTCACATAATGCGATAAATTGAGCATGCCCTCAACTATGTCAAGACCCAACGAAGTTCCGCACGCGAAGGCGCCGCAAAGGCGCAACGGTAAGCTGCGTGTCGCCGCCATATTGAAAGCTGGCGCCGCGGTCATCTCCGAGAAGGGTTATGAGATGGCAACGATGGCCGAGATTGCGGCAAGATCGAACACCAAAATAGGTTCGCTCTATCGTTTCTTTCCCAACAAGGAAGTCCTGGCAAATGCGTTGATCGCGTATTACCACGAAGGCGTTCACAACGCCTTCGACGAAATTGACGCCAGAATTCAGTCGCTATCTCTCTCGGCACTCGCCGATACTTTGCTGGATTTAATGGTCGATCTCCACCAAGGCGCCGGGCCGACGTTGAAACGATTGTTGGAAATCCCTGAAGTTTTGTCGGTGAAGCGCGGTGAATTCAGCAGATCCATTCACAAGCATATCGTCCGGACATTGACGCTGCGCAACCCGGGACTGACCTCCGACAAAGCGCAAGACATGGCCGTCGTAATCCTCGGCAATATGAAGACGATGGCAGCTTTCTCGGACCTTGCAGACCGAAACGTTCGTCCGGGGGCCATCGAAGAATTGCGCGAGATGACCCGGATTTATCTGAAAAGCAGGCTGAAGACGAAGTCAGTTTGATTGGTCTTGTGATCTCCATGAGGCCGTTACTGGCACTTCGCGGACATGACGTAGCGCCTGTCTCATGTCCGCTTTTGGGAACAAACCGGACGGTAGCCAGTTTCACGGCGCACCCTAGAACGTGCAGCGCACTGCTCGGGCTCATTCTCGCGCAAGCCGGCGGTCTTGGCTAAACTGCACCGCTAAAGGGGCCGTGTAGCGCCATATTCACCCGCGCGATCACGCCGTTCCATTGCCGGCTGTCGTCCTGCCGGAACAGGCGCGCGGCCGAATACCAGGGGCTGTCGGCGCGATCCAAGAGCCACCGCCAGTCAGGGATAAAGGGCAAGAGCACCCAGACCGGCTTGCCGAGCGCGCCGGCGAGATGGACGACGCTGGTGTCGACGGCGACGACCAGATCGAGATTGGCGATCAGCGCTGCGGTGTCGGAGAAATCCTTCAAGTCCGCGCCGAAATGAACCACGCCGCCACGCGCGCGAAGAAGCTCCGCGTCGGCGTCGCGCACCTCGCGCTGCAAGCTGACCAGATCCGCTTCGATGCCGGCGAAGGTTTGCAAAAAGACCGCAAGCTCGATCGACCTGTTGTGATCGTTCTTGTGCGTCGGGCGGCCGGACCACGCAAGGCCAATGCGCGGGCGCACCTTGACGCCGAGCCGTTCGCCCCAATGCGCCGTCTTCTCCGGCGCTGCGTGCAGATAAGGCGCGGCGTCGGGCACCGTCTCGAGCCGCGTCCCAAAGGCCCGCGGCAGGCTAAGCAACGGACAATGCAGATCGAAGTCCGGCAGCACCTCGCCGCGCGCGCGCAGCTCGGCGACGCCCTTCAGTTCCGTCATCAGCGCGAAGAGCGGCTCCTGCACTTCGAGCACCACCCGCGCCCCGCGCGCCGCAACGAGCGGCGCATAGCGGCAGAACTGGATGGTGTCGCCAAAACCCTGTTCGGCATGCAGCAGAATGGTCTTGCCGGCGACATCGTCCGCGCCGGCCCATAACGGTTGCGCAAAGTCGCGCCTAAAACCGCGGTGCTGGTCGGTCTCCCAGCGCCATTCGTGTTTCTCGAAACCGCGCACGAGATCGCCGGTGAGCAGGCGGCACAGCGCCTCGTTATAATGCGCATCGGCGAAATCCGGCCGCACAAGTTGCGCGCGCTGATAATGAGCGAGCGCCTCGTCGAAGCGCTGTAAGTCCTGCAACGTGACGCCGCGATTGGCGATCGCATCGGCATAATCCGGCCGCAGCTCAAGCCCCCGGTCGTAGCTCTGGAGCGCATCATCAAAGCGCTGGAGCGCGTGCAGTACATTGCCGCGATTATAATGCACCTCGGCGCGCTCCGGCGGCAGCGCCAGCGCGCGGTCATAGTCGGCAAGCGCGTCGTCCAGCCGCCGCAAGGCATGCAGTGCGCCCGCGCGATTGGAGCGCGCGTCGGCAAAATCCGGCCGCAGCGAAAGCGCCCGGTCGTAGCTCGCCACTGCATCCTCGTAGCGCTCGAGCGCATGCAGCGCATTGCCGCGATTGGAATGCGCCTCGGCGAAGTCGGGCCGCAGCCCAAGCGCGCGATCGCAGCTGACAACTGCCTCCTCGCAACGCTTCAACTCGCACAACACCACGGCGCGATTGGACAGCGCGTCGACGTAATCGGGCCGCGCCACAAGCGCCTGGTCATAGCTTTGCAGCGCCGCCGCAAAGCGCTTCAGGTCCTTGAGCGCATTGCCCTTGTTCAACAAAGCTTCGGCGTGGTTCGGCTGCGCCGTAAGCGCGCGGTCGTAGCTCGCCAGCGCCTCTTCCAAGCGTCCGAGCGCATTCAAGGCATTGCCGCGGTTCGACAGCGCGTCGGCGTAATCGGGCCGCAGCGCCAGCGCGCGGTCATAGTTCGCCAGCGCTTCGACAAACTGCTTGCGCTCCTGCAGCGTGTTGCCGCGATTGAGCCAGGCATCGGCATAATCGGGCTTGAGCGCGAGCACGCGGTCGTAGCTTTTCAGCGCCTCGTCATAACGCTTGAGCGCATTGAGCACGATGCCGCGATTGTTCAGGGCAAAGACATTGTCCGGACTGATCTTGAGCGCGGTGTCGATGTGCTGCAGCGCCTGCGCGTGATGGCCGCATTGATAGAAAATCACGCCGAGCAGATGCAGGCTGTCGAAATGGTCGGGCGCGGCGGCAAGAACCCGCCGATAGATCGCTGCGGCCGCGTCCAACCGGCCGGCTTGATGCAGCGCCAGCCCTCCGGCCGTGAGCGCGTTGGCATCAAATGCAGGCGCGCCTGACGCCTGCGCATCGCCCGGCGCCGGCCGGAAGGGAGCATTCGCTGTTTGCGTCATGGAACCAGGCTGGAATCGGGCTGATTCGACCGATCCCATTAACAGGCCGCGGGCGGCGATTCGTCAATCGGACCTATTCGCCCTGGATGTTCTCGGCCTTGATGATCGGCGCCCAGCGCGCGGCGTCGGCCTTATTCATGGCGGCGAGTTCCTCAGGCGTCGAGCTCGCCGCTGAAATGCCGAGGGTCGCATATTTGTCCCTGATCGCCGGCTCGGCGAGCATAGCGACGCAATTCGTATTCATCTTCTTGACGATGTCGGGCGGCGTGCGCGCCGGCACATAGAGCGCATACCACGACACGGCTTCGTAGCCGGGCACGCCGGATTCCGCCGCCGTCGGAATGTCCGGCGCGATCGGAAACCGCTTGGCCGAGGTCACCGCAAGGCAGCGGACCTGTTTGGTCTGGACCGGCCCGAGCAGCGAGCCCGTCGTGTTGACCATGGCGTCGAGCCGCCCGGCGAGCAGATCGGTCATGGCGCCCGCAGCGACGCCGCGATAGGGCACGTGCGTGATGTCGATCCCGGCCATGCGCTTGAACAACTCGCCGGCGAGATGCGGCACCGAACCGATGCCCGGCGAGGCCCAGCTCACTTTGCCCGGATTGGCCTTGGCAAACGCGATCAGCTCCTCGAGCTTGGTATAGGGCGAGGAATTCGGCACCACGAGCATATTGGGATAAGTACCGACGAGCGACACCGGCTCGAAATCATGCACCGGATCGAAGCTCAGCGAAGCAAACAACAGCCCGCTGACGGCCGGCGCGCCTGCCGTGATCAGCACGGTGTAGCCGTCGGGCGGCGCATGCGCGAGCGCATCCATCGCGATCCGGCCGCCGGCGCCGGCGCGGTTCTCGACGATCACCTGCTGTCCTATTAACTCGGACAAACGGTTGGCGACGATCCGTCCGGCGGAATCCATGCCGCCGCCGGGCGGAAAGCCGACTTCGAGCTTGACGATGCGCGACGGCCAGTCGGATGCTCCGGTGTCCGCGCGCGCTGTGGCAAATGGTGCAAAGGGTGAAAGGACCGCAGCTCCGCCGAGCTGCAACAAACGTCTGCGTTCAAGCTTCACGATTGTACTCCCTCTCATCCGCCTTTGATATTGGCGGCCTTGATGATCGGCCACCATTTATCGGCCTCCGATTTCTGCAAGGCGCCGAGCATGTCCGGCGTCTGCTGGTCGCGCGACGATACCTGTTGCCCAAGCTTGCCGAGCTTTTGCTGCACATCCGGATCGGCGAGCGCGGCAACGGTTGCCGCATTGAGCTTGCCCAAAATGTCTTTCGGCGTGCCCTTCGGAGCCCACAGTCCAAACCAGATCGACACATAGAAGCCCGGCAGCCCCGCTTCGTCCACGGTCGGCACCTCGGGCATGCCGGGATGGCGGGTCTTTGAGGTGATGGCGAGCGCGTTGACGGTCTTCGCCTGCACCTGGGCGACGAAGTTCGACGATGGCTCGATCATCATGTCGATCTGTCCGGCGACGAGATCCTGCACCGCGGGCCCGTCGCCGCGATAGGGCACGAATTGAAAATTCGTCCCGGTGGTTTTCTGAAACGACAGGTCGGCGAGATTTCCGGTCGAGCCGGCGCCGGGAATGCCCGCCGTCGCCTTGTCCGGGTTGGCTTTCAGCCAGGCGATCATGTCTTTGAGGTTCTTCACCGGCAGCGCATTTTTGGCGGCGATCAGCAGCGGCTCGTAGCCGAGCTCGGCGATCGGCGCCAAATCGTTGAGCAGATCGAATTGCAACGGATAAAGCGCGCCCGACAGCACGTGCGTCGTTAAGGTGCCGATGCTGACCGTGTAGCCGTCGGGAGAAGCGTGAACCACACGCGCGACCCCGATACTGCCGCCGGCGCCGGCGACGTTCTCGATGATGACCGGCTGGCCGAGCGGGCCGCGCATGCCCTCGGCCAGGATGCGGGCAAAGATATCGGTGCCGCCGCCCGCGGCGAATGGCACCACCATGGTGATCGGGCGCGACGGAAAGTCTTCGGCGCGCACGAGCCGCAGCATCGCTGGCAACGCAACAGTGCCGGCCGCCGCGCGCAGAAAATTGCGCCGGTGAAATGTCTTCATCGCAAATCTCTTTGATTGTCCTGTCATTCCGGCTTGAGGTTCGCGGACTTCACCACCTTGACCCATTTCTCGGTGTCGGCAGCGATGAATTTGGCAAATTCGGCGGGCGTGTTCGGCGGCATGACCAGACCGCCGAGATCGGTCAGCCGGGCCTTGATCGCCGGATCGGCCACCGCGTCATTGATGCCTTTGTTGAGCACCGTGATGATCGGCGCTGGCGTGTCTCGCGGCGCGCCGTAACCGATCCAGCCGAACGCCTCGTAGCCCGGGAGGAATTCCGCCATCGCCGGCACGCCAGGCAGGAAATCGACCCGTTCGGGCGTCGTCACTGCAAGCGGTTTGAGCTTGCCGGCGCGGATATGCGGCAGCGAGGTCGGTGTCACATCGAACATCACCTGCACCTGGCCGGCGAGCAGGTCGACGAGCGCCGGCGTCGTGCCGTGATAAGGCACATGCACGAGATTGACGCCGGCCATGTATTTGAACAATTCGCCGGCAACATGTTGCGGGCCGCCGACGCCCGCCGAGGCCATGTTGATCTTGCCGGGATTGGCTTTGGCGTAAGCAATGAATTCAGGGACGGTTTGCGCCGGGAATGTCGGCAGCACTTCCATCACCAGCGCGACGCGATGGGTGATCGCGATCGGGGCGATATCGTGCATGAAGTCGAACGGCAGATCGGGAAACATCGCCTGATTGATGGTGTTCTGTGAATTGACCAGGAGCAACGTGTAGCCGTCGGGCGCCGAGCGCACGACCGCTTCGGTCGCGACATTGCCGGTGGCGCCGGGTCTGATATCGACGACGAATTGCTGGCCGAAATGATCGCTCAGATATTGGCCGACGAGGCGCGCGCTGATGTCCGACGAGCTGCCGGCGGCCTGCCCGACCAGCATGTGGACCGGCCGGGTCGGATAATCGAGCGCGCGGGCCTGTTGCGGCAGCATCGGCAGCGCCGCGCTGCCAAGCGCACCGCCCAACGCGAATTTCATGAATTCTCGGCGTTCCACGCTCTCCCCCGATGTCGTTGTCATGCCCGGCTTCGCGGACATGTCTTATTCAGACGCCTGCCTGTTCCGGCAGGTTTTGGGGAAGCTTAGCTCGCCGGATTTGTGTTGCCGAGGGCCAATTGGAGCGCTTCCGGCCCCTGTGGCGTCGTGACGCCACTGCCGTCGTTGAGCACGTGAGCCGCGCGCTATCGGCGGTTCAAGCCGTTCTGCTGCGTGCGGCAGCGGTCAGCGATTGTTGCAGCCGGGCTTCGCGCAAGAACAAGAACAGCCCCGTGGCAACGACAATGCCGGAGCCGAGCAGAAGGCTCGGCGAAGGCACATCGCCCCACAGCAGAAAGCCGAAGCCCAGCGCCCAGACCAGCATCAGATAATAGAACGGCGTCACCGCAGGCGCCGGCGCAAGCTGCAGCGACTTGGTCCAGAACCACTGCCCGACCGCGTTGACGAAGCCGGTGCCGAACAGGAATACGGCATCGCGCAGCGACGGCGTGCGCCAGCCGAAGAACAACAGAAAGCTGTGAAAGAACGCGAGCACAGTCAGCATCCAGATGACGAGCGTATTCGGCGATTCCGTCCGCGTCATGCCGCGCACCGCGACAGTGACGGTGCCGTACATCACGGCATTGACCAGCGCGAACAGCGCACCGAGCGTGAGCGAATTGGCGCCGGGATCGGTCACGATCAAGACGCCGACAAAGCCGACGACCAGCGCCGTGCCGCGCACAAAGTCCGCCGGCTCTTTCAGCCAGACGATCGAGACCAAAGCCGCAAACAACGGCGCGGAAAAATTGATCGCGACCGCGCCGGCGAGCGGCATCAGGCTGAAGGCCAGGAGCAGTGCCAATTGCGAGATCGATTGCGACAGGCCGCGCAGGAGATGATCGCGCGGCCGGTGCGTCGCATAGACCGACAGCCCGGTGACCGGAAGGATCACCGCGGCACCGCCGATCAGGGATGACAATGAGCGCAGGAACAGCACCTCGCCGACCGGATACTCGGCGACCAGCCATTTGCTCGCGGCCGAAGCGCCGGCAAACAATATGGTGGCGAGGATCATCATGATGATCCCTGCCGGCGCGTTATCGACGCGCCCGGTCACGGACTTGGTCACAGGCTTGGTCACAGCTTCGGCCGGCGCGGTGATCGCGACGCCGGAAAGAAGACCAGCCTGCTTGGTGACGTCGTCCATCCCGCCCCGCGCCGATGAGATTATGCAGCGTTTATGGCGGTCTAGGCCCCTTGCCGTTCAATTGCAATTCGAGCGCCGGCATAACGGCACAGTCCCGCCGGCATGGCACGGCTGGGCCCTGACGGCGTGGCTCGCGCGGCGCGGAACCATTCGCCAAGGCCCGTGTTCAAGAGTTGAACAGCCGTATTTGCGGCTCTTCATAGGAGGGCCTCTGCCATGTGCGACTATAGTCTGCATCTCATCGCTTCGCGGCCCGCGAAAGTTGCCGACAAGCTGGTTTCGACAGACTTCGCGACATCGATCACGCGCGGCTTCACCGAGCCCGGCAAACCCGATGTCGCGGTCTGCCTGCGGCCCGGCACCGAGATCGCCTTCGATGATGCCGTGCTCTACGATCGCGCCTTCAGCATGTTCGGCAAAGCGCGCGCCGAACATCGCGTCGCCCGCTTTCGTCAAATCAATATGGACGATCCGCACGTGCATCACGACGCGCTGGAATTTCCCGGCGGTCTCTTGGTGATGGTGACGCGGCTCCTGCCCGGCCAGTCTGCAACCGTGCTGCAGCTCCCGGCAGAAACGCAGGATCGCGGCAAAGCCGGCGTCGCGCCGGAACAACATGCCGCGTCGCGGCGCGAAGCCGAGCCGATCGCGTAGCCAAAAGCCGCGACACGGCGGCAAGTCATCGTAATGCCTGCAGCGGCAGACCGAGAGTCTGCCGCGGGGTAGAATCTGACCGCCGCTATTTGTGGTGACGCCGCAGATATTCGTGCAGCGACTCGCTGCCGGTTTCTTCGAGCAGCGTTTTCAGCATCATGTCCTTGCGGCGGCCTTTGGCGAAGCCCTCACCATATTCTTTGCGAAGCGCGCCGACGCGGGTATTGCCGTGCTTGCGCTCGATCCTGCCGCTCTTGTCGCGGTGGCGCTTATCGAGGCCGCGCTTTCCCTTGGCCATTTCTCCCTCCTGCAAAAACCTTTCATTAAAATTGCGCATGTCGCGAAATCACGTCGCGAGCCCCTTGCCGCGATGCGGCGCCGGGTCAGCGCAGTTTTTACGAAGGCGTGAGCCGGCGCAAGCGCGGAAGCGCGCGGAAGTCCGCGTTTTGACCCGCAAATTCCCTCCGGCCCCGACGGGTGACTTTTCCAGCGAAGCCATTATTGTGCGCACCGTCCTCACGGACAGTCGCGCTCGTAGCTCAGCTGGATAGAGCATCAGACTTCGAATCTGAGGGTCGGGAGTTCGAATCTCTCCGAGCGCGCCAGCACTCTACTTTCACTTGCAGCGAAAGATTTTGGGACGCAGCTATGGTTTCAGTTGAATGGCATGCGCAGTTGCGGCGGTCGCCGCTGTCGAGCTGGGTGATCGGACTCAAGGACCGGCTCGATTATGCGCGCTGGCGGCGGGCCAATGTTGCAGGTTCGACTTGCCCGCTGCAAAAGCGCTACGCGCTCCTTGATCTGCTGCGCACCCACAAACTGGGCCTCGCCGTCGAGACCGGGACCTTTCTCGGCGATACCGCGACCTTTCTGTCGGGACACGGCTACGACGTCATCACCATCGAGCTCGATCCTAGGCTCGCGGCGCTGGCGCGGTTGCGCTTTCGCGGCAACCGGCATGTGCAATTGATCGAAGGCGATAGCGGCACCCGCCTGCCGGCCGTCGTCGCCGAGCTCAAGCGCCCGACGCTGTTTTATCTCGACGCGCATTATTCCGGCCCGGGAACGGGCAAAGGCGATATCGAAACGCCGATTTCCGCGGAGATCGATTTCGTCCTGCGACGGGCGCCGGCCGGCAGCATGGTTGCCATCGACGATGCGCGCTGCTTCGGCACCGCCCCCGATTATCCGCCGCTCGAGCAATTTCTCGGCGCGCTGCGTGCGCGCGGCGTCAACGATGCCCGCGTAGCCAACGACGCCATCGTGTTTTCGGTGCCGGGCACGCGCGTCACTGCGGCAAATTAAACATGATCAGCTGATCGGTAGTGCCCCCGCCGCCCGGATTGAGCGAACCGCCGACGAAATAAGCATTGTCGCCGATCGCCGCGCCGCCGAAGCCGTGCCGGCCATGCGGCATCGGCGCCAGCGTGATCCAGCGATCGGTTTTCGCATCGTAACCCTCGTTCTCAGGGAATGTATGATCGGGCGGCAGTTCGCCGCCGAGCACCAAAATCATGCCGTGATAAGAAGCGCCGGCGAGCCCGCTGCGCGGCGTCGGCATCGGTGCGGCCGGTGTCCACTTATCGGTCGCCGGGTCGTAGACATCGTGCAGCGCGACGCGGTCGATAGGACTGCCGGTGCGGCCGCCGATGGCGTGGATTTTTCCATCGACGGCAATAATGACCATGTGGTCGCGCGCTACCGGCAGCGGCGCCGCCTCGCTCCAAACGCCGGATTGCGGATCGTAGACTTCGTGCGCCGCGACCACTTTGCCGTCGAGATTACGGCCGCCGATGACGTGGATTTTGCCGTCAACGACGGCAGCGCCCGCGGAGCCGCGCGGCCCCTTCATCGGTGGCAGCGTACGCCAAGTGGAGGTCGCAGCATCGTATTCGAAGGCATCGGTGCCGGCGCCTTTGTGGACCGAGCCGACAAAGCCGCCGAAGGCGTAGATCTTGCCGCCCGCAGCCGCGACCGCAAGGTGATCGCGGCCCTCCGGCAGCGGCGTGCCCGGCTGCCAGCTGTCGGTCGCCGGATCATAGACGTCATGATACGGCCCGGCGGCACCGCTGACTGCACCGCCCAGCGCATGCAGCTTGCCGTCGAGCGCGACCGCGGCCACTTCCGCGCGCGGCGCCGGCAACGGCGCCTTGAATGTCCAAGTTCCGTTGCCTGCGGTTTCGCCGCTCGCGGCCGCACTCGCCGCACCTTGCCCCGATTGGCTGATCGCTGGCATCGGCAAAGCCGGCAACAGCACAGCCAGCAAGGCAATCATCCCGCCAATCGCTGCCACGTCGCGCCGACGCGCGCTTCTATGCACCCGGTTGTTCGTTTTCATTTCTCTCTGTCCGTTTCCCGGCAAGAACCCGTTCGTCATATCCGGCAGTTCGGAACTCCAGGTGTTCCCGCGCATATTTGTTCCCCGCATATTGTTCCCCGGCATGCCGTCTTCGCCGAGCCGATATTCGCAAGCCGCGGGAACATGCGCCTGCGGTTCCGGTTATCGCACGAACGATCGATGGAGGCTGTTCATGACTGACTATCAGAACCCCGATTTCGATCCCTTCAACCCGGAGGACCCATTCCGCCGTGATGGTAAGATGAACCCTGACGCGCGGCCTGCCAACGTCATCACCGGCTGGATCGCCGCGGCGGTCCTGGTCGTGGCTCTCGTTGCCATCGGTTTCGGCCTGATGCACCAGTCCGGATCGATCGGCACCAATACCGCGTCGAATGAGATCACGGCGCCGACCGCGCCGACGCATATGGCGCCGCCGGCTTCGCCTTCGCCCGCTGCACCGGCGGTCCCGGCGCCGATCAGTCCGACGCCGGACGGCGCCACGCACGCGGCGCCGGAGCAGCCAAGCAATCAATAAGAGCGCGCTCAATAAAGAGCGAGCAGCAACGCTCCGATCCGTGAAAGCAAACAGCCCCGGTTTCGGCCGGGGCTGTTGGATTCTATGGGTGCGATGCTTCGGCTTAAGCCGCGTTCCGCTTGGCGGATGACACCGCATGGCCGGCGTCGAGCTTGAAGGAGGAGATGCGCTCCTGCATGTCTTGCGATTGCTGCTCGAGCGTTTTCGCCGTCGCGGAATTCTCCTCGACCAGCGCCGAATTGCGCTGCGTCGCCTCGTCCATTTCGGTCAGCGCCCGGTTGATCTGTTCGAGCCCGGTCGATTGTTCAGCACTCGCCGCCGCGATGCCGGCGACGATATCGGCGACCTGCTTGATCGAGTCGACGATCTCGCTCAACGCCGTGCCGGCGCGGTTGACGAGGCCGACGCCTTCTTGCACGCGATCCGAGCTCTTGGCGATCAGGTCGTTGATGTTCTTGGCCGCTTCCGAGGAGCGCTGCGCCAGGCTGCGCACTTCCGAGGCCACGACCGCGAAGCCGCGACCGGCGTCGCCGGCGCGCGCGGCTTCGACCGCCGCATTGAGCGCCAGGAGGTTGGTCTGCCGGGCGATCTCGTCGATGACCGTGATGATGTCGGAAATCTGCCGCGAGGATTCCTCGATCCGCGCCATGGCCGTGACCGCTTCGGCCACCACCTTGCCGCCGCGATCGGCGACGCCGCGGGTCGAATTGGTCAGCGCATTGGCCTGCTGGGCGTTCTGCGCATTGGTCTTCACGGTCGCGGAAATCTCTTCCATCGAGGACGAGGTCTCTTCGAGGCTCGCCGCCTGCTCTTCGACGCGCTGCGACAGATCGTTGGTGGCGGTCGAAATCTCGACCGCCGCATTGCCGACTTCGCTGGTTGAATCGGCAACCGCCTGGATGGTCTCGTGCAGGCGGCCGATCGCGAGATTGAAGTCGTCGCGGATCTGGGCATAGGCCTCGGGGATATCGTCGTCGAGACGGATGGTGAAATCGCCGTCGGCAAGCCTGCCAAGCGCGGCGCCAAGTGTGCGGAAGGCGTAAGCCTGCTCTTCCGAGGCCTTGGCGCGTTCGGCCGAAACTTTGGCCTGCACCTCGGCCTCGGCGCGCGCAGCTTCGGCGTGGCGCTCGGCCTCCGCCTTTTGCCGCGCCATCGCCGCATCGGCTTCGTTGCGCGCCTTGTCGACCGCGAGCACCTTGAAGCGCTCGACGGCATTGGCGACGGCGCCGATCTCGTCCTTGCGCTCGAGGCCGGGCAGTACGACCTCGAAATTGCCGCCGGCGAGCTTGAGCATGGCGCCGCGGATCGCGTTGAGCGGCCCGGTGACGCGCCGCGTCACCAGGAGCATCATGCCGCCGGCAATGACGAGCGCGACGACAAGCAGGCCGGATTGCAGCAGCAGGTCGTCCCAGGCCAGCGCCGACTGCGCCGCCGCCTGCGCCTTGGCGGCATCGAGCGCTGCGATGGCGACGCCGAGCGTCAGCGCCAGCTTGCCGACCGAGTTCGGCGACCATTGCTCGACCGTCAGCCCGGTCGGTTCTCCGGCGATCAATTGCTTGAGCACTTTCAATCGCTGCTCGGGATAGCCGCTGCCGATAAATTCGGTTTTGACCTTGTCGATGGCGGAGGTGAGACCGGCACTCGGCGGCAAGCGCGAGGCAATATCTTGAACGGCCGCCCAAGCGGTGTCGAAGGCGGCATCATTGCGGTTATAGCCGAGCAACGCGTCGGGCGGCGGCGCGATGCCGCTGATGCCGTTGGAGACGACAAGCGACATGTTACCGGCCGAATTGCGCATGGCCCAGGCCAGCTGCTTGATCTCCAGGAGCTGGTCCACATACGGATCCTGCAGCGATATGTATTTGACGAGCCGTGTGCCCCAGCTGTCGAGCGCGGCCATCAGGCCGTCGCCCTCTTTGCCGTAGGCGTCCGAAAGCTCTGCCGGACGCTCCGCTTTCGGTTGCGCCATCGCGGCGGCGGTTTTGTCCTGCAAGTCGGCCAGTCGCTTGGTTCGACTGCTGAGGTCGGCAATGGCTTGATCGCGATCCGGAAAGTCCACGATTGCGAGCGCCGACCCGAGGCTGTTCAGCGCCGGCATTTCCTTGTCGCGCGCGGCTTTGATCAGAGGATCCAGCGTCGCGAATTGCCGGTCGTTGACGAGATCGCGCGCCGTACTGAAGCGGTCGACCCGCAAACCGTTCAGCGCCGTAAACATATAGGCCGAAACATTGGCGACGCCGGAGATCCGATTGGCGGTGTTCAACCGGATCCAGGAATCGCGGGCGCCGAGCGCCAGCATGATAATGACGGTGGCACCGAGCATTGCAATAACGGACTTCAGCAGAACGCTGACCGACAATCGATTCAACATGCGTTTCCCAGCCCCAACGAAATATAGAAATAGTTGCGGGTGCTACATTATTTATTGACGGTAAATTTGCGGTAAAACCGGCCGCAGCCGCATTGCCGCGGCATCGGAGGACAACGCTCATGGGACAACGCCTATGACAAAGACGCCGGATTATTTCGCCGGAAAGACCATCATCATCACCGGCGCAGCAAGCGGCATCGGCCGCGCCACCGCTTTGATCTTCGCCCGCGAGCACGCCAATGTGGTCTGCGCCGACATCAACGAAGCCGCCCTGCGCGAGACTGCGGCGGCGGTGAACGCCGCGGGCAGCCAGGCGCTGGCGCTCAAAACCGACGTCACCTCGCGCGGCCAAGTGAGCGACATGGTGCAGCGCGCGATCGATGCCTTCGGCAGCGTGCAGTTCATGTTCAATTCGGCGGGCGCCGCGATCCGCCGTTCCAAATTTCTCGACATCGACGATGAGCTGATGAAGAAGACCTTCGATCTCAACGTCACCGGCACGTTCTACGCCATGCAGGCGGTGCTGCCGCCTATGCTGAAAGACAAGTTCGGCGTCATCGTCAATATGGCGAGCATGGCGCATCGCCGCGGCGGGCATTACGCCGCGGCCAAGGGCGCCGTGGTGACCATGACCATGGGCGTGGCGCGCGAATTCGCCACTCAAGGCATCTGCGCTTTGTCGATTTCGCCCGGCCCGATCCAGACGCCGTTTCAGGACGCCGCGCAATCCTCGCCCGAGCTGGTCCACCGCTTCCTCGAAGACGTACCGATGAAGCGCTTCGGCAAGCCCGAAGAGATCGGCGAACTGGTGCTGTTCATGTGCTCGGACGCCTGCCCGTTCATGACCGCGGACACGGTCTATGTGAACGGCGGCGGCGGCGGCTGGCGGTGAAGCGGAAAGCAGGGGTATCGGGCCACACGCCAATGATGCAGTTGCCGCATTTTCAATCTTGACGCTAGTTCCGGCCTGTGCAGACTGGCGACTGGGGAACCGCTCTCTTTTAGATGTGAGCGGATGGGGTTGTCGCCGTGCGTTCGCTTGGTCGCGTAGTGATTTGTTTGTTTGCTGCGGCGTTGCTCGCCGCATGCACGGAAGTGGTCGATTCGGCCGTCGAGAGCCGTTACGCACAATACAACTACTCGACTGACTGGGCCAAGAACGAGGCCATCCTCCTCAACATTGTCCGCGCCAGCGAATACCAGCCGCTCAATTTCATGAGCTTCCAGCCCTATCAGGGCACGGCGTCAGTTTCCGCATCTGTAGCGTCGCCCGGTTTCATCATCGGGCCTCAACGCTCCGCCTCACAAAAACAATACACGTTCAGCAATTCAACATTGAACGGAACGGCAAGCGGATCCGGCACGATCAGCGTGACAATGCTGGATACGCAAGGATTTTACGCTGCCGTATTGACGCCGGTAGAATTCAGTGACCTCAACGCATTTCAACGCCAAGGTTATCCGCGCGAACTGTTATTTCGGCTCTTTGCCGACTATGTCAGCCTTAAGCCCGCAACTGGCGACGCTCTTAAGTCACTAATCGTCTACAATGACCCGTCACCGGATAAGAGTTGCTTTCCTGTAGACGCGGATCTGATCCGTAGATTTTATCCTCAACCCACCGAATATCAGCGTCAGGTTTGCTTTAACGACCTCGTCGTATTCGCGCTCCTGTCAGGTCTGAGCTCCGAAGTTCGCACCGTGGCCAATCCTGCCGCGTCTTCGGCAAAATCGAATACCGCAGCCGGGACGAGCCCCGGTTCGGACACGACACCGAAAACCATTACTGAAGGCCGTATCTGCTTTGATACGGCGCTGGCGACGCGCGCGATGCTGGAGCTTGAGGAAGGACACTTCGCCGAGTACCCGACTCCGGACCCAAGACTTTTGGTAGGCGTCCAATATCATCCGACCTGTGGCGGAACGGGGCCACTCGATGTTTGGAAGCCGACTTCGCAAACATCCACAGGCCCCTCCGTCACGGCGGCGACCCTCGCCAAGACCGCATCGGAATTACAGGCGAAAGCCACAGCGGCAGACGCAGCAGCCAAAGCGGCGCCAGGAGATCAAGAAAAACAGAACGCGGCAAAACAAGCCGACCAGGACGCGAAAACCGCGGCGGCTGCCGCCAAGAAAGGTCCTGCCTCCAGCTCAGCGAGCACGCCAAAGCCCGGTATCGCAACCCTCAGCGTTCACGTGCCGAGACCGACCGGATTTCCGATATGGGACACCCACCTTGTCGGCGAACATATCATCGAAATCGGAACACGTTCTACGTTTTCCATGTACAATTTTCTCGGCCGGCTGATCAACCGGCCAGAATCCGCAGCGAACTCGCTTATCGGGCCGCTGGTTGATGAAAACTACGATCGGCAAGTCCTGACCGTCATTAAAGGACGGCCGGCCGGATGTTTCGTAACGGCATTTTTCAATCTCGGCGTCTACTGCGTCCCTATCGAGGGCGCGCAAAATACAAAGAGTACTTTCAGTATCCTGTCACAGCTCTTGGCATTGAAAACGACAACGGGCGATCTGCAACTCTTGCCTACAGTCCGCCTGCTCCCGACCGACTAGCTTAGTCGCAGATACTCGTTGCATCTCTCCAGGCATCGCTATCGGCCTCTACCCGCTCGCCTTCGGCTTCCAATTCACCAGAAACACGCCGGCGACGCAGACCGCCATGCCGAGAAGCGCCAGCGGCGCCAGGCGCTCGTCGAACAGCGCCCAGGCCATCAGCGCCGTCACCGGCGGCGTCAGATAAAACAAGCTGACCACGCGCGTCGCCGCAGCGCGGCGGATCAAATAATAGAGCAGCCAGACCGCACCGAACGACAGCACCAGAACCAGCCAGGCGATGGCGAACAGAAATTGCGGCGTCCACTGCACGGTGCGCGTCTCGAAGGCAAAGGCGCCGAGCGTGAACATCAGCAAAGCCGCGCCATATTGAATGCACAGGCCCGGCCGCCAATCGATGCCGCCGCCGAAGCGCTTCTGATAGAGCGTGCCGACCGTGATGCCGAAGAGCGCGACCACACCTGAAACCCAGGCGAACGGCGTCGCGCCGCCCGTCGTCGCCTTGTCGCGCACGATCAGATAAACGCCGGCGACGCCGAGCGCGAGGCCGAGCCATTGCAGCGCGCGCACGCGCTCGCCGAGCCAGCGATTGGCCAGCGTCGAGGTGAGCACCGGCTGCAGGCTGACGACGAGCGCGATCAGGCCGGCGGACAGCCCGTTCTCGATGGCGACAAAGACGCCGCCGAGATAGAGGCCGTGAATCAGCGAACCGGTGATGGCGCTGTGCGCAATGCCGGGCGGGCTCGGCCATTTCGGCCGCGTCAAAAGCGTGACCACGCCGAGCAAAGCCACCGCCGCCGCCATGCGCAGCGCCAGGAACGTCAAAGGCTCGGCATAAGCGAGGCCCAGTTTGGCGCCGACGAATCCGGATGCCCACAGCACGACAAACACGCCGGGCGCCGCGAATACGGCAACATCTTCGAGCTTTCTCGGCATTGGCATGGCCCGGCGGCGGCGAACGAAAAGGGGCGGAAGCACTAGCCGCTGCGGCCGCCGCCGTCACCACCCTGCCCTGCGCATCAGCCCTGCGTCGCGAAGCACCCGCACCAGCCTTAGGCGCCGCGCTCCTCCACCAGCGTGAGCATGTCGCGCGTGCGGGTGACGCCGGACGGCCAGGTTTTGTCGTAGTCGGCGACAAGGCTCTTGAAGCCGTCAGACTTCAGCGCCGCGTCAAGGCGCGCCATGTCGGCGAACTGATAGACAGCGTAGTGCACGCCGGCATCCGCCGCGCTCCAGAACCGCCAGCATTTCTCGCACTTGAACTCGGTAAGCGCCATCGGCAGATGCTGCTGCGAATACCAGCGGTCGAATTTCTGCCGCAGCTCCTCGATCACCACCGAGCGGACCATGAAATAGGCTTTGGCTGAGACTTGGGGCGAGACTTGGGACGCGACTTGGGACGAGACTTGGGACATGACACGTCTTCACTCGCCGCGAATGCCGAACTCTTTGATGATCGGCCACCACTTGTCGATTTCGTCCTGGGTGAAAACCGCGAGTGCATCCGGCGTCTGCTGCGCGCGCGCGGCGACATCGAGGCCGAGCTCGGCAAAGCGCGCGCGCACGGCGGGATCGGCCAGCGCCTGCACCATCGCGCCATTGAGCTTGCCGATCACATCGGCCGGCGTGCCCTTGGGCGCATAGAGGCCGAACCAGCCCGAGACATAGAGGCCCGGCGCGCCGGCATCGTCGGCCGAGGGAATATCGGCAATCGACGGCGAGCGTTGCGGCGACAAGTTCACAATCGCCTTCAAGGCGCCGGCGCGCACCTGCGGCAGGGTCACCGCACCCTGCGCGATCATGAGATCGACCTGGCCGCCAATCATGTCGGTGATGCCGGGCGCGGCGCCGCGATACGGCACCAGCAGCAATTTGGTGTCAGTCAATTTCTGCAACAAGAGCCCGCCGATCTGGCCGCCGGCATTCTGATTGACGAGTTTAGCGTCGCCGGGATGCGCCTTCATCCAGGCGATCAGCGATTTCAGATCGCTGGCCGGAAACGATTTGCGCGCCACCAGAAGCTGCGGATTGAGCGAGACCAGTCCGATCGGCGCAAAATCGTGCGCCAGATCGTAATTGAGATTATAGATGATGCCGCCGACATGGGTGTCCCACTGGCCGATATCGATGGTGTAGCCGTCCGGCGCGCTGCGCGCGAGCCGCCCGACCCCGATCGAGCCGCCGGCGCCGCCGACATTTTCCACGATCACCGGCTGGCCGAGTGCCGCGCCCATTTTGTCGGCGAGGATGCGCCCCGCCACATCGGTCGAGCCGCCCGGCGGATAAGGCACGATCAAGGTGATGGTGCGGGAGGGAAAGGTGTCGGCGTGAGCGGGGGTGAAGAACGCCAGACAAGCAAGCGCGATTGCGGCGAAGAGCCTTCGCATGTTTTCCATCCCCGAGATATAATCGTCTTTGGTGGGATGATACCGGACGAGATGGCAGGCGGTAAGGGCCTTCATCGCTCGTCATGCCGGCACATAGCCGTTCGAAGAACGGCTATGCCCGACCATGACGGAACATAAGGCGCATCGGGACAGCAATCAGGACGGCGGCAGCCCCTGGACTGCATAAACGCGGGTCTTCGCGGATTTCTCGCGTAGCGGGATGATTGCCTGATAGGCCGGCGAATTCCACCACGCCTTAAGATCGTCCATGCTGTTGAACGCAAGGATCGCGACTGCTCCGGAAGGCGGCGTCGAAGCATCGAGCGCAACCGCTGGCGAGCGCGCCAGCGTCTTTTCATGAAACGG
>Ga0210395_10000286_pt1 | contig 39617 bp, 33 predicted proteins | sample IncBWH4OmetaG_FD_150861 | JGI IMG/M metagenome (GOLD analysis project Ga0210395, IMG submission 150861) | Forest soil microbial communities from Barre Woods Harvard Forest LTER site, Petersham, Massachusetts, United States - Inc-BW-H-4-O ...
TATCTTCTCCCTGTAGCTGCATGAAATCGGGATCCAGCGCGAACACCGCATCGACGGGCGTGTTGTCACGAACCCAGACAAATGCCTGCGCCCACTCATTCTTCGGAGCGACACCGGGCCACTCGATGTGAGCGCTCGCCGGAAAAAGATCCCGCTGAGCGATGAACATCCCAACGCCCAGCGGCACAAAGAGCGTCAGCCAGCGCCACACTCGATTCTTCAGCACAAACTCGCCCAGCAACCCGCCCATGATCAGGAACAACAGCATGTAGAGCAGATGCAAGCTGCGCAGCGGCTGCAGGCGAGCCAGACTCTCAAATCGCACCGGCAAATCAACTACGAGGGCGGCGAAAAAGTAGACAAGGTCATAGACGACGAGCGCCCGACACACAAGTTCCAATCGTTGCCATTGCCGTTCCCGAGCGATGCGCGCAAACCACCAAAACAACACCACTGGGGCAAGGATGCCCAACTGCTCATACCAGCGCCAGAGCTGGATGTAGTGAAACTGATGGCGCATCGCGGCCGCGTGGTAAGCCGGCGAAGTCGGAGGGTCCAGAGAAATCCCAAACACCAGCAACCCCGCTACAGTTAGCGAACTCTGGGCGGCCGGTGCTGCCGTTCTCCTCTGAAACCTCTCCGCGATCAGTAAAAGAAAGCAAAATGAAAATGCAAAAGCGGCCATCAGCGGATGCACGCTTCCGGCAAACGCCAGCCACAGTGCCGCCCGCAAATACTTCTTCTCCAGAATCCGGGCTACGGCGAAGATCGCGGCGAATGCCGCCAGATTCCGCGGGTTCAGGTACTGATCCATGATGTAGAGTGCGGTTCCGGCGACTGGAATCGTCAATAGCGCGGCGACGAGACCGACTCCACCCCACTGCGCCTTCGCACTCGGGAAAAGCAAACTGCTCAACTCCCAACACGCCAGCAGCAGAAGAAAAACGGACGCCACATGCCACAAGAAGAGGCCGGTCTCCATCGGCAAGTGAGTCACCCGTAGAGAAAATGCGATCAGATTGGGGAAGATTGTCAGGCCGGCATGCGAGGCGAAGAATTCCTGACCCGCCGGAAACAGTCCTGGATGCAGAATCCTCTCGACCCCCGGCAGATAAATCTCTGCATCCTCGGCGTAGGGATGATAACCGTGCACCAATAGTGCCCCAGCCGTCAGCAGCAGCAGAATAACCGGCGTCCTATATTTTTCAGCAAGAATGAAGTTCACTCAACCGTCGCGACCTTGGGCGGAATGTTCGCTCGCCTTCGCTTTCGCTCCGCAACCCACGAAGCGACAGCGTAAGCTGCCAGCACCACGTACTGCGGATCAATCGGCCGCCGGTAATAATCTTCCGGGTGCGTCAGGTAATAAATTATAGGAAAGAAAAAGAACACGATGACATAAGGCATGGCGACGTTCGGGTCTAGCTTCCACGCCCGACGGAGTCCAATCAAAGTCAGCACCGTAAGCCCGGTGCAGAAGACCATATTCCACGGATCGGCCGGCTCTTCCTGCAGATAGCGGTGGCTGAAGCTCCAGAATCCCGTCCACAGATAAATCACGCGCCGGAGCGTCTGCTTCACATAAAGAAGCCGATGCGAATTGATGAACGCCAGCCCTTCGTGAAACTTCTTCGAAGTGTACGCGATCTCGCCAAGTTGCTGATACTCGCGCCACTCGTTTTCATTATCCGAAGGATGGTAGCCGGGAGGGCCCCAGTGCCACGAATCCTGATTGTTTCCAAAATAAACTTCCAGGCCCAGACAGCTGCGGAAGGGAATCACCTTGTGAAAAGTCTCATAGTTTCGTATGAACCACGGAGAAACTACCAGCGTCACAGCCAGCACCGCTCCCAATCCCGGCGCCAGCCATCGTTGCCCGCTCTTGTAGAGGCGATACCACGCCCACGCTCCAAGAAACGGCGCCACTGACATTACGACTGGATCTGTCAAACCTCCCAGTCCGCTGAGCGCGCCAAACCCTACCCACAGCCAAACTGAGGACGAGGTTTCCAAATAAAGCGCCACAAGAAAGACGAGAGCCATCAAAAGTGTGGTCAGAGTTGTTGCCCAGATGAAATCCGCCGAGAAATAGATTCCATAGGGAAAGAATGCCCAGGCCCATCCCGCCCATGCCGCCGTCGGTTCGCCAAATTGTTTTTTCGCGATGAAGTAAACCGGGATGCAGGTCAGCGCCGAGAACAAACAATCCAGAGCCAGCGCCGCGATCGCCGATACGTTACTGTAAACGCCAAATATCTTGAAAATCCCAGCCAACAAATAAGGAAACACCGGCGCCAGCCACGCTGTTGGCCCTGTCTGGCCAAATAGAGGATTGCTGAAGCCCTCGCCCTGAGCGATCGACCGCGCAATCCTGCCACTCTCGCCGCCCAATCGCCAATGATCGCGGTATGGGTCCGTCCGCTCCGGATACAGGAACGACATCACGAGAAGCCGCAACAGGAGCGCCACCACGACCATCCAGAACAACCACCGCCGGGCTTTCCCCGGCGTTCCCGGTCCGCCCGCGTTAAGTTCGGTCGTTGCTACAGAGGCCATTCGCTCCAATCGAGACGTGTATCAAAAAGATGAGCCTCTACTTTGCCACAACCAAACCTTTCCGGTTAGTTTTTCCTCCTAGTCTCCGAGGTTCCTGCTCTTGCGCCCCTTATCCCCTGTACGTAGCATCTAACTACAATGGCCGCTGCCCTCATGCCCGACCGCCCGCGACCTAATATGGCGTTCGGCGAGATTCTGAGTTTCTCCTACGACACTTTCTGCAGCAACAAAGTGCGCTTTATCCTCACCGCGCTGGGCATGGTCATCGGCACCGCATCGCTCATCCTCGTTGTCACCATTGGCATGACTGGCAGGCAGTACGCCCTCGGCCAGATTCAGGCCATCGGTACTAATGAGATTTGGGCGGAATACGAAGGCGCGCAGCACATCAGCAATTCAAGCCTTGATCCGATGACCGTGGAAGACGTGCAGGCAGTGCAGGAACAGGTTCCAGGTGTGATTGCAGCTTCGCCCGTCGTCACTCTCGGCGAGCGCATCCCGATCGGCAATGGCGACGAGAAGGACGTGCAGATTCTCGGGGTGTATCCCGAGTATCGGCTCGTGCGCAACCTGACGATAGTCTCCGGACGCTTCTTCGATCGCGAAGACTCGCAGGCTCACAACAAAGTCGCAGTGATAACGGAAAAGATGGCCCGGTCAATCTACGGTTCGCCGCAAGCGGCGGTTGGGAAAATCATCAAGCTCACGGGACTGCCCTTCACCGTGATCGGCACGTTCAAGGAGAGCGGGGAAACCTTTGGCGAGACCGAAGTCAGTGATAACTCCATGGCGATCCCGTACAGCGTCAGCCGGTATTTCCTCGAAACGCCCAGCATCAAGATGGTCTATTTCTCCATGGAAGATGCTGACATGGTGCTACCGGCAACTGCGCAGATCAAGCGCGTCTTGCAGTCGCGGCACCGCGCCGAGTCGGTTTACAATGTGCAGAACCTTACCGCCGTGCTCGCCATGATGGACCGCATCGCAACCGGGCTGACCTGGGTTCTTCTTCTGATTTCGATGGTAACTCTGGTGGTCAGCGGCATCGGCATCATGAACATCATGCTCGCCACCGTGACCTCGCGCATCCGCGAGATCGGCATCCGCAAAGCCGTCGGCGCCACTAACCGCGAAATCCGCTTCCAGTTTCTCGCCGAAGCCATCCTCATTTCCCTCATCGGAGGTTTTGCCGGCATCGTCATCGGCCTCGCCATCCCTTACTCGGTTCGCTTTCTCACCGAGTACCGCGTACCAATCAACGGTTGGTCCGCCGTCATCGCTATCATCGTTTCTTCGGTGGTCGGCGTGATCTTCGGCACCGTCCCTGCCGCCCGGGCTGCCCAGCTCGATCCCGTCGAGAGCCTGCGTTACGAGTAAACTCAGTTTCAAGAATGTGACAGAATTCGTTTGGATCAAACCGCAGAGGTAAAGTTACATCCCATGCGACCCTTGGGGATTTTCAGCATGGTGGGTATTCTGGGCATGAGTGCTCTCGCGCAACAAGTTTCTTCGCAGACGCCCGCACCGGCTAAACGCATAGTCATCGCCGCGACCACCGTGCTCGATGGCCGGGGGCAAGTGCTGCACAACGCTCGCATCGTGGTCGAAGGCTCGAAGATTGTCGCCGTCGACAAAATTGATGACACGAGGGCAGGACCGGTCGATTACGATCTGCGAGGCCTGACCGTTCTGCCAGGCTGGATTGACGCGCACGTGCACATCACCTGGAGCTTCGGCCCAGATGGAAAAAATGCCGGCCAGGGTGGGACAACCCCGGAAGCCACTTATGCTGCGGCCTCGAATGCATGGCTGACGCTAATGGCGGGATTCACCACCATTCAGAGCGTAGGATCTCCGGCCGACGTTCCCTTGCGGGACGCCATCGCAAGAGGCTTGCTCCCGGGCCCGCGTATCCTTACGGCAGTCGAGCCGATTATGGGCCGAGGCGAGCAGACGGGCACGCCGGATGAAATCCGCGCCTTCGTACGCAAACAAAAAGCAGCTGGCGCGGACCTGATCAAGATCTATGCCTCGGGAGGCATGACCCGCGGTCCGATGACGATGTCTCAGGAACAATTAAATGCGGCCTGCGATGAAGCGAAGAAGCAGGGCCTGCGGACGCTGGTGCATGCTTATCGAGATGCCGTCCGCGCCGCAACGCTTGCCGGCTGCACTGAAGTCGAGCACGGCCTGGGGGCGTCGGACGATGATCTGAAGTTAATGGCTGAACGCGGGACGTATCTTGATCCGCAAGCCGGCTTATTGCTCGAAACCTATCTCCAATACAAAGACAGGTATCTTGCCCCACCCTATTACACGGAAGAGGGTTTTGCGGCGATGAAAGCTCTCATCCCGGCGCACCAGGAATTTATTCAACGAGCGGTCCGTGTCCCCGGACTGAAGATTGTTTACGGCACCGACGCGGTGGCAGGCGCGCACGGCCGCAACGCTGAGGATTTTGTCAACCGAGTAGGCGCCGGAGTGGACCCCATGGCGGCAATGGTCTCCGCCAATTCTCTGGGAGCGGAAGCGCTCGGCATGGCTGATCAGATCGGCTCGCTCGCGCCCGGTCTTCAGGCGGACATCATCGCGCTCGATGGCGATCCGCTGAAAGATATTACCGCCGTCCGGAGGGTCGTATTCGTGATGAAGGGAGGCGTGGTTTACAAGAACGCCGCGCACAGTGCGATGCCTGTTCATGCGGGTGCGCTTCCATAATCTGACCGTAAGTCATACGGAGTCTTCGGGCCAAGCCCGCCACCCGGCAGCGTCCTCCAAAATCCACAGCGATGCCCGCTGCCACGAAAAAGTTGCATTTTCCATTCACTCCGAAGTAATATGCACTACGGAGCTTGACAGTAAGCATTCCCGGTTCCTAGACCCTGTACCGCTCGTTTCTAAACTCCAACACTCGCTGTTCAGCTGGTTGCGAAAAAACAAGATAAGAGGTGGTAGGTCCGCCTCCGTCCCGGTTCGGAGAGTTTAATATGGCGTGGTACGCGTACTGCCTTACCGAGCACCAGACCCTTCCCAACGGCACCCGTTCCCGACGCCCTTTCGTAATTGAGAATGTTCAAGGCGTGAACGGAGCCCCAGTCCTCAGCTATCCCAGCGGCGAGTTTGCTGTGATTGTGAGCGAATTCGACCAAAGCACAACACAACTTGATCAGAAGTCAGCCATCGAGCACGCCCGCGTAGTAAGCGGCTGCTTCCGCAATTCCACAGTGTTGCCTTTCCGCTTCGGAACCATTTTCGAAAGCGACGACGCCCTCCGCCAAGCCGTCCGGGTAAACCGGCGCGCTTTCGGGCTGAGCGTCGCCCGGCTCCGCGGCAAGTCCGAAATGCACATCAAGCTGACGGTCACCGATGGCTCGCTGCGCGAAGCTATGATCGATGTCATCCTGCCCGACACCGTCGGCGGCGACTATCTTTCCAAGCTGCGCGTCAAGGCTTCCCGCGACCGCGAGCGCCAGACCAAGGCCCGCGCCCTCTCGGTGCAGGTTCACAAGCTGTTTAATCCCCTCGAAGAGGAAGTGAGCTGCAAAAAGGTTGCTCCTCAAGGCATGCTCATCGACATCGCTCATCTCATCGATTCCAAGTCGGTCGAGAAATACCAGAACCGTTACAGCACTGCCGCCAAGCAGCTCAAGAACTGCGAAGTGGCCATCAGCGGACCCTGGCCTCCATATCACTTCCTGCCCGGAAAGTTGCGTACTGTGGCTGGAAACAGCTAGTCCGGAGTCGATCTTTTGGGCCGCCGTTGCCACGGCACCGGCGGCTCAAATTGCCCCCATCCTTGTGCATTCAATGTGCATGCTTGTGCACCTTCCCTGCCGCCCTCCCCAGGCAGCAAATCACCCATCCGAGCCGCGAGGCATCCTAAGTAAGCTCTTTTCAATTACTTATGGACTTATGAACTTAACCTCGAAGAGTGTCTTGCTTTGGTTCGGGAAATGCTTCTTCTGAAGGTAATAAAGAGGCCGCAAAACCAAAGCAATGACCTTCACTCGATTCTCTATTCAACATTTCCCGAAGAACCGTCCCGCCTTGCGGGTCGGCAGCTTCCATCGCCTTTCCTGACAACCCGCCACCTTGACCTCTTTGAAACGTGGCCCCAGCAATGGGGCCGCTTTTTTGTCTGAATCCTCGAAGCCGGAGCGGAATGTGCGGACAACCTTCGGCTGTCCACTAGGCGCGGCCCAGTGCGAGTGGCCAGCTGCGCCAAGTGTAAGCTCGCTTCCCGGCGGCCCATCCCTTCAGATACACTGCCTGCACCTATGACCAACGCCCTTCGCCGCGACATCGCATCCTTACCTGTCTCCATCGCAAGTTCAATCGCCCTCGTACTGATCTCACCGATGCTTGCCACAGCTCAAAACCCGCCCCAGACGCCAGCCGCGACCGCAATGATGTCCGCTCCGCAATCCACACAGGCTGACAAGCTGAATTTCCCTCCTCTCCTTCTACAGCAGCTTTCCGCCATAAAAGCCGCCGCGCTCGGCGACGACTATGGCTACCGCCAGCTCGCGCACCTCACCGAGAACATCGGACCCCGCCCCACCGGGTCGCCCCAGGCCCGCGCGGCCGCCGAATACGTAGCCGAAGAGCTTCGCCATCTCGGCCTTGAAGTCCGCCTCCAGCCCGTCACCGTGCAGCACTGGGTTCGCGGCGCCGAAACCGCCGCCCTGGTCGAGTATCCGGGAATGGTGCCAGCCACCACTCAAAAGATTGTTCTCACCGCCCTCGGCGGAAGCAGCTCAACACCACCAGACGGCCTAACCGCAGACGTAGTTACTGTTGACACTTTCGAAGAACTCCAAGCACTCGGTCGTGACAAAGTCGCTGGCAAGATCGTTCTTTTCAATGAGCTGTTCGACAAGCAGAAGGCTGCTGCTGGATTAGCTTTCGCTGCTTACGGCGAGGCAGTCCGCTATCGCGGAGCTGGCCCCAAAGCCGCCGCCGATCTGGGCGCAATAGCCGCCCTGGTCCGCACCGTAGGCAACGCCGATTATCGCCTCCCGCACACTGGATTCAACTTCCCAGCCGGAATCCCCGCCGCGGCCGTCACCGCCGAAGATGCTGACCTGATCGTCCATCTCTCCGCTGAAGGGAAGGTCCGCATGCATCTCACTCTGACTCCCCAAAAACTTCCCGACGAAACCGGCTACAACGTAATCGCCGACCTCAGAGGTGCCGAGCATCCCGAACAGATCGTAGTAGTCTCCGGCCATCTCGATTCCTGGGATCTCGGCACCGGAGCGATCGACGACGGCGCCGGCGTAGTCATGGCCATGCAGACCGCCGAAGTTCTCCAGCGCCTTCACCTGCGTCCGGCTCGCACCCTCCGCGTAATCGCCTGGATGGACGAAGAAACCGGAGGCTCTGGCAGTAAAGCCTACACTGCCGAATACGCCAGCGACTTTCCCCGCTATGTAGCCGCCATCGAGAGCGACTCTGGCGCTGCCCATCCTCTAGGTTTCGAGGTCAAAGCCGCGCCGGCCGCCATCGACGCCCTGCGCCCCGTGCAGGGCGTGCTCCAGAGCATCGGCGCGACAATCCTCCAACCCACCACTTATCCTCCCGGCGCCGACATCGAAGCCATGTCCGAAGCCGGAGTCCCCGCCTTTGGGATCATGCAGGACGGCCGAACCTACTTCGACTACCACCACTCCGCCGCAGACACTTTGGATAAGGTGGTTCCCGCCGAACTCCGCGAAAACGCCTCCGCCATGGCAGTTATGGCCTATGCCCTGACCAACATGAAAGACCCTCTGCCGAGATAGAAAGTGTGGATCGTTCGTCGGGGATGAGGGGACAGCCGCCCTCGTCTGCCCGAAGCGAAGCTCCGCGGCAGTGGCACACAGCCTTTGTTCGCTTTTCGTAAAAAGCACCTTCTCCACGTCACAACGTCGCGCCTGCGTTCTATTATTCCCGCCGCAGCCTTCCCCCCTCCCCCACTGGGCCACGATTTCATCCTGAACTAGGATCCTCGCGGATCCCTCAGCGCCACGCGCGCGTCAGCGTGCACCAGAAAGGACTCAGCCATGTCTGTAAAGATGCTCACCACGTTCCCCGAGGCTCGCAAGAGCGTCATCATGAGGCCTGACCCAACCCGAATCGATCCCCTCAAACTGAAGCTCGGCAAACAACCGGCGCGTCACGATCCGCGCACTCTGCTCTTCGCCACATACGCCACCGCCGCTTTACCCGCTCCGCCTCCCAGCCTGGATCTGACTGGCAAGGTAAAGGTTCCTTGGGGCATGATGGATAACGCCCAGATCGGCGACTGTACCTGCGCCGCCGCAGGACACCTCCTCATGGAGTGGACCGCCAACGCCCAATCGAAAACAGTTACCCCGACTGACGCGCAAATCATCGCCGCGTATTCCGCCATCACCGGCTACAACCCAAAGACCGGAGCCAACGACAATGGCGCCCAGGAGATCGATGTCCTCAACTACTGGCGGCAAACCGGAATCGCCGGCCACAAGATTCAGGCTTTCATGGCTCTCGAACCCGCCAACCACACCCACATCATGGATGGAACCTGGATCTTCGGCGGCTGCTACATCGGACTTTCCTTGCCTAAGAGCGCGCAGGCCCAGACCAGCAACAAGCAGATTTGGTCCGTTCCCCCGTCGGGCACGGGAGGCGATGGCGCACCCGGTTCCTGGGGCGGACACGCCGTCCCCGTGGTCGCCTACGACTCCCGCAGTCTCACGGTTGTCACCTGGGGGGCGCTGCAAACCATGACCTGGGGCTTTTGGGCGGCCTATTGCGATGAAGCCTATGCCATTCTCAGCCCTGACTTCCTCGAGCAGAAAAAAGGTCAACCCGTGACGCCAGATGGATTCAACGTGCAGCAACTGCTGGAGGACTTGGGCGATTTGAAGTGAAGCAGGAATAGCGTAACAAAGCTTGGGCCCATGATGGGATACGGGCGGCCTTTATTTGTGTCCGTAGAAACGCAAGGCGTGGTCACCGACGAACTCATAGGGGCCGCAGTGATTTAGTTTGCTGGTAGCATCAATCCAGATTTCGCCTCCGATCCGCCGCCAGCGCAGGCAGAAGGAGTAATCCTCACTCAGATAAGCGCCGCTCTCGGGGTCGATGATGCAATCGAAAAGCGCAAATAGATTTGAACTCCGCACCGCATCGTGTCGCGAGCCCGACATTGGAAGGTCATGCACCCGGCTGAACCGGGTCGCCGGATAAGCCGCAATCATTCGCTCTAATGCGCCCCGGCGAATCAGTTGAAAACCACCGCCGGCATAAAGTCCCGTTACGAAATCCCCCTCCTGCTTACGTTCTGCGTCGGGACAGAAAGCTCCCACATAGGACAGCGCTGCCTGTCGTAAGTTTTCGCCGCGCTCGACGCAGCGCCGCGGGACCAGATCCCAATCCATCGACTTCAGCGGATAGACCGCTCCAGTAAAGTCCTTATCAAACCGCAGCAGCCGTTCGACCTGCTCCGGCTCAAAGCTGATATCAGCATCAATGAAAAGCAGATGGGTAGCTGCGGGATTGTCCAAAAAAGCGGCGACCAGCGTGCTTCGCGCCCGCGAGATCAGGGCGTCGGAACCAAGCATGGTTAGCGACACATCGAACTCGCCCGATTTCGCGTAGCTCATGAGCCGTATCACCGACAACATGTAATTCTGCGAAACCATGCCGCCAAAGCATGGCGTAGCGACGAGAATCAAAGGCTGGGTCATCAAAGGCCGGGTCATCAAGGTCTGTTTCGTCGACGCCCGCGCTCACGCCCAGTCGGAAATAGCGTTGTCTGCGTCCGCTGAATCCACCTGCGCCTTGCCTTTCTTCCGGCTGCCTTGGTTACCCTGATCTGGTTTCTGTTCGTCGCTTTGCTCGCGCGCGCCCAGCTTTACCACGCAACCTTCTTCAGATTCCGCCTCGCCGGCCAGTTCGGAAGCAAACTCCAGCAGCTTCCTTCGAGTGCCCTCGGCAGCTCGTTTCGCAGCGGCCTGCTCGGCGGCATAAAGAGCATCCGTCTGGGCATTAGGATTAACTTGATTGGCGTGAACGTGCATGACTTTCAGCGATCACAGGATTGCAATCGTCGTGCCGAAGTAGGTTCGCGCAGCCCATCCGTGGCCCTAAGTGCACGGGCTTTCCTCCTTCCGGTTTAAAATGTCTTGCCGTGCTCGAAATGAAATCGAAGACCACTCTGCGCCTGACACGCCGCGAATTTGCCCACTCAGCTCTCGCTGCGGGCGTCGCAGCAGCACTGCCAGCCAGTCTGTTCTCGGGCTGCAGTGTGTCGAATGCAGCGCGCACGGCGAACTCCGCCGCTCCTGCCAGCACCCATACCGGCCAATTTGATTCCTCTTCCGACATCCCGTTTCCCAAGGGTTTCTGCTGGGGAGCAGCTACCGCCGCCTATCAGATCGAAGGCGGATGGAACGAAGACCGCAAGGGCGAGTCCATCTGGGACCGTTTCGCGCACAGTCCCGGCAAAATCAGAAACGGTGACACCGGCGACACAGCCTGCGATTCCTATCACCGCTTTAGTGAAGACATTGCGCTCTTGCAAGCGATGAACCTGAACAGCTACCGGTTTTCGATTTCCTGGCCGCGCCTCCAGTCCACCGGTTCCGGTCCCGCGAATTCCAAGGGGATCGATTATTACAGCCGTCTCATCGATGCCCTGCTCGAAGCCCGAATCCGTCCCTTTGTCACTCTCTATCACTGGGACTTACCGCAGGCTCTCGAAGATGCCGGAGGCTGGCCCGCTCGCGACACCGCTTCCCGCTTCGCAGATTATGTCGAACTCGCTGCGCGTGCTCTGGGCGACCGCGTTTCCGATTGGATGCTCTTCAACGAGCCGCTCGCTTTCACCTATCGGGGCTACCTCGAAGGCTCTTACGCTCCTGGACGGCAAAGCCTCCTCGACTTCCTGCGAGCTTCCCATACCGTCAACCGGGCACAGGCCGCCGGTTTTCGCGCATTAAAAGCAACTCGACCCTCCGCCCGCGTAGGCACTGCATTCAGCATGTCGCCGTGTGAACCTGCAACCGGCTCGGAAGAAGACCATCTCGCAGCCGAGCGCGCTCATGCCGTCACCAACCTGTGGTTTCTCGAACCCGCGCTTAAGGGTCGCTATCCCGAGGCGCTGGTGTTCACCTCGGAAACTGCGATGGGCGTCAAGTCCGGCGACCTCGACCAGATGCGCGCTCCACTCGATTTCATCGGCATCAATCTCTACTATCGGACCATCGCTTCAGCCCCCAGCGCATTCGAACGCATCTCTCACACGCAGCAGTGGTTGTTCCCAGTGAAGATGACTGGCGGCCATGAAGGTCCGAAAACCGATAACGGATGGGAGGTTTGGCCGCCAGCTCTCTATGACATGGTGATGCGCATCACGCGCGATTTCAACCGGCCTGAGATCGAGATTACCGAGAACGGCTGCGCCTACAACGACGGCCCAGACGCGAGCGGCGTGATTCACGATACTCGCCGCATTGAGTATCACAAACAATACCTGCAGGCGCTCGCTCGCACCATCGCCGACGGCGCCGACGTCCGTGGCTATCATGCATGGACTCTGCTGGATAACTTTGAATGGGATCAGGGTTTCAGCCAGCGCTTCGGCCTGGCGTACGTCGACTTCAAGACGCAGGAGCGCACCCTAAAAGAATCCGGAAGATGGCTTGCGAAGGTAGCCGCGCAGAATCGTGTAGTGTAGTCGCGGCCCGAAGGGCCGCTATCTCTGTTACTCCGGAAGTTTTAGCTTGTCCCGCTGCTCGGCAAGCTTTCTCTGCAATGACGGATTGATCAGCGAAACCGGAACGCTGACATCGCCCACTTTAAATTCCGTAGGTTCGAACGTGGCGTATCCATCTTTCGAGCCCATATGGCCGGAAATGGTCACCCAAACGTCTTTCCCCGCGATCTCGGTGAGAAACCGTCCGTGCACCAAGTCGCCCTCGTAGGTCACTTGTTGATCTTTGATGTTGGGCTCTCCATCACCGACCTCCGAGTCGGGAGAAAGTTCCCCGCCTCCCGCAGATTGGGCAGCCTGCGACAGCAAGGCGCTAATTCCGTCGGCACCCGAGCGAGGCTGAGCTTTCAGCTGAGGAATGGCAGCAACGGCTGGCTGATTCTGGGATGGTGTCTGAGCCTGCGCCGGAGCCGCCGCATAGCTTGCGCTGGAAACCGGCGAAGCCGGCTGAGCGGGCGGTTCGCGCTGCTCCATCGGTTGCCCGGACGACTGGGCCGGAGCTGCTGCGGCCGCTGCGGGAGCTTGCACCACCACAGGGGCCGGCTTCCTCAGTACCAGAAAAATCGCAACCATGGCGGCAAGCGTCGCAATGCTGATAATGCGGTCAAGTTTGAGTTTCATGAAAAGTCTCGAACGGTCAGCCGGACAGACAGGCCCAGCCTCATCCTAGCGGTAACAGGGGCCAGGAAGGAGATGGCAGAAGTCACTAGGCAGGATGGTACTTCAGTCACATGGTTAACTTAATCGTTAATCCCGCTCCAACTTCTTAACCAGCAACTCATTCACCATCTGCGGATTGGCCTGCCCTTTGGACGCCTTCATCACCTGCCCGACAAAGAATCCGATCACGGTCTTCTTGCCGGCCCGGTATTGTTCAAGCTGCTTGGGGTTCGCGGCGAGAATTTCGTCGATAATCTTCTCTAGCGCGGATGTGTCTGATGACTGCCGCGGACGCCCTTCTTCCTCGTAGACCTCGGGGAAATCTTTGCCGCGCTCGAAGCACAGATCGTAAAGATCCTTCAGCATCTTGCCGGAGATGGCGCCACTCTCGACCAGATCCGCAGATGCAGCCACGCCCTTCATCGAGACCGGAGACGACTCGATCTCGATCCCTTTGGCTTTGAGACGCCCCATCAGTTCGCTCTGCACCAGGTTCGCTACGCGCTTAGGATTCTTTGCCGCCTTAGCCGCGGCCTCAAACTGATCGGCCAACGCTTTTGAAATTGTCAGCACCTGCGCGTCATATTCGGTAATCCCATATTCCTTGACTAACCGTGCCCGGCGCGCTTCCGGCAGTTCGGGCAAAGTCTTGGCGATCTCGCTCTTCCACTTTTCGTCGACCACGAGCGGCAGCAAGTCAGGCTCGGGAAAGTAACGGTAATCGTGCGCCTGCTCTTTCGACCGCATGCTGTAAGTCTTGCCCTCGTGCGAGTTGTAGAGCCGCGTCTCCTGCACGATCTTGCCGCCCGCCTCAATCACCTCCTCCTGCCGCGCGATCTCGTAGACCAGCGCCTCGCGGATGAAGCGGAAGGAATTCACATTCTTGATTTCGGCCTTGGTGCCCAACTCTTTTTGCCCGCGCGGGCGCACGCTAACGTTGGCGTCGCAGCGTAGCGAACCCTCTTCCATGTTGCAGTCGCTCACGCCGGTATAAAAAATGATCTCTTTCAGCCGCGTGAGGTATTCATAAGCCTCGTCCGGCGTGGCAATATCGGGCTCGCTGACAATCTCGATCAGCGGCACGCCGGTGCGGTTGAGATCGATGGCAGTTTTCTCGTCGGAGTCGGGAAAACCTTCGTGCAGACTCTTGCCCGCGTCTTCCTCCAGATGCAAGCGAGTAATCCCAATCTTCTTTACCCTGTGGTCCCCCGTGCCTCCTGTGTTTAAGGTTTGTACTTCGATGTACCCAAACTCAGCCAGCGGCTTGTCGTACTGCGAAATCTGGTAACCCTTGGGCAGGTCGGGATAGAAATAATTCTTGCGCGCGAAAATCGAAGTCTCATTGATGCGGCAATTCAAGGCCAATGCCGCCAGCATGGCGAATTCGACCGCCTTCCGGTTCAGCACCGGCAAAGCCCCCGGCATCCCCAGGCAGACCGGGCAAACATTGGTGTTAGGCGCTGCGCCGAAGCGCGTCGAGCAGGAGCAGAAAATCTTCGACGCCGTCAGAAGCTGAACGTGCACTTCCAAGCCGATGACGGGTTCGTAGGCGGTGCTAGCTGCGACGGAAGCGTCGGCGGAGGTCGACATATCGAGTGATTATAAGGCAGTGATTCGGGCCCAGCGATCAGAGGTCAGTTAGCTGGGTGCGCTATCCTCGCCGCGTCCTTTTCGGGAGGGTGAGGATTTTGACTCCCTGTAGATGCATACCAGCCGAGTCTCGGGTTGTGTCCTACTAGGAGATCACCGAACCTGGAGTTCCTTGACTCCCATCCTGGAAGCTGCAATCCTATCTCTCCAGGCATTGGTTCTTTGACAGTTAAATAGCATTGAGATAACTCCCGTGAATCCAATATTTTACGGTCCCCTAACCTGAATTTGCTGGGATTTCCCGATTGCGTGATACCTAAGCCCTTTGAATGGAATATTTTGCAAGCAAGTCCTTTGCTTTCAATATTTTAGCCGGATCCGGCACATACCAAAATCCGCCAACTAATTGATTCCAGGGATATTACGCAGATCGATCTGAGATTTTTCTTAATCCAGATCAAAGCCCTTGCAAGGGAGTCAAAACTTCTCTAGCCTTCGCTGAGAGCTGAGAACAACCTCTCTACTTCCCCATCGGAATCTCAAAGTACATGAACTCATTCCCTTTGGCATCGTTAACCCCACTCACATAGATGCGCGCGCCAACCAGGGGCGCGTCGATGTCTTCCACATCGAAGAAGAGGAATCCGGATTGCGTGGTGTGAGGCTCGACTGCTCTGGCGGCGAATCGCGCGGATTCGATTTCGTCCCTCTGCTTGTTACTGACGGTGCCTTTCACGTCCTTGTGCGGGATGGGAAGTGGCAGCGGCGGGGCGGTGTTGGCGTGGGGATTGGTGAGGCGGCGGTAGATATCGTCGAGCGCTTCCGGGGTCAGCTTGTCACGGTTGGCCGTGGTCAGTGTTACCTGCATCTTGGCGACCGAGATGGGCTGGTCGCCGTCGTTGGTCACGACGAAGAAGACGGGCAGTAATCCATGGTCGTGAAAGTTTATGGAGAAGATCTTGGCCTTATCGGCGGTGTCGTAAGGGTCGGCGCCGATGGCAACTTTCTCGTCGGTGTGGTCGTCGTGCGCGGGATAGGTTTTCGCAGGCTGTGCGGCCGGCTTTACAAAGTCTTTGGCCGTCAGGCACAGGGCGAATGCGGCGACGGCGCACGAGACGACGAGCAGACGAGAGAGAAACGTTTTCAGCGGCTGCATGGTCCTGATTATAGAGGCTAACGCAACCCACTTCCGCGCCCGGAGTTTGTTTAGAATGGCTCAACTTGATCACATCCCTCTACAGCTTCCTCTACAGCGTCGCGCTGGCCGCAGCGATGTTGGTAAGCCTGCCCTACTGGCTCTTCCAGATGGCGCGCCACGGGAAATACAGCAAGGGCTTGGCTGAAAGGCTGGGCCGGCTGCCTTCGCGGCTTCAGTTGCGGAAAAAACAAGAGCCGGTGATCTGGGTGCACGCCGTTTCCGTCGGCGAGGTGCTGGCGGTCGCCGGGTTGGTGGAGGAACTGCAACGCCGCTTCCCGCAGCATCGCATCTTCATTTCAACGACCACTGATACTGGGCAGGCGCTCGCGCGCAAACGCTTCGGAGAAGCGAGCGTATTTTATTTCCCTATGGATTTCGCATTCGCGATCCGTCCTTATCTGCGGGCGCTGCGGCCGCGAATGGTGGTGATTGCGGAGACTGAGTTCTGGCCCAACTTCCTGCGGCTGGCGCATGCCAGCGGGGCGCGGGTTGCGGTGGTGAATGCGCGCATCTCAGACCGGTCATGGCCGAGCTATCGGCGATTCCGCGGATTGCTGCGACGATTGCTGGCCAACGTCGACTTGTTTTTGGCGCAGACGCCGGAGGACGCGGCGCGGCTGCGAGATATTGGAGCCGCGCCGGAACGCGTGCGGGTCACGGGAAATCTGAAGTTTGACGTTCCTGCGCCCGCTCCGCCCGCGATTGTTCAGAGCGTGCGGAAGTCGATTGCGGCCACTGGAGCCGGGCCGGTGCTGGTGTGCGGCAGCACGGTCGAGGGGGAGGAATCGCTGCTGCTGAAGGCGTTTGAAAATCTGCTGGTGCAGCATCCGCGAGCAGTGATGATTCTTGCGCCCCGGCATCCGGAACGCTTCGCCGCGGCGGCCGCGCTGCTGGAGCAGATGTCGATTCGTTTCCTGAAAAGATCGCTATGGAATGGAGAGCCCTTGACCGGCGGGGTTTTGATGCTGGATACAATCGGAGAACTGGCGGCGCTTTATGCCCTGGCCGATATTGCGTTTGTAGGAGGAAGCCTGGTGCCACGCGGCGGTCATAACATTATCGAACCCGCGCAGCATGGCGTGGCCACCGTGGTGGGCAATCACACGGAGAACTTTCGCGACATCGTAAGCTTGTTTGAGAGCCGGGATGCGGTGCGGATTGTTGGCCCGTCGGAGTTGCCGCTGGTGTTGCTGGAGTTGCTGGCTAACGATGAGGAGCGTAGAGCTTTAGGAAAGCGCGCCTCCGAAACCATGCGATCTCAGGTTGGGGCCACGACGCGGACGGCCGGTGAGTTGCAGGAGTTGATGGCGCGGCCATGAACTGGAATCCGCTATCTGCGATATATGGCGGCGTGGTCGGAGCGCGCAACTTGCTTTACGACCGCCGCCGGTTGCACGCGCGCTCGCTGCGAGGACCCGTGATCAGCGTGGGGAATCTCTCAGTTGGAGGTTCGGGAAAGACTCCGTTCGTGATTTTGCTGGGCGAGCTGTTGAAGGCGCGCGGAGTCAATTTCGACGTGCTTTCGCGCGGTTACGGGCGCGCCAGTCGCGACGTGCTGCTGGTGGACCCCGGCGGGCTGCCGCGGGATTTCGGCGATGAGCCTTTGCTGATTGCTCGGCGGCTGCAGGCGCCGGTGGTCGTGGGTGAAGATCGCTACGAGGCTGGGCGCTTCGCCGAAGCGCGATTCGGTCCACAGATTCATTTGCTGGATGACGGGTTTCAACATCGCGGATTGGCGCGCGATTTCGATATTGTGCTGGTCACTCCGGATGATGGGCGCGACCGGTTGCTTCCCGGAGGACGGCTGCGAGAGCCTTTGCGATCACTGCAACGAGCCGACGCTGTTGTGCTGACCAGCGGGGCTTCCGCGGAATCGTTTCCGGCCGCCGAGAAGATGGTTTGGCGGGTGCGGCGGGGCATCACTCCCCACAATGTTCCGCCGCGGCCGGTGGTGTTCTGCGGGATTGCGCGGCCGCAGAATTTTCTGTTGCAGCTGCGGGCGGCGGGCATCGATCCGGTTGCTGAGGCGTTCTTCCACGATCATCATGCCTACACTGAGAAGGACGTTAACGACTTGCTGCAACTGCAGCGGCAAAGCGAGGCTGGCGGCTTTGTGACTACCGAGAAAGATGCGGTGAACCTGGGCGGTTATCTGGCAGCCCTGGCGCCGCTGGCAGTGGTCCCGGTAACGATGGACCTTGCCGACGCGGCTAACGCTGTGGATACCATGCTGCGGGTGATTGAGGAGCGGCGGCGCCGCTCGTGAGAAAATGCCGGAGGACAGTGGTCAGTGATCAGTGGTCAGTGGTCAGCGAGTTCCTTCCGCCTCTACTGGCCACTGATCACTGGACACTGGCCACTGTTTTCAGAAGAACATCTGATGACGAAACATCTGAAGGAAGTTGACCGGCTGCAGAAGATTGTCGAAGCGTTCCCCAAGGTCACGATTACGGTGCTGGGGGATCTGGTGGCCGATGAATTCGTGTATGGAGAAATCTCGCGAGTGTCGCGCGAGGCTCCGGTGCTGATTCTGAAGCACCGCGAGCGCACGGTGGTGCCGGGTGGTGGCGCTAACGCGGTGAACAATCTGGCTGACCTGGGAGTGAACGTACTCCCGGTTGGCGCCGTTGGCGACGACGAGCCGGGACGCTTGCTGCTGAAGTTCTTTCGCCACAAGCGGATTCCAGTCAGCGGAGTGTTGAAGGATAAGAGCTACACGACGGTTACGAAGACGCGCATTCTCGCGGGCATGACACACAATTCGCGGCAGCAAGTGGTGCGCGTGGATCGCGAGCCCGAGAACCCTCCTAACCAGCATTTAACGCGCGAGTTGTTTCTGGCAGCGCGGGAATATTTGCGGGCTTCGGATGCGCTGCTGGTTTCCGATTACGGCTATGGATCGGCGAGTCCGGCGATCGTGAATGCGTTGCGGCAGAGCGGGCGGCGAAGAGTTGTGCTGGTGCCTTTGATCCTCGATTCGCGCTACCGGCTACTGGAGTATTCGGGCGTGACGGCGGCAACTCCGAACGAGCCTGAGGTGGAAGCGGCGCTGGGCGGATGCATTGGGCAGGACTGGAAGAAGCTGACGGCGGCGGGACAACAAATCATGGAACAAATGAAGTTGCAATCGCTGCTGATTACGCGCGGGCGCGACGGAATGGTTGCCTTCGATCAGAGACATGCTCCGGTCGACATTCCAATTTTTGGTTCTGACCAGGTCGCGGATGTGACGGGCGCGGGCGATACCGTGATTGCAGCGTTCAGCGCGGCGCTGGCCGCGGGCGCCAGCACCGAAGAGGCGGCGCAGTTGGCCAACTACGCGGGCGGAATCGTGGTGATGAAGCGCGGGACGGCTACGGTTTCGCGGGAAGAGTTGTTGCGCGCGATCGAGCAGGCTCCGCCGGCGACCCGACCTCATTGAACTGAATTGAACTGAGGCCACGATTGGAAACCGAACAATGAGCAATCACAAGATTCTTGGGCGCCGGCAGCTTTGCACCCGTGTGGAGGAGTGGCGGCGCGCGGGCGAGCGCATCGTGCTCGCCAACGGCAATTTCGATTTGCTGCATGTGGGCCATGTGCGCTATCTGCGGGGCGCGAAGGAACTGGGCGGGAAGCTGGTCGTAGCGGTTAATTCTGACGCATCGGTGCGGGTGCTGAAGGGCGACGGTCGTCCGATCACGCCGGAGCAGGAGCGCGCTGAAATTGTTGCCGCGCTGGCCGATGTGGATGCTGTCGTTGTTTTTCCCGAGCTTGATGTGCGAGCTTTGATTCGCGAGCTTCATCCGGATATCCAGGCTAAGGGTACGGACTACACAACTGAGACAGTTCCGGAGCGTGATGCAGTCGGCGAATATGGCGGGCGAGTCGCGATCGTGGGCGACCATAAAGATCATTCCACCAGCGAGATTATTCGTTCGCGGCTGTTGCCGAGGCGGCCGTGAGTCTCGAGGCTGGTAATGTCGAGCCGGGGCATGTCGACATCGAACCCGGGACGAGGATCCGCCGCTTGCTGATTGTCCGGCTCAGCGCCATGGGCGATGTGATCCATACTTTGCCTGCGGTGCATGCGCTGCGGCAGGCGTTTCCGCGGGCCTACATCGGCTGGCTGATTGAGGAGCGGTGGGCTGAATTGCTGTGTGCGGCCGGATCTCCGCGGCGCGGGCCACGGTCTCCGCTGCGGCCCTTGGTTGATGAAGTGCACACCGTGAACCTGAAGGCGTGGGGCAAGTCTCCGTTTTCTATTGCGACCTTGCAGCGGACGGCCACGGTCTGGAACGATGTGCGGGACGCGCGCTACGATGCCGTGGTGGATCTGCAGGGAGCGATCCGGTCGGCCGTGCTGGCTCGGTTGTCGAGAGCGCGTGCGGTATACGGAGCCGCGGAGCCGCGCGAGGCTCCTGCCAGTCTTTGGTACACGCGGAAGGTGGTAGCGCACGGAAGGCATGTCATCGAGCAGAATCTTTCCGTCGCCGCGGCGCTGGTTGAGGGTGGAATGAAACCGGCTGAGGATGTTTCCTGCGACCTCCCTTGCGATCCCGTAACCGAGGCGCGCACCGAGGAGGAGTTGGCGCGGAATCATGTGCGCGACTTTGCGATTCTGAATCCGGGTGCGGGATGGGGAGCGAAACGCTGGCCCGCAGAACGCTATGGGGAAGTTGCTCGCAGGCTGGCCGAGGCGGGCATGTGCCCGCTGATTAACTACGGTCCGGGCGAGGAGGATCTTTTTCGTGCCGTGCTGGCGACGAGCGGAGGTTGCGCCAGGTCCATGAAAGATTCGGTGACGGAATTGATTGCGTTGACGCGACGGGCGCGCATTTTTATTGGAGGCGATACTGGGCCGCTTCATCTGGCGGCGGCATTGCGGGTTCCGGTGGTGGCGATTTTTGGGCCCACGGACCCGGCGCGCAACGGGCCTTATGGGACGCGCAGCGTTGTGCTTCGGAGTGCGGAGAGTGTTACGTCGCATGCGCGGCGGGCGGATCCCGATGAGGGCTTGTTGGCGATTGGGAGTGGTGAGGTGATGGCGGCAGCGCATACGTTGCTGGGTGTTGACCTGAGGGGCTAAAGCCCCCGCGTCTTCAGTGGGGCTGGATGGCACGGCGGAAGCCGTGCCCTTCCCGAGCGAAATGATTCCATGGCTGAATGGTCACAAATCGCGCGGCGGATTCGCGTACCGCTGGGGTTTCTGTTTGCCGTGTTTTACTTCTGGGTGGCACGACCTACCTGGCGGTCGATGGCGCTGGGGGCGATTGTGGTTGTTCCCGGGCTGCTGATTCGTGCGCTTGCTTCCGGCCATGTGCGCAAGAACGAGTCGCTCGCTACTTCCGGTCCTTATGCGTATACGCGGAATCCGCTCTATTTGGGATCGCTGCTGATGGGGGTGGGATTTGCCGTGGCGGCGCGCAGTTGGGCCGTGGGCGTGGCGCTGGTTGTGATGTTCTTTGCGATCTATCTCCCGGTGATTTGCGATGAAGAAGCAGTTCTACGGCGGACGTTTCCGGAGTTTGAGGAATATACGCGGCGGGTGCCGAGGATGTTTCCTCGTTTCAAGCCGCGTTCAGATAATCAGAGCGAGGCTGGGGCGGGATTTTCTTTGGATCTGTATCTGAAGCATCGCGAGTACAACGCGCTGTTGGGAGTTGTCGCCATGATGGCGGCTTTGATCGTCAAGCGCGCTGTGTTTCGGGGTTAGGCTGGTTTAGTGGCGGCGGGATTAGTTTCAGATGAGGCCCTTGCCGACCTTCCACAGGAAGTCCTCGGCATCGGTACGGACTTTTTCCATAAAGGTGCGGTCGCGGCCGTGTTCAATCTCCATCTCGTCAAGCGTGAGTTCCACTGCGACTTTGGGTTTGTATCCCCGCTTGATGAGGGCGCGGGCACGTTCAGCGAAACCCGTGTCCGCCTCCTTCTTTGCCGGCTCCTTCGGCGGGGGAAAGGCAGCGTGGGCATCGCACTTGTGGTCGCGAAACTTGGCACCGGCCAGGCGGTCGTAAGCGGCCATGGCCTCGTCTCCGCTCAACAGGGTGGGGATGGGGAAGGTCCATCCGCAATTCGTGCAGGCCCAGCCGCTGGCATCGCCTTGAATGCGGATCAACGAGCGCTCCATATCTACAACCTCAACCCGTGGCGGCAAATCAAGAGTGCCATTTTCTCTTCAGCTTAGATGATCGAGCTCGTAAATTATTTCTGCGCCACTAATTCTCGGGCGCGGCTCAGTTCGGGCCGCGTGGAATTCGATCCATCGCAGACTTTGAGCAGGAGCGCATAGTATTCGGCGGCGTCCGATTGCTTGCCGGCGGCTTCGGCGGCGCGGGCGGCACCGTAGAGGCCGTCGAAGCGGTTGGGATTCAGTTTTAAGTCAGTCTGATATTCGGCCAGGGCTTGCTGCGGACGTTTGGCCTCGAGCAGCATGTCTGCGATCATCTCTCGCGCCGGAATGCCTTCTGGCTCTTCTCCGAGTGAATCTTCCTTGTCAGCGATGGGGCGCATGGCCTCGACTGCGTCATCATCTTTGCCTTCGGCGAAGGCCAGCCAGGCCTCGACCTCTTTGCGGTCGTCTTCTACGGAGCCGGCGAATGCTGATTTCCAGGCGGCGAGCTTTTTATGAATGCTTTCGATAGCCGTAAGATCTTGGCGGACGTCCTCCGGCTTGCGCAGGTGGGCTGAGCCGATGGCGCGCGCCCAGTAGATCACTGAATCTTCCGCCGTCCCCGCGACCTCGGTTGGAGGCAGCGAAGCTGCCGTCGACCAGTCGTGCATCTCGATTGGGTAGAGAGCTGTCAGGTGGGCCAGGGCCGCGGCGTGGGGATCGAATCCCTCGCCGTACATATCGTCGTGCTTGGTGGGCATGGCGCGGATCTCTTCGATCAATGCTCTGGCATCGGTGTCGTGTCCGCTTTGCATGTAGGCGTAGAAGAGAAAGTCCATGGCGTGGAACTGGTGGCCCTCGCCGCCCATGCCCATGGCAGCGGTTTTGCGCGAGGCGGCGATGGAGGCGAGGTTCGAGTTAATGTCATCCTGCCAGAGGCCGACGCGAGCGAAGATGTGCGACGGCATGTGCAGAGCGTGCGGAGCGGCCGGGGCGACCTGCGCGTAACGGCGAGCGGCTGGCAATCCGAGTTGCGCGAGTTGCGGCTTGTCATAGGCGTGGATCAGGTAGTGGGCCACGCCAGGGTGGTCGGGCTCAGAGGCGAACAATTTTTCGAGGATCGCAGCAGCCTGCTTGCGGTTGGCGAAAGTTGCATCGTCGTGGGGCTCGGAAGCCAGCAGTGACAGGGCATAGAAAACCGCGGCTTCGTGGTCGTCTGGGTAGGTCTCGTAAACCTTCTTCATCGCGACGGAGTAGGCTTTGGCGCGAGCCTCGTGGTCCAGCTTCTTCGAGTCGCTGTAAAAGGCTGCAACGGCCGCAATGTATGCCTTCTCGCGCGGGGTGGTCGGGCCGTCGGTGGTTTTCGCCTGATGAACTTCTTCCATGCCGCGCGCGATCACTTTCTTGTCGGGTTCGTTCCAGAGTTGGTGCCACAGGCTCATGGCCACACCCCAATGCGCCATGGCGCAGTTCGGAGCTTCGGCGGAAATGTGGATGAATTCTTTCTCCGCCTCTTCGTACCAGAACGAATGCAGCAGAGCCACACCACGCTCAAACGACTTCTGCACGGCCGGGTTGCAGGAAACCGGGAACGTAACTGTTCCTAGCTGGGCGGCAGTCAGGTCTTCGTGATGGTGGCCTTCGTTATCGTCAGCGATTGCGGTTTCGGCGAACACTATCAGCGCAAAAAGTATGGAAAAGAGCAGCGGGCAAGCGATACGTTTCATGGGACCTCGCTGAGAAGCGAGTTTAGCCGCGCGGCGGGCAGGGGTCAAACGCGAGGAGGCGGCCGCTTCAGAGAAAAAGCGCGGGCAACACGTTGGCCACAAAGTCGACAAGAAAGTGTCCGAACATGTGGGACACACACCAACGCTATAAATGGCGCCACAACGTCTTTATGAAATCTTTATAAAATATTTATTCTGTGATTCTGGCCCCCTTCTGGTAGACTTCGCGGCAATCGGACTTGGGTTGCTTCATGGGCCACTGGGCGCGCGTTCGACAGACTCGCAACGGACGTAGAATCCACGCAAGCAAGAGACTTTTGCCCGGTCCGCAGGGAACCCAGCTATGGATCTGCACCCTGGGACCAAGACGTATCGCGTTGCTGAAGTAAAGTTTGCCGACCTGGACCCCATCCGGCGAGCTCTCAACGAAAACACAGACTGGTCTCAGGATCTGGTTGAACACAGCCAGGACCTGCTGTGCATCCACGATTTGCAAGGCCGGTTGCTGGCTGTCAATCCGGCTCCCGCACGTGTGCTGGGCTACAGCGTAGAGGAACTGCTGAAGATTCCCATGAGGGAGTTGATCGTCCCGGAGTTTCGCCCCGACTTTGATGCTTATCTGAAGGACATTGCGATCACCGGCGAGTCCCATGGCTGGATGGGAGTGGTGACTCGATCGGGAGAGCAGCGCATCTGGGAATACCACAACACATTGCGGACCGAAGGGGTAGCTTCGCCGATCGTGCGGGGCATGGCGCGCGATGTGACCGAACAAAGGCGCGCGGAACAGTTGGCACGCGAAGCCAATGAACTTCTGCGCAACCAAGCGCGCGAGAATGAGCGCACGATCCGGGAGTTGAAGCTGTTCCGAACCCTGGTCGACCAGAGCAACGATGCCATTAAAGTCATCGATCCGGAAACGCTTCATTTTCTCGATGTCAATGAGAAAGCCTGCTCCGAGCTGGGCTACAACCGCGAAGAGATGCTATCTCTGGGAGTTTTTGACATTGACCCAGGGGCGACACAGTCTGTGACCACGAAGATCAAAAAGGAGCTGCGGAAGTCGGGATCGATTGTGATCGAACGCCTCTATCGACGAAAGGACGGATCGACTTTTCCCGTGGAGGTCAGCATGAGATGGGTCCGGCTTGAACGGGATTATATCGTCACGATTGCCCGCGACCTCACTGAGCGCAAGCAGTCGGAAGAAGCCCTCCGAACTAGTGAGCGGCGGCAGCACAAGATCGCACAGCAATTGGAGGCAGAACGTGGCCGCCTAATCGAGGCTCAAGCGGTAGCGACAGTGGGCAGTTGGGAAGTTGAGTTGCCAAGCCTTGAGATTACCTGGTCCGAGCAGACACACCGAATTTTTGAGACTGATCCCTTCCATTTTCACCCCAGGCGTCCGGACTTTGTGGAATTTGTCCATCCCGAGGATCGCGCGAAAGTGGATGCAGCTTTTCAGGCGTCGCTCGAAAACGGTGCACCCTCCACAGTCGAATATCGGATTGTCATGACAGACGGCCGCCTCAAGGTCCTGGAGGAGAATTGGAGAGTTTTTCACGATGAACAAGGGCAGCCAATTCGTCTGGTGGGCACCTGCCGCGACGTCACCGACCGAAAGCGCTCAGAGGAAGCCTTGCGGCGCAGTGAAGAGAATTACCGTAATTTTGTTTCTCAGAGTTCGGAGGGGATTTACCAGGACGACCTCGATCCGGCCATCCCGGTTGATCTTCCCGAGGACGAATTCATTCATCGCTTCCTCCGCAGCACGGTGATGGTGGAATGCAACAACGCTATGGCCGCGATGTACGGTTTTGCTTCCTGGGAAGAACTTCGGGGTCGACCGATGGCGGAACGGGTGCTGCCGGAAGATCCACGGAATATCGAAATGGCGCGGGCGTTCATCCGCTCGGGTTTTCGTTTCGTGGAACACGAGTCGCGCGAAGTTGACAGGTACGGCAATCCGAAGATCTTCACGAACAGCATGGTCGGTACGGTTGAGGACGGGAGACTGGTACGCATCCGGGGAATCCAGCGGGATATCACGGAGAAAGTGAAGTTGGAGCAATCTCGCCAGCAAGCGGAAGAGGCCCTGCGGCGGAATTTAGCCCGACTGCAAGAAGTTACGGAAGAACTTCGACAGGCCAAGGAAAAGCTGTCTGAGGAGAAGCTTTATCTCGAAGAATCCATCGATACGGAACTGGGATTCGGGGAGATTGTTGGACGCAGTAGCGCCTTGAAAGAGGTGATGCAGAAGGTGGCCAAAGTGGCTCCCAGCGACGCCACAGTGCTGCTGCTGGGTGAGACCGGGACGGGCAAAGAGTTAGTGGCGCGCGCCATTCACCGCATGAGCCGGCGCGAGGGAAATAGTTTTATCAAGCTGAACTGCGCTGCTATTCCCTCAGGCTTGCTGGAGAGCGAGCTGTTTGGACATGAGAAGGGAGCCTTTACGGGCGCGGTTGCACGCAAGCTTGGCCGCCTGGAATTGGCCGACCGGGGCACGCTTTTTCTGGACGAAGTAGGAGAGATTCCGCTCAGCCTGCAGCCCAAACTGCTGCGCGTGCTGCAAGACCTGGAATTCGAGAGGCTCGGGGGTACGCAGACACTGAAAGTGAACTTCCGCCTGCTGGCGGCGACCAATCGGGACCTGCTGCAGAGTGTTAAAGGGCGCGAGTTTCGCAGTGACTTGTACTATCGGCTGAATGTGTTCCCCATCCTCATTCCCCCACTGCGCGAGAGGCGCGAAGACATCCGGCCGCTTATCGAACACTTCGTCCGCAAGTTTGCCGCGCAGATGAAGAAGTCGATCAGGAGCATTCCCTCAAAGACCATGGAAATAATGGTCCGGTGGGATTGGCCGGGCAACATTCGCGAGCTGGAGAATTTTGTGGAACGTTCGGTAATTCTGACGCCGGGATCGGTTCTGCAGGCTCCGCTCGCAGAACTGCAGACCGTGGTTGAGCAGGACAGCGCTGGAGCCAGCGCCAGCCTTCGCGACAAGGAACGTGAACGCATTCTCCGCGCTCTCCGAGACTGCCACGGTCAGCTGGGCGGAGCGGACGGCGCGGCCGTGCGCCTGGGCTTGAAGCGAACCACCTTGCAGTCCAAGCTTGACCAGCTTGGGATCAAGCCGGGATCGTATCGCTAAGTTCCACGGCTTCGTTGTGACGCAGGCGGAAACCAAGCTCCCCTTCGACTTCGCTCAGGGCAGGCTCTCGCTTCGCTCGGGATGACACGGGGGTGGTACGGTCCGAAACAGGTGGCGGTGTGTCCCGCGCACGAAAAAGCCCTTCGCTTGCGCGAAGGGCTTTTTCTGGGGGAGGGACTTGGGCGAGGCGCCCTTGGTCCCTAACTGTTGCGATTTCTCACTACTTCGGTTGCTGTTGCTGATCTGCGGCGGCCATCGGAGCAGAAGAATTGCTGGAGAGTTGCTCCAGATCGTTTTTCAGCAGGCTGATTTCCACGCGCCCGCCGCTGATGTGCTTGGCGTCCGCACCTTCAACCGGCGCATTGCCCATGCCTACGAGGTAGATCCGGTAGACCGGAATCTCGTGGTTGAGCACCATGTAGCGGACCACGGACTCGGCCATCTTCTGCGAGTTCTGGATCGCGATCTGGCCCTTGCCGGATGAGAAACCCTGCACTTCGATGATGTACCCGCGCTGACCCTTCACCGTGTTCGCCATCTCGTCGAGGGCGTCTTTGGCGTTCTTGCTCAGCATAGTCTGGCCGGGCTTGAAGCGGATTTCGGTCTGGTTCGAGGCCTTGTACTGGTCGATGTTGCTGACCACGGTCTCGACGGTCTGGATGCGGGTGGTTGCCTGCTGCGCGGTCGTCTGCGCCATGGTGGCCTTGTTGCCGGCATCAATGGCGTGCTGATCGGCTGCGTCAGCCTTGTCAGAAGCCAGCTTGATGCCGGCTTGGGCGCGCGCGTCGGTGTCTTTGATGGCCTTGCCGTTGGCTGCGGTCAGGTCATCGAGTTCGTTGACGCGGTCGCGGATAGGATCGGTCTGCCGCTTCACATACGTCTTGCGGGCGAATGGGTTCACACGTCCCCAGAAACCTTCGCGGGCAGGCGCTTGCAGGGGCTGCTTGCCGGTAGCGGTGTCGGTGGACTGAGTGGTGGCTTGAGTCTGGCTTTGATCCTGGGCAGACGAAGTTTGCGCGAAGGCCGGAAATGCGAGAACTGCGGCCAGGGGCAAAGTAGCGAGAATGCGAGTGTTCATAGGAAACTTCCTCCAAGTTAGGAGCGTCTGGGGGCGCGCTCCGGCACGCCGAAACGGGCGTGTTGCGTGATTTTGATTGCGTCTCCTACAACAAGAACAGTTATAAAAGCAAGGGGTGATCGCCCTGCCGGCCGGCGCTGACGCCACGCAGGCCTGAAAACGCTGAACTTCAGGCACCAGAAATCTGCTGGCGCCTGCCCTTTCTATTACAGGTTGGATGCCAAACCCGGCTTCAGGATTGAGGAGCTAAATGCTTGATATCTAAAGACATTGTGCCTATGGCCGGAACGGACGGGTGGCGCTGGCTGTTTCCGGGCGGGTAATTTTCACAAACCTGATATAAAAACTGCGTGAATCGAGAGGGCTTCGGGGAGGGTACCTTGGGATTGACCAGGCCGGGGGACTTGGGTTGGCGGACGGGATTCTGGCGGAAAGGGCTTTGGGGACGACTGCCGAGCCGCGTCGTTTTGCTGGGGGCGGTCGCGGTCATTTTGGGTACAGCGTGGCAAGCCACTGCCGAATCTGCTGATCCTGTGGAGGAGCCAGAGATGACGATGGCTTCGTCGCGCATTTCCGCGGAGCACTTGCAGCAGTATTCCGATCTCGCGCTGGCGTGGATGCAGGAGTATTTGCGCATCGACACCACCAACCCTTCGGGGCACGAGATGCGCGCGGTTGATTTCTACAAGAAAATTCTCGATCAGGAAGGCATTGAGAATCGCGTCTTCGAATACACGCCCGGACGCGGCGATCTCTGGGCACAGCTGCCGCACACCACGGCAGAGGCCAAGCGGCCGATCATCCTGCTGAATCACATGGACGTCGTGACCAGCGATGCCGCGCATTGGAAGGTTCCTCCCTTCAACGGCGAGATCAAAGATGGCTGGCTCTGGGGACGCGGAGCGCAGGACATGAAAGACGAAGGCCTGGCACAACTCGTGACGATGGTGATGCTGAAGCGCGAGAAAGTGGAACTCGATCGCGATGTGATTTTCCTGGCCGTGGCCGATGAAGAAGCCGGGGGGACTGGCACCGATTGGTTCATCGCGAATCAGCGGGAGATGCTCGGGAATGCAGAGTTTCTGATCAACGAAGGCGGAGAGAATCTGCTGGAAAATGGCAAGGTGAAATATGTGGGCGTGGACGTGGGCGAGAAGACTACGTTCTGGCTGCATGTTGTGGCGCACGGGAGGCCAGGACATGCTTCGCGGCCTATTCCGGATTCGGCGCCGAACCGGCTGGTGCGCGCGCTGAATCGCATACTGGCTTACCACACGCCGTTGACGGTGCTGCCGGTGGTGGAAGAATTCTTGCGCGAGATGGCGCCTTATGAGCCGCCGGAGGAAGCGGCGCGGTATCGCAACATCCGAAAAGCAGTCGAGGACCCAAAATTTCAGCAGGATGTGGAGAAAGATGAGTCGCTTAACTTTCTGCTGCGCGACACGATTTCGCTGACCATGATGGGCGCGTCGGAACAGACCAACGTGATTCCTCCGGAGGCGTGGGCGAACCTGGATGTGCGGATTCTGCCGGGAGGAGATCCTAAGGCGCTGCTCGAGCACATACGGCGCGTGGTGGATGATCCGAATGTTACGGTCGAGCCGCTGAATGCGGAGTTCCGGCAGGCTAATTACTCGCCCACGAATACGACGCTGTACGACGCCATCCGCGAAGTCTCTGCGAAATATTTCCCGGGCACTCCGGTGGTGCCGCACATCACCAGCGGCTACACCGAGAATCAACGCTACCGGCCGCTGGGGATTAACGCTTACGGGTTCTGTCCTTATACGGCCACCGAAGAAGAAGGCAACACTGAACATGGGAACGATGAACGCATTCGCGTGGAGGAAGTGCGGCGGGGGCCGAGGGTTTTGTTTGATGTCGTGGCGGCGGTGGCGGGCGGGAGGTGACAAGGTCAGCAGCCATGTAAAGCGGCTGTTGCTAACCTTTTCCGGCGTTCAGGGGGTCTTGCGCCTTCCTAGGCCGAACATGACGAAAGCTATCCCAACGGCAAAGACGACAACACCGGCGAATCCGTGCCCGGCCATAAAGCAGGCTAGACAGAGAATCAGCGCGAGACCGATAACAGCCAACTTAATCACTGCTTGGACCATTTTTTCTGCTGGTTCCATGCCAACAATATTTACCTAACGTCCGTCTCCGTCAATTGCACGGGTTACTCCCCACCGCAGTGCTTTTCGTGCTGTTCGATAATGAAATGGTCGGTCATGCCTGCGATGTAGTCGCAGACCACCCGGGGTAGCGATTCCTGTGCGGCTTTTTCCTGATAGTAGTGGGGCAGGGCTGAGGGGTTTTCCATCCAGAAGGCGAAGAGTTCGCCGACGATGCGTTCGGCATCGTCTTTTTCTCCGGCTAACGACGCACTGTAGTAGAGATTTTCGTAGAGGAAGTCTTTGATCTGTTTGCGTTCGGCTTCTACTTCGGGGCTGAATGCGGCGAGCCGTTCTTTGTGTAGACGCACATCGTCCAGAGTTTTGATTCTGGCTTGCTTCAGCCGCGACTCCGTGTTAGTGATTAAATCTCCGGCCAGGCGATTCAACACTCCTTTTACCGCTTCGTTGAATTTCAGCTTGGCGGGGACATTGGGATAGGTCTGCTCGGCCTCGCGGAAGAAACGGTCGAAAACTGGTACGCCGGCGCGGATTTGTTCGAGCGTCAGAAGATGGGCTTCGTAGCCATCATCGAGATCGGCGGTGTTGTAGCCGATTTCATCGGTCAGGTCGATCAGCTGGGCTTCCAGCGGTGGGCGCTGGTCGAGAAGATACTCGGCCAGTTCCGGATGCTTTGCGGCGTCGTAATCGCGCGAATGTTTGATGATGCCCTCGCGCACTTCGAAAGTCAGGTTCAGTCCGCGGAAAGCGGCGTAGCGCTGCTCGAAGTCTTCGACAATGCGCAGGGCGTGCAGGTTGTGGTCGAAGAAGAGGCCGTGGGCGCGCATGGCGGCGTCGAGCGCTTTTTCGCCGGCGTGGCCGAACGGAGGATGCCCGAGGTCATGCACCAGAGCGAGCGCTTCGGCTAGGTCGACATTTAGCGCGAGCGCTCCGGCTATGGTGCGGGTGATCTGCGCTACTTCGATGGTGTGGGTCAGGCGGTTGCGGAAGTGGTCGGAGTAGCGGCGGGTGAAAACCTGAGTCTTGTCTTCGAGGCGACGAAAAGCGCGGGCGTGGATTACTCGGTCGCGGTCGCGCTGGAAGTCGTTGCGGTAGGGATGGGGCGGTTCAGGGAAGCGGCGTCCGCGGGATTGTTCCACCTGCACCGCGTAGCCGGCCAGCATTCTCGAAGTTTAACAGGGACGAGTACCTGGTACCTAGTACCGAGTCGCTACTTCTTGCCGTGATTATTTCTGTACTGGATCCGCCGTGGGTGACGGAGGGGCTGTCAGTCCCTTCAGGCGTGCCACAACCGTGTTCATTGCTTCATCGAAGTTCTTGTCGCGGTTTCCCAGCAGCAGCGCTCCCTGCACATACTCAGTAATGTTCCAGAGCGTGATGTGAGTTTTAGGATCGATCACCACCAAGCGCAACTGTCCGAGGACGGGAAGTCTTAAGCCGCTATCGGTCAGGCCCCAACTGATTTCGAGGACCAGGTCGGAATCGGCGGGCGAGGATACGAGTTCATATCGGTTCCAACTCTTCATCGCGGCGTAGAACTGGTTGTAAGGCCGGTCAGGGCCGCCGTGGAAGATTGTCTCATCGAGGATCGCCTCAAGAGTTGCTCCGCCGGCATTCGAAACGAATACCTTCTGGGCTGCGGCGATTTGTGCGGGCACGGGAGCGGGCGGCTCGCCTTTTGACTGCTGCGCGCTTAAAACCTGGACGAGTCCCAAAATCGCGATCGATAAGCAGAAAGTCAGGGGTTTGATGGTCTGCAAGGTAGACCTCCGAGAATGCGAGTACCAAGTACCTAGTGAGAACCTCGGGCGCTTGTTATGGTTCTTGCTCGATACTAGGTACTTGGTACTGACTACTGATTCCCCGAGCCTTCTTTGGCGAGGCGGACCCTGGCGGCGTCGAGCTTCTTCTGCGTGGCCGCGAACAGATCACCGTCCTGTTCCGGAGCTATGGTTTTGTTCCACTCTTCGACGGCGCGCTCCCAGTGAGCGGCGGCCAGCTTCAGCCGGCCCGTCTTCTGGTAGAGATCGCCGAGGTGATCCTGCACAGTTGGATCGGAACCCATGCGCAAGGATGCCTTAGTCAGGTTCTCTTCAGCCAAGTCGTATTTGCCGAGCTTGAAATAAGCCCAGCCCAGGGAATCCAGATAAGCGCCGTTGGTCGGGTCCAGGCTCACGGCCGCCTTGATGTAATTCAGCGACTCTTCGAGACGGACATCGCGATCGGCGTTCATGTAACCAAGATAGTTGAGGGCGGCGGCACTCTGGGGCGTAATCGCAAGGACTTTCTTGAACTGAGCTTCGGCCTCGTCGTATTTCTTTTCGTGCTCGTAGGTGTCGCCGCGCAGGAAGTAAACGTACTCCTTGTCGTCGGGCTTGGCGGAGAGCTGCTCGGCTTTGTCGAGCGCTTCCTCGGCTTCACTGAAGCGCTTCAAGCGGGTGTACATGATGGCCAGCCGCAAATAGACGTCGCGATCTTCGGGCGTGCCTTTGAGCATGGAGCGCACGTCGGCGAGCGGCTTCTCTGGGTCGCCGTTGTCGGCGAGCTGGGCATCGAGCACCATCCTCAGTTCGCGGTCGTTGGGCAGCTTTTGCACCGCCTCTTTGGCAGTGGCCGTCGCCTGTGACCATTGCTTGGCGTCGCGATAAGTGTCAATGATGTTCTGATAACCGGAGCGGGCGTTGTCGTCGCCCAGAGCAACCATCTGGCGGAAGGCTTCAACCGCGGCGGGATAATTCTGCTGATCGCGGTAGACCATGCCGAGGCGCTCTATAAAGATGCCGCGATTGTTGCGGTCGGATTGCGAGTAGCTGCTGTCGGCTTTCTCGGTTTTCTTCAGCAGGTCCTGCAAGATCTTTACGGCTTCGTCGTAGCGTGCCTGCGCCTCGTAGACCACGGCGATGTTGTAGGGAACCTCGAGGGCGTCGGGGACCATGGCTTCAGCCTTTTTCAGGCTGTCGAGCGCCTCGTCGTACTTGCCCTGGCGGCGGTAGATTTCCGAAATGCGCAGGTAGGTCTGAGCATCGTCTGGATTGGCGGCGGCGATCACTTTGTACTGATCGAGGGCGGCGTCGATCTGGCCATCGTTTAGCAGATTTTCCGCCAGGCCGCGGATGGCGTCGAGGTTATCGCGATCCAACTGGATAGCGTGTTTGTAGGCGTCGATCGCCAGCTTGTAATCCTTGCGTTGCTCGTAGGTCGCGCCCAGTGCGGCGTAGAGCTTGGCGGAGCGACCGGCGTCCGGCACGGAACTAAGTACCTGCAGGGCGTGAGTGGTGTCGCCTTCATCGCTGTACAGCAGGGAGAGCGTGGTGACGGCTTCTTCGGAGTCGGGGTCGAGCTGGACGGCAGTCTTGAGTTCGGCCTCTGCCTTTTGCAAATCATTATTCAGTCGATAGAGGCGTCCCAGCAGAAGGTGGTCGTCCACGTTATTGGGCTCGATCTTGACAATCTGTTCGTATTGTTCGATGGCCAGCTTGAGCACGTTCTCGGAGCCGTTGCCGCCGCCGGGCAAGTCGCCGAGCGAGCGCAGGTAAATCCGGCCGAGCAGCTTGTGGGCCTCGAGATTGTTGGGGTCACGCTTGAGGATGTCCTGGGCTTGAAGCACGGCGTCGCGGATGCGCCCGGTCTTCACGTAGAGCTCGGCCAGGCCGGAGGTCAGGAATTCAGAAGAGGGGTCGGCCTCGATGGCGAGCCGGTACTCTTCCATAGCTTTGTTCGCCAACTCACTGCGTCCGTAGACCGTGACCTGCTCCTCGTACATGTGCGCGACCGTGTAGTGGTAATAGGCGGCGGCGCGATCCAGTTTGCGCGGCGAGGCTTGCGCTGATTTGGAAGGAGCGGCGTTGGAGTCCGCTGACGGGGATTCCGCCGGCTTGGCTGGACTGGTTTGTGCGGCCGCAGCCGCTGCGAGGGCGAAGAACACTAAAACGCCGCGAATGATTCTGTTCATGCTTGACCTGAGGACGCTGGACTCGATTCTACCGGAAATGGTTCTGTTAGACCTGATCGTATTAGAGCTGCGTACGCTTCTCGAAACCATACCCACTTGGATGCAAACTGGCGGGGGTAGTGTGCCCCTAATTCTAACCCGGTACAGGCAGGATTGCAGAAAAACAGTGCTCCTGACAGGGCTGCGGAGCAAGCGGAAGTACAGGGACTGGGGGGACTTGCAGGGGCGAGTGTCAAGTTTGGTAAAGGGATTGAAAGGTAAAGTAATCAGCCTTATACTTCCATTCCCGGCAATTGGCAACGTCTCTAGCGAGGAAACCCTAAATGAGACGCCTCTTGATCCTAACTTGGATTGTCGCGCTCTCAGGATCGGTACTGTCCGCCCAGAAAACGGTCTTCGAGAATGTCAAGATAAGGCGACACCGCAGCGTGGAAAGACGGCTGCTGGCCGACAAGTTAGGCAAGCTCACATTCGACGATTCCGCGCGCAAACTCACATTCAAGAGCGACGCCGGAGACGACATTCAGGTTGGGTACGATGATGTCGAGAAAGTAGTGTCCGAAGTTACCACCCATATGAGGGGCGGGGCTTCCCGCGCGCTTACCTTTGTCGAAATTCCTGTTGGAGCCATAGCAGCTAGCGTCATCGGCGGTGCCCACGTTGACAGCCACTGGCTGTACCTTCGCTACCGAAGTGCCGGCGTCGAAGTCCCAGTTCTCATTGAGATACCGCAAGCGACCTCTGAACAGATCATCAGCAAGGCCAGCGCCGTGTTTGGGGACCGAATGGAGCGTGACCAATTTCCCCGAGAAAGCTGCGGATATCAACCCAGATGATCTCAAAGGGCTGAAGTCAAAGCAGGTTGTCAAGGTTGATGAGAAAAACCACCCGGTCCCCGAAACCAAGCCGGACAAGGCAACCCTGGTGATCGTTTGTCCGACTTTGCCTGCCCATCGAGCAGGTTCGGGAGTTGACTTCAGGTTGTTCGCCGACGACCAGGTAGTTGCCATAAATAGACTGGGGATTTATAGCTTCGCCTATCTGCAGCCCGGCAAATACCAACTCGTTTCGCAAGGCAACAATGTCAACGGTTTCGAGATGGACCTCGAGGCCGGCCGCGAGTATTTCTTCCTGCAGAACACCTTCGGGAGCGGCCCCAGCGCGACAGAGACGGTTCTATCGAGGAACAGCCCGGAGCTTGTGAGCTATCTCGTCGAGGGCTCGTATTTCTCGGACTGGAAACCGAAAGAAGAGAAAAAGAAAAATAAGCACTGAAAGTTTCTGGGTTCAGTGCCGAAAGTGCCGCACTCCTGTGAAGAGCATCGCGAGTCCCAGTCGGTCGGCGGCGGCAATGACCTCGGGATCGCGTTGTGACCCTCCGGGCTGGATGATGGCGGTCGCGCCGGCTCGGGCGATTTCTTCGACGCCGTCGGGAAATGGGAAAAATGCATCTGATGCGGCGACTGTTCCCTTCAGAGGCCGTTGCGCTTTCATGGCGCCGATCCTGGCCGAGTCGACACGGCTCATCTGGCCGGCGCCGACGCCGACGGTCTGTCCGTCACGGGCGTAGACGATGGCGTTGGACTTGACGTGCTTGCAGACCTTCCAGGCGAACAAGAGCGCGCGAGTTTCTTCGGGCGTGGGGACGCGCTGGGTGACAGCCTTAAGGTCAATATCTTGCAAAGGGCGTGAGTCGTTGTCCTGGAGGAGAATTCCACCGGAGACGTTTTTCAGAATCCAGTTCTGGGGTGCGGCCTTCACTACGACGAGGCGAAGATTTTTCTTGGTCGCGAAGCGGGCTTTGGCGGCCTCATCGAAAGAAGGCGCGGCGATTACTTCGAGGAAGAGCTTGTGCATTTCTTCGGCGGCTTCGCCGTCGATAGGGCGGTTCACGCCGATCACTCCGCCGAACGCGGAGACGGGATCGCATTCAAGAGCGCGCTTGTAGGCTTCAGCGAGAGTCTTGCCGGTCGCGGCGCCGGCGGGATTGGTGTGCTTGATGATGGCGCAGACGGCGGCCTCGTCCGGATCGAATTCCTGGGCGAGATCCCAGGCGGCTTGCAGATCGACGATGTTGTTGTAGGAAAGTTCTTTGCCCTGGAGCTGGCGGGCGTTGGCTACGCCTGCGTCGGAGCCGTCGGAGTACATCGCCGCCTTCTGGTGCGGGTTTTCGCCATATCGCAGGTCAAGGGTTTTCTGGAATGACAGGCGAAGGGTTTGCGGGAAGGCTTCTGCGCTCTCGAGTTGAGGACTCTTGACGTCGGGGATGCGTTCGAGCGTGGAGGCGATCGCGGAATCGTACGCGGCGGTGGTTGCGAAAGCCTTCTGCGCCAGCCGCCATTTGGTTTCTAGCGAGAGTGCGCCGCGGGTGCTGGTGAGTTCTTCGGCAACAGCTTGGTAATCGGCCGGGGACGTGACGACGGCGACGTAGTGAAAATTCTTGGCGGCGGAGCGGATCATGGATGGTCCGCCGATGTCGATGTTCTCGATCAGTTCCTCGAAAGCCACGCTCGGCTTGGCGGCGGTTTTCTCGAAGGCGTAGAGATTGACCACGATCATGTCGATCGGCAGGATGCCGTGCTCGGCGACCGCGGCGACGTGCGCTGGATTTTCGCGGCGATGCAGGATGCCGCCGTGCACTTTGGGATGCAACGTCTTGACACGGCCGTCGAGCATTTCAGGGAATCCGGTGAGTTCGGAGATGTCTTTGACGGTGATCCCGGAATCGCGCAGCAGCTTGGCTGTGCCTCCGGTGGAGATGAGTTCGATGCCAAGGCCGGAGAGCTGGCGGGCGAACTCCACGAGGCCGGTCTTGTCGGTGACGCTTAGGATGGCGCGCTGGATGCGGGAAGTGCTGCGGGAAGGGCTGCGGGACATGATCTGCCTCGGATATGAAGGATGAGTGGGGAGCGACCGGAGATTCTATCAGTTAAGACGGCGCCAGTCGTTTAGCGCACGCGGCAACGGACTCGATTGAATTTGGTTCCTAACGCGAAACAGTGATAATACCCAGCAATGAAGTGGACTGGGAATATGAAGCGCATTGTTATCTTAGGCCGTGGGGCATCGGGGAAATCGACCCTCGCGAACCGTCTGGGTGAGGTAACGGGTCTTCCGGTAATCGAGCTCGACAAACTTTTTTGGCTGTCGGGTATGACGGCAACGCCGCGGGATCAATGGGTTAATTTGCAAGAAAACCTTGTGGCGGAAGATCGATGGATCATGGACGGTGACCTCGGGCCCTATGACGCTGTCGAGGTCCGCCTTCGAGCGGCCGACACGATCATTTTCTTGGATTTTTCGCTCGTGCTCTGTGCCTGGCGAGCAGTCCGGCGATCCCGCGAGCGTAGCGACTTCTGGCGCTGGCTGGTGGCGTATCGTTTCGAAAGCCGGCCCATTCTGATGCAGGCCATCGCTAAGCACGCGGCATCGGCTCAACTCCGGGTGCTGCGTAACCCCGAGGCGGTCGCGCGCTTCATTGCAGAGGTACGCCGCAAGCGGCTCTGAAATCTCGAGAACCCTCTTGGAGTTCGGGGTTGTCGACGTACGGCTACCTACAAACCTCGGACTCAGAATCGGTTGCCTGATTCGCGCGAAAAGAGTACGACCATCTTCACGAGGGCTGTCGGGCGAAGTCTACGAGGCCGGTTTTGTCGGTGACGCTTAACATGGCGCGCTGGACACGGGAAGTGCTGCGGGACATGATCGGCCTCGGATATGAAGGATGAGCGGGGTGCGACCGAAGGTTCTGTCAGCTGGCCGAAGAATCTGTGCAAGGCGGCACCGCCATTCCTTTCATAGTAATCGCGGGCGTAGAATTTCTTGACGTTGAAAAGGTCCTTAGTGACGCGAATCGGATTGCCGGTCATCTTGCTCGCCCTGTGCCTGTCTCTTGTGGCAAAGGAGAAAGAGAAAAGCGATACCCCGTCGGTTGCGGACTTGGCCGCCATCACGGCGCGCGGGCGAAGCCTGGCCGAGTATGATGTCGCCGCATGGCATGCGACTGATGTTGTTCAGGACTTAAAGCCGGAACAGGGCAGCACACGATACTACGTCGCGAAAAAGGGAGAGTCGGGATGGGTCGTCGCATTCGGGCGTCTCAACGAAACCCACGACAAATTTCTGACCTTGTATGAAGCCACGCAAGGGACGCGCCCTGAGTTCTTCACTGCTAAGAAATACGATCCTCCGCTGGAGAGCAGCGGCTTTTATCTCTTCGCAGCGAAGGCGTTTGAGGCGGCGCTGAAGGACCTTGGCCCGGTCAACCAGCCTTACAACGCCTACGCAATCCCTTCCGTGACGGGACAGCTTTACGTTTATCTGCTTCCGTCATCGGACAAAGACGGCGTCTATCTGCTTGGCGGAGATGCTCGCTACACCTTTAGCGCAGATGGTGGGACGTTACTTGAGAAGAGGCAGATGCATAAGACGATTCTTAAATTCGACTTCAACGACAAGTCGTCCGGCATCAAAAAGATTGAGGCGGGCTATCACATCCACGTACTCAGCGATATTCCTGAAGACAGCGATGTGTTCTATGTCCTCAGTCGGAAACCTTCGATCCCGGAGTACATCGGAATGCAGGACAAGAAAATCTACGTCGTTCACACTGATGGGACGATAGCTCTCGGCAAGTAGCTGAGCGTTCTTACGCTTTCGCCTTAGCCTTCAGCTTGACGTGCCCATCGTTGAGTTCGACGGAGAATTCGACGTCCTGGCAGCCGTACTGCTTGCGGATTTCTTTGGTTTTCTTCTGCACGAAGGTGTTGAAGGATTCGAGATTGCCGGAGACGTTTTCTCCAGCCTTTTTCTTGGCGGCTACCAGAGTGTTGTACAGGCGCTCCACCTGTTCGTGCTCGTTCTTATCCACGTTGTGCAGGGTGAAGGGCTGCGAGGTGTTTCCTGCCGCTGCGGCGGCGGCGTGGCTCAAGCCATAGACCGGGTTGTGGTGTTGTTTGTGCTCTTCGACTTCGGGGCGAACTCCCTGCACGCCGAGCAGCGCATCCTGCGGGCGGCGGTAGCCTTCTTCGCGGACGCGGGACTTCTTGCGCCACAGATCGCTGTAGACGGCATAGCGCTGCGCCATTTCGTTGTAGCGGTAGCGCTGGGAAAAGCTCATGCGTCCGCCGTCTGAAAATTTGCGCAGCAGGGAGAGCACCTTCCACTCGACGTCGGTGGGCGGCCGTTTGGTCGGGTTGCTGAAGTAGACCTCGTACTCGATCTTCAGCCGGCGCAGCTGGGTCTCGAGCAGGTTCAGTTCTTCATCAGTGTTCACTCAGGGGTCTCCCAGTCAACAGTGTAGTGAGAAGGTGTGGCTGGGGCGAGGTGCCTGGCGGTCACCGAGGTCATGGTACGAAAGTAAGGGACCGCGAGCCCTCAGTCGCGAGTCCCGAGCGAATAGGTCACGGCGAGGCCCGCCTGCTGAACTTTCTTTTGTGAATTTTGTCATGGGCGCGTACGCTGCGAGTGCTTTTGCTCGAGGCTCGCCGCTACTTCGAGGAATTCGACGCCATCTTCTTGACCATGGCCAGGACCAGCTTACGGTCGCTGTCATTGAGGCTCACGGCATAGCGGCGGACCTGGCTCAGGAAGCGGACTTCGTCGTCGGAGAGTTGCGGCAATCCCTTGGAGCCGTTGCTGTGGCCGGATTCGGAAAAGAATTGCGAAAGCGCGATCTCCATGGCGCCGGCAATTTTCGAGAGCGTGTCGAGCGATGGAATGGTATGGCCGTTCTCTACGC
>Ga0210395_10000287_pt1 | contig 39515 bp, 38 predicted proteins | sample IncBWH4OmetaG_FD_150861 | JGI IMG/M metagenome (GOLD analysis project Ga0210395, IMG submission 150861) | Forest soil microbial communities from Barre Woods Harvard Forest LTER site, Petersham, Massachusetts, United States - Inc-BW-H-4-O ...
ACCCTCGCCAATACGAGCCCCATCAATTCAATTGCTTGCTTGCTCGCGCAGCACTCAAAATCGCATTCTTGCGCAGCCAATCCGCGAAGTCGGGTTAACCCACAATAAAGGCGCGAGCGTGGCGCGACCCGGGATCGACCGTGCGCGGCATTCGGCGGCAAACACCGCGGCGCCGGCGGCCGCGGAGTGAAGCGGGGTGCCGCTTAAACTCCCAAAAGCCACCCCGCGATCCAGGCCAACGCGACGCCGATCGCAAAGAGATAACCGACGATGACCGCCCGCCGCCACCAGACGCCGAATGGCGGTTTGATCCAGCGCGAGCCGATAAACGCCGCAGTTATCAGGAGAAGCAGCGCTGCGACGAGTCGCTGCCGATCGAGATTGAGCATGGTTCACGTCGGCATCTCGACCGAGGCCCCCTCGAAGTGCCCCATGAAAGAAAGCGGCAGCGGCCCGCATAAGCTTGAAATAGGGCATCAAGCGTCGCTTCCCGTCTATTTCTTAGCCGGGCGCGGCATCGGCGTCACCCCGACCTGCTCCTCCGCCGTATACGGCGCTCCATAATATGGGAAATCCTTGCGAATGCGCCCGCGGTCGGGAGCAAGTCCGTCGACAAGTGGCGTGTTGGCCGCCAGCGTCAACATCACATCCAGCGCATCGTCGCCGAGCGCGCGCCCATTGAAGCTGGCCACCTCAAATGCGGCGGATGTTCCAAGCTCGTAGGGCAACGTGTCGGGACAAAGCCGGGCGGCGATCAGCTTCCCGTATTCACCCGGGTCCGCCGCCGAACCGGCATAGGTCGTCATCTTCTCCGCGAAATCCGCGATCGACTTCCCGAAGCGCTCTACATCTTCAGACGGAACCGACGCATTGAATTGTTCTTTCACCTCTTGATCGCTCGGGTCGTTCAGGAAGAGATGCGTAACCATAGGCAGGCCCCAACGCGAAACCTGTAGCTCCGGCGCATGGCCAAAGAGGGAGATCGTCGCCCATGCGTTGATTTTTCCCTTCCCAATCAGTTCGCTCGGCACTTCCAGCACAATCGCCGTAACATTCCGCCTGGCAAAGGGATTCTGCTGATGCAGAAAGGCGTCCCCATCGAAGCGCTGGTCCTTATAGAAAGAAGTCATAAATGTGCGGAATCCAGCATTTGCCGCGAATAGCTCTGGAGCAATCCCAACATACGCGCGAAGACCCGAATCAGGCGCGACTGAACCGGTTTCACCCTCAACCAAACTCTCTCCGGCGTCACCACGAAAGGCATCGTCACCCGTCGCCTTGCGCACCACAAACGGCTGAATGTGAGTATGCTCGCTGCCATCTCCGTGTCGTGGTTCACCAAACCTGAACTTGAACGTAACCTCTTCCCTCGCATCTCCGTTCAGGTCGAACCGGAACGCGTAGAGCCCTTCTGGATGAAGCGTATCCGGAGCCGATAATCCCACATCCGGATTCACGGTCATCGCCATCACCGTCTTACCCGAGGGGCCGTCAAATAAATAAAAGTCGCAGAGGTTCAGGCTCGGATCTTCCTTTGACAGTTTGGTATCGAAATGATGTGACATACAGGATCTCCTTGAAAAGGATTGGCTATTAGACAACTCCTTCGTAACTATTCTCTGCGGTCAGCCGCGAAGAATGGGGGCTCCGAAGGGAGCGCCCGTCAGTCCGCCATCCACCATCAGCTCGACCGCGTTGGTGTACGATGAATCGTCCGAGGCAAGAAAAAGCACAGCCTTGGCCACATCTTCCGGCTCGCCCCAACGGGCAAGTGGAACCGTGGAAGAGAAGAAGCCGGAAACTTTTGCGGATTCCTCTGCCGTGGCATTGGCGCGCGGCCCGCGCTTCCAGATCGGAGTCTTCGTCGTTCCCGGGGCCACCACGTTCACGCGAATCTTGCGCGGTGCAAGGTCTGCGGCGATGGATCGCGCCATCGAGACGAGTCCGCCTTTCGTGGCAGCGTAGGCAGCCACGCCTGGTTGACCGAGATAATTGTGCACCGATCCGCTGAAGATGATGCTGCCGTTGTCGTTCATCAGAGGAGCGGCTGAATTGACGGTAAAGAATGCACCGTTGAGGTTGGTGTGGACTATCTTCTCGAAGATGGCTTCGGCGGTCGCGCCAGAAATGCCCGCATTAGCGAAGACCATGCTCGGCCGGCTCACCGCCTCGCAACAGGCCTGCGCGCCGGTTTGGTCGTTCTTGCGGCGCCATCTGACATAACGCTTCACCCGGGTCGGCGGCATCAACCGCACCCGATGGCCGAGGGCGGCAATCTGGCGGCCCCGGTAATGCGCCGTGGCGCACGCCTCCAGCCCGACCAGACAGGGCGGGCAGCTTGGCGAAGAACGTACCATCTCGGCCCGCCGCAATTGGCGGCGAAAGACGATCGCGCCGGCGGTGTCGACACCGTGCACCTGAAACACCCGCTTCGCGGTATCCAATCCGATCGTGCCAACCTCGGCCATGGACGGCCTCCTCAATGTGGACGTTGCGACACGACCACGGTGAGGCACTTCGATGCCGGGGAGCAGAGGCCGTCCACCTCATCATTGCGAGCGAAGCGAAGCAATCCTGTGCCGACACCACACGTTCATCGGGATTGCCTTGTCGCGCAGAGCGCTCCTCGCAATGACATCCGCTGTGCAACTGGAAGATACGGTCGCAAATCCGTCTAACGTGATCGAAACTTGCTCTGAAGACTGCGGGGCGCGGCCTACGCTTCGGATACCAGGTAGTCCATCGCGGCGTCGACGCCGCCGCGGCCGTGCGGCACGCCGGTCAATTCGAGGGCCATTTCCACGGCGGCGAGCGCGCCGAGGATCATCGGCTCGTTCAAATCGCCGAGATGGCCGATGCGCAAGACGCGGCCCTGCAACGGTCCGAGCCCGCCGCCGAGCGACACGTTGAACCGGTCGAGGGCGGCTTCGCGCACCTTGTTGGCGTCGTAGCCCTCCGGGGTCAGGACCGCGGTCACCGAATCCGATTGCGCGCGCGGGTCGACCGCGAACATCTCGGGCCCGTCATTCTGGCGCCACACCCGCACCGCGCGCCGCGTCGCCTCGGCGAGCCGGTGATGGCGCGCAAAGACCTGGTCGAGGCCTTCCTCTTCGAGCATCCGCAGCGCCTCCTGCAGCCCATAGAAGAAATGCACAGGCGCGGTGCCGTTCCACCACGCCTGTGAATTGCCTTCGACGAGCCGCCGCCAGTCCCAGTAGACGCGCGGCAGTTTGGCGTGCGCCGCGGCGGCGAGCGCCTTCGCGCTGACTCCGGTAAAGGCCATGCCGGTGGGCAGCATCAGACCCTTTTGCGAGCCGGCGACGACGACATCGACACCCCACTCGTCCATGCGAAAATCCATCGACGCCAGGGACGAGATCACATCGACGAGAAACAAGGCCGGATGCCCGGCGGCGTCGACCGCCCGGCGCAAGGCGGCGATGTCGTGGACGACCCCGGTCGAGGTTTCGTTGTGCACCACCAGCACCGCCTTCAGGGCGTGCCCGCGGTCCTCGCGCAGCCGGCTTTCGAGGGCGGCCGGGTCGGCGGTGTTGCGCCAGTCATTGGCCAAAGTCTCGACCTCGAGCCCGAACGACTCGCAGCGCATGCCCCAATTCAGCGAGAAATAGCCGGTCTCGACCACTAGCACCTTGTCGCCGGGCGAGAACAGGTTGACGAGTGCCGCTTCCCACGCGCCATGACCGGAAGCGGCATAGCCGAGGATTGTCTGCTCGGTCTTGAACACCCGCTTGAGCCCGGCAAAGCATTCCTCGGCAATGGCCTTGAATTGCGCGCCGGTGAAATCGATCGTCCCGCGGTCCATCGCCCGCAATACGCGGTCAGGAATATTGGTCGGGCCCGGATTCTGAAAAAAGTGCAAACCACGGCTGACAGCCATCTACGCTCTCCACTGCATGCCTGCGCCTGTCCCCTATGGATGCCTGAGATAGCAGTATAATCGGTTTGCCGGGAGAGGATTTCGGCAACAGAAAAGGCAGGGCCGCGGCCCTGCCTTTTCTTCGTCGCTCGCGCCGTTCGACCGCTCGGTGCCGCGGTTCGGCGGCCAACTCCTCCCTAAACTCGGGCCGGCGCGCATCACTGCGCGCGACGGTCAAGGCCATTATAGGCAGCCCTGCGACCGATCGTCACTGTAAATCTGAACAGAATCTTCCCCATCCATCAACGCCGCCGAGTTGCCACACCGACGGCACCGGCTCTGGCGGCCTCAGGGTCGCCCGGTGGACAGACGCGCAGGTGTTCCCTAGAGTGCGCGGCGCCGGTGCAACGCGAGGATCGATGCGTCTTTCCGAGTATTTTTTGCCGCTCTTACGTGAGAACCCGAGCGAGGCGCAGATCGTCTCGCATCGGCTGATGCTGCGCGCCGGCATGATCCGGCAGTCGAGCGCCGGGATCTATTCGTGGCTGCCGCTAGGGCTGCGCGTCTTGAAAAAGGTCGAGGCTATCGTCCGCGAGGAGCAGGACCGCGCCGGCGCCCAGGAAATCCTGATGCCGACGATCCAGCCGGCGGAGCTGTGGCGCGAGAGCGGGCGCTATGACGATTACGGCAAGGAGATGCTGCGCATCCGCGACCGCCACGACCGCGAAATGCTGTACGGCCCGACCAACGAAGAACAAATAACCGAAATCATCCGCGCCGCGGTCAGGAGCTATCGCGATCTGCCGAAATTGCTCTACCACATCCAGTGGAAATTCCGCGACGAGGTCCGGCCGCGCTTTGGCGTCATGCGCGGGCGCGAGTTCTTGATGAAGGACGCCTACAGCTTCGATATCGACGCGGCCGGCGCCCGGCACTCCTACAACAAGATGTTTGTCGCCTATCTGCGCACCTTTGCGCGGATGGGGCTGAAGGCGATCCCGATGCGGGCCGACACCGGGCCAATCGGCGGCGATCTCAGCCACGAATTCATCATCCTCGCCGATACCGGTGAAAGCGCCGTTCACGTTCATTCCGATTTCCTCGAAGCCGATTGGCAAGGCTTTGATGTCGCGAGGTGGGACGCTCCGGCGTTGCAGCAGGTCGTCGACCATTACACTGCGATCTACGCCGCGACCGACGATGTGCATGATCCGCAGGCGGCGGCGAAATACGGCGACAAAATCGTCAGCCAGCGCGGCATCGAGGTCGGCCAGGTCTTTTATTTCGGCGACAAATATTCGCGGCCGATGGGAGCGGTGGTCGCCGGCCCCGATGGCGAGCCGGTGGCGCTCGAAATGGGCTCCTACGGGATCGGCGTGTCACGACTGGTGGGTGCCTTGATCGAAGCCAATCACGACGAGGCCGGCATCGTTTGGCCGCATAGCGTGGCGCCGTTCCGTGTTGGCTTGATCAATCTGCGGGCGTCGGACGCGCGCTGCTGCGCCGCCGCCGACGATCTCTATGCCAAGCTGCGGGATGCCGCGGTCGAGGTGCTGTACGACGACCGCGACGAGTCGCCAGGCGCCAAATTCGCGACGATGGATCTGATCGGCCTCCCCGAGCAGATCGTCGTCGGCCCGCGCGGTCTTGCCGCCGGCACGGTCGAGGTCAAAAACCGCCGCTCCGGCGAGCGCCATGATGCGACGATCGACGCCGCGCTCGATCGGTTGACCGGATCGTGAGCGTTAAAACTGAAGCTATCGCCGGGCAGGCAACGTTCGACATGGCGAATTTGCGGCCCGAGCGGACCGGCCTTCCCTTTGTCGTGTTCATCTCGCAAAGAGGCGGCGCCCGCCACGATGTCCGGATAAAGCTCGCCCGCGCCGCGAAGGTGCGCCCCGCGGAGATGCTGACGGTGGCCGTCCGTCCGGCGCCCCGCCTGATCCGAGGCGCCATGAACTCCCGCGAATTCGATCTGGTCAGGCGGTGGGTGGAATTGAACCAAAACGTGCTGGTCGACTATCGGGATGGCGTCGTCGAATACACGGAAGATGCGCTGAACGCCATTCGCCCGGTTGGCGAACCGTGAATCGAGCAACGTGATCTTCAACACCCTTGAGCGGATGGTCGCGTTCCGCTACCTGCGAGCGCGGCGGCAGGAGGGTTTTGTTTCGGTCATCGCGATCTTTTCGCTGCTCGGGATCGCCCTCGGCGTCGCCACGCTTATCATCGTCATGTCGGTCATGAACGGCTTCCGCGCCGATCTACTCGGCCGCATCCTCGGCTTGAACGGCGATCTCGGCGTCTACGCCGCGGCCGGGCCGCTAGGCGATTTCGATGCGGCGGCGCAAAAGGTGAAGCAGATCCCGGGTGTCGCCGCGGCAATCCCGATCGTCGAAGGCCAGGTCATGGCGACGACCGACCAGGGTGCGTCGGGCGCGCTGGTGCGCGGCATCCGGCCCGAGGATTTGAAATCGCTGCGCCTTGTTTCGGGGCGGATCATCGCCGGCTCGCTCGCCGATTTCAGCGACGACGGCATCGCTATCGGCTATCGCCTCGCGCAGCGGCTGGGCGTCGGCGTCGGCGGCCGGGTCACGGTGATATCGCCGCAGGGTACGGCGACCGCGTTCGGCACGATGCCGCGGCTCAAGACCTATCATGTCGTGGCCCTCTTCGACGTCGGCATGTACGAATACGACAACAGCTTTATCTATGCCCCATTCGACGCCGCCCAGCTGTTCTTTCGCGTGCCGGACGCGGCGAGCTATCTGCAGGTCTTTGTCGCCGATCCCGACCGGGTCGGCGCGCAGACCCGCGCCATCGACGCCGCTTTTGACGGCCGGGTACGGATCGTCGACTGGCAACAGGCCAATTCGAGCCTGTTCAACGCGGTCGAGATCGAGCGCAACGTCATGTTCCTGATCCTGACCTTGATCATCGTCGTCGCCGCCTTCAACATCATTTCGAGCATGATCATGATGGTGAAGGACAAGGGCCGCGACATCGCGATATTGCGCACGATGGGCGCCTCGCGCGGCATGATCCTGCGCATCTTTATGCTGTCGGGCGCCAGTATCGGCGTCGTCGGGACCTTGGCCGGTTTGGCGCTCGGCGTCGCCTTCACCCGCAATATCGAAGCGATCCGCGAGTTTGTTCAGAACATCGTCGGGGTCGATTTGTTCTCGGCCGAAATCTATTTCTTCACCCGCATCCCGGCGCGCCTCGATTCGAGCGAGGTCGGCGCGGTCGTGGCGATGGCGTTGGCATTGTCGTTTCTTGCCACCCTCTACCCGTCCTGGCGCGCCGCGCGCCTCGATCCGGTCGAGGCATTGCGCTACGAGTGATGGCGGGTGCGCCGCACCGAGGCGGGTGCGTGCTTCGAGACGCGCCCGAGGGCGCTCCTCAGCACGAGGTAGGCTGCTGATGGCATCAAACACGCCCCTCGTCCTGAGGAGGTCGCAAAGCGACCGTCTCGAAGGACCCACCGCGTCCGTCCAAGCACCCCCGGCGCTGGAACTGCGCGGGGTGCGCCGCGTCTTCAGGAGCGGCGGCGCCGAGATCGTCGTGCTGAACGGCGTGGATCTGGCATTAGAGCGGGGCGAGGTCGTCGCCTTGGTCGGGCCCTCCGGCGCCGGCAAGTCGACCCTGCTGCACGTCGCGGGGCTGCTCGAGCGCCCGGACGGCGGAAACGTGCTGATCGCGGGCGAGGATTGCGGCGGCCTGTCGGACGAGCGGCGGACCCTGCTGCGCCGCTCCGAATTGGGTTTTGTCTACCAGTTCCACCATTTGCTGCCGGAATTCTCGGCGCTCGAAAACGTCATGCTGCCGCAGATGATCGCCGGCATCGGCCGGGCGCGGGCGCGCGAGAAGGCCGCGGCCTTGCTCGCCGGGGTTGGGCTGATGCCGCGTGCCGGACACCGGCCGGCGCGGCTCTCGGGCGGCGAGCAGCAGCGCGTCGCGATCGTGCGCGCGCTCGCCAACGACCCGAAAATCCTGCTCGGCGACGAGCCGACCGGCAATCTCGACCACGCCACCGGGGACGGCGTCCTCGGCACCTTGATCGGCCTCGTCCGCCGCACCGGCCTCGCGGCCTTGATTGCGACCCACAATCTCGACCTCGCCCGCCGCCTCGACCGCATCGTCGCCCTCGAAGACGGCCGCCTCAAACCTATGGCGTAAGCCTCGCGCCCGAATCGAGGCATTCAGGGCGTCTGCTTCGGTCGGCCTAACGGGGCGCCTTTCCCGCGCATTCCCTCGGGTCGCGCGAGGCCGATGAATTACGCGGCGGCGCGTGCCATGCTGACGCATGCCATTAGCCGATTTTATTCACCTGCGGGTGCACACCGCCTATTCGCTGTCATCAGGGGCGATCACGATCAAGGAATTGGCCGCCCGCTGCAAAGCCGAGCGCATGCCGGCGGTGGCGATCACCGACAGCGGCAATCTCTTTGGCGCGCTCGAATTCGCCACCGCCAGCGCCGCCGCCGGAGTGCAACCGATCATCGGCTGCGAGATGGCGCTGGCGCCGCGCGCGGCGGGGGGCCGCGGCAACGGCTCCTTGGCGCGGCCGATGGCGGAGCCCGATCGGCTGGTGCTGCTGGTGCAGAGCGAGACCGGCTACCGCAACCTGCTGGCCCTGGTCAGCCGCTCGTTTCTCGATGGCGAGGGCGCCGCCGAACCGGCGGTGACTCTAGCCGACCTTGCTGCGGCGAATGACGGGCTGATCTGCCTCTCCGGCGGGCCGAGGGGTCCGGTCGGCCGGCTCCTCGCCGAAGGCCAGAACGAGGCGGCCGAGGCGGTCCTGGCCGAGCTGAAAGCGGCGTTTCCGGGCCGGCTATACGTCGAACTGATGCGCCATGGCGCGGGCGAGGAGGCGCGCAGCGAGCCCGGCCTCGTCGATCTCGCCTATCGTCATGACTTGCCGCTGGTCGCCACCAACGATGCCCACTTTCCCGACCGCAATTTCTACCAAGCGCACGATGCCCTCTTGTGCATCGCGCAGGGCAAGGTGGTCGCCGACAACGACCGCAAGCGGCTGACGCCCTGCCACTATTTCCGGCCGGCGGCGGATATGCGCGAGGTCTTCGCCGATCTGCCGGAAGCCTGCGACAACACCCTTGTGATTGCCCGGCGCTGCGCCTTTCTCCCGCAGCCGCGCCAGCCGATCCTGCCCGCCTTCCCGACGGCCGACGGCGAGAGCGAGGAAACGGCGTTGCGCCGCGACGCCCTGGCCGGGCTCGATGCGCGCCTGGCGCGGCTCGGGGTCGGCGACGAGACCGCCCGGCCCTATCGCGAGCGGCTCGAATTCGAGCTCGGCACGATCATCCAAATGGGGTTTGCCGGCTATTTCCTGATCGTCGCCGATTTCATCCAATGGGCGAAACGCCAGGGCATCCCGGTCGGCCCGGGGCGTGGCTCCGGCGCCGGCTCGGTCGTCGCCTGGGCGTTGACGATCACCGACCTCGACCCGCTGCGCTTTGGCCTGCTGTTCGAGCGGTTTCTCAATCCCGAGCGCGTGTCGATGCCTGATTTCGACATCGATTTCTGCCAGGACCGGCGCGACGAGGTGATCCGCTACGTCCAGCAGAAATACGGCCGCGACCGGGTGGCGCAGATCATCACCTTTGGCAAGTTGCAGGCGCGCGCGGTGTTGCGCGATGTCGGCCGGGTATTGGCGATGCCCTACGGCCAGATCGACCGGCTGTGCAAGCTGGTGCCTAACAACCCGGCGCACCCCGTAACGTTGGAGAAGGCGATCGCCGGCGAGCCGGTCTTGCAGCAGGCGCGCGACGGCGACGAGGCGGTGACGCGGCTGATCGAGATCGCGCTGAAGCTCGAGGGACTTTACCGCCACGCCTCGACCCATGCCGCGGGTGTGGTGATCGGCGACCGGCCGCTCGCCGAATTGGTGCCCCTGTATCGCGATCCGCGCTCCGAAATGCCGGCGACCCAGTTCAGCATGAAATGGGTCGAACTGGCGGGGCTGGTCAAATTCGACTTTCTCGGTCTGAAAACATTGACCGTGCTGGCCCGCGCCGGCGAGTTGCTGGCGGCGCGCGGGGTTAATCTGGACCTCTCGGCATTGCCGCTAGACGACCGCGCGACTTACGACTTGTTGGCGCGCGGCGACACCGCCGGCGTGTTCCAGCTCGAAGGCGCGGGTGTGCGCGACATGCTCAAAAGGCTGCGCCCCGACCGGTTCGAAGACATCATCGCGGTGGTCTCGCTCTATCGGCCCGGCCCGATGGACAACATCCCGCGCTACATCGCGGTCAAGCACGGCGACGAAAAGGTCGATTACCCGCACCCGGCGCTCGAGGGGATCCTGAAGGAAACCCATGGCATCATGATCTACCAGGAACAGGTCATGCAGATCGCCCAGGTGCTGGCGGGTTACAGCCTCGGCGGCGCCGATCTGTTGCGCCGGGCGATGGGCAAGAAAATCCAGTCCGAAATGGAGGCGCAGCGCCAGCAGTTTGTCGAAGGCGCCAAGACGCGCGGCGTCGAGCCTGGGCTCGCCGACCACATCTTCGACCAGATGGCGAAATTTGCCGGCTACGGCTTCAACAAATCGCATGCCGCCGCCTATGCGCTCGTCGCCTACCAGACCGCCTGGCTCAAGGCCAACCATCCGGTCGAATTCATGGCGGCGTTGATGACGCTCGACCTCGGGAACACTGACAAATTGAACTTGCTGCGCCAGGAATTGGACCGGCTCGGCATCCGGCTGCTGCCGCCTGATATCAACCGCTCGCAGCCGACCTTCTCGGTCGAAGCCGCCCCCCCCTCCCTACCCTCCCGCGCTGGCGGGGGAGGGAAGGGTGGAGGGAAGCCGGCGATCCGCTATGCGCTGGCCGCGGTCAAGGGGGTGGGCCGGCAAGCGATGGAGGTATTGGTCGCCGAGCGCGACCGGAACGGGCGGTTCAAGGATCTGTTCGACCTGGCGCAGCGGCTCGACGCCAGGACCTTCAATCGCGGACAATTCGAGAGCCTCGCCAAGGCGGGAGCCTTCGACCCGCTCGATCCCAACCGCGCCCAGACCTTTGCCGCGGCCGACTTGCTGTTGCGCCAGGCGAGCCGCAGCGCAATGGAGCGGGAGGACGGCCAGGGCAGCCTGTTTGGCGTCGGCCTCGGCGATCGTCCGGCGTTGCCGCTGGTCGACGATTGGCCGCCAGTCGAAAAACTGCAGCACGAATTCGCCGCGATCGGCTTTTACCTGTCGAGCCATCCGCTCGACGCCTACGGTCGGAGCCTCGAACGCGCCGGCATTTTGCGCTCGGCCGATTTGCCGAGCGCATTGGCGGCGAATGGCGCCACCCGGTTCCGCCTCGCCGGCATCGTCCTCGGTCGCAAGGAACGCACTTCCGCCCGCGGCAATCGCTTTGCGTTCGTGCAGATGTCGGATCCGAGCGGCGTCTTCGAGGTGACCCTGTTCGCCGAAATGCTGAGCGAGGCGCGCACGCTGTTCGACGGGGGCCAGCCGCTCGTCGTCACCGTCGATGTGCGCAGCGAGGAGGACAGCCTGCGGCTGACCGCGCAAAAGATCGAGCCGCTCGACGACGTGGTCGCGCACGCGGCGGCGGGGCTGCGGGTGTTTTTGGGCGAGGCGCGGGCATTGACCCATTTGAAGAGTTTATTTGGCCGCGAAGGCGGCGGGCGCGGGCGGGTGTCGGTCGTGGTCGATCTCGACGACAGCGAGGTCGAGATCGCGATCCCCGGCGGCTTCCGCGTCGACCCGCGGATGCGCGCCGCCGTCAAATCCCTTCCCGGCGTCGTCGACGTCCACGACATCTGAGCCCGTGCTCACCGGCCGGGGCAAGCGGCGCGGTCCCCGGTCTGAGCGGCCGCGACGCGCGGCGCCGCCGCAATCATGATGGGGTGGACCTGGTCGAGGTTGCGTCGGTCGATATAGCAAGGGTGGCGCCTGGCGCGGCCTTGTCAAGAAGCCCCGTCCGCCGTAAGTAACTGTTGTTCGAAAGCCTCACGCAGGGTTGCGGCTGCCGGTGCTTCTGCACCGGCGGGGCGCTCCGGTGTCGGCGGTCCCGGTTTGGCCGGGCCCCGATTTCTCCTGCGGCGGTCCAACCGGAAAAGGATTTGTCATGCTGCCCACCTATACGATGCGCCAGCTGCTCGAAGCAGGCGTCCATTTCGGTCATCACACGCGGCGCTGGAACCCCAAGATGTCGCCCTACATCTTCGGCGCGCGCAATGGCATCCACATCATCGACCTGGAACAGACGGTGCCGATGCTGCATCAGGGCTTGCAGGCAGTTCGCGACGCCGTCGCCGGCGGCGGCCGGGTGCTGCTGGTCGGCACCAAGCGCCAGGCGCAGGAGCCGGTCGCCGAAGCGGCCAAGCGCTGCGGCCAATATTACGTCAATTACCGCTGGCTCGGCGGCATGCTGACCAACTTCAAGACGATTTCGGGGTCGATCCGCCGGCTGCGTGAGTTGGACGAGCGCATCACCACCGAGCAAAGCGGCTTGACCAAGCGCGAGCTGCTGGAGCTGACGCGCGCCCGCGACAAGCTCGAACGCGCGCTTGGCGGCATCAAGGAAATGGGTGGCCTGCCGGACATCCTGTTTGTGATCGACACCAACAAGGAGGCGATCGCGGTCGCCGAGGCCAACACTTTGCGCATCCCGGTTGTCGCGATCCTCGATTCGAACTCGTCGCCGGACGGCATCGCCTATCCGATCCCGGGCAATGACGACGCGATGCGAGCGATCCATCTCTATTGCGATCTGGTATCGAGCTCGGTGCTCGACGGATTGCAAGCCGAGCTGGCGGCCTCCGGAGTCGACATCGGCGCCCGCGCCGACGTCGCGACGGACGATCTGCCCGCAGAAGCAGCGGACGAACTCGCCGCCGCGCCCGAGGATGACGGTGCGGCGATGCCCCCGGCGGAGGCCGAGCCGGTTGCGGCGCATGCCTGAGCCGCGCCCGATCGACGGCCCGGTCATGGCACTGAAAGGAGCTGCCGCCGCGCCGCGCGCGGGGCGGCGATAGAGAAGAGGAAGAGAGATGCCCGAGGTGACCGCGGCGCTGGTCAAGGAGCTGCGCGACAAGACCGGCGCCGGCATGATGGATTGCAAGCGCGCGCTCGGCGACAGCAACGGCGACATCGAGGCCGCGGTCGACTGGCTGCGCAAAAAGGGGCTGTCGGCCGCCGCCAAAAAGGCCGGGCGAGTAGCGGCCGAAGGGCTGATCGGGGTTGCCACCCGCGGCACCGCCGGCGCCCTTGTCGAGGTCAATTCCGAGACCGATTTCGTCGCCCGCAACGAGGCGTTCCAGGCCTTTGTCCGCGCCGTTGCCGAGCTCGCGGTCGGGGGCGACGGCGAGCTCGAAACCCTGACACGGACAGCCTATCCGGGTGCTGGCCGCACGGTCGAGGAAGAGCTGACGCATCTGATCGCGACGATAGGCGAAAATCTGGTGCTGCGCCGCTCGACGCGGCTCGCGGTCGGGCGCGGCGGCGTGTTTTCCTATATGCACAACGCGCTCGGCCCCGGGCTCGGCAAGATCGGCGTCATCGTGGCGCTCGAATCGACGGCTTCCGCGGCGGCGCTCGCCGATCTCGGCCGGCAGCTGGCGATGCATGTCGCCGCCGCCGTCCCGCTCTATCTCGACATCGCCTCGGTGCCGCCGACGGCGCTCGAGCGCGAGCGCGACGTGCTGCGCGAGCAGGCCCGCGCCACCGGCAAAGCCGACGGCATCATCGAGCGCATGGTCGAGGGGCGGCTGCGCAAATTCTATGAAGAAGTCGTGCTGCTCGAGCAGATCTTTGTCGTCGACCAGGAAACCCGGATTTCCAAGGTGGTCGAAGACGCCGCCAAGGCGGCGGGCGCGGCGATCGCGATCGCCGGATTTGCCCGCTTTGCGCTGGGCGAAGGCGTCGAGCGCAACCGCACCGACTTTGCGGCGGAGGTGGCGGCGGCGACGCAAGTCAAGCATTGAACCCGCTGGTGCGCCGGCCGGCGCACCGTTGTCGTCATCGAAACGACTGCCGCATGCGACAGCACGGCTGATTTGGTGTAAAATCGCCGCGCCCGCAGCGTCGGTGCGGGACAGTAAGTGGGCGTGGGCCGAATGGCTGCCGATCTCAGGTATCGCCGCGTTTTGTTAAAGCTCTCCGGCGAGGCGCTGATGGGGTCGCGAGAGGGCGGCCTCGACCCCGAATTTGTCGCTCGCATCGCCGACGAGATCCAAGCGGTGCACGCGCTCGGCGTCGAGATCTGCCTGGTGATCGGTGGCGGAAATATTTTCCGCGGCGTGTCGGGAGCCGCCGCCGGGATGGAGCGCGCTTCGGCCGACTACATGGGCATGCTGGCGACGGTGATTAACTCGCTGGCGCTGCAGAGCGCGCTCGAACAGCGCGGGGTGGCGACGCGGGTGCAGTCGGCGATCTCGATGCAAACGGTGTGCGAGCCCTACATCCGCCGCCGCGCCTTGCGCCATCTCGAAAAAGGGCGGCTGGTGGTCTTTGCCGCCGGCACCGGCAACCCGTTTTTTACAACCGATACCGCGGCCGCGCTGCGCGCCTCGGAGATGGGCTGCGACAGCCTGTTGAAGGCGACCAAGGTCGATGGCGTTTACGACGCCGACCCCTACCGCGTCCCCAATGCGACCCGGTTCGACCGGCTCGACTACCGCGAGGTGCTGGCGCGCGACCTGCAAGTGATGGATGCGTCGGCGATCGCCTTGGCGCGCGAAAACCACATTCCGATCCTGGTGTTCTCGATCTTCGAGGGCGGCGGGTTCGCGCGGGTCGTGCGCGGCGAGGGGCGTTTCACGATCATCGATGGAGAGGCTGGTCACAAGGAGTGAGGTCATGCCGGAAGACTCGCTGCTGAAGGATCTCGGCCGCCGCATGGACGGTGCCCTCGACGTGTTGCGCAAGGAATTTGGCGGGTTGCGCACCGGGCGGGCCTCGGCGAGCCTGCTCGAACCGATCGCGGTCGCAGCCTATGGCGGGTCGATGCCGATCAACCAGCTGGCCAATGTCAGCGTGCCCGAACCGCGGATGATCACGGTGCAGGTCTGGGACCGGGCGATGGTAAAGGCGGTTGACAAGGCGATCCGCGAATCGGGCCTCGGGCTCAACCCGCAGACCGAGGGCCAGGTGATCCGCGTGCCGATCCCCGATCTGAACGAGGAGCGGCGACGCGAATTGACCAAGGTCACCGCGAGATATGCCGAGCAGGCGCGGGTGGCGGTGCGCAATGTTCGCCGCGACGGCGTAGAATTGCTGCGCCGCCAGGAAAAGGACGGAGAGATTTCGCAGGATCAGCAGCGGAAATCGCAACAGGACATCCAGCGGCTGACCGACGACGCGATTCGCCGCGTCGACGAGACCCTCGCGCAAAAGGATCGCGAGATCCTGCAAGTCTGATGAGGGTTTCGACCAGCGCCGGGGATGCGGCGCCGCGTTCATTGCCGCGCCACGTGGCGATCATCATGGACGGCAACGGCCGCTGGGCGCAGTCGCGCGGTCTGCCGCGCATCGCCGGCCATCGCCGCGGCGCCGAGGCGGTCAGGCGCACTGTCGCCGGCGCGGTCGAACTCGGTATCCCGTATTTGACCTTGTTCGGCTTTTCGTCCGAAAACTGGAAGCGGCCGTCGGGCGAGATCTACGATTTGATGGTTCTGTTGCGTCATTACCTGCTCGCCGAGATCGCCGAATTGCACCGCAACGGCATCCGCCTGAGGGTGATCGGCCAGATCGATCGTCTCGCTCCCGACATCGTCCAGCTGATCGAGCGCGCCGAAACGGTGACGCGCGACAACACCGCGATCACCTTGACGATGGCGCTGTCGTATGGCGGGCGGGCCGAGATCGCCGCCGCGGTGCAGGCGATCGCCGCCCAGGCGGTCGAGGGCAGCCTGGCGGTCGACGCGATCGACGAGGATTGTTTCGCGCGCCATCTGTTTACGGTCGGTCTGCCGGATCCCGACCTGCTGATCCGCACCAGCGGCGAGCAGCGCATCAGCAACTTTCTGTTATGGCAGTGCGCCTACTCCGAGTTGGTGTTTACCAAGACGTTGTGGCCGGATTTCGGCAAGAGCGATCTGGAACGGGCGATCGACGAATTTCGCGGGCGCGAGCGTCGCTACGGGGCGCGGGTTGGCTCTCGCTGAGCCGGGCGGCTTGCGGCTGCGGGTCGCCTCGGCGTTGGCGCTCGCACCGCTGCCGGTCGCCGCGATCTGGTTCGGCGGCGTGTGGCTGGCATTGCTGACAGGCGTGGCCGGCGCGGTGATGGCGTGGGAATGGGGCCGGCTGTGCCGTGGCGCGGGCGCGGAACGCGTCGCACCCGGTCCGGCCGAGATCGAGCTCGTGGGGATTGTCGTCATGGCCGTGGCGATAGCCGCTTTCGGCGCCGCCCGGGCGGCGGTCGCGGCGGCAATTCTGGGCGCCGGCCTGGTCTTTTGGACGGCGCGCCAAAAATCCGAAGGCGAACCTGCCTGGACGGCGCTCGGCACGCTGTGGGTGGCGCTGCCGTGCATCAGCTTTTTGTGGCTGGCGCGTGAGCAGGCCGGCGGCAGGGCGACGCTGTTGTGGCTACTGGCGGTGGTCTCGGCGACCGATATCGGCGCCTATGCGGTCGGACGCGGGGTTGGCGGGCCGCGTCTGGCGCCGCTCTGGAGCCCGCGGAAAACCTGGTCCGGGTTTGCCGGCGGGGTGCTGTGCGCCGCACTCGCCGGCGGCGCCACCGCACTCGCCCTCGGGGTGTGGCCGGCGTTGCCGCTGGTGCTGGTCAGCGCCGGCCTTGCGATCGTCGCGCAATTGGGCGATCTTGCCGAATCCGTGGCGAAACGCAGGTTCGGTGTGAAGGATTCAAGCGGCCTCATCCCCGGACATGGCGGGCTTCTCGACCGGCTCGACGGATTTCTTGCGGTGATCCCGGTGGTGGCGCTGATGACCGTTGTCGGCGGCCGTGGCGTTCTGGCATGGCAATAAGACCGCCCGTCGGCGCCCGGGCCCACCGGCGCCAAGATCGGGAGTGACGGGATGCGGAGCGTCACTATTCTCGGCTCGACCGGTTCGATCGGGCAAAACACCATCGATCTTGTGCAGCGCAACCCCGGCGCGTTCATGGTCGAGGCGCTGACCGCAAACCGCAATGCGACCCTGCTTGCCGAACAGGCCCGCGCCTTGGGCGCGCGCTTTGCCGCGATCGCCGACCCGGACCAGTATCCGGTGCTGCGCGAGGCGTTGGCCGGGGCCGGGGTCGAAATCGGATGCGGCCCCCAATCGCTGATCGAGGCGGCGCAGCGCCCGGCCGAATGGGTGATGGCCGGTATCGTCGGGGCCGCCGGCTTGGCCCCGACTTTGGCGGCGATCCGGCGCGGCGTCATCGTCGCTATCGCCAACAAGGAGGTGTTGGTTTGCGCCGGAGCCTTGGTCATGGGCGAGGTGGCGCGCCATGACGCGACCTTGCTGCCGGTCGACAGCGAGCACAACGCGATCTGGCAATGTTTTGATTTCGACCGCGTCGAGGGGATCGAGAAGATCACGCTGACCTGCAGCGGCGGTCCGTTCCGCGAGCGCGCCATCGAGGACATGCGCGAGGTCACCCCGAAGCAGGCGGTGGCCCACCCAAATTGGAGCATGGGGGCAAAGATCTCGGTCGATTCGGCGACTTTGATGAACAAGGGGCTCGAGCTGATCGAGGCGCACCACTTGTTCCAAATGCCGTCCGACCGGATCGACATCGTTGTCCATCCGCAATCGGTTATTCACAGCATGGTGAGCTATCGCGACGGCTCGGTCTTGGCGCAGCTCGGCTCGCCCGACATGCGCACCCCGATCGCCTATGCGCTGGGCTGGCCCGACCGGATTGCGACGCCGACCAAGCGGCTCGATCTGGCGGCGGTCGGAAAGTTGACCTTCGAGCTCCCGGACGAGCGGCGGTTCCCGGCGTTGCGCGTCGCGCGCCAGGCGCTGATGCGAGGAGGCGGCGCGCCGACCGTGCTGAATGCGGCAAATGAGACCGCGGTGCATGCCTTTCTCGAAGGAAGGATCGGTTTTTTGGACATTGTCGAGACGGTCGAGAGCACGCTGGCGGCGATCCCGGCAGATAATCTTGAATCGCTCGACGACGTCTATAATTACGACCATGCGGCCCGCGAAACGGCGGGCCGCATGATCCGCCGCAACACCGTGGCGCGTGCCCCCGCACCGATGGGTCTGTGATGATCGCGTTCCTGCACCACGGGTTCGACTACATCGTCCCGTTCTTGTTCGTCCTGACCGTGCTCGTCTTCGTGCATGAGTTCGGCCATTACTTTGTCGCCCGGCGAAACGGCGTCCGCGTCGACGTATTCTCGATCGGCTTTGGGCCCGAATTATTCGGCTGGTTCGATCGTGCCGGCACGCGCTGGAAGGTCAGCGCGATCCCGCTCGGCGGTTACGTCAAGATGTTCGGTGACAGCGACGCGAGTTCGGGCTTGCCGGTCGCTGGCCTCGCCCGAATGAGCCAGGCCGAACGCGACGTGTCGTTTCACTACAAGCGGCTGGGCCAGCGGGCCGCGATCGTCGCCGCCGGACCGGCGGCCAACTTCGTCTTTGCGATCGTCGTGCTGGCGGCGCTGTTTATGACCTTTGGCCAGCCTTTCACCCCGGCCCAAGTCGGCCAGGTCCAATCGGGCAGTGCGGCCGAGCACGCCGGGATCAAACCCGGCGACGTCATTGTCAGCATCAATGGCGACGGGGTGCAAAGTTTTGAGGATGTTCAGCAGGACGTCCGGCTCAATCCGGGCGTGCCGATGACCATAATGGTCAAACGCGACGGAAAGGACGTGCGCCTCGAGGCGACGCCGGCCAAGTCGGAGCTGACCGACCGGTTCGGAAATCATTATGAGATCGGGTTGCTGGGCATCGCCCATAACGGCGTCGACTATGTCAAGCGCGACCCGGCGACCGCCTTGATCCAGGCGGGAAAACAGACTTGGGACCTCTCGGCCTCGACGCTGAAGGCGATGTGGCAAATCGTCATTGGCACGCGCGGGACCGACGAGCTCGGTGGGCCGTTGCGGATCGCCCAGATGTCGCGCGACGTGGTGCAAGGCGGGGTCGTCGCGGTCGTCTGGTTCATGGCGGTGCTGTCGATCAATCTAGGGTTGATCAACCTGTTCCCCGTTCCAGTGCTTGACGGCGGACACCTGCTGTTCTATGCCGCCGAGGCGCTTCGCGGAAAGCCCCTCGGCCAGCGCGCTCAGGAATACGGCTTTCGCATCGGGCTCGCTTTGGTGCTCACACTGATGGTCTTTGCCACGTGGAACGATCTCGTCCACCTTCGGATTGTCGAGTTTGTAAAGAGGCTCGTGACCTGACGCGAGCCTAGTGTCGGGGATGGGGGTTCGAGTCGGGGGTGGGGGGTTTTGCGTTTCAGCAGACGGAATCGCGTGCTGTGGGCGGTGGCCGTCGTCTTTACCTTGACGACCACGGGATTGTCCCTAACGACGATCGCGCAGACCAATGGCGCCGCCGTGCAATCGGCGGGCGGATCTCAAAGCGGCCAGCAGGCGGCGCCGACGTTTGAAAGCGGGATGACGCCATCGACCTCACCGGGACAACAGCCGCCGGGACAAACGCCGGCGCCCGGTGCTCTGAGCGGTGGTCCCGCGCCGGTGCCGCCCGCGGCGCCGTCCGCACCGACTTTTGGCAGCGGCCTGACGCCACCCGCACCATCGGGACAACAGCCGGCGCCCGGGACGACGACCAATGGCACCCAGCCGACCCAAGCTGCGCCGCCACCGGCGCCGAAGCTTGAAAGCGGCATGACGCCGCCGGGGCAATCAACGCCGCCGACAGGTCAACCGCCGGCCCCGAAGCTCGAAAGCGGCACGACGCCGCCGGGGCAGCCAGCGCCCTCGACGGGTCAACCGCCGGCGCCGAAGCTCGAGAGCGGCATGCCGTCGCCGGCGGCACCGCCGGGCGCCGGCCCGGTGACCGTTCCGCCAAGCGCAGCGCCAACCGCCGAGCAACCGGAGGGTGCGCCGCCATCCGCGGCCAGAGCCCGAGAACATCGCCGCCCGCCATCACAGCCGGCCGCGGCGGGCCTGCCAGGCGCGGCGCCAGGGCCAGCGGGCCGCGGGCTTGCCGCGAGGCCGGCGCCGACGGCCGCCGTACCGACGATGGGCGGCGGTGTCGTCGCCGCCGTTCAGATCGTCGGCACGCAGCGGATCGAGACCGACACCGTCCGCTCCTACCTGCAGATCCAGCCCGGCGACGCGTGGGATTCGGAAAAACTCGACGCGTCCCTAAAGGCGCTGTTTGCGACCGGTCTGTTCGCCGATGTCAATTTGAGTCGGGTCGGCAACGTGCTCGTCGTCAAGGTCGTCGAAAACCCGATCATCAACCGCATCGCCTTTGAAGGAAACCACAAGCTCGACGACAAGGAACTCAACGCCGAAATCCAGGAGCGCCCGCGTGTCGTCTACACCCGCTCGCGGGTGCAGGCCGACGTCAGAAGGATTCTCGACCTCTACCGCCGGCACGGCAGGTTTGGGGCGACGGTCGAGCCCAAGGTGATCGAGCTTTCGGAGAACCGCGTCGATCTCGTCTTCGAGATCAACGAGGGCGAGTTTACCGGCATCCGCAGCATAAATTTCGTTGGCAACAAAGCTTTCAGCGAAAGCAAGCTGCGGGGCGTGATCGCGACCACGGAAAGCCGTTGGTATCGCTTCCTGTCGACCAACGACAGCTACGACCCCGATCGGATGACCTATGACCGCGACCTGCTGCGCAGGTTCTATCTGACCGAGGGCTATGCCGATTTCCACGTGCTGTCGGCGGTGGCCGAGCTGACGCCCGAGCGCGACGGTTTTATCGTCACCTTTACGATCGACGAAGGCGAGCGCTATCGTTTCGGCAAGGTAGGGGTGAACATAAAGCTCAAGGGCCTGCCGGAATCGGCGGTATTGCCGCTGCTGACCGTCCATTCGGGCGATTGGTACAACGCCCAAGAGGTGGAAAATTCGATTTCGGCGCTCACCAACGCGATCGGCACGCGCGGCTATGCATTCGTCGAGGTCAAGCCCGATATCACCCGCAATCGCAACAACCATACCATCGACATCACCTTCGATGTCCAGGAGGGGCCGCGGGTCTATGTCGAGCGCATTGACATTGTCGGCAACGTGCGCACCCTCGACAAGGTGATCCGGCGCGAGTTTCAGCTCGTCGAGGGCGATGCGTTCAATACCGAAAAGATGCAGCGCTCGCAGGAGCGCATCAAAAACCTCGGTTTTTTCAAAAAGGTCCAGGTGACCAATGGCCCGGGCTCGGCGCCGGACAAGACGGTGGTGACGGTGGAGGTCGAGGAGCAGTCGACAGGCGAGCTGTCTTTTGGCCTGGGCTTTTCGACCAGCGACGGACCGCTCGCCGACGTCAACATTCGCGAGCGGAACTTCCTGGGTCGCGGGCAGGATGTGCAGATCGGCGCGGTGGTGTCGCTGCGGTCGCAGCAGGTCCAATTGAGCTTCACCGAGCCGTATTTTCTTGACAAGAACATTGCCGCGGGCTTCGACATTTTTGAAATCAAGACCAGCCCCACGGTCAACTTCTTCACCGGGATAATACCTCCCTACGAGCAGTTTTCGTATGGTGGAGCATTGCGCGCCGGCTACCAGATCACCGACAATCTGCGCCAGACGCTGAAATATACCGTTCGTTCGGATACGATCGAGGACATCCAGAGCGACGCCTCCTTGTTTATCGCCTTGCAGCAGGGGACCCATGTCACCTCGGCGGTCGGGCAGGTCCTGCTTTACGACCGGCGCGACGATCGTCTCGAACCGACCAGCGGCTATTATGTCTCGCTGGGGAACGATTTCGCCGGCGTGGGATTTGGCGTCGACTATGTCCGCTCGAAGGTCACCTTTGGCTATTACTACCCGGTGGCGCCGGAATGGGTGTTGAGTTTTACCGGCGAGGCGGGCGACGTTTTCGGCTGGAACGGACAGCAGGTTCTGCTGCAAGACCGCTTTTTCGTCGGCGGCGACAATCTGCGCGGCTTCCAGGACGCCGGGATCGGTCCCCGCGATTCAGTCGACAGCGACGCGCTCGGCGGCCAGAAATATTATGTCGGGTCGGTGACTTTGGGCGTGCCGCTCGGCCTCCCCAAGGAGCTCGGAATCAGCGGCCGCGTGTTCAGCGATTTCGGCACACTCTATTCGCTCGAGCCGACAACCCTCTCGCTGACGCCGGCGCAACTGGCGACGACCGGCGGGGTCACGCCGCAGGTTTTGGATTCGCCGGCGATCCGGGTCAGCACCGGGGTCGGGATATCGTGGAAATCGCCGGTCGGTCCGATCCGCCTCGATGTCGCCTATCCTATCCGGAAGGAGCCCTTCGACCAGACCCAGTTCTTTAGGGTCAGCTTTGGGACAAAATTCTGATGGCGAATTTTCCGTTCCGGCGAGCGGCGCTGCCGCTGGCATTGATGTTGGTCTGTGCCGGCACCGCCATGGGTCAGGCGCCTCCCGCTAAGGCGCCGGCACCGCCGCCCCCCGCCGCCGCGCCGCCGCCGCCGGCGCCGTTGCCGGCGGCGCAGAACCTGAACGTCATGGTCGTCGATGTGCAGGCGCTGCTGCAGAACTCGAAGGCGGCGAAGATGGTGCGCGGCCAAATCGAACAAAAGCGCAACGAATACAGCAAAGAGATCTCACGTCAGGAAGAGGCGCTGCGCGCCGAGCGCGACGCCTTGCAGCGCCAGCAGGCGACAATGTCGGCGGACACGCTCAACAAAAAGGGGCGGGACTTTCAAGAAAAGGTCAATAACCTCGACCGTGACGTCCAAAGCAAACGCGCCGCTCTGGAAAAATCCAACAACGACGCGCTGACCAGGATTCAGCAGACGATGCTGAAGATCATCGCCGACATCGCCAGGCAGCGGCGGGCGAACCTGGTACTGCAGCGCACCGATCTGGTGCTGTTCGACCAGTCGTTCGACGTGACCGACGAGGTGATGCAAAAGCTGGATGAAGAACTTCCGGTGCTGACCGTCAATTTCGCCACGCCTGAGCCGGTGCCGGCCGCCAGTGCCGAGCCCGACGAGCCGCCGCCGGCGCCGGCGGCCACCGCCAAGGCCGCCACTGCCAAGGCCGCCAGCGCCAAGGCGAAGAGGAAATAGGGCGCGGCGGCGATTAGTCGATGGCAGACCCCCGCTTTTTCTCCCGCGCCGGCCCGTTCACGCTTGCCGAGCTGGCGCGGGTCTGCGGCGCGGGGCTGGTCGACGGCGAGGACGCGGCAAAGCTGTGCCGCGACGTGGCGCCGCTCGAAACCGCCGGCCCAGACGAGGCGAGCTTTCTCGAAAACCGCAAATACCTGCCGGCATTCCGTTGCTCGCGCGCGGGTGCCGCCTTTGTCGATCAAGCCGCGGCCGCGCAGGCGCCGCCGGGCATGGCGTTGCTGCTCAGTAATGAGCCGTACAAGGCGTACGCGCTGGCGGCGAGAGCCTTTTACCCCCCGCCGCCGTTCACCGCCGGCCGCGCGCCGTCGGCGCTGGTCGATCCGACGGCAATCGTGCCCGAGGATTGCGAGATAGGCCCGAATGTCGTGATCGAGGCGCGAGTGCGGCTCGGCCGGCGCTGCCGGGTCGGCGCCAATACGGTCATCGCTGTCGGGGTCGAGACTGGCGACGATTGCCATATCGGCGCCAATGTCACGGTCAGCCACGCGCTGATCGGCGCGCGCGTCGTCTTGCATCCGGGGGTGCGCATCGGCCAGGCCGGGTTCGGCTTCGCCCCCGACAGGGCGGGTCCGGTCAAGGTGCCTCAGCTCGGTCGCGTCGTGATCGGCGACGATGTCGATATCGGCGCCAACACGACGGTCGATCGCGGCTCGGGTCACGATACCGTGATCGGCGGCGGCTCGATGATCGATAATCTGGTGCAGATCGCCCACAACGTCGTGCTCGGGCGGTGCTGCATCCTGGCCGGGCAAGTCGGTATTTCGGGCAGTACGCGGCTCGACGATTTTGTCATGATCGGCGGACAAGGAGGGCTCGCCGGCCACTTGCAGATCGGCGCCGGGGCGCGCATCGCCGCCAAATCCGGGCTGATGCGCGACGTGCCGGCGGGGAGGACGGTAGCGGGCATCCCGGCCGTGCCGATCGCCGATTTCATGAGGCAGACCTCGGCGCTGCAGCGGCTGGGAAGGAAAAGGGACGGGCGATGAACGATCCGGCTGCTACCGGAGAGCAACCCGTTCAATCGGCCTGCGCCTCCGCCGAAGTCATTCAAATCGACATCCAGCGGATCATGGAAATGATCCCGCACCGTCATCCGTTTCTGATGATCGACCGGGTCGTCGATGTGGTGTCGAACAATCAGGCGACCGGGATCAAGAACGTCTCGATTAACGAGAGCTATTTCCAGGGCCATTTTCCGGCGCGGCCGGTCATGCCGGGGGTGCTGATTATCGAGGCGATGGCGCAGACGGCGGCGGTACTCGTGGTTCATACTTTGGGCCCCGCCTCCGAAGGCAAGCTCGTCTACTTCATGAGCGTCGACAACGCCCGCTTTCGCCGCCCGGTGTTTCCCGGCGATCAGCTCGCCGTCCATGTCGTCAAGCAGCGCAGCCGCGGCAACGTGTGGAAGTTCGAGGGCCGGGCCAAGGTCGGCGACACCCTGACCGCCGAGGCCGTGTTTGCGGCGATGATCCTCGATCGATAGGCGACCGGAGCGTGCCGCAAATTCATCCGACCGCCATCGTCGCGTCGAGCGCGCGGTTGGCACGCGATGTCGTCATCGGCCCTTATTGCATCGTCGGGGAACAGGTCGAGCTGGGGGCCGGCGTCAGCTTGCGGGCGCATGTGGTCATCGACGGGCGCACGACGGTCGGCGCCGCCACCCGAATATTCCCGTTCGCCTCGATCGGGCAGGAACCGCAAGACCTCAAATACCGCGGCGAAGAATCCTCGCTCGTCATCGGCTGCCGCAACATCATCCGCGAATACGTGACAATGAACCCCGGGACGACCGGCGGCGGCATGGTCACCAGGGTCGGCGACGACTGCCTGTTTATGGTCGGCGCCCATGTCGCGCATGACTGCCAGATCGCCGACCATGTGATCATGGCCAACAACGCGACCTTGGCCGGACATGTCGTCATTGAGGAATACGCCTTTCTCGGCGGGCTGTGCGCGGTCCACCAATTTGTGCGGATCGGCCGCCACGCGATGATCGGCGGCATGTCCGGGGTCGAGCGCGACGTGATCCCCTATGGCCAGGTGATGGGCGACCGCGCCCGGCTGACCGGTCTCAACATCATCGGGATGCAGCGCCGCGGCTTTAGCCGCGAGGACATCCAGGGGTTGCGCAATGCCTATCAATTTTTGTTCCATGCGCCCGGCACCCTAAGCGACCGGGTCGGCGAGACCGCCCTTCGCTTTGCCGGGATCGGTCCGGTCGAAGACATCGTCCAATTTATCCGCGCCGATTCGAGCCGGGCGATATGCCAGCCCAAGGAGATGAATGGCGGATAGTCGAGGCGCCGCACCGCCGGCGGAAAACAAACTCGGTATCGTCGCCGGTAATGGCGGGCTGCCGCGACGGCTTGTCGAGGCATGCCGGACAGCGGGCCGCGAGGTGTTCGTGCTGGCGCTCGAAGGGGCCGCGGCACCCGAGACGGTCGCCGATGTCGCCCATGCCTGGTGTCCGATCGGCGCCGCCGCCCGCGGTCTCGCCTTGCTGCGCGAGAACGAGGTGCGCGAACTGGTGCTGGCGGGCGGTGTGCGGCGGCCCTCGCTCGCCTCGCTGCGGCCGGATTGGCGCGCCGCCAAATTCTTTGCCCGCGTCGGCTACCGGGCGCTCGGCGATGACGGGCTTTTATCCGCGGTCGTCGCCGAATTGGAACGAGAGGGGTTTCGGGTCGTCGCACCCGATCAAGTGCTGCAAGCGAGCCTGGCACCGGAGGGCGCGTTTGGCGATGTCCGTCCCGACGAGCAGGCAATGACCGACATCGCGCACGGCGCGCGCATCGCGCGGGCTTTGGGCGCGCTCGACGTCGGCCAGGCTGTCGTCGTGCAGCAAGGGTTGGTGTTGGGGGTCGAAGCGATCGAGGGTACCGACGCGCTGCTGCGGCGCTGCGCCGGGTTGCGCCGCGAGGGGCCGGGCGGCGTCCTCGTCAAGGTCGAGAAGCCGGGTCAGGAGCAGCGCGCCGACCGGCCGACGATCGGGCCGCTAACCGTGGCGCTCGCCGCCGAGACCGGTCTGCGCGGGATCGCGGTCGAAGCCGGGGCGACGATCGTCGTCGACCGCGACGAAACCGTCGCCGCGGCCGACCGCGCCGGGCTGTTCGTCCTTGGCATCCGCCGGATTTGACCGCGGGCGAAGGCAGCGCCGCGGAGGCGCCGTTCATTTTTATCGTCGCCGGCGAACCTTCCGGCGATGCGCTCGGTGCGGCATTGATCAAGGCATTGCGGCAGCGCATTGGCGGCCGGCTCCGGGTCGCCGGGGTCGGCGGCGAGCGCATGCGCGAGGAGGGCCTCGAAAGCCTGGTGCCGCTCGCCGATCTCGCGGTGATCGGCGTCGCCGAGGTGTTGCCGCGGGCGCCGCTGATCCTGCGCCGGGTGCGCGAAACAGTGGCGGCGGTGCGCGCGCTGCGCCCCGACGCGGTCGTGACGATCGACAGCTCGGGCTTCAGCTGGCGCATCGCCGAGCGGTTGCGGCGATCAGGCGAAACCCTGCCATTGGTCCACTACGTGGCGCCGATGGTGTGGGCGTGGCGCGCCGGGCGGGCGCGGCGCATGGCCCGCTGGTACGACCATCTGATGGCGCTGCTGCCGTTTGAGCCGCCTTATTTCGAGCAGGTCGGGCTCGCCTGCTCCTATGTCGGCCATCCGGTGCTCGACAGCGGCGCCGATCGCGGCGACGGCATCAGATTTCGCGCGGCATATGGGGTCGGCGCCGATGAGGCGCTGATCGCGGTGTTGCCGGGCAGTCGCGGCGGCGAGGTGCAGCGGCTGCTGCCGATATTTGGCGCGGCGTTGGCACGTCTCGAGGCACTGATCGGCCGATTTCGCGTCGTCGTGCCGACGGTGGCGACGGTCGCGAATGTGGTGACCGAGGCTGCCCGCGTCTGGCCCGGCGACCCTGTCGTCGTGCTCGGCCCGCAAGACAGATACGACGCCTTTGCCGCGAGCCGTGCGGCAATCGCCGCGTCTGGTTCGGTGGCGTTGGAATTGGCGATGGCGCGGTTGCCGATGGTCGTCTGCTATCGCCTGAACCCGCTGACCGAGGCGTTGCTCGACCGGGTGGTGCGGGTGCGCCAGGTCAATCTCGTCAACCTGCTGCTCGAACGGCCGGTCGTGTGCGAGCTGTTGCGCGGCGAATGCACCCCCGAGCGGCTCGCCGCGGAGGCGGCGCGGCTGGTCCGGGACGAACAGGTGCGCGCCGCGCATGTTGCGGGGTATGATGCGGCGCTGCGCCGTCTCGCGGCGGGCGGCCGGTCGCCGAGCCTGCGGGCGGCCGACCAGGTCCTCGCGATCGTGGCGGCGCGCCGGTGCGGTGGACCCGCATCGCCCCTACCCCGACGGAGGAATAAACGATGGCCGTAACCGAAGTCGCCGAAACCACCAAGCCCGCAGCCGAGACCGAAAAGTACCGCTATCTGCACACGATGATCCGGGTGCGCGACCTCGACAAGTCGCTCGAATTTTACACCGGGCAGTTGGGTATGAAATTATTGCGCAAGCGCGACTACCCAACCGGCAAGTTCACCCTCGCCTTTGTCGGCTATGGCGACGAGAGCGACAGCACCGTGCTCGAACTGACCCATAATTGGGAGCAGGCCGAGCCCTATGCGCTCGGCGGCGCCTTTGGCCATCTCGCGCTCGGCGTGCCCGATGTCTACAAGGCCTGCGAGCGGCTCGGTGCCGCCGGCGTCAAGATCCCGCGGCCGGCCGGGCCGATGGCGCATGGCGGCTCGGTCATCGCCTTTATCGAAGACCCCGACGGCTACCGCATCGAACTCGTCCAGCGGTCGTAACCCTTCGTTCCCCCGTACCGCGGCACCCTCACCCGCTTCCCGGATCCGTAGTCCGGGGTCGGCCCCCTCTTCCGCAATGCGGAAGAGGGAGGGCGCACCGTGACAGCGGTAGAAAGAGTGAGAATGTAGCTGACACCGATAGGCCGGGATCTTTCACGGAAGCCTGTTTTCGAGCGACTTCCTGCGCGAATTGAACGCCAGACCGAGGGCGACCTGATCTGGCCGGTCCTGAATTGCCTCGGCTGGACCGAAAGCCTGCGTCAGCAAAAATTTGGCGCCACGCGGCCGGGAGGATGTGCCCGACGGAGTTCTTTTCGCGGAGGGCGCGAAAGAGGCCCGGGCCAACGCCTCCCCGGAGGAGTGGCGGTGCCTCAATTTCGGCCTCGCCGTCGTCGAATCAAAGCGGTGGCGACGGCCGCTCGCTTTCGTCCGAGGACGGCGACCGCTTTTCCCGGCGTAACGCCCTGCCGGCGTAACGCCCTGCCGGCGTAACGCCTGCCTTTTACCGACTTGACTGCCCGTCCAGCGCTGCGCGCAAGGCCGTCCAGTGGGAAAGCTTGGCGGCAAAGTCGAGCCGCGCGTGCGCCGGGCTCGTCGACGGCACCGCCAGATAGGAAATGCCGGGCCGCCGCGGGAAATGGCGATCGTAGAGCCGGCGGGCGCCGGTGCCGTTGAATGCGACGGCGGCGATCGACGGGTGCGCGTCGAGCAATCGGTCGATCGCGTTCGGGATCTCGCGGCGGATCGTGGCGTCGGCGCTGGCCTCGCGCTCGCCCTGCATGCACACATCCCACAGCGCCACCCGCCGTGCCGTCGCAAAGGCCAGCTTTGCCGCGTAGTCGGCAGCCGGCACGGCGTCGAACAACGCGAACAGGATCGGCCAGAACAGATTGCGGGGATGGGCGTAATATTGCTGGCGCCGCAAGGATTCTTCGCCGGGCAAGGTGCCGAGCACCAGCACCCGAGCTGTCGCGTCGATGATCGGCGGGAAACTCCGTTTCGGCGACACGGCGGCCATGGCGCCTCCGCCGAATGCGGCCTTCAGGCGCGCTCCTTCATCCGACATAGCGGCCGAGGCGGACCGCCGTCTGCCCCTTGCCCGAGCGGCGCGACGGCATGATCAGCACGCAATCGTCATAGGGGGTCCGCACCTCGCGCCCGCCGTCGCGGCCGATCAGGGTCCCCCTGGGGGTCAGCACTTCGAGCCCGCGGAAATCGCCGACAAATTCGAACCGGTCGCCGGCGATCGTCACCGCCTCGGTTACCTCGATGACCCGCTGACGCGGCTGGGCGTCGAAATCGGGCCCGCCGATCGGCGCCGCATCGTCATGAGCCAGCGTGCCGAGTGCCACGAGAAACCGCAGCATGACGTCGGTCGCGACCTCGCCGGTGCGCCGCAGCCAGTGCTGACCGGCTTCGATCAGCAGCGCGGTTTTGTCCGAGGCGGTATCGCCGAACGCACCGTAATCGCGCATTCGCTTGCCGGCGGCGTGCCCGGCATCGCACATGATCAGCTCGGGGATGCCGACGCGCCGCGCCAGCGTCACCGACCGGTCGAGCGGGCCGGCAAGCATCAGGGGTGCGGTCGCGTGCTGCATCGAATGGATGTCGAGCAAAAAATCGGCGGCGTCGACAAACCGGCGGAGCACCCGCGCGCGGGCAAGTTCGGTCGATTGGCGCGCACCGTCCAGGGTTGCCGCGTCCCACAAGCGGTTGAAATCCTCATCGACAAAGCGCGAAGCCACCGGAAAGCGCGGGTTGAAGCTGTGATAGGCGGCAACATTGTCGAAGGCCAAGGTCAGCTTGCCCCGGCGCGGCCGCGGCCCGGCGCGGAGCAGCCGGTCGAGCGCCACCGCACCGCAGATCTCGTTGCCGTGGGTCAGCGCGGTGACCAGCACATGCGGCCCGGCGACGCCGCTGTCAAAGGTCGTGACGTACTCGACCCCGGTATTGCCGGCGCGGTACGGCTCGATATCGGGCGGGGTCAGCTCGACGAAATAGTTCGGCTCGGGCACGCGGCGCTCCCGCTGTCGGGGTGGAAAGCGGATATCTTGCACCCGATCCGCAATCAGGTCACCCCGGCACCGCATGGCACAAAGCGGCCGCTCATCTCAACCTGCGGCCCAGTCGAACAGCCGGCCGATGAATTTCTCGCACCGCGCGATCTGGTCGAGATCGACGAATTCATCGGGCTTGTGCGCCTGCTCGATCGATCCCGGCCCGCAGACGATCGTCGCGATGCCGGCCTGCTGAAACAGCCCCCCTTCGGTGCCGAATGCAACCTTGCCGGTGCCGTTGACCCCGGTCAATGACGCGACCAGCCGAGTGATCTCGGCGTCGTCGGGGGTGTCGAGACCAGGAAAGGCGCTCAGCTCCTCAAACGCGATCGCCGCTTCGGAGCGCACCGCGCGCATGTCAGGCAGCAGCCGCTCCGCGGCGAAGGCGCGCAACTCGGCGATCCCGGCCTCGGGATCGTCGCCTGGCAGCAGGCGGAATTCGAAATCGAAGCTGCATTCCTTGGGCACGATGTTGAGCGCGGTGCCGCCGTGGATGACGCCGGTCTGGATCGTCGTGTAAGCCGGCGTGTAGGCGGGGTCGAACGGGCCGAACTCGCGCTTCTTCCGCGCCATCGCCTTGAGCTCGGCGACCATCTCGGCCGCCGCCTCGATCGCGTTGACGCCGAGATGGGTCAAGGCTGAGTGGCACTCGAACCCGTGCACCTGGCAGCGAAAACTGCGCTTGCCCTTATGCCCGGTTACCGGCTGCATCATCGTCGGTTCGCCGACGACGCACAGAAGCGGTCGGTCCGGCCGCTGGCCGATCGCCGCGACCAGCCGGCGCGCGCCGCGGCAGCCGACCTCCTCGTCATAGGAAAAGGCGAGATGGATCGGGACCCGCAGCCGCCGTGCGGCGATGGTCGGCAGCAGCGCCAGCACCACCGCGATAAAGCTTTTCATGTCGGCGGTACCGCGCCCGAACAGGCGGTCATCCTTGGCGAGCACGGTGAACGGGTCGCTGTGCCACTCCTGGCCGTCAACCGGGACGACGTCGGTGTGCCCCGACAGCATGATCCCGCCGACACCCGCCGGCCCGATGGTGGCGTACAAATTGGCCTTGTTGCCGGTCTCGTCGAAGATCAGCTCGCTCTTGACGCCGTAGTGGTCGAGATAGTCGCGTGCGAACTCGATCAGCGCCAAATTCGAGCCGCGGCTCGTGGTGTCGAAACCGACCAGCCGGCGCACCATCTCGACGCTGTCGATCGCCACCGTGTTCATCGGAGAACGGTAGGCTCAATCACGCTGCCACGCCAGCGATACGCGCGCCTCGGCCGGCTTGCTCCGCGAACGTGCAATCCGTAAATTTGCCGTGATAGAAGGCAATGGCCCACTATGCATCATCGGGGCCCCGGGGCGAGCGCGGGGGTGCGGCAAGAATATGAGCCGAATCGGATGAGCCTTGAAATCCCCGGCGTGCTGTGGCGCCGCGACCCGGAGGCGGTGGAGGTGCCGCTGGTCTTCGACTCGCCGCACAGCGGGTCGGATTACCCGGCGGATTTCCACTTTACGTGTCCGCTCGAAACCCTGCGCCGCGCCGAGGACGCGTATGTCGACGAGCTTTACGCCGCCGCACCCGCGCACGGCGCGACCTTGATCGCCGCACTGTTCCCGCGCAGCTATCTCGACCCCAACCGCGGCGCCGACGACATCGACGAGGCCCTGATCGACGGCCGGTGGCCAACGCCGCTGAAGCCCTCGCAAAACACCCGCGCCGGGCTGGGTCTGGTCCGCCGGGTCGCCCGGCCGAGTACGCCGATCTATGACGGCAAGCTCACCGTCGACGAGGTCCTGACCCGGATCGAGCGCTGCCACACCCCCTATCATCGCGTGCTCGACGAAGCCTGCACCCGGCTCCATGCGACATTCGGCACGGTCTGGCACGTCAACTGCCATTCGATGCCGTCAAAACGCAGCGCCCGCGATATCGGCCGCCCGGCCGATTTTGTGCTCGGCGATCGCGACGGCACGACTTGCGCCAAGGAATTTACCGATTTCGTCGCGAGCGTGCTGCGCCGCCGCGGCTATGACGTCCGCATCAACGAGATCTACAAGGGTGTGGAAATCGTCAAGCGCCAGGGCCGGCCGTCGGCGCGCCGTCACAGCCTGCAGATCGAGGTCGACCGCGCGCTCTATATGGACCAGAAGACGTTGCATAAGAATTCGAACTTCGTCCAACTTCAGACGGACATCTCCCACTTGATCGAAATGCTCGGACATTTTTGCCGGCAAGGATCGATGAGGGCGACGATGGCAATCGATCCAATGAGGTAAGCTGTCTGATGGCGGCGAACATCACTCTCGACATGCTGGCTTCCGCCGGCAGCGATGATTTTCCGGTCATCGATCTCGCTGGTTATCGAGCCGGGGCGCCGAGGGCGCTTGGCGAGGTCGCGCGCCAATTGCGCGCCGCGCTCGAAAAAATCGGTTTTTTGATCGTCGTCAATCACGGCGTCGAGGCTGATCTCCTCGACGGAATCGTCGAACAGACCCGCCGCTTTCACGCCCTGCCGATCGCCGAAAAGATTGCGCTCGGGACCGATCGCGGCACCGGCAACGGGTTTACCGGCTATCTCGCTTCGGGCGGCTATTCGGTGCGCACCTCAAAAGTCAACGACAACACCAAGCCCGACCTCAACGCCGCGTTTTTTGTGGACCGCGAGCGCGCGCTCGACGATCCCGAAATCCTCGCGGGAAAGCTGTTTCGCGAGCGGAACAAATGGCCGGCGAGCCTGCCCGGCTTTCGCGAGTTCCTGTTGCGCTATTGGGATGCGCTGGAGGCGTTTTCGCGCGGGCTGCTGCCCGCTTTCGCCGCGGCCCTCGATCTGCCGCCGGAATATTTCGATCGCGCTTTCGACGACGCACAATGCGTATTGCGGCTGTCGCATTTTCCGGCGGTGCCGTATCAGGCCAACCAGTTCGGCCTGGCGCCCCACACCGACGCCAATTTCTTCACGGTGCTGCCGCAGGCCAATGTCGAGGGTCTGTATATTCGTCCGCAGGGCGGCGACTGGATTAATGCGCCGCGCATCCCGGGCTCGTTGATCATCAATTCCGGCGACATGTGCCGGCGTTGGACCAACGACCGTTTTCTGTCGACCGAGCATCTGGCAATAAATCTGAGCGGCCGGGACCGCTATTCGACTCCGTTCTTTTACACCCCGCACGTCGACCATCCGATCGTGTGCCTGCCGACCTGCTGTGACGACGCCAACCCGGCGAAGTATCCGCCGATCACCTATGGCGAGTACCGCCTTTGGTGGCTCGACAACAACTACCGGACGAAACTCGAGGAGGCATGATGGCCAAGATCCCGAAAGTTCTGCACTCGCACATCGACACCGCTTTTCCGGCGAATGTGTGCCTGGTCGGCAGCGTCTTGCCCGACGGCTTTGCGCAGATCACGCCGCGCGGCGGCACGATGGTTTACGACGACGAGCACATCGCGCTGTGGGAGCGCGGCAAGGGCTCGACCAACGCCAATCTGCGCGACGGCACGGCGCTGACGGTATATTTCCGCAAGCCGCAATTGCGCGAAGAGGGCGTGTTGCCAAAGGGCGGCATCGCCCGGTTGTACGGCCGGGCCAAGGTCTACAAATCGGGGCCGGTCTATGAAGAAGTCTGGCGCCGCCTGGTCCAGCCGGAAAAAGACCGCGATCCGCAAAAGGCGGGCTTTGCCGTGCTGATCGACATCGAGCGCGCCGAGGACCTCGACGGCCAGCCGCTGACGCTCGACTGACCACCGCCCGCGCGCGGGCGGTGGTCAGCGCGCCGGGTTGGCATTCAGCCGCGCCAGGCGGTGCTCCGCCTCGCTCGCGCCGAGATCGCGGGCGCGAAGATACCATGCTCGCGCCGCGCTCGGGTCGGCACGTTGGGTCCACAGATGGAACCGGTGCAGGAAAAATGGATCGTAGGTGGCGCCCGTCCCGAGCGCTCCCCGGCCCTCGCCCCCTTCGATCGCGCGCTCGTAGAAAAGGCGTGCGGTGGCGAGATCGCCGCGCCGAAAAGCGGCGTCTCCCCGAACCAGCAGGCTTGCAATCTCGGCCTTTGGCAATGACGGGCTCAGTGGCTGGTCGCGCGGCGCGGCGGATTGCGATGGGCGCGAGCGCTGGCCGGGCGTCGCGGTCGCAGCCCCCGCCGGCGTGCCGGGAACCGGGGCATCGGGTCGGGGCAACGACGCCATCGCCGGCAGCGTCTCGCCCGCGGGCGCGCCCTTCCGTGCGGGGGATGGCGGATTTGCATCGGCGGTGACCCGCGGCGCTGATGTCGGTGCCGCCACTTGGTGCGCCGGTGCTTTGATCGCGGTGGCGGCGGGCGGCGCCAGCGCGGACACTTTGCCAGCCGGTCGGAGCACGCCACTCTGGATGGCGGGCGGGGCCGAAATCGCGATCGCGGGCTTCGACGCCGCCGGAAGCGCTGCTGTCGCCGGCTGAGCGATGAAGCGGCCGGGCGGAATTTCCGGGCGCCCGGTTTGGCCCGATTGCTGCGCCAGCAAGAGCAGCCCAGCCCCAAAAAAAGCGATGACCGTGGCGGTGGCGGAGAGACCTAGCCCGCAAAGGCAGAAAATGGCGCTGGCGCCGGCAATCGTGCGGCGCCGCGGCGCGGACAAACCCGGCGGCAAACCGGATCGCGCCGGCGCCTCGCGTGAAGATGATTGTAGCGTCAGACCGAGCATGTCTTGTTCCTGTGAAGCCGCCTTGTGCTACCCGGACAACATGATATTTGAATTATGAGGTATCTAACTGCCGCACCTCGGGATTCGACCGGATGAGCTGGCTCACCAACATTGTTTTGCCCAAGATCCGCGCCGTCGTCAGCAAAAAGGACGTGCCGGACAATCTGTGGAAAAAGTGTCCGGGCTGCGAGCAGATGCTGTTCCACCGCGAGCTCGACGCCAATCTCGACGTTTGCCGCAACTGCGGCCACCATCTGCGCATCGGCGCCGCGCGGCGCCTCGCGATCCTGTTCGACGATGGCGACTTCTCGCGCATCGAATTGCCCAAGACGATCGTCGACCCGCTGCGCTTTCGCGACCGCCGGCGCTATGGCGACCGCCTGAAAGAGGCGCAGGCGGCCCATGGCCCGGGCGGCGACGCGGTCGTTGTCGCGCACGGCCGGACCGGCGGGCAACGAGCGGTCGTCGCCGTCTTTGAATTTGGCTTTATGGGCGGCTCGATGGGGGTCGCCGCCGGCGAGGCGGTGCTGGCCGCGGCGCGGCTCGCGGTGTTCCAGGAAGCCGCCCTGATCGTCGTCCCGGCCTCGGGCGGGGCGCGCATGCAGGAGGGCGCGTTGTCCTTGATGCAGATGCCGCGCACGATCATTGCCGCCGACATGGTCAAGGAGGCCGGCCTCCCGTATGTCGTGCTGTTGACCGATCCAACCACCGGCGGTGTGTCGGCCTCGTTCGCGATGGTCGGCGATATCACCGTGGCCGAGCCTGGCGCCGTGATCGGCTTTGCCGGCGCGCGGGTCATCGAGGAGACGATCCACGAAAAGCTGCCGGAGGGGTTCCAGCGCGCCGAATACCTGCTCGATCACGGCATGATCGACATGGTGGTGCCGCGCGCCGAATTGCGCGCGACGATCGGGCGGCTGCTCGGCCTGTTGCGCGACCCGCTGCCGCCGGCGCCGCCGGCGCCAAGTGCTGCCGAGACGGCATGACCACAGCCGCCAGCGACATTGTACTGGCGCGGCTGACCCGGCTGCACCCGAAGCTGATCGACCTCTCGCTCGGCCGCATCGAAGGGCTGCTCGCCGCACTCGGCAATCCGCAGGACCGTTTGCCGCCGGTCATCCATGTCGCCGGTACCAACGGCAAGGGCTCGACGGTCGCGACCTTGCGCGCCTGCCTCGAAGCCGGCGGCTGGCGGGTTCATGCCTACACCTCGCCGCATCTGGTGCGCTTTCACGAGCGCATTCGCCTCGCCGGCGAACTGATCGGGGAAGACCGGCTGATCCTGTTGCTCGAAGAATGCGAAGGCGCCAATCGCGGCGCGCCGATCACCTATTTCGAGATCACCACCGCGGCGGCCTTGCTCGCCTTTGCCCGCGTACCGGCCGATTTCGTATTGCTCGAAACCGGGCTCGGCGGCCGGCTCGACGCAACCAACGTCGTCAAGCATCCGGCGGCGACCGCGATCACCCCGATCTCGCTCGACCACCAGGCCTTTCTCGGCGACACGATCGCCGCCATCGCCGGCGAGAAGGCCGGCATCCTGAAAGCGGGCGCGCCGGCGGTCATCGGCCCGCAGATGCCCGAGGCCGCCGCCGTCTTCGACGCCCGCGCCGCCGAAATCGGCGCCCCGCTCTATCGCTTCGGCCGGGAGTGGCGGTGCATGGCCGATAATGGCGGGATGCGCTACGAAGGCCCGCATTGGCGCTGCGACCTGCCGTTGCCGTCGCTGTTGGGCGGGCACCAGATCGTCAATTCCGGCGCCGCGATCGCCTGTCTCGAACAGCTGACCGCATTTCCGATCACCGCGGACACGATCGCCCAAGGGCTGCGCCATATCGACTGGCCAGCGCGACTGCAGCGGCTCGGCCGCGGCCCGCTCTCCGAGGCTCTGCCCGAGGGCTGGGAATTGTGGCTCGACGGCGGCCACAACCCGGGTGCCGGCGAGGTCCTGGCGGCGGCGGTTTCCAATTGGGCCGACCAGCCGCTCTATCTGGTCGTCGGCATGCTCAACACCAAAAACGCCGCCGGCTTCCTCGCACCGCTCGCCGCCCACGCCCGCGCCCTCTGGGCGGTCACGATCCCCGGCGAAGAAAACCCGCTGCCGTCAGCCGCGATCGCCACCGCCGCCCGCTCCGTAGGCCTCGCGGCGCACGAATCGCCTTCGGTCGCCGCCGCCCTTCGCGCCATCACCGCCGACCCCACCCTCGCCCGCATCCTGATCTGCGGCTCCCTCCATCTCGCGGGTGCGGTGCTGGCCGAGAATGGAGACTAGCCGGCCGACCGGGTGGGGGTCCAAATTCCCGTGAAACCGGGAATTAACCGGGAAAATTCGCCGCGCTTTGCCAGAAACACCAACTAATTCAACATCTTCAGAGAAATTGCTGATCATACAACCGGGAATTTGAAACGCCATAAACGGGAATTCAAATCCCAAAAACCGGGAATTCACGGGAATCCTTTCCGCTCACCTCCGTGACCATCCTCTCCAGGAATAAGTAGGCGCAATTAGCAATAACGCAACAAGCGGGAAAATGTACCGCCTTCGTTCATGCCCCGGCCGGCGGAAACGGCAGCGTGCCTGCCGGGCGAGCTCACGCCGAAACTCCGCCCGCAATCACGCCGTAACCAGCCGTTCGCAGGCCCCCGATCGAAGCGCGGGAGTCGATCCACTGCAGACCTTCATCACCGCGCCAGCGGAGGGCGGGGGCGGCCGGGAAGCGGATTGAAGAACGCCTCGGCGGACGGTTATCGTGCCGATCAGATGGTCGGATGGACCGACATATGGGGAATGTCGGGTTAAACAAGAGGAGGTCACCATGACAGCGAGAACAGATGACTACGACGAGATAGTGCGAGTTGTGCAGCTCTACGTCGATGCATTCAATGACAATGATGTTAGCAAGTTTAAGGAGGCTTTTGACGAAGCCGCCTGGATCTTTTACATCGACGCCGACGGCATCCTTCATAAAAATCTGATCTCCGACAGCTTTGAGCAATGGGCGGCGCCGCCCAGTTCGGGCGTTGTGGGTCGATTCATCTCGGTGACTCAGGTGGGAGATGCTGCCGCGGTCCAGCTCAGCTTTGACGCCGACAAGTCCCGTGGGTGGATCGACTTCCACAATCTGCTCAGGATCAATGGGGTCTGGAAGATCACAAACAAAACCGCCACTCACAGCAGCAGGTAGGTCCCTGCTCTCGACTCTATTCCTATTCGAGTATCTGACCGCTTTCAAAGACGAGCTGTTGGTTTCGCGAATGATTGGCATTTAAGCCATGGGCATCGCAGGCCGGGCAAATCGGGAACGGCAACGTTCCACCCACCTGAGACGGACGCGCGGCGGTCGGCGAATTACGCAAATGGGGCGGAACCGGACGGGTAACGTTAGAAGCGTGCATCGGGAAGGCGGACGAAATTGACCATCGAAGTCATGCCAGTCCGGGCAACTGGCGGGGACCACGACCGTTCCGGTCATGGTTTCCTTTGCGAAGCCGTTTGATTTCAGCCATCGGGCGGCTACGCTCGCGGCGGTTCTCCCTTACCTGAGGAGGTTGCGATGCCCGAGCCTGAACATATCGATCGGCGCCGGGCGGCGCTGATCGCTTACGACGTTTGCCGGCGCGCGCTCACGCCGTCGGATCCCGCGCGGCGGGCGGCGATGCGCCCGGTGCTCGACGCCTGGGTGCGGATGATCGCGGCAGCACGGGCGGCGGGCGTGCCGGTGATCTACACCACCCCCGTCAGCCGCGCCGATGGCGCCGACGTCGTCATGCTGCCGACCGACCTTTCGGCGGAGACCGGCGTGCCGCCGCTCACCAACGGCGTCGAGGGCTCGCCGGAGGCCGGCTTCCCCGACGAGATCGCGTCGCGACCCGAGGATTACGTCTTTCTCAAGCGCCGGCCGAGCGCCTTTTACGGGACCGGTGTCGGCGAGCTCTTGCACATGCTGCGGCGCGACACAGTCATCATCGGCGGCGGCGCCACCAACCGCGGCGTCGAGACGAGTGTGCGCGAGGCCTTCAACTTCGACCTCGCCTGTGTCGTGGTGCGCGAGTGCTGCTGGAGCAGCGACGCCGCCGCCCACGTCTACAGCCTTGACAAGGCGATGAAGATGTACTCGCGCATCCGCAGCCTCGACCAGGTCGCGGCGATGCTGCGGGAATGAGGGTCACCACCCCTTAACCGACCTTGCCGAGTACTAACCGCAAACCCGACCGCGATCGCGGCGACAAGCGCCGGCGCGACTCCGGGCGTCGCCGCGCTGCGCGCCAGGATTGCGGCCGGGCGCAGGAGGGTTAGGCGGCGGCTCTTTCGCCCGGCGCCGTCTTTGCGACGCGGGCGAGCATCGCAGCGGCATTGCGGTGCAGGATTTGCTCGCGCGCGTCCTCGCCGATTTGCGCGTCCGCGAGCGCCTTCCGGGTCCAGTCGCAGCCGAACTCGGTGCCGTCGGTGCCGCACACGATGCGCTCGGCGCCGTAGAGGCTCACCGCCGCCTCGATCGAGCGCGGGCCGAACGAGTTGCAATCGACGTACACCTTCGCCTTGCGGAAGCGCGCCGACGGCAGCTCTTCATTCGGCGTGTCGAGCAGGGAGCGGTGATCCATGCGCTCGACCTCATAGGGGATGTTGCCGCCCAAATTGTGGACATGGATCATCGCGTCGGGGTAGTCCGCGAGGTAGTCGGTCAGAGACAATGTCACCATCACCGAGGACAGGCTCGCCTGCATGTCGAGCGTGCCGTTGCGGCGGCGCGCATTGTCCGTGTCGCCCGCGACCTTGGGGTAGGCGTCGCCGGGACGCGGCCCGTTGTGGATGAACAGCACCGCGCCGTGACGGTTTGCGACTTCGAGCAGCGGCCGTACCGCCTCGGCCTCCTTGCGCGTCAGGAAGTAGTTGCCCGGTATCTGCGCGCCGAT
>Ga0210395_10000289_pt1 | contig 39404 bp, 38 predicted proteins | sample IncBWH4OmetaG_FD_150861 | JGI IMG/M metagenome (GOLD analysis project Ga0210395, IMG submission 150861) | Forest soil microbial communities from Barre Woods Harvard Forest LTER site, Petersham, Massachusetts, United States - Inc-BW-H-4-O ...
CAAGAGCCTGGACGATGCGAAGATCGGCGATTGGCTGCACCACAACGAGATCCACACCGTCATCGGCGACATCAGCTTCGGCCCGGAAGGCGAGTGGACCAAACCCGCACTCTTTCAGGTTCAATATCACGACATTACCGATGCCGCGAATCTCGAAACCTGGCGAGGCATGGGCTATCAGACTGTGGTGTATCCGCCGGATCAGAAAACCGGCGAGCTGATCTATCCCTACGCCAAGGCGAAGTAGCTTGTTGCTGCGATCGAACGGGAAGCGCGATTAATCAATGGTTCGTCATGGCCGGACTTGTTCCGGCCATCCACGTCTTCGTGCTGATGCAGCGCTTTAGACGTGGATGCCCGCAGAAGCGCGGGCACGACGTTGCTGAAATTCTAGCTCTTCCGCTCCAGCGCCGCGCGATCCCATTTCGCCAGATCGGCGGCGGCCGCATAAGTCTCCTGCAGGAATGCGAGCAGCAGCGCTTCAGGGTCGCGCGCCTCGCGCACGCAGTCGTACGGCAAAATGAACTGTCCGACATTCTTGTCGTAGAAGCCGTCTGCCATCGTGAGCCGGGTGTCGCCATAGCCTTGCGGCTCCGGATAGGCATAGACGTAAAACGCGGCGCGGCCATAGCCGCCGTTGCCCGGCCAGAAGCCGCAGCTCGACACCTCGTGCGAATAGGCTTCCGCCATGACCCAATTGGCGACGTTGGGAGTGACACTGGTCGGCGGCGGCGCGGTGCGCCCGGAGAAGCGCGTGACCGCGAGATCGAAGCTGCCCCAGAAGAAATGCACCGGGCTGGCCTTGCCGAGGAAGCGGGCGCGAAACGCGTTCATCACCCGTGCGGCTTGCACGAGGGTCTGGCGAAAGCGCGAGACATACTCGGCATCGTATTGCGCGTGGGTGTGATCCTGCTCGAACGGAACGGCGTTCTCGATCTCGCTCGGCATCGTCCAGATGTCGACGTCGATGCCAAGGCGATGCAGGCGCTCCATGAATGCGGTATAGAAATCGGCGACCGACATCGGCACCAGCGCCAGGCTTTCGAGGCGTCCATTGCTGGTCACGATGTGAAGGTGATGTCCGGTCAGATCAAAGACGATATCGAACGTGCCACCGGCATACGGGTTTGCCGGCGCGACCAGGCCGCGCGAGTTCACAAAGAACGTGACGTTCCACCAATGATTGATCAGCGGCGTCTGCTTGAGCCGCACCTTGCCGGCGATCTGCGTCCAGCGAAGCAGCGTTTCGCAGGTGTCGCTCCAGGCCGCGAGCGGCAGATCCGGCCAAAGCGCGTGTGCGGCCATCGGATTGTCCTTAAACCGCGCGGCGGTGCGCGCGCTCCGTCGTCATAGCGCGATTAAGCGCCGGGGCAAATCCTCGCCGGCATTGCTTGCGTCGGAGCGTTACGATCCAGCGGCGACGCGGCCGCGCCAAACTCCGGTCTGTCCCGGTTTGCCGCCGGTCAACCGATAGAGCGTCGAGCGCACAAACGGCAGCGGATCGTCCAACGACAAGGTCGACTTCGCTTCACAGCCGAGCGTCCATGACGCCCACGTCGTGAGCGGCATCCCAGCCGCGCGCGCGGCTGGAAGATCCTTCCACGGACGGCACCATCGCACGCCGGCCTTCAGGCGTACTGCGGCCGGCCGCGGCGAACCGGTGAGATCGGCATAGACCAAAGCCGGAATGTTGACGCCGGCGAGTGCGGCCGGGTGATGCCAGAGATTGAAACGCGGATTGATCTCCAGGAGCCGGAGATTGCCTTGCGGGTCGCGCTTGAAATCGAGCTTGGCGACGCCGGTTAGTTGCAGCCGCTCGACAATGTCGCGGCCTGTGCGCCGCACGTCGGCGGCATCGGTGATTTCGAGCGCGGTGGTGTGGCCGTAGCTCAACGGGTAGGTGCGGATTTTCTTACCGGTGAACTCGCCGGCGAAACGGCGCTCGGCATCGACATAGCAATGATAGCTCTCGATCCGGGCTTCGCTGCCGGGGATGAATTCCTGTGCCAGGAGCATAAGGCCGGTGGCGCACAATTGCGGCCACACCGTCTGCAGCGCTTCGAGGTTTTCGGCGCACAGCGCCTTGCGTAAACCGAAGGTATCATTCCAGCAATCAAGCCGCGTCAACGGTTTGATGATGAGCGGAAAGCGAAGGCCGAGTTGAGCCGGCTCCAGTATCGCCGGGTCGAAGCAGCGGGCCATCGGCACCGGCAGGCAAAAGCGCTCCGCCAACGCTTGGAACCGCGACTTGTCGAGGAGGTCTTCGAGAAGCGCTGCGTCGGCGACGACAAAGCGGAAGGCTTGCGCCAGGCGCTCGCGGAACCGCGAGATGAGCAGGACCTGTCCGTCCTCTTCGTAGAAAAGAACCGGTGGCGCAGGCTGCGCACTGCCGAAGCGCGCCAGCGAGTCGACGAGACCGTCGATATCCTGTTCGTAATCGTCCCAGACGAGCCGCGATTGAGCATATCGCGAATAGAGCGTCGGGGCGCCCGGCCGGCTCACCACCGCGCAGGGAATGTTGGCCAGCGCCAGCGGCCGCAACAAATCCATGTCGCCCATGACCACGGCAACGGCTTTGGCGGCGGCCGCAGTGCTTTCGACGATTGTTTGGCGTTTATCGGATCGGGGCGGACGCGAGAATGTGCCGAGCGCCGAGCGCGCACGCGAAGCCAAGGTCCACAAGGCCGGCGTCTGTTTGATCAAACGCTTGACCCGCCGCCGCGCGCTCGAAAACCAGCGCGCCGGCAGGCCGCGCCAGGTCTTGGTCGCGCTATAGTCGTAGAGCTTGAGGACCGAGTCAGACCATTCGAGCTTGTAAGGCTCATCACCGATGGTGAAATCGAAGCGCCGCAAGCCCAAGGCGATGGCGTGCGCCATCAGCTCGCGCAGGTGCAGCGCGCCGGGTCCGTAATGGGCCACTTCGCTGTCCACATAACTCGCCAGCACATGGTAATAGCAGCCGTCGAACACGATGCCGAGATTGGCCGCCGCACAGGTATCGCCAATCTCCACCCGGCTGATGTGGACCAGATCCCGCAGCTTCGGATTTGATGCGAGCTCGAGATAGAATTCGCGGTGTCCCGGCGGAGCAAAGATGTCGGCGATCCCTTTGCGCGCCAAGGACCGGCCTTTTTGCTCCATCAATACGCCCAGCGTGCATCGCGCGCTCGCCGCATCCGCGGCGGTGGCAAAGCGGATATCGCCATGGTCGGACATATGCCGGCGCTTGGCGCGGTCGCGGCGACGCGTCGCCGAGGAACGCTTGGCGCGGTAGAATTCCTCCCAATCGTCGCCGAGCGCCATCAGATGCGCGCTGCTGCGGTTGGGCGTGACGGCAAGATGGGTGAAGGGATTGACCTGCGGGCCGATCTCGGCCGGCATTTTCTCAAACTCGATCCAGTCGAACCGCAACAAGGGTTCGCAGCTCATCTGCAGCTGCAAATCGTGCCAGGCGGCGAGGAATGCTTCCGGCGTGACGCGCTCGGAAAAATCGCGGGCCAGCAGCGGGGCGTTGTAGTCGCACAAATCCTGGCCGAGCCAGCACAGCCGGCGCGCCAAATGTCCGGGCACGACACAGAGCGGCAGGATGAACGCGATGTCGCCGCCGCCGAGCTGGCCGACAACGATGACCGGGCGGACGCCGTGCCGCACGCCGATATGGCGTTGCCAGGTGGCCAGCCAGTCGAATGTCTGGAACGCGGTGCAGTCGGCGACGCGCTCGAAGCGGCGCCATTCGCTTTCGACCGCGGTCAGGTCGCTGTAGATGCGCAGATCAAGGCGCGGCACCTCGCGCAGCCGGTCGCCGCGGCGCGCGACCGACGCCGGACGGGCGTCGACAGACGCGGTTTCGTTTCGAAACGCCGTCAGTGTCGTGGCGCGAGTCACTGCATTCACTGAATGAATGTTCCGCTATCCCTTGCCGATAAGCCAGAATAGCTAAGGTTGCCTCGCCGCCGCGCGGCAGCATGGTGTTAAGGTAAAGTATGGATAAATTGCAGGAATTACGGACGCGCCGAGCGGCGAGAACTGGTCGAGCACGTCATGATGGCGGTCGGGATTCATGTCGCTCAAACCTATGGCGGCATGCGGCCGGTGTCGCGGCCGGTCCGGGGCGGCCTCGCGCCGTGGCAGGAGCGACGCGCCAAGGAAGTTCTCAGCGCCAATCTCGACGGCGGTGTGCCGCTCAAGGAGGTGGCGCGGGAGTGCCGTCTGTCGGTGAGCCATTTCTCACGCGCGTTCCGCCGCAGCATGGGAGTAGCGCCGCATAACTGGCTGCTGATGCGCCGCGTCGAGGTGGCCAAGGAGAAGTTGCGCAATACCGACTTGTCGCTCTCGGATGTGGCGTTGGCCTGCGGCTTCGCCGATCAAAGCCACCTGACCCGGGTCTTCACCGGCGCGGTCGGCGTCAGTCCGGGCGCCTGGCGTCGCGCCCTCGACGGACGTCAAGCAGAAGAACCGCAACGCCGATCAAACGCAGCCTAGTCACAAATCTTTTGTCGAATTGTCTCGGCGCATTTAACGCGCGGCCGACTTCCCGGTCATACACTCATTCCATTCATGTCACGATCGTAAAATTTAAGATCGTTTTTTTCAAAAATAGTCGAACGTGCCGATCACCGCACAGGCGTCCCATTCTAAGCAGGACTGAGCAATCACCTTTGGCCGCGGCGACTAAGTTCTCCACCATCACTTTCGATTTTTCGACACCTGCAGTCTCACCGAAGGAGCAAACACATGGCGAAACGACTCTCTGAGCAGCTCTCTGACTTGTCGGTCCGCGCCAAGAGTGCCGAACAGGCATTGGACGCGGCCGAGAAGGAAGCGCACAACAAGATCGTGGCGCGCAAGGAACAGGCGCACGCCGCCGCGACCAAAGCGGTGGCAAAGGTCAATCAAGACGTCAAGTCGGCAAACGACACGGCGACCAGAAACTGGGCCTCCGTGAAGGCCAAGATCGCCGACGACATGAACCACTTGAAGGCCGACATCGCGCACCACAAGCACGATCGCGACGTCAAGCGTGCCTCTAGCCGCGCCGATCGGCTGGAGTGGGAGGCCGGTTTCGCCATCGACTACGCCATCGCGTCGGTCGAGCAGGCGAAGCTCGCCGTTCTCGACGCCGTCGACGGCCGCCTGGCCGCCGAAGAAGCCAAGCAAGCATAAGGAGGCTCAAGCCATGAAACCCACTCACCTCATCGTTCTCGCCGGGCTCGCGATCGCAGTGCCGGCCATTTCACAAGCGCAAGTGGCCGGGTCGACCTTTCTCGGCTCCTCGTACACCGAGCTGCGCGACGTCGCCTTGGGTTGGAGCGCGAAGCGCCAGATTTTGGGGCACCCGGTCTACAACGACCTGAACGAGCGCATCGGATCGATCGATGACGTCATTGTCACGACCGACAAGTCGGTGTCGTACGCAATCATCAATGCCGGCGGCTTTCTCGCCATGACCAAGCACGACGTCGCCGTGCCGGTGGCGGAGCTGAAGTTGGTCGGCGACAAGCTGGTTCTTGCCGGCGCCACCAAGGACGCGCTGAAGGCAGCCCCGCCCTTCGAGTATGCCAACTAGCAACGCGGCGTGAGCGGCCGCCATCCAGCGGCCGCTCGTCGCCACCAACAAGAAATCTCAAGCCTCTTAGGAGCAACATCATGTCTAACACGCACGTAGAATCCGGAATGCGCATGCCGCTCGCCGCGACGGCCCTGTTGGGGACGCTTGCGGATAACTGGTGGCTGCTATTGCTGCGCGGCCTGGTCGCCATCGCCTTTGGTGTGCTCGCCTTCCTGTGGCCGAACATCACGCTGGTGGCCCTGACCTATCTCTGGGGTGCTTACGCGATTGTCGACGGGGCCGTCGCCATATGGGCAGCGTTCAATCTTGCGGGCGGCGACGCCGGCCCGCGCTGGTGGCTCGGGCTGACCGGCGTCATCGGCATTGCCGCCGGCATCGTGGCATTCGTCTATACCGGCATGACGGCGCTGGTGCTGCTGATGTTCATCGCCGTCTGGGCGATCGTCATCGGCGCGCTGCAGCTTTATGCGGCGGGTCAGCTCTGGAAAGTCATCGACAACGCCTGGTGGCTGATCCTCGGCGGCCTGATCTCGATTGCCTTTGGTGTGGTGCTGATTGGCTGGCCGAGCACCGGCGCGCTGGCGCTGATCTGGACCATCGCCTGGTATGCGGTGTTTTTCGGCTGCATGCTGATCGGCCTGTCGTTCGAGCTGAAGAAGTTCAAGCGCAGCTAATTGCAGCCATGTCCAAAAATGCCGGTGAATTCGCCACGCAACGGTGAATTCACCGGCCGGACAACGGGGACGCGGGAGAACAGACATGCCAAACTATTTGAAATCTAAGGGCTGGGCCGTGCCCTGCTTGCTGCTGGTCTCGACCTTGTGTGCAGCTCAGGCACCACTTCCGGAGCCGGTCACCGACCAGGAAACCGAGCTTGGACAGGCCGTCTACAACCAGCTGAAGGAAAAGGGGGAGATTGTCGAATCGTCGCCGCTTTACGACACGTTGCGGCCGATCGCCGAAGCGATCTCCAAAGAGGCGCAACCTCGCTACAATCACCCATTCAAGTTTTTCGTCGTCCACGAGACCCAGCCCAATGCGTTCGCAACCCCGGGCGGCAACGTCTATGTCGTCGACTCGCTGTTCTATTTCGTGAAGAACACCGAGCAGTTGGCGGGTACCCTGTGCCACGAAGTCTCGCACACCATTCACCGCGACGCCGTGCACCGCCTTAAGGAACAGCAAAGGATCGAGCGGCGCGAGCTCGGCGCGGCACTGTTGCTGGGGCCCTCGCTGGCGCAAATGATCGCCATTCAGATGCTCGGAGATCTTCATTCGCTCGCCTACTCGCGCGACGTCGAATCCAAAGCCGACGTGACCGGATCGGACGTCTGCGCCGCCACCGGCTACAACCCATGGGGGCTGGTATGGCTGTTCGACGAATTTCAGAACGCCGACACCAAACAAATCCCTCAGCTCTTGTCGGACCATCCGGCAAACGGGGATCGGATCAAGACGCTGCGGCAGCACTTTCGCGACCATCCGTCGGTTTTCGCCAAATTCGACTCGAAGCCGGAATCCGCGACCCCGCTGGTCGTGCCGAAGAACGCCGCCGAGCAATTCTTGAAGCCGTGAGACGCCTTGCAAGCTCGATTGCAAAGTTATCTGCATTGTGATTTCTCGTTACGCGGTGAACCTCTATGTCGCAACAGCAGCGGACAATTTGGCGAACCGGTGCAACGGCGCCGATCTTGACAATCGCCGGGCTTCTTTTCCTGTTCGGCTTCGTTGCGCAAGAAGTGGTCAAAGGGCGAACTCTGGCCTTCGATCGCGGGATCATGCTCGCGTTGCGCAGTTCCGCCGATCCGGCAATCCCAATCGGGCCGGTGTGGTTGCCGGAGGCGGCGCGCGACGTCACGAGCCTGGGAAGCATGGTCGTGCTCGGAATCGTCACACTAGCGGTAGCGGGTTATCTGTTTTTTGCTGGGAAGCCCGCAGCGGCGTGGCTGACATTGATAGCTGTGATCGGCGGAATTGCTCTTAGCGATCTGCTTAAGTTTGTGTTCGGACGCGCTCGGCCGGACGTCGTGGCTCCCCTCGCACGGGTCTTTACGTCCAGTTTCCCCAGCGCTCATGCGACCCTATCTGCGATCACCTATCTGACGATCGGCGCCGTTTTGGCGCGGAGCCAAACCTCACCGAGAATCAGCATCTATTTCATGGCGCTCGCGGTATTTCTGACGGTGCTGGTTGGCGTCAGCCGGGTATATCTGGGAGTTCACTACCCGACCGACGTGCTGGCCGGCTGGTGTATCGGCGCCGCCTGGGCCATGGGATGCTGGGCGATAATGGCCCGTTTCCACAGTGTCGCTCAGCTCGCACCGGCCAGCCAGCGGTGATGCAGCGGATAGGGCTCGTGGTTTGAAAGTCGCGGATAGAGCGAGAGGTCGACACCAGTGCCGGCAATCCGCATTGTTCTGCACGGAAAGGCGGCGGGCGACGCTCGGGTGCGAACAGCGGTTCACGCGCTACGGAAAGACAGTCACGATGTCGAAGTGCGCGTCACGTGGGAGCCCGGAGATGCCGCGCGCTTGACGGCCGAAGCGGTTGCCGACGCCGACGCGGGCAAAATCGACTGCATCGTCGCCGGCGGCGGCGACGGCACGATCAATGAGGTATTCGCCGCGGCCTACACTTCCGGTTTGCCCGCGGCCTGTTCTCTTGGCGTCGTGCCGCTTGGCACCGCCAACGATTTTGCCCACGCCACGGGCGTGCCGGTGCAAGATCTCACGGCTGCCTTGCAACTTGCAGCAACCGCCAAGCCGCAATGGATCGACGTCGGCCTTGTCAACGGCAAGCCATTCATAAACCTGATGTCGGGCGGCTTCGGGTCTCGCGTCACGGTCGAAACGGACCCCGCGCTAAAGCGGCGCTTGGGTGGATTGGCCTACGTGCTCACCGGCATTACGCACTTTGCTGAACTTGCGGCGAACCGCGGTAGCTTTCGCGCCGAAGGCTTCTCCTGGGAAGGACGTTTCGTCGCGATCGCGATCGGTAACGGCCGCCAAGCCGGAGGCGGCGTGCCGCTTTGTCCGGACGCTTTGCTCGACGACGGCCTCCTGGATTTAATGATCCTGCCCGAACTGGACCATGCGGCACGCCTTGACGGCTTTTCCCACTTGCTGCGCGAAGGTGCCGCGGGCGTTCGAGCCGAACTGGTTACGGCGCGAAGTTCGTGGATCGAGTATGAAGCCGAGAACGAATTGAACGTGAACCTCGATGGCGAGCCGATGCTCGCCAAGCGGTTTCGCGTCGAGTGCCGTCGGCGCGTGCTGCCAGTGCGTCTTGGCGAAACGCCTCTGGTTTCGAACGCACAACCATGACAGGCCCCATGCTGATGGTGTTCGCCATACTGGCCGGCGCCATCGCGCTGTTTGCCTGGGGCCGGCCGCGCGTCGATATCGTCGCCATCCTCGTCGTCCTGGCGCTGATGCTGACCCGCCTGCTGACGCCGCGCGAGGCTCTGGCGGGTTTCGGCGACCCGGTGGTGGTGCTGATCGCCGCGATCTTTGTCGTCGGCGAGGCGCTGGTGAATACCGGGGTCGTGCACCGCCTCGGCGAGGCGGTGATGAAGCTCGGCGGCGGCAATGAGACCCGCCTGATCGTGCTCATCATGATGCTGGCCGGCGGCATCGGCGCGTTTATGAGCTCCTCGGCGATCGTCGCCATGTTTATCCCGCTGGTCCTGACGGTGACGAGGAAGACGGGCTTGAACGGCAAACGCATGCTCATGCCGTTGTCGGTCGCCGCACTGATCAGCGGCATGATGACCCTGATCGCATCCTCGCCCAACATGATTATTGAGGGCGCGTTGCGCGCACACGGCCTCGCGCCGCTCGATTTCTTCAGTTGGACTCCGTTTGGCCTTGCGGTGCTGGCGGCAGCTGTTGCCTTCATGCTGGCGGCGCGAGGTCTGCTGAGCGAGCAAGTTGTCGTGAAAGACGCTTCGGCCACATCGCCAAGCGCCTACGACCTGGTCGGTTCCTACGGTCTTGCCGATCGCTGGTTTCGGCTTCGCGTCCCCGCCACCTCGCCGCTGATCGGCCGATCGGTCGCTCAACTGCGGCAATCGGACAACGATCCCGGCGCTGTGCTGGTGGGTTTTGAGAAACATCGGCGCGGCAAACCGCAATTTCTCTCTGCGGTACCGGAGTCCGTGTTCGAAGCTGACGACACTATCTTTGTCGTCGCCGAAATGGACCGGGCGCAACAAATCATCGAAACCCAACGGCTCGTCGAGCTGCCCCACCCTGACGAGCGGCAGCGCGCCGAAGCGCTGCAACAACTCGGCGTCGCCGAGCTGATGCTGGCGCCGGAATCGAAATTGATCGGCAAGCTGTTAGGCGATGCCCAGTTCCGCTCGCGCCACCGACTGTCCGTGCTGGCTATTCGCCATCGCGGCGAGGCGCTGACGACGAACTTGGCCGATCGCACACTGGATTTTGGTGACACTCTTCTGGTGGCGGGCGATTGGGCCGACATCGGCAAACTATGGGACGACCGTGAGGACTTCGTGGTCCTGACATTGCCGGAGGAGTATCAGGAGCGATTGCCGGCCCGCCAGCGCGCCCCCGTCGCGATTGGCATTCTCATCGCCATGGTTGTGGTGATGGCCTTCCAACTCATCCCGAATTCCGCCGCCGCCTTACTCGCCGCGCTGGCGATGATCGCCGGCGGCTGCGTCAGGCTAGACGCCATCTACCGCATTATCAGTTGGAAGACGGTGGTGCTGATTGCCGGCATGCTGCCGCTGGCGACGGCGTTGACCAAGACCGGGGCGACGGACCTGATGGCGAAGGAGCTGGTCGCGGCGCTGGGATCGCTCGGACCGATCGCGATGCTCGTTGTCGTGTTTCTGGTTACGGCGCTGGTCGGGCTATTTGTTTCCAACTCGGCGACGGCGGTCTTGATTGGCCCGATTGCGATCGACGCCGCTCAGGCCTTGCAGGTTTCGCCGTACGCGTTTGCGATGACGGTGTCGATCGCCTGCTGTGCCGCGTTTGTGACGCCGGTATCATCGCCGGTGAACATGCTGGTGATGGAGCCCGGTGGCTACGCCTTTGCCGACTACGTCAAGGTCGGGCTGCCGCTGCTGGTGCTGACTATGGTTATTACTGTTGCGCTGGTCGCCGTGATTTATCCGGTTTAGATCGCAAGGTGTTGGCTCGACAGAAATGGTGGGAACAACATGGCTAAGAACGCAACGCGGACCGCTCCGATCGCCGACAGCAAGCAAGGTCACTATAGCGACGGCCACCCGCTCGATGAGGTTCAGTATCTCGAGTGCAAACTGATACTCAAGCCTGACCGCTTTATGGCCGCGAAAGTCTTTCTTGACTATGGGAAGCTGGTGGCGAAAACGGCAAAGGAATTTGGCGTCGGCTTCACCAACAAGGGCGTCGAACTAAAACCCGCGATCCGTGAAGTGGTGTTCCTGGATACCGCCGACTTCCGGCTCTACAATAACGCCTTCATCCTGCGACAGCGCATCGCCTACGAATCCGGCTTCCCGGCGGGCGAGCCGGAAATCGTTTTCAAGTTCCGCCACCAGGACATGAACAAGGCCGCGGCCCTGGACGTGCGGCCAAACATTGCCGGCAATTACCGGATCAAGTTCAAGGCCGAGGCCCTGCCGCTAAAGGATCAGGTCGGCGGATACCGGATGCTGTTCTCGCACAACGCGGAATTCCCCTTGAGCCAGGCGCCCGAGGGCGATCGCGAATCGATGGCGACTCTCGCGCGGGTGTTCCCGGCTCTGGAGGTACTGAAGTCCTCCAAGACTGACAGGGTCGAATTGGTCAACCAGACCATTGTCGAGGAAGTGCTTCAGGACCTCGGGGTTCTGGATTTCGGCAAGGGCATTACCGCGGACGCTAACGTCAGCATCTGGCGCGAGCGGGGCACGCACCATCCATTATGCGGCGAGTTCGCATTTCAGGCCAAATTCAAGCGCCGCGACGACGTCCACGACAAGGCGATCAGCCGCTGCCAGCGATTCTTCATCGCGCTGCAGCAGGCCGGTCACGACTGGCTGTTCCTCGGCACCACCAAGACCGGGCTGGTCTACAGGCTCAAGGGCAATCCGCCCCAAAGCCATGAGTAAAGAGCCATGAATAATCAGACCGACTCATAACTGTCATAATTCGTCACGCGGCCCGCAAAGGGATGCGCGCAAAACCTGGCGGCGTTAGTCTCCAACTGGCTTATCTGGCGTTGGTAGTTGGTTCTGATCGCGTGTTCAGATGGTTGAGGGCAAAAGAACCGCCGTTAGAGTCCGCGCCCATGCGCAGGCGCAAGCGGCGGCGATTGCAGGGGCTGCGTTGCTGTCAATTGTGTTGGCAGCCGCCGGGTCCGCTTGCGCCGAGCCTGCCCAACAGTCTACCAAAGACGACGCGGCCGACGCGATCGATCTCGGTGCTCGCGGGACGCTTGGTTCAGCAGGGCCCGCCGGCGCCGCGGCGCCAGCATCGAATTTGGCGATTGGTCCGGTTCAGTTTAGTCCGCGCGCCGGATTTGCCACCGAATACATGTCCCGCGGTACCACGCAATCGGCGCATCAGCCTGCGGCCGGCGCCGTCATCGAGACGACCCTCGCCGACAAGCTTTACGCCACCGCTGGCGTCACCAGTGTCAAACTTCCGGGCAACGCGACCGCCGAGGTCGCCGTGAGCTACGGCGTTAGGCCAAGCGTTTCGACCGTCGATTTCGACATCAGCTGGAATTATTACGCTTATCCCGGCCAGGGGGCGGCCACAGCCAACGGCGGCAGTCAGTATGGGGAAGGGGTCGTTCGCGCCGACACCAAGTTTGGCGACAAGCTCCATTTCGCCGCCGGCTTCGCGGTTTCGCCAAACTATTCGAACACCGGGGCATGGAGCGAGTACACGGCGGCCGGCCTCGGCTACGAGTTGCCGCGCAGCGCGCTGCCGGAAAAGCTCGGCGCCGTCGTCAGCGGCGGCGCCGGCTATTTCATATTCGGCAATCAGTCAGCCGCAATCGGCGGCTTTCCTCTGCCGGCTTATCTCAACTGGAATCTCGGCGTGACTTTTGAGCGCGGCAATTTGCATTTCGATCTGCGCTACTTCGACACCAACCTGTCCAAGGCAAGTTGTTTCGTCCTCACCGGAGATCCGAGCGCCACCGCAGGCGGACGCATCGACCCGTTATCCAATCCGCGCGGCCTCGAATCCAACTGGTGCAGCGCCACGTTGGTCGCCAAATTCTGGTTCGCGCTGAATTGAGGATCGGGCAAGCGCAAGGCACCTGGCTCAATCTTTGAGGCGCCTGATTTGGTACAGCTGGGTGGACTCGAACCACCGACCTCCTGATCCACAGTTTGACGGTCTGACTTTTCGCAGCTTTTCCACCAATTCCCGAACTTCTTAAATCCTCGATTGTTATGAAGCTTTTCGATTTCCGTTGCTTCGTCGACGTTGCCCAGCTTATCCTTATTCTGCTTACCGTGTGCTTACCGTACCGGTTACTGGAGGGCTAAGCAATGGCGACGGCCCGGATCACGAAACGACGGGTCGACGCTTTGCGATGCACGGCGGGCAAGGACAGACTTTTCCTTTGGGATGACGCGCTCGCTGGCTTCGGCGTCGGCGCGTTTCCGAGCGGCACCAAGGTCTATGTCGCGCAATTTCGCATGGACGGCCGGTCGCGTCGTATTGTCATCGGTGAGCATGGTCGTCTGACACCAGACGAGGCCCGTTCGGAAGCGAAAAAGCTTTTGGGCGCGGTCGAGAAGGGTGCCGATCCGATCGAGGAGCGGCGCGCGGCGCGCGGCGTTCGAACGCTTCGGGAAGTCGCTGACGAATTTATGCTCCGACACGTCGCATCGAAGCGTAAGGCCCGAACCCATTACGAATACGAACTTCTCCTGAACGTCCACATCATCCCAAAGCTTGGCTCCCGTCGCATCACCGATGTCAGACGGGTTGACGTCGCGCGCCTCCACGCAGCGCTTGCAGATCGGCCGTTTGTCGCCAATCGTTGCCTCGCCTTGATCTCTAGTATTTGGAATTGGGCGGCTCGGCGGGACGAGGTGCAATTTGCTGGCAATCCAGCAAAGGGCGTCGACCGCAACCCAGAACGGGGCCGCGAGCGTTATCTAACGAGCAAGGAATTTGAGCGACTAGGGCACGCCTTACGGACGGCCGAAACCATCGGTCTCCCTTGGACGGTGGACGAGACTAAGCCGAAGGCGAAACATGCGCCCCGGGTCGATAAGCGGCGCACCGTGGCTGACCCGTTCGCGGTGGCGGCGATCCGTCTACTCATCCTTACCGGGGCGCGCTTGCGGGAAATTCTACATGCGCGGTGGGAAACCGTCGATCTCGAGCGAGGTATCATTCATCTTGAAGACTCGAAAACAGGACGCAAGCCGATATATTTGTCGGCTGCGGCCCTTAGTGTTTTATCTGATCTGCCTCGGGTCGAGGGCAACCAGCACCTGATTCCCGGCGAAAAGGATGGAGCCTCTCGCGCCGATCTGAAACGGCCTTGGGCTGCCATAAGGAAGGAAGCGAAGCTCGGGAGCGTTCGCATTCACGATCTGCGGCATTCGTTCGCCTCGATCGGAGCCGGCGCTTCAATGGGCCTGCCGATTATCGGCCGGCTGCTCGGGCATTCACAGCCGCAAACCACCGCCAAATATTCCCACCTGCAGGCGGACCCGCTTCGGCGGGCTGCCGATACTATTGGTGCAACGATTTCGGCAGCAATGGATGGCAAGCAAGCTGCGGCAGTTGTGCCCCTGAAGCAGCGGACCTGAGAACCTTTGAGACGCGCGCGGACAGGACGGTCATCCGACAAGCCGGGACGCATCGCCCGGTTTCCGCGTCCTCCTGCGGTGCCCGCGGGTGCGTGAGATGTCGAAAACATCAAAAAAGAGTAATGTCATTCGTGTTGATGAACTCACGATTCCGAAGAAGATTGCGAGCCGAGATTTAGCTGTGCTTTGCGACACATTCCACATTTCATCCTCGCACCGGCGCGACGCAAAGTCGCGACTCGACGAACTGGTAACGGAATTTGCCAATTGGATGACTTCGGAGAGACAAAATCCGGGGCGAGGTTCCGATCGTGGTCGCCTCGAGAAGGCGCTTGGACACGTCCGGCAGGCTGCGGCTGCACTAGAACGATTGGGACCATCGGGTCGCCTAGCGTTCAAGGCCATCGCATCGTTCGTTGCTCCAATGTTGGCGGCGCAATGGATGAGCTTCAGCTTTCCGGATGATGACTACGCTCCACAAAGATCCCCTTTGCCGAGCGAGGGGTGGCGACAACCCCTTCGGCCACCCATGCGCTCCTCGGAATATTTCATTGAAGAACTCTCAAGCGAAGCACGCTTTCAATTTGTTTCTCATCGGGCGGTGCAGACCGCTGCCGCAGCATTCAAGACGATTGAGACAGGATTCGTCGGAGTGCTCCAAGCGCTCGATCGTCAACCTGGATCAAGGGGGGGTCGAAAGCCGCTCACGTACCGCCACTTCCTAATCATGAACCTCGCTGAAATGTGGGATGACATCGGAAAGCAAGTTTCAACGGGGCCAAATTCAGATTTCACAGCATTTTGTGAATCGGTTGCAGTATCAATCGGCTGGCCAGATGAAGGAATTGGCGCAGCAGTTCCAAAGGCGATTCGAGAGTGGCGTAACCTACCCCAATCAAAGCGGCGGTAAAGCAAACCCATTTTTCGGAAAATCTTCAAAACTCCCTGAGTAGGCCAGAAACATCCAGCCTAGTTGAAGGGAGACCCCCGATGATTGAGCCCGAACGTCGCCGCGATACCCGTCAGGCTGCGGCATTTTTGACGGAAATCGGTTTTAGGACGGCGCCAGCCACTCTTAACAAACTGCGCTGTATTGGTGGCGGCCCTGAATTTGAATTATTCGGTCGTCGGCCGATTTACAGCGAGAAATCCCTCCTGGAATGGGCGCGGGCTCGCACTACGCCTCCTCGTCGTTCAACCTCCGATACGGCGTCGGAGGCACGATGAGATGGACCCCACGAGCAACGACCCCGGCGTTAGCGTGCGCCAGGATCGCGGATCGAATGCATGCTCGGGCGAGCAACACGACCGCGGATGTGCTGCCCCACCAGCTACTGTTCAATCGACAAGGCGGATTGCCGCGCACACCGCTCCCACAACATTAGCAAAGCCGGCCGCGCCGTTACGGATCGTGATCGTGCCGACGGCGAGCAGAAAAAAATGGACCGCGCGTCTCGATGACCGCGTGCTGTGCGTGAGCGCGTGGCCGCTCGTCAAATCAGCACGATTGCTTTTGGACGAAGGCTATCCCGCCGACTGCATTGTTGAATTATGGCGGCCTAACACCGATGAATGGTCGTTACGAGGTCGGCTCGGCGCGGTTGCCGCGACGATAATCGACGGCGAGACAGCCTTGTGCCGCGCCAAAAACGGGGTCACAGGCGCCGGGAGGCGCGTGCGATGACGCGCCAAGCGTTCCTGCCCAAGAAATTTCACGCCGCGACCCTCGCGGTAATCGAACACGCCAACGAAATTATTGCCGAGTACGAGCGAGGGGGCTTCTCGCTCACGCTGCGGCAGCTTTATTACCAGTTTGTCGCACGACGGTTGATGGAGAACACCGTCGCCGAATATAAGCGCCTCGGCAAGATTGTGAACGATGGCCGCCTCGCCGGTATGATCGACTGGGACGGCATTGAAGATCGGACGCGCAGGCTCGAATCCTATCAAAGCTACCTCGGTCCGTGGGAGGCGGTCGAAATGGCCGCGCAGTCCTACTGCGAAGACCCTTGGCTGTCGCAGAACTACCGACCGGAAGTTTGGATCGAGAAAGACGCCCTGATCGGCGTGATCGAAAGCGTTTGCTCTGACTACCATCTGCCGCATTTCGCCTGCCGGGGAAATGTCTCGCAAAGCGAATTGTACGCGGCAGGCAGGCGCTTCGCGAGTTACCTCGCAGACGGACTAACCCCTGTCGTTCTTCACCTTGGCGATCACGATCCCAACGGTCTCGACATGACGCGCGACAACCGCGACCGACTTCGGCTGTTCGCCGGATACGACATTGAGGTGCGGCGTCTGGCGCTGAATCTGGATCAGGTGGGGCGATATGCTTTGCCGCCAAATCCCGCGAAGGAAACCGACACCCGGTTTTCGGCCTACGTCGAAAATTTTGGCACCCGAGAATGCTGGGAACTCGACGCGCTGGCGCCGAACGTGATCGCCGATCTAATCCGCGCCGAGATACTCGCCCTGATCGACAAGCGGAAGTGGCGGAAGGCCGAGGCCAAGTCTCGCGATAATCGCGCCACCCTAGCCTCAGCATCGCAGAATTGGGCCAAGGTCGAGAAGTTGTTCCGATGAACGAGGAATTCATAAAAGCGTTCACGGTGCGCCAACTACGTTGGTTGTCCTACGCGATGCACGAGCCACTCGTGCTGCCTCCGGCGTTTGATCTCGCCTGCTGCACAATCTGCCCCCCTGAACGCCAAGAACGGCTCTCCGGCTCGCGATGCCGAGCAGGGCCGTCTCCAGAGGACCGGAGAGGATTTTCGATCGCCCATGCCCGGTTCTTGGCTCAAAGATGATAACTGCGGCTGAGGCGACATGCCGAATCGGTCGAAAACGCCCAGTGGCGCGAAGTGTGGCAAAAAGCACTCCAAGTACATTGCCAGACATCAAGCCCGAAACCTTCTTCACGCTGTCGCATTCGCCGACCAGATCGGTCTTCGGCTTAATGTCGCCGTCGACATTAATTGGTTGATGTTTTCTGGCACTGTCGATGACCGCACCAGATTTGCACAGTGTCAGCAAAGACTATCGAAATGGGCCAAGCGGCGCGGCTTTGCTTTGACACTGATTTGGACGCGGGAGGTCGGTAAGTATGGAAGTCCACACACCCACGTCTTAATTCATTTGCCACCTTGGCTGATGCAGTCCAACGAATTTCAGTTGGCCCTCGAACGTGCACTAGAACCAGAAGGCGGCTCCAATCACGAGAAGGCGATAATGATCCGGCCGGCATACCGTCCTCTCGGAAAGCTCCTCTATAACCTCAAAGGCGTCGATCCAAAGCACGCCAGCGGATTTGGCATCCGTCCAGCGTACCAAGGGGAGGTTTTGGGAAAGCGGGCCGGCTGTACTGAGAACATCGGAGCAGGAGCTAGACGAAAGGCTTCTACTACTAGAGAAGTGGAACCCACATGCTCTGGCGAGTCTAAGGATACATTATCGACCGGGATATCAAGCGGAAACTCGGAAACTCGTGTACAGAACGGGCGAATTCCAACGTCCAAGTTTGTCGCAAGCGACGCTCATAGTGTGGCGCGACGACTCCAGCCTCACGAAGTCCAGGAAAAGCCTCCAAAGAAGGACGCGAACGGCTCGGACGCGCGCAAGACCGAACTGGCAGTACCCCCGGCCGAGGTTATCGCCGGAGCGATTGAGCTTTATCGAAGCGATAAGCGCGGCCGTTGGAGCGTGGGGAACTATTTGCCTAGCGGACGGCGCCGAGCGTACTCCTTCGATATCAGCTACGCTGAAGTGCAACGCCTTTTGCGTTTGCTGTGGCCCAAGTACATCGCCGATCAGAAACGCACCGCTGACCGCTGCTACGGCGGAGACGTGAGCCGCGTGGCGCCGAGTTGGCGACCCGGTCTCGAGGCAGCGCTCGATCGCGAAGCAAAGGCGCGCCGGGAATTCGGTGCACGACGCGAGAAGTGGGAGCAACGACAGAGAGAGCTAGAGAGATTGCGCCGGCAACGTATGTCGCCCGAGCAGCGGCGTGAGCTGGAACGCAAAGAGCACGACGAACGCATGCGAGTGCTGTCCGCCGAATACGATGAACGCGATCTACGTTACGCAAGAAAAACGTTACTCGACATCAAGCTCGCTATAAGCAAAGGCAGATCAGAGAGCCAATATCGCCATCTGCTTGATGGCATCGCTGCTGCTGGGCCGGACGGTGCGACGGCTCTCGATATCGCATATATCGCCGTTGTCCGTCACGTTCGTGGCTTACGTTTGAACCCGCCTGACGAGGTTGAGAGATGGGGGAATGACATAGCTCAGGCGCTGGCGGCGCGCGGCCTTGTTTGTGCCATAGCGCCAGATCGCTTCATCCGGCCGGGGCATAAAGGCGTGACGTGATGGCTCGGGCAGGCAAGGATGTGGATGACCGAACGTATGCGCGCAAACTTAGCGGGTCATGTGGGCTAAACGACCCGAAACAGCTGCGGAAAGACAAGTCGCGAAATAACCGAGATCACAGGGAGCACAAATGGCACTGCTTTTAGGAAGCCGAGGATTGTCACGCTTCCCATTTGTGACACTGCTTGGCACTATTTCTCGCAAGGATCCCGTGGCATCACCCCAGCCTGATCGAACAGCCGCCCCCGTGAGACGCCGTCGCATGGCGTCCCTCTCAGAATGGAAATCTATTTGGCCTTCCTCTGATCTCGCGCCCCATTTCGCCCTCCAAAATATTCGGAAAATATCATAGTCTATTCGTAACTCTCGCTCGTGATCACTGAAATCAAACGCTTTTCCGGACTAGAAATATCATGGCTAGGCCAAAAGGCAGCAAGAATCGCCGCACGGTCCTTCGCGAGGCCGAGAAAGCGATGAGCAAGTCCGAGGAGTTCGTGGATTCCATGCATGTGCTGGAATACACGATGCGGCACTTTTACACGCGGGCACTCCTGCTCACGCAAATCAATGGTAAGCCTGAGCAAATTGATGCCAATTTGAAGGAGGCAGCGGCGATTGCGGAAATGATCGTGCCGTATCGGCATCCGCGGCTAAAGGCGATCACACTCGCCGGCGATCCGAATAGTCAGCTCCGGATTAGGGATGATGCCAGTGCTGACGAGATACGCGCGGAGATCATGAAGCGGCTTAGGATTTTGGTTTCGGCGGGCCTGATCGACCTAAAAGCCTTGCCGGTGCCGGATGGTGGAATAGCCAATCAGTCGATACCCGGCGTCGATCCATCGGGGATCAACGGGGAGTGACTCGTACACGATCCTTTTAGCGAACTGTGTCAATCCGTGCCACGCGCGCAAATGCGTTTGTGTCAAATAGTGCCGGGGTCGATCAGTGCCAAAGCCGATGTATGAAACCGTCCCGCCCCGATGGCGGACTAGTCTGCATGGCGCTGAAGTCCCCAACAGACGGACGTGACAGGTCGATCGCTACCGAAACGCGATTTCCGCGTGACGTCCGTTCATCTCTCAATTTCAGACATAATGTTGGCAGGGCGCGAACGACGCGATGGGCCAGGAGGCGACATTCCCCGGCTGTCCAAAGATCGTCAATTACGGCACAGACCGGCGGTGTTGAGGGATGCTATCCTGCCCAATGATCCAGTGCGCGCGACCCCCTGGAGGGTCCGATGGCGATCAATGTCGCAAGGCGGAAATTCATAGCGACTTTAGGTGGCACCGCGTTTGCGTGGCCGCTCGCCGTGCGCGCGGAGCAAACCGCGATGCCAGTAGTCGGGTTTCTCAGCAGCAGGTCTCCTGATGAGTCCAAGCACTTAGTAGCCGCTTTCCGCACCGGCCTGCAGACGGGCGGCGGCTATGTCGAAGGCCAAAATGTTGCGATTGAATACCGCTGGGCCGAGGGTCAATATGGTCGCCTGCCAGAGATGGCGGCCGATCTAGTTCGCCGCGGTGTGGCTGTGATCGTAGCGGCTGGTGGCGAGCCTTCGGCACTTGCGGCCAAGGCGGCGACGTCCGCAATTCCGATAATCTTTAGCGTTGGTGGCGACCCCGTCAAATCCGACCTGGTTGCCACCATTAGCCACCCAGGCGGAAACGCCACGGGCGTTAGCCTGCTGACTGAAGCACCAGAGGGGAAGCGGTTGGGCTTGCTGAAGGAGCTGGCGCCGAGTGCAACCGTATTCGGCGTGCTTATAGATCCTAACTATCCGGGCCATGAAGCCCAGGTGCGGGATGTGCAGGAGGCGGCTCGCGCAATCGATCGGCAAGTCCAATTTGCGAACGCTGGAAACGATCGAGAGCTGGAGGCTGCATTTGCGACGCTTGTCGAACAGGGTGCAACAGCACTACTGGTGACCGCCGCTCCATTCTTTGACACGAGGCGAGTTCGGATCGTAGCGTTGGCAGCGCAATTCAGGGTGCCTGCAATCTACCAATTTCGCGATTACGTGGTCGTGGGCGGACTAATGAGTTACGGAATCAGCATTACGGACGGGTATCGCCAAGTGGGCATTTACACTGGGCAAGTACTCAAAGGCGCCAAGCCAGTCGATTTGCCGGTCTATCAATCGATCAAATTCGAGCTTGCGATCAACCTCAAGACTGCAAACGCACTCGGGGTGAAAATATCCGACAATCTGCTCTCGATTGCCGACGAGGTGATTGAGTGAGGAGGGCAAATTGCGATGTCCGCGCCACGTCCGTTCACCCCCCAATTTCAGACATTGTGTTGTAAAGTTGCGAACGTCGAAATGGGCCACTAACGGAAGTCGCCGGTCCTCATTCGATAACCTCGTCGGCGCGGGCCGATAGGGTTGGCGAAATTTCCAGTCCAAGCGCCTTCGCGGTTTTTAGGTTAATGACGAATTCATATTTGGTCGACTGCATCACCGGCAGGTCGGCGGGCTTGTCGCCCTTGAGTACACGCCCGGTATAGATGCCGAGCTGGCGATAGGCGTCTGTGAGGCTCGTGCCGTAGCTCGCCAACCCACCGACCACCGCAAACTCGCGCTGTTCATAAACAGCTGGAATTGCATAGCGCGCCGCCAGCGCGACGATCTGATCGCGCCGACTGTTGAAGAACGGGTCAGCGCAAACCTGCAGCCCTCCGACTCGCAGTTGCGGCAATGTCGCGAAGGTCGTGTCGAGGTCTAGCTCATTGCTGGCGTGAAGAACCTGAGTCTGTAGCCCGAGTGTGCGAGCTGCTTCCTCCACCTCCTTCAATTGGGCTCCGGTCGACGGATATGTCGGGTTCAGGAGTACCGCGATCCTTGTGACTGTCGGAACCAGCTCCCGCAGGAGCCCCAGTCGCTTGCCCTCCATCATAGCGGCCAGGATGTGCACCCCGGTGGCATTGCCGCCCGGCCGGTTGAGGCTGGCGACGAGGCCCAACTTCACCGGATCGGTACCGGCGGTGAAAACAATCGGGATTGTTGTTGTGGCTGCTTTGGCCGCGAATGCGGCTGGGTCGCCGCCGCTAGTAGTGATCACCGTTACATGTCGGCGAACCAGATCGGCCGCCATTTCAGGCAGCCGATTGTACTGACCTTCCGCCCAACGGAATTCGATCGCCAAGTTGCGACCCTCGACGTAGCCCATTTCCCTCAGGCCTTCGCGGTACGCAGCAACGAGGTGCGCGAACGGCGCCGACGTTGTGCCACTGAGGAACCCGATTACCGGCATCGCCGGCAGTTGCCCGTGCGCGGCGAGCGGCCAAAAGGCCGCGGCGCTGCCGAGGAGCGTGATGAACTCGCGCCGTCGCATGAATTGTCCTCGAAGAAGGCCGACAATCTAGCACATCGTTTGACGGCAGGGGCGCTGTGCATCGCGGCGGAATACTCCTGCTTATGTCGGTTCAGGCTCAATCGCCACCGAAACGCGATGTCCGCGTCACGTCCGTTAATCCCTCAATTTCAGACATAATGCTGCGGCGTCGCGAACATCGAAATGGGCCATCTTCTGCCTCACGCAACGCAGCAAACTGCATGGCTATTCGATCACCTTGTCGGCGCGCACGAGAAGCGGCTCTGGGATCGTCCGGCCGAGAGCTTTGGCGGTCGTAAGATTGATGACGAGGTCGAATTTAGTAGGCTGCTCGACCGGAAGGTCTTCCGGCTTGGCGCCGCGGAGGACCTTGACAACCAGACGCGCTGCCTGCCGATAGACCGGTATAAGACGCGGGCCGTATGCGATCAGACCACCCTCTTCCGCCATTTCTGGCCATTCATAAATCGCGGGCAGGCCCAGAGTTGCGGCCCCCTCGATAACGATACGGCGATTGAAGGAGAACAGCGGCGCCGACAACACGTTCAATGCACCGGCCCCCGATGCCTTGGCCTTATCCATCGCAGGCGCGATTTGTTCGGGCTCTCCAGCTGTAAAGATCACGAGTTCGACGCCACGCGTACGGGCTCCGTTCTGGAGCGCCTGGAGCTGCGCCGGTTGCATTAGTTTCGCGTCCGCCAAAATCGCGATACGCCGCTCATCGGGCACGGCTTCCATGAGGATTTCAAGCCGTTTGCTATCAAGTTCGGTCCCGAACGTGCTGACGCCGGTGAAATTACCACCGGAACGGGCCAGCGAGCGCACAAAACCCGCGGCGACCAAATCGCCCGACAGGGCGACGAGAGGAACGGTGTTGGCCGATTGCTGTGCGGCGCGGATCGCGACATCACCGACGCAAAAGACAACGTCCGGAGCAGCCTTGGCCAACGTCGCCGCGACGTCCGCGAACTGATCTTCGCGAAGACCAAAGCCGCCAACAACGATCTTCAGGTTTTGCCCCTCAACGAAACCGAGCACCTTGAGCTCGTCAAGACACGCGACCACCCGTGGTGCCTGACGAGCAGCGCCGGTCAATATGCCAAGTCTGTAGATGTGTCCGGGCTCCTGCGCACGCGCGACGGGCACTCGAAACAGCGCCAGCGCCGCCGCACTCCCGATAAGGGCGATGAATTCCCTCCGCCTCATTAGGCTCCCCCGGCCGATGGTGATTAAGTCAGCATACCATGTCCCGGCATCGTCATTGAAGCATGCGGCGCAGCGCAGACCGGACCCTTATGTCGCTGATGGGTCACGAACGTCAATTTTGACCCGTCTGACGCTCGTCCGCTTTACCCCCGATAGCGACCAAACAGCGGACATCGAGCAAGTCGCAGAAGGGCCAGGAAGCGACATACGCAGTGCAGCAAACAGCGCCGTTATTCGATCATCTGTCGGCTCGGGCAAGCAATGTTGGTACCGCGCGGTGTTCCTCAACTACGCGCTTACTACTTCGTAGCCACTATCCTGACGCCGCCCAACTTGCGTTCTTGAATGAGTTCAACAAATCGAATGTAGGACTTGTGGAATGCATCATGTCCCATTGGGGTGCCAGCCTGTCCGGCTTCCTCACGCAGCCGTTGATACATTGCTAGTCGTTCCTTCAGAATTGGCCCCCATTCTTCAGTCAAATCTTTTGACGAAATCACTCTAAAGCCGATGCTTCCGACCAGACTACGATATTCAGGGATGGACCGAAGAGGCTGAATTGCCATTCCATCCCACATCAACTGCGCGTCATCGGTGGTAAGCGGTTGATTAGCTATCCAATCTGTGAAGGCCAATCGACCATCCGTCCTCAGAATACGAAAAGCTTCAGCAAGCGCTCGCTTTACATCAGGAACATGGCAAAATGCTTCTTGGCTGACGACATCGTCGATGCCCGCGTCAGGAAGCGGAACGTCCATTACGTTGCCCTCGATAATCCGCGCAATACCCTGAAGACCAACGCGCCTAGTCAACTCCTGTGCGCCCGTGACGCGCGCTGGCGTCAATTCGATACCAGTGACGTCGGCTCCATATCTGTGAGCCAAGTAACGCACCGTGCCGCCAAGTCCCGCACAGAAATCGGCCACGCGCGATCCATTGCCGATCTGCGCTTGTTGCGCCAATTCATCTGAAGCGGCGAGGCCACCATAATGATCTTGGTCATAGGGAAAAAGCTCGTCAGGACGCAGGTCGTTGAGATGGCCACGGCTCGCGCGCAATTTTGCAAGGATGATTTCGCATGAGATGGGATGGCGGTTATAAAAATAGACAGTCTGGGAAGTTGCATCGCTCATAACGTGGCCCCTTGGTCCGAGATAGTCTAATCCTTGCATTCAGATTTAGGGTATCAAAACAACAAATTGCGATCAGCGAAATGGGAGTGATCGTCAAATTGCGCTGCGGAAAGTCTGAAGCGCGCATGGCAGAGATGGGTCAGGAGCGTCGTTGCATGCAACTGGCCACTGCCGGTCAACTTCCGCTATGCCCCGTAAGCGACCGAGGTCGTGTGGCGGCGCAATTAGTCGCGACGGGCCAGAAGTCAGCGGCCGCCGATGCCTAGGTCGTCCGAATAGCCAGCCCGCAGGCGAGACCACTGGGAGGTTCATTGTCCGGGCTCTTGCGCCATGCACAGTCTTCCGACGAACGTCAGCGGTTTGCCGGATTTCCTAAATCGCGTACCCTACGTCGTCAAAATTCGACTTCTGCCGCGGGGAGATAAGATCAGCCCGTATGGCCGGGGTAATCGGCCTTATCGCTATCATTGGCCTCAAGTTCCTGACGATTGGGAGGCAACCACATTGTAAGCCGCCAGCGGTCGCCTGATCCCCTTCAACTCGAACTCACCCACTGCCTCGACCTTGACGGCATTCTCGACCTTCGTCAGCACTCGCGGGCTGATGAGGATTTGCCCAGGCTTCGCTTCATCGCACAGCCGAGAGGCAACGTTGGATACCGTGCCGATGGCGGCATAATCGAAGCGTCCCTCGAAGCCGATGGTGCCAAGCGTGGCGAAGCCGTGCGCGATACCGATGCCAAAGCCAATGTCGTGCCCCCACCGATGCCACGTCTCGGTTAGCGCTCCAATGGCGTCACGCATTTCAAGCGCCATGAGCACGGCCTGCAGCGCTGGGTTCTCGACCGCCACTGGGTCGTTGAAGACGACCATCACTCCGTCGCCTGCGTATCGTTCGAGAGTGCCGCTATACTTGATGATGCTCGCTCCGAGTGCCTCATGGTACTCACTCAAGACCGTCATCACATCTTCGGGGTCCGCACTTTCTGAAAAGCCAGTGAAGCCGCGCAGGTCACAGAAGAGCGCGGTTATCTCCCGGCGGTGGCTTTCGAGTTGCTTCTCTGTCCCCGACGCGACAATCAGATCGGCGACTTGTGGAGGTAGGAAGCGCCGCAGGCGACTCATGCGCTCGATTTCGCCTACTTGATCGGTGACGCGTTGCTCCAAGTGCTGATTGAGTTTCTCTACGTCCTCTGTTCGGTCTCGTAGTTCTTTCAATAATCGCGTGTTCTCGATTGCAATGACCGCCTGAGCGGCGAAGGTAGTCACCAGTTCGATCTGTTTCTCGGTGAACGGCTCTACCTGCGACCGCCAGAGATTGATTACGCCGATAGGCGTCCCTTCGCGCATAAGCGGAACGCCGAGGCCCGACCGAAAGCCCGCGACCTGTTGAGCAGCGGTGAACGTGTATTCCGTATCGGCCAGAACGTCGTGAATGTGAACCGTCCGACCCTCTTCCATCACTCGCCCGGAGAGGGTCCACCGGCCGGGCGCTATTGGCGTCGAACTAGCGACATCAATGAAGTCCTGCGAAAAACCAAAGGTAGCCATAAATTGAACATACGAACCCTGCGGACGAACAATGCAGCCCATGCTGGCGTTGCAGAGCCGCGCGGCCGTTTCCACGAGCGCCTTGAGTACCGTCTGCAGGTCAAATGTCGAACGGCTGACGACCTTCAAGACATCGGCAGTGGCCGTTTGCTGCTCCAGCGATTGCCTTAGCTCGTTGAGCAACCGCGCGTTCTCGATAGCGATTACGGCTTGGGCGGCGAAGTTCTTGACCAGCTCGATCTGCTTGTCGGTGAAGGGGCGAACTTCTTGATGAAATAAAAGGAAAGCGCCAACCAGTTCGCTCTCCTTCAACATCGGTACAGCTAAAATCGTCCGCACGCCCCCAAGCTCTACGGCTGCGGTCACGCCTGGTTCGTGCTGCTCAATGTAGCTCTGTTCCGCCGCAAGGTCAGGAACTTGGACCACCTGTTTGGTCGAAAACATTCGACCAAGCGGAGTGTTCTGACCGGGATGATAGTCACCTTGCCGAGGTGCCGCGGCGAGTGCGGGGGGCGCATTGTGCCTTGCAATAAGGCGAAAGGCGTCGCCCCTTAGTCCATAGATTGTGCCGAAGGTCGCATCGCAGATACGAACCGCATTCTCCAGCATTGTAGCAAACACCGGCTCAAGGTCGCCCGGAGAGCTTGAGATGACTTGCAGCACCTTTGACGTAGCCGTCTGCTGTTCTAAGGCCTCGGTGAGGTCTGCGGTGCGCTCAGTGAGGTCGGTAGTTCGCTGTCTTAGTTCGTTGAGCAGCCGCGCGTTCTCGATGGCGATGACTGCTTGAGCGGCGAAGTACGAGACCAGCGCTATCTGTTTGTCGGTGAAGGGCCGAACTTCTTGGCGGTATAACGTGAACACACCGATTAGTTCGTGCTCCTTGAGCATCGGTACAAACAGAAACGTCCGTACACCCCCAAGTTCGACTACCGCGACGAATGCCGGATGGCGTAGCTCGGTGTAGGCTTCCTCTGCAGCGGCATCGGTGACGTGAACTAACGCCTTGGTCGCTATCACGCGACCCAGGGGGAGCTTTGGATCAGGACGTAATGGTGTACGCCTGCGTGCGTCGGCGAAGGCTGGCGGTGTTTTATGCGTGGCAGCGAGATGCAGAACTTCGCCATCCCAGCGGTAGATATTTCCAAACTTGGCATCACATATGCCCGTGGCTTTCTCTAACATTTTGTCAAATACAGGCTGCAGATCGCCGGAGGAGCTACCGACGACCTGAAGCACTTCCAACGTTGCCGTCTGCTGCCCCAACGCCTCCTTCAGTTCGCGGGTAAGCCGAGCGACCTCCGTCTCCTCGCCGGTAGAGGACGACTTGGAAAGTGGTACGGTCTTCGGCCCATCGCGACTTTTCGGCTCCGGCGTCTTTCGACGTCGCCCCTTCATGGGTTCGCCGCCTGCTCTGGAGCGCCTCTTCATCGCATTCCCCGTAGGCTCTAAGGGGCATGGTAGCCGGTCGAAGGCCCAGACCAGCCACTATAAGTGACAATACCAATAGTAACGCCGCCACCAATGGCCAGTTGTTCCATACGCGCCGACACTGGTTTGCAGCAAAAAATCTCTCTTGGCGCTCTCGTACTCGGTTTTGGACGCTGGTCGGAACCCCTCCCAAGGAGGCTGCGGGGCATCAGGGGATGCGCAAGAAAATGCAAATAAGAGCACTGTGGTCACGCAGAGCCACCTGTTGAGCGACAGCATGGGCCTTTTACCACCGCAGGTGTTCGTTTGTGTTTGGTCAAAGAGGAACCACGTTATGTGCGGGCTTCATGGCTCACTGCTAACCGGCACCCTCGACGAATGCGATTTCAGCTTCGCCAGCGCCGCTACGTCGAAACGCTGCGGCTTTCTTGTATTCGTCTGAATTAAAGCAGGCGACGGCCTGCTCGAAGCTCGGAAATTCGATCACCACGAAGCGATTGAACTTCTCTGGCCCTTCCATGATTTGGAAACGACCACCGCGTGCTAGGAACTTGCCGCCGTATTTAGCAAGAATAGCAGGCACCTGATCTGCGTATTTCTTATACTCGTCTGGATTGATCACCTTTACGCGGCCCATCCAATAGGCTGGCATTTTCATTCCCTCTGCGTCGAACAAGCCGAACTGGAAACAACACCGGCTCCCGCTCAGGTAGCCAACTCCTCTAGCAGCGCCTTCGCCTCCTTCAGATCGAGCGTGTCGAAGCCTTCTGTAAACCAGCCGTAGACCGGAGCGAGCAGTTCGCGAGCTTGCTGCGGCTTGCCCTGGGAGCGCCAGAGGCGCGCGAGGCTCATCGCAGCGCCTAGCTCGAACGTTCGCGTCTGCTGGCTGCGGGCGACTTCGATGGCGCGCATGAACGCCGCTTCAGCGGCTGCAACATCGCTTGGCGTCTTCCGCAGCAAGAGTGCGCCATGTTGCCGATGCAATTCCACGTCGAAATGGTGCTGACCGGTCCGCTCCGCATCAGCGAGAGCGTCATCCAGAATTGCCAATGCGTGCTCGAAGCGTCCTAACTCATCCTCAATCTCGGCGAGCAGCACCGCGCAAAGCGGCAGAGGAAAACGAATGCCCTGCTCACGAAACAAAGCCATGCCGTTACGCATTTCTTTTTCTCCTACTTCCCGATCACCAGAATGCCATCGTGACCACCCTAGTGTGAATGTGCCGATTGCCAGCCATTGCGGCATCACATGTTCACGCGCAAGGCCAAGAAGCACATCTCCTTCGTGCAAGGCCCGACCAGCATCACGCCGCATCATCTCAAAAAGTGACTTGTAGCCGTGAGCAAAAGCCTCCGTCGCGACATGGGTGCTCATGGCGGCTTGTGTGGTCGCTTCGTCAGCGCATTGCGAGGCCCGTTTGATGTCACCGAGAGGCCAAAGCGTTAGAGCAAGAACAATCGTTGCGGAAACGCCGGTGTCCTGCCCGAAGCGGAAGGCAAAGTCGCGGTCGCGCTCACTGTCGTAAATCGCGAGCGAATTTTCCAGATGCGTGCGCGCTCCAATAAAGTCTCCTTGAAGCCAACATGTTGAGCCAAGCAGGCGGTGTGCGATGCTCGCCTCTCGCGTGCCCGGTCGGTTCTTGGTATCATCCAGAAACGCCTGGGCGGGTTCCCGCATTTGCGCAAACTCGCCGCGAACCCAGCTTCCCGCCCATAGACCGTAATAGACCGGGAACCGCTCGGTCACGTCCTCGATTTCTGAAGCAAACTCGCGAGCGCGCGAAAAAGCAGTGTCCGTCTCCGGGGCGGCGAAACCGCGTGCGTGGATCAGCGCCTGACCGTAAGCGATCTGAAGTCGCAGTCGGAGCAGCCGTTGCGTAGCGCTCTCGGCCAATGTCCCCGCCAAGTCCAGTGCCTTTTCGAGATGAGCGATTGCCTCCTCATAGGCGGAAGTGCGGAGCGCCCGTTCGCCGGCCTTGCTCCACCATTCGATGCCCGCTTCCGCAAACACTGCTTGAGTGAAATGGTGCGCGACGACCTCTGGCTCAGCATCGGCGACGGTAGTGAAGCGGTCGCGCAATGTTTCGGCAATGCGGGCGTGCAGCGCGCGCCGTGGCTCGCGCAGCAGCGTGCCGTAAGCCGCGTCCTGCACGAGGGCGTGCTTGAATAGGTAGTTTGCGTGGGGAGGCACACCCTGCCGAAACAGCAAACCTGCTGCCATGAGGCGGTCGAGGGCCGATTGGAGTTCCACCTGCCCCTTACCAGCCACTGCGGCTAGCAGAGCATGAGAGAACTCCCGCCCAATCACGGCTCCGATCTGTGCTATCTCCTTGGCGGCGCCGAGCCGATCCAGCCGCGCCATCAGGGAGGCGTGCAGGCTTGCGGGGACGGCCTGAGCCGAGGAGGGAACAGCGCCGGTGGTTTTCCGCGCGTCGCCTTCGCCTTCCGCTTCCAACACCGCCTTGGTCATTTCCTCAACGAACAGCGGGACGCCGTCAGTGCGTTCGATAATGTCCTGCCTGATGCTCTCAGGCAGCGGCTTATTGCCTGTGACGCCGTCGATCATTGCAGCGATTTCGCGCTCGCCCAGCCGGTTGAGCGTGAGGGCAGTGACGTAAGGCCGTCCAATCCACGGCGGTTCAAACTCCGGTCGGAACGTAACGATCAGCAAGACGCTAAGAGTTCTCACTCGGTCCACTGTCCGACCAAGCGCCTCAAGGCTTGTCGGGTCGAGCCAATGCACATCCTCGAAAATCATCAGCACCGGATTAGATCGCGATAGTGCCTCCACCTGAGCAGTAAGGGCTTCCAGCGTCCTCTGTCGCCGTTGCTGCGGGGCTAGTTCGAGCGTGGGATAGCGTCCATCGTTCGGCAGCGAAAGCATTTGGGCAAAGAGCGCGGCGTCCCGACGTGGCGTAAAGCTCAGCGCGAGCACGGTGTCGAGTTTGTCGAGCTTTTCTTGCTGGGTGTCGTCGTGCGCAAGCGCAGCGGCCCGTTCCATCTGGCTGATGATCGGGTAAAGCGCGCTGTCAGTGTGCTGTGGTGAGCAGAAATAGCGAAGGCGCGTGTGCGGTTCGGCTGTAACCCGTTCGAGTAGCCCGGCCGTTAGCCGCGACTTGCCAATACCCGGCTCACCGGACAGCAACACCACTTGGCCTTCGCCGGTCTTTGCCTTCGACCAGCGTCGCAGCAATAGTTCTATTTCTTCATCCCGTCCGACAAGCTCGGTCAGTCCAGTCGCGTGGAAAGCATCAAAGCGGCCTTCCACTGATGCCGGGCGAAGTGCTGACCAGGCTCGGACAGACCCCGCGATGCCCTTCAGGTCCTGTGCCCCGAGGTCCTCAAGCTCGAACAGGTTGCCCACGAGCTTTCGAGTGCTCTCCGCAATCACGACGCTGTTCGGCTCTGCAACGCTCTGCAAGCGCGCAGCAAGGTTCGGCGTCTCGCCCACGATTGCTTGCTCCTGAGAAGCGCCCGACCCGATCAGATCGCCGACGACCACCAGTCCCGTCGCAATGCCGACGCGGGTCTGCAGGGCCGCGTGGGTCTTCAGACCACTTACTGCAGCGACCAACTCCAGCCCTGCGCGCACGGCTCGCTCTGCGTCGTCCTCGTGAGCCTCCGGATACCCGAAGTAGATCAGGACGCCGTCGCCCATGAACTTCGCGACGAAACCACCGAAGCTCTGCACTGTTTCGGCAACGCACTTCTGATAGGCCGAAATGACCTCGCGGAGGTCTTCAGGGTCCATGCGCGCCGACAGCGCCGTTGAGCCGACCAAATCGGAGAACATCACGGTGACTTGGCGACGCTCGGCGCGGTCTTCGGGAGAGACGCTCGGCGGACCGGGCGTGATTGCGTCGGCGGAAGGCACCTTGCCGCTCGCATCGGTGCGCAAAGCAGCGATAGCATCGAGGAGGTTCCTGCGGTGCCCGAGCGACGCGACGCCAAGCTCCTTCAGGTCCTCAGCCGTCAGGTTCGGCAGGACGGTCTCGTCGATGTCGTTTTGGCGGAACGCAGCCTCATACTTTCCTAGGCCAAGGCCCCGCAGCCAGACCACGATGTCCATGATGAAGCCCACAATCGCGGGTGGCGTGCATCATCCGCCGGGGAAGCGAGGGTGTCCAGGGTGGCGTTGGGGTCCTCAGGGCTTCGCAAAGTACGTTGAGATCTAACGGCAATAGCCGGTCTTTAACCCTTTTGTGAAACACAGGGCTGGGGTCGAAATTCCTGAGTTTGAAGCGAGGGAAGGACCCGTTCACAGTGAGCGCTAACCGAGGCCGCAGACGTTGGCTTCAGCGCCGCAAGCACGCAAGTAAATGGAGGACGAGTTGATGAGACGCATTATTCTAGCGGGGTTGATTGCCTGTTTCGCGGTCGGGACGGCTGCGGCGCAGTCCTGCGAGAGCCAGGCGGTGAGCGCGGCCGGCCAGCCGCTCCACGGTGCAGCCAAGACGAGTTTCATTAAGAAGTGCAAGCGAGACGCCTGCGCCAGCAAGGCGGTAAGTGCGGAGGGCAAGCCGCTGCACGGCGCGGCTAAGAATAGCTTCATGGCGAAGTGCATGAGGAGCGCTTAGAGCGCCTTGCCACTTCAGCTTCGTCGGCACCTACGGCCGCTGACCTTCTGTTACCGCTTCGATAGGGGGCCTTTCGCTTTGAGCTTCCTCGCCCGTGAGGTCGGGTTGCTTGAAGACGAATTGGCCAGTCGGGCTGAACGGTATGAAGCAGGATGTGCTCGACGGAAGGACTTCGTCCACCAGCCGTACTTCTGCTTCCGACCGCACCATAAAAATCTCTGCCAGCATAGCGACCACCTTTCGGATCAAAACAGCCGAACAGCGATCGACATAGGGTAGACCTGTCCCTCCAAAAAACTGTGATCCGCAGCACAACTTTGCACGGTCGGTCGCTGTGATTTCAGCCCGCGAGAGACCGCACTGCGCTGACGTTCCAGACTGTACAGATGATGAGTGCGACAAAAACAAGTAGGCGCCTAACTGCCCAATGCGTTCACGACGCGTACTCTGGCTATACGGAGCCGTTGCCCTTTCAGGCTCTTCTTTGAAGTCGGTGGTGGGGGTCGATTACCTGAAATCGGCTCGGGAGGGGGGCCCCATCAGTCTCGCTGCGAACTCGCGGCCGCGCGTTCGGTCACTCAGACTTCGGCAGCGGATAATCATCGGATTCGTATAGGCGTTGGATTTCGCTACTGCTGAAGCGCTCATCCCCGACCTCAAGCCATGCGCCGAAGGCTTTGGGTATGCGCAAGTCCTCAACGGCATAACGGAGCGCCTCAGCCGCAGTCGCGAAACGGCGATACTTGGTGCGGCTACCCTTCGCTGGTTTGGAGAGGAAAAGTTCAGCAGGGGCCTTATAGTCGAATGAAGACATCCTCAACTCTAGCGCAGAAGGTTACGCACTACGAAGCTCGTTCTCTTTGGAAACGGGGTCGCTCTCTCGGATTGGGTCCTTGAGACGCTTCTCAATCGAGGAACGCGCACTCGGCCTCAGTGGTTATCGTACATGGTCAACGAGACGAAAGCTCAGGAAACGATCCTACTCGTGGAGGACGAGGTGCGCGCGAGCGCAGACTTAATCGATGCCTGCTATCCGCGCGCATTGTGGACTCCGTGGCGACGAGACGTTCGCCAAGATTTGCCGGACATAGATAAATGATCGAACAGTGATGTGCGACCGAGCGTCGGTTGTGGCTGTTACAAGCGCAAGAGAGCGCCGTGTCAGCAAAAGTGAATAGAACTCCGCCATGACAGGAGCCGAAGCCGTTGAGCATGTTCTCCGCTACGTACATGGCCAAGCTCGCCTGACGAGGGCCCGCTCTGAGCAATTCGATGCGCAAGCTCTGGCTGACGCGATCGCTGCTTAACATTGCTCTGGCCGCAGCCATTGCAACAACCTCGGCCGCGTTGATCGCTGCAACCTCATCTGTCACGGCGGTCTCCTATGCCATTGAATATCGATTGCTTACGCTATGCTGAGCAAACGACATTCGTGTCCAGTTTGATCCGAGTGATGCGTCACATAGCCCGGCTTTCGAATGCCGGAGTTATTGACCTCCGAGCGCTGCCGGCATCGAAGCGTAAGGCGAATTGACGGAGTGTTGTCCGAACCGTGTCAATCAGTGCCATGCAGTGCAATCTGCTTGTGTCAAATGGTGCCGGCGTCGATCAGTGCCAAAGCCGACGTATGAAACCGTCCCCCGGTGGGGACTAGTTTTGCATGGTACTGAAGTCCCGCAGCAAAACGGACGTGACAGGTCGATCGCTACCGAATCGCGATGTCTGCGTTACGCCCGTTCATCCCCCAATTTCCGTCCTGGGCGCGGCACGCAGACTGCTTGACTCTGCTGCGGCGGCTGAATTCGGGCGAAGTCCCCTTCGAGCAGAATGGCCACCAGTCGGCGCACCGCTGGGGCCGCTCACGCCGCGTCACGGCGGCGGCCCTATTGCCCAGCGGCGACCGGGTTGCCGGTCCCGAACACGATGACTTTCGCGCCGATTGGCGTGCGGTTGTAGAGATCGACGATGTCCTCGTTCGTCAGGCGGATACAGCCGGACGAGACGTTGGTGCCAATGGTCCAGGGTTCATTGGTGCCGTGGATGCGGTATAGCGTGTCCTTGTTGCCGGAATAAAGGTACATGGCGCGGGCGCCAAGTGGGTTTTCGGGGCCGCCTTTCATTCCAAGACCTCCCGGCATTTGCACCATGTACTGTCTAAGCTCCGGCTTGCGAACCAACATTTCCGCAGGCGGGTACCAGTCGGGCCATTCCTGCTTGCTGTGGACTGTCGCACGCCCGGACCAGACAAAGCCTTCCCTGCCGACGCCCACGCCATAGCGAATGGCCTGTTCGGCATCGTAGATGAGGTAGAGAAAATGACTGGCCGGATCGATGATGATCGTTCCCGGCGGCTCGTGCGTCGGGTAGGCGACGACCTGGCGGGCGAAGACGGGATTAGGCCCTCGCTGTTGGTCCCACGGCATCGTATAAATGCCGGCGCTGGTCGTCCCGCCTACGCAGGCGGCAAGTATCAGCACCACAGCAGACGTTAGACCCCGCACGACCAGCATTTGCCGGCGGGAAAAACCCCCGAGCCTGATTTTCATAACGACATTTTAAACCAAAATGGGTCGGATGAATATCGTCCGGTTCCGTAGATGCCGGCTGTGCGACGGCGGGAAGCGCCGATCGGCCATCGCATGGGCGAGTTCCATTTTCATAGTTCAAGAGAATACTGCGCGGCTACTCATCCAACACCCGCATTCGCTACCGGATCGTCAACCTGATCCGCAGAGCGGGCGGATGCAAAAGATGCGAACCCGAACAGCATGAACGGAGTTAAGTGGTTCGAGGAAGTGGGCCCTTGAGGAGTCGTGGCATGACCCAAGCAAAGCAGGCTTCAAAGCGAAAGCGGAGAAGCAAGACCGTGCCGGTTTTAGGAGCCGCCGGATTGTTGTGGCTGGCTGGGGGCGGTGCAGCGACCCAAGCGGCTCCCGCGGCAGACATCCCGGCACGGCATGTCGAGCCGAGTCACGAATTTACGCTCAGTGAGGAAGAAGTCTCCGACGTCAGCCTGGCGACGTTCTACGTGTTCGATAAGGAAAGGGCCTCGCCGCCAGCCTTTACGCTGGCTCGTGCCTGTGGACGCTGTGGCGGCTGTGCGCGCTGCGCCGCCGGGCGTTGTGCCGCCGGCCGTTGTGCGGTCGGCCGTTGCGTCGTCGGCCGCTGCGCGGTCGGCGCCTGCACCGGCTGTGGCGGCGGCTGCGGCACCGGCTATTGTTATTCAACGGGTGGCTGCAACGCCTGTTGAGCGAACGAGTTTTGGTAGTAGACCCGGTAGCGTGCGTGCAGCTTGGCGTCGGCCCTACGACGCCGCGCCGCCTTGCCGGAACTTCGGCAGCTTGGCGATGTTGGCGGCGATGCGCGCAGGGGGCTTCGGCCGCCCTTTGCTTATGTTCTTCCGACGCGCACGATGGAAACAGCCATGACGCCCAGAAGCGCGCCGAGCACGGCACCGAGTATGAATACGGCGGCGAACATCAACAAGAAAGTTAGCTCCGTTTTTGACAGCGGTTTGGCTAGAAAAACACTGGTTCAACTAACTTGAAAACCCCGTATCCGAGGAAGCCCACCCAGGCCAGGTTGACGATTATTGCAGCGGTCAAGCCGGCTGCCGGCCAAACCCGATGAAAGACCGAGATTGATTGGGTAATGGAAGATGACGGGTCTGACGTTAGGGGCAGAGTAGGCGCCTCGACAACTTGGGTTTTTGCAATCAACTGGCGGCTCCTCGGAAGACAAAGTGCGCTACGTCCCTCACTTTGAGCCGGCCGCCTTCTTAAATCTGTATAAAAGGGCTCAAAGTAGAATTACTTTTTGTCTTCAGGATTTTCCGGGGGATCATCCGCCTCAAACCTTCCACACCACGTCCGGCAGCTTGGCGATGTTGGCAGCGATCCGCCGCGCCTGCATCATTCGCCTTGTCGCTGCTCGGGAAGAGAGCGTACATTCGGCCCCTCACCGGCAGCGGCTCCGCCTAGGCATGATCACTGACGACGCCGAACTAGAAGCCGCTCAGAAAGCGCAGACTGTCCTTATCGCGCTGAGCCCATCGACGCCGAGCAGCAAAGCGGTCGCCTCCCAAATGCGCAACGCCGCCCAACTTGCCGCGAAGGCCGCGGAGCATAACTTTTCGAGCGAGGCGGAGCTGAACAACGTCCGCGCCGAAGCGGGGCTCGCGCTGATCGGCGTGATCGGCGGCTTGGAGGACGGATCGCTGACCGAAGGCGCACTACACCGAGGTCGAGACGCCGTCCGTGCCTGGATAGGCAAGCTCGTCGCGCGCTGACGGCCACGCTTTGATTCTCACGGCTTGCGCAGCAGCTCCGGCAACTTGGCGATGTTGACCGCAATGCGCCGTGCCTCGTCGCGCGAAGGATAAGCGGAACCCCAAGCACGGGAATCGGCTTCGCGCGCCTCGGGCCCAAGACGGGCGTCCGGTACGCAACGAAGACGCGCCGCCTCGTCTAACCGAAGCACGCGCGGTCCGGCGGCTCCATCGTGATCGCGGATTAACGTTACGTCGTACGGAAGTAACCGGCGTGTGCACCCCCACCTCGCACATGACCGCTTCCGTTTTATCAAGGGAAGAATGCGTCCGTAATTTTCCCCCCTCAGTTTGGGCGATAGTTTGTGAGAGGCGGAAGGCTTATCCGTCAGAAGATTAGGCAGCCCCGGCGTGTTGCTGCCAGGCTATCCGCCGGGGCCCGTGTATCAGGGTCTTAGGAAGGTTGGGTTAGGGACACCCCACAGACCCTGGCCACTCTGGCAAAAATTTCACAAGCTTGTGTGAGTTCCAAGACAAACGACTGGCGAATCCGCCAGATGCTAGGGGCGGCGGCAAGAGGCGGCCGGATCGGCGCGGCAATCGACTATGCGATAGGGCGGTGCCGATCGACCGTGCGGGCCTGTGGCCCGTTTCGTGCAAAAGCTCGAACCTGTGCGGTCGGTCACAATACGGACGCCGAAGCGAGAATAGTGTGCCACCCTGTCCTTCAGATGGGAGCGAGCTATGAGAGCGACGGGCTTAGGTGAATCATGCTTTCGTCGGGTGGTTGTAATCGGAGGGGCTACGGCTGCCGTCATAGTAGCGCTGCTGTTTGTCAAACCATTTTACTCCGTCACGACTGCAAAGGTACCTACCAGTGCTGACGTGAGCCAAACCGTTGCAGACCAAAAGCCAGCAACTGAAACCGCATCAATTGTGGCTTCACCCACCATTGATGCCAATCCTCAATTATTTGTCGGCTGCGGTGATGGAAGCAACGGATATTACGCCGACCCCCCGCTGGCTTTCGTCCGCTACGAGCAAATGCCGTAACGAAATTTGGACCCCTTGAAGGGGTCCGCGACTTAAACGCTTCGTGGTTACGTCGGTGCAGTCTGATGTGGTACGGCTACGCTTTTGAAGCGATCTACATCGTGCTCGGTGCGGCGTTGTTCGCAACCGTCCTCGGCATACTGGTCTATCAATGATCTGACGCGAGACGCGCAAGCGGGAGATCGAGCGGCCGAGGGCGATTTTCAGTAGGGGAGAGCGATGCTCGCGCGTGAGCAAGTTGGCAGCCGTGCGCCGGCCGGCGTCACTCTCGAAATAATACAGTAGGCGAGCGCGTGGCCGTTGTTGTCCTTGACGATGAAGCAAGAGGCGTTCGCCTCCTCAATGTCCCACGGCGGCGGGAAGCGGCGTTCGGGCATCAGGTCAGTAGGGCACAATGATTTCTCGCAGCACAGGCAGTAGCAGTTCTTGCAGGCGATCCATGTAGCCGGGGAATGCTGTGCTGATCCGACGATAGCTGGCGGCAAAAGGTTGGCTGGCCTCGGCCCAAGCCGCGTACCGTCGAAGCCGCTCGGCGAAGGGTGCGTTCGGGGTATCGCGTCGCCATGCCATGAAGGCTTGCTCGGCTTCGAGCGTCCGCCGAAATTCGGATTCGATCGTCAAAAGGATCGACTCCGCGTCTCTTTCGTCTCGGCTGTCCAAGGGCACCCTGCTCGATTTAAACCCGCTCCAGCGGGTTCGGCCAGCCGATCGGTCATGCGCCTACTCGGTACGACGCGTAGAGCCAGAGTAGCACCGCGCCGACACGCCGTCAGCGGCGGAAAGGGCGCGACGTCATCGCAACCGTTTGCCCAGGGTGCTCCAGTCCTCTTCATCGCGCCAAAGTTCTTAAACCGATCGGCCGCCGCACGGGCCCCACCAGCCCACAGCACCGAAAACGATTTAGTGCAAAGCACCGCGTGGTTCGATGCTTGGTGCTGCGGAAAGCACAACCGCAGTTTCGTCTCTGGCCAGCTTTTCCTGCATCGCAGCCGCCAGCTCATGCAGCTCAGCGGCACAGCGGTCTCGACGCCACCAACGCCGCAGCCGTCGCGCTTGGGCTCGATGCTCCGACGGCGTCAACAAATAGCTTGTTGGCATTTTGATTCCCCCCTCGACTGCGACAGCTTAGCCTGTTCTTCGTTGGCGCCAAAGAGACGCCGTTGCGATAGATGACTCAAGCCCCAGCCCCGTCTGGCAGCGGCTTTTCTGTGCGAAATTCGGCCGGCCACCAATTTTATAGCAACCACGCGATCGCCTGAGATAGCGCGAACGCTATTAAGGCGGTCCATGCGATCGTTGCTGTTATTCCGAAAGCAAGGCCTGCAAAATTCAGTGTTTCTTTGATTGTCATAGAAGCCCCCACGCAAGTTTTGTTTTTTCAAACAAACGATCAAAAATTAGAATGCCCGTTGTGATCGACACAATATGACGGCCGACAAAAACAGGTCCTGTGGCTAATAAGTCACGATGGCGGGGTCGGCGACAGCCGGCTAATATCTTGCGGCCGTTTCACCAACTCCGGCAGCTTGGCGGTATTCACGCCCAACGAACGCTCGGCAGCGCGTGTGGCGTGTATGGCACATACGCAAGAAAAATAGGGGATGCCGGTGGAAAACGTGCAGACGGCCACAAAGTGACCCCGGAGGAGTCACTAAGCTGTCAGGGTAATTACACGTGAGGGGTGCGTAAAATGAACATCCAGTCGCGTAGTGATGTGTACGAGTCTAACACCGTCGTTGCGTTTCCACCGGGCGCAAAGGACGCGACACCCGATGGTGTCGATCAACTCGACAGAGCCGGACAAACCATTCTGAAATTGCTTCACAAAGCCGCCGGCGTGGCTGAGCAAAACAGCAGGCACGCGCTGGACATGGCGCAGAAGCTTTCGCATCAGCTCCGCGCGGCCGAGGATCGGATCGCAGAATTGGAAGCTGAGGTCGACCTATACCGTGAGAAAAGCGACCGCGCAGAGCAATGGCTCCACAAGGTCTACACGGAGATTGAAGAGCGGTTTATCCGACAGGCGGATGATAAGCGCTTTAGTTCCGCTGGCCGCCGGGTGTAGTTCGTTATCGCGATCAGGTTAGCAGCATCACGCAGTGCGGAGGGAGGGGCAGGGAAAGCCCCAGCGTCCGGGTGTCGA
>Ga0210395_10000290_pt1 | contig 39312 bp, 35 predicted proteins | sample IncBWH4OmetaG_FD_150861 | JGI IMG/M metagenome (GOLD analysis project Ga0210395, IMG submission 150861) | Forest soil microbial communities from Barre Woods Harvard Forest LTER site, Petersham, Massachusetts, United States - Inc-BW-H-4-O ...
CAAAAAACGCTGCTCCTGGAGGGTGATCTGCGCCGTCCAACCGTGGCCGCGCGATTCGGGTTGGGCAGAGTTGCCGGCCTGAGTGAATGGTTCCACGGCGAAGGCACAGCAATGAATATCTATCGCCTGGAGAGTTTGAATCTCTGGGTGCTGCCCGCGGGAAATGCTGCCGAGAATCCCCTGGAGTTGATGCAGTCTGGGAAACTAGGATCGCTAATGGAGCGGTTGACGGAATGGTTCGACTGGATCGTAATTGATTCTCCTCCAGTACTGCCACTGGCTGACACCAGCGTCTGGGCCCGGCTCGCGGATGGAATTCTGCTGGTGACTCGACCGGGCGTGACGGAGAAGCATCAGTTGGAGCGCGGGCTGGCGACGCTCGAGAAGTCGAAACTCCTTGGCGCCCTGATGAACAGTTCGACCGACGCAGCCCACAGCGATTACTATCAACGATACGGTCCCCCCGCATCGTCTTCTGGGTCTCGCGACTCGGAGAGATAAGCAGTTCCAAGACCGATAGTTTCCGCGTTTCTGTTGTTCACCCTCCCCCAACTAATGGCCGTACCGTACTGGCGTTGTTTCCGCTCCAGTCCAAATGGAGCGAGACGAGTGGAGGTTTGGTGGACGGACGTCGTAGCAACAGTTTCAAAGAGTTGGGAGCCGACTTGACCGCGTGCCTTGCAGGTGACGAGGCCGGGAGGCTCGGACAGTAATGAAACCAACCGTTCTGATCGTCACAACGTCTCGCTGGTTTCCGACTGCGCGTCTGGCCATGGCCCTGGCTGCGGCGGGGTGCTTGGTCGATGCTATGTGTCCGTCTGGACATCCGTTGGGCAGAATGCGCGCGGTGCGCCGGGCCTATGCCTATCGCGGCCTGACACCCTTAAGTTCGTTTGCAGCAGCAATCGCGGCTGCGCAGCCCGATCTGATCATTCCCGGCGACGATCTGGCCACCAGTCACCTCCACGACCTGCACACTCGGGAACGCCAGCGTGGGAAGGCCGGACTGGCGGTTTGCGAATTGATCGAGCGCTCGCTCGGCGCTCCGGAAGGTTTTCCGGTGGTTTATGCGCGAACGCCTTTTATTCACATGGCCCGGGAGCAAGGCATCCGCGCTCCGCAAACCGAGATCATCGCCGACCTCGAGGGACTCAGAAAGTGGGTTGCGCAGGTCGGGCTGCCAACCGTCCTGAAAGCCGACGGTACCTCGGGCGGCGAAGGGGTCTTGGTCGCAAATACCCTGGAAGAAGCAGAACGCGCTTTTCGCGCCCTGCAAGCACCTCCTCTCATGGCGCGAGCCATCAAGCGGGCTCTGGTCGACCAGGACAAAAGTTTGGTCTGGCCTTCGCTGCTTCGTCGCCGATCGGTCGTGAATGCGCAGGTGCTGGTCGCCGGGCACGAGGCAACCAGTGCGGTTGCTTGCTGGAAAGGCGCGGTCCTGGCCAGCCTTCACTTCGAGGTGGTCAACAAACGCAGTTCGGTGGGGCCATCGAGCGTCCTGCGTTTGATAGAGAACGCAGAGATGTCATCGGCAGCCGAAAAGATGGTCCGCCGGCTCAACCTTTCCGGAATCCACGGATTCGATTTTATGCTGGAGACCGGCACGGGAAACGCGCACATGATCGAAATCAACCCGCGCGCGACCCAGGTTGGGCACCTCGCGCTCGGGCCTGGACATGATCTGCCTGCGGCCTTGTATGCGGCTGTATCCGGAGAGCCTTTCTGCGCAGCTCCGAAGGTGACCGAGAAGGACACAGTCACCCTCTTTCCGCAGGAGTGGAAGCGCGATCCAGCGAGCCCGTTTCTGACGTCTGGTTATCACGATGTCCCTTGGGAAGAGCCCGAGTTGCTTCGCGCCTGCGTTCGAAAAGCCAGGAAACTGAAACTCCACGATTCCCAGCAACAAGAGTTGCCGGCGCTTTCCGCCGCTCGGATTCCGCGCTCATGAAAACTCCTATGAACACTCGCTCACTGCGCGCTGGCTTGCCTAGCCGTCACTTTCCGCAGCATCACACCGTGCAAGCCTCGGTTCAAGCTCCCGTTCAAGCCGAGGTGCACCACCACGTGAAGAAGCCAGTGCGAGTGATGAAATTTGGTGGGACGTCGGTCGGAGACGCCTCCTGCATTGCCCGGGTTGTCGAAATCATTCGCGCCGCTTCACGCGAGAGCCAGGTCGTCGTCGTGGTCTCCGCCATGAGCGGAGTCACCAACCAGCTAGTTGCGGCCGCCACGCAATCGGAGCAGGGGCAGCACGCTTCGGTGACCACGATTTTTTCAAGCATTCGTGAGCAGCACGAAAAGGCGATTGGCGCACTCATCCAGTCGGCCGCTGAGCGGGGCCGCATCGATTCCAAAATGAAGAGGCTACTGGAAGACGGGGAACGCTTCTGCCAAGGGACGAGCATGCTGCGCGAATTGACGCTGCGCTCGCGGGATGCCATTTCGGGCCTCGGTGAACGGCTTTCAGCGCCTCTGGTGGCAGCAGCTCTGGCCGAGCGGGGTGTGGCGAGTGAGGCGATCGAGGCGACGGAACTGGTCGTCACCGACTCTTGTCATGGCGGCGCCGAGCCGCTGATGGATCAGACGGGTGAACGCTGCGAAGCTCGTCTGCGTCCACTGCTGGACCAAAATATTATCCCGGTGGTGACCGGATTCATCGGCGCAACCGAGGATGGTGTACTCACCACTCTCGGCCGCGGCGGTTCCGATTACTCCGCGACGATCGTGGGAGCGGCGCTGCAGGCGGACGAAGTGATCATCTGGACCGACGTTGACGGCCTGCAAACTTCCGACCCGCGCCTGGTGGACGGTGGTTGCACGATCCCCGAGCTTTCTTATCGCGAGGCTTCTGAACTGGCCTACTTTGGCGCCAAAGTGCTTCATCCGAAGACGCTGCGTGCGGTCATGCAATGCGGCATTCCCCTCTGGATTCGTAATACCTTTGCCCCGGAGCGGCCGGGGACTAGGATTACCCCGGCGGGCCAAACGGGCACTGGAGCAGTCAAGGCCGTCACGGCGATCCATGACGTAGTGCTGATCAACATTGGCGGCCCCGGAATGGTTGGCGTGCAGGATGTTCTGGGACGCACTCTACGGACCACTGCAACGGTTCGTGCCGATGTGCTACTGATTTCGCAGTCGTCTTCGCAAAATGATTTGTGCCTGGTGATTCCGTCCGCCCTCGCCAAGAGCACCGTGGAGGCCCTGCATCACGAGTTTGCCCACGAACTCGCACATGAGCATGAGAAAGAGGAACACATCACCGTAGATCCGACAGTTGCGATCATTGCTGTCGTGGGCCAGCACATGCGCGGGGTCGCTGGAGCTGTGGGACGAGCATGCAGTGCCCTCGATCGCGAGAACGTGAGCATCGTGGCGATTGCCCAAGGCTCGACCGAGTGCACTTTTTCGTTAATCGTGCCCAAGGGAGACATGAAAGCCGCGCTGGTCAGCATTCACCGCGAATTTCGGCTGGGGGATACGGCCAGCCGCAGCGTAGCCGAACCTGTGACGCCGTATTCGTGCTACCAAACCTTGCCGGACAACACCCACACGGAACAAGGAAAATAGGCGTCCACTCTGCACGTCTGAAACAAGCCGACTCTATCGCGAAATAACTCGAGCCTCGAACCAGCGACGATCCGTTCGCGGCTGATTCTCTCAAATTCACCGGTCCACTCCGGACACGATCGACGGAACAAGAAATTCAGGAAGGATGTCATGACAGGCGTCACGCATGAACTCGAGCAAGTCGTCGCCGGGCGGGAAGCCGCACCGAAACCCCCCGCGCAGCTGAATTCCGGCAAACGGAGGAAAGTTTGGATCGATATTGACAACTCTCCGCATGTGCCGTTTTTCCTGCCCATTATCGAAGAGCTTGAAAAGCAAGGCGTCGAAATGGGGCTTACTGCGAGAAACATTTATCAGGTGTGCGAGCTTCTGGACTTTTTCCACCTGCCGTGCAAGGTGATTGGCAAGCACTATGGCAAGAACAAGTTCATGAAAGTGTTCGGCACGCTGCTGAGGACCCTGCAACTAGCTCCAACCGCGCTGCGGATGCGGCCGAATGTTGCGGTTTCGCACGGTTCCAGGGCGCAACTGATGATCTGTAAGGTGCTGGGAATCCCCACGATTGTGATGCACGACTACGAACACTCCACCAAGACCGGGTTTCTTGAACCCGACTGGTTTCTGATGCCGGACGTGATTCCCGAGGGCGCGATGGTCCGGAAGACGGATACCGTAATGAGGTACCCCGGTCTGAAGGAAGATGTCTACGTGCCGCGGTTTCGTCCTGATCCGACGATCCTGACTCAACTTGGAATTTCCCCGGACGACTTAGTAGTCACTCTGCGCCCTCCCGCGACCGAGGCGCACTACCATAATCCAGAGAGTGAAATCCTGTTTGCAGAAACCATGCGGCTGCTGTCCGCCAACCCTCGAGTCCGAGCCGTAACGCTTCCTCGCAACGCCAGGCAGGGCCAGCAACTGAGAGCCGATTGGAGCGAGTTGATCGCTTCCGGTCAGATGCTGGTTCCGGACAAGCCGGTGGACGGCTTAAACCTGATCTGGTTCTCTGACCTGGTAGTGAGCGGCGGTGGAACGATGAACCGCGAAGCTGCGGCTCTCGGCGTGCCGGTGTACAGCATTTTCCGTGGAAAGATTGGAGCGGTCGATCGTTATCTTGCAGAAACCGGCCGGCTCACCATGTTGGAGAGCACCGACGACGTCCGAACCAAAATCGAACTCGTGCGGTGGAATCGCCCGGCAGAGCCCAAGGATCGCAACTCCCCGGTGCTGCAATGCATCGTGGCGAGCATTCTCTCGGTGTTGGACTCCGGCGGTCTGAAGCGCGCGCGTTTGCCCTTGCACATCGCCAAAGGGACCGACTCAACTGTCGGCGAAGCATAAGTCGCACCGGAGTTACAGCCCTCCCCCAAAGCTGTATTCGTGGCTGAGGAAATTTCACTGATGACGTCTTATGCGGTCGGCCCGGTTTTCGCCGAGTCCGGGCAATTGTCCCGGGCGGCCAAGGTATGCAATTGCATCGAACCTCTGCAGGATCGGCGTTGGGATTCGTTTCTGGCCAAACATCCTCGCGCGTCCCTTTTTCATTCCTCGCCCTGGCTCGCGGCGCTCAACCGCACCTATGGGTTCCGGCCCATGGCCTATACGACGTCTTCGGCTGGCGAGGAACTGGAAAACGCGATGGTGTTCTGCTGCGTGGAAAGCTGGCTGACCGGCCGTCGCCTGGTTTCGCTACCGTTTTCCGACCACTGCGAGGCCCTCATTGACTCAACCGAAGATCAAGCCGTGTTGACGGCTGTATTGATGCGCAAGGTCAATGAGGAGCGATGGAGTTATGTGGAGTTTCGTCCGCTGGAACCGTTCGAGATCACGACTGCGCTCCCGCGGACGGCTGTAACCTACGCCTTCCATCAACTCGACCTCTGGCCCAGTATTGACACGATCTTCGATAATTTTCACAAGAGCTCCACGCAACGAAAAATTCGCCGCGCCGAGCGCGAAGGCCTGGTCTATCAGGAAGGGTCGACCCAGGCGCTGCTGGACGATTTCTATCACCTCTTTACTCTGACCCGAAAGCGGCAAGGCTTGGCACCGCAGTCGAAGGCGTGGTTCGCGAATTTGATGGAGTGTTTCGGCGACTCGTTGAAAGTCCGTGTAGCGTTCAGAGACGGAGAGCCGATCGCGGCGATGATCACTATTCGCCACAAAGACACCATGACCTACAAGTACGGCTGCAGCGACGTTCGCTTCAATCGCCTGGGCAGCATGCACCTGCTGTTCTGGAATGCAATTCAAGAGGCGAAGTTCTCTGGCCTCCGATTCCTGGACTTTGGGCGGACCGACGCCGATCAGCAGGGTCTCATCACCTTCAAGAACCGCTGGGGCGCCAGCCAATCCGTTCTCACGTATTCGCGATACGGTGCAGCCGAAAAATCGACGCACATCTTTGATCTCTACAGCTCGGAGTGGAAATCAAGGGCCGCGAAGTATACGCTTAAGCACATATCGCCAGCGATTCTCCCTGTAATCGGCCAGATCTTATACCGGCATATTGGATAAGACCCAACTCACCCTGAATGTTATGAATCCAATTTCCAGGAGCCTGCCAGAGATGAAAGACGCCAGAAGCCTTAAGGCGCCGCAGTTAGAGGAACCGCAGACCACCATACGGCGCTTCGTGGACCTTGCCGTCCGCGGCTTGGTGCCCATGTTTGACCAGCAGAAACAGCTGTTCTGCTTCAGCCTGAAGAGAACGAACGACGGTATGATCCGCGAGGGACTTTCACCGCGCTATACCATGATGACCCTGATGGGCCTTCATCGTCTGGAACAGGCGGGCGGGACATCGCCCATCGAAATCGCGGTGGTCCTGAAATCCCTGCTCGCGAATCTCGATTGGGTCGAGGATATCGGTGACCTGGGGGTGCTCCTTTGGACGTGCGCTCTGGTGGCGCCCGAATATCTGGCCGAAATCGAACGCCGCATTGAACTGGAGACCGCCCTGGATCGCTACCGCAGCGCCAAACGTGGCGTCACCATGGAGCTGGCGTGGTTTCTCACGGGCCTGTCGAACTGGGCCCTGGTCTGCCCGGAAAAACTTGTCGGACTGCGCGGTCTGGCGCTTCAGACGCTGGCGCTGCTGAAGAAGAATCGCGGCGAACAGGGCTTCTTTGGCCACCTGGCGCGCGGTGGGAGTGTGATTGGTATGACGCGAGGCCGAATCGGCAGCTTTGCCGATCAGGTTTATCCCATCTATGCGATGACCCGGTTCTCGCAGGCTTATCAGGATGAAAGCGCGCTGAAGATGGCCATTCAGTGCGGGCGCGGTCTGTGCGAGGCTCAAGGGTCGCTCGGACAATGGTGGTGGCACTACGATTCTCTAGGCGGCGGCGTGCTCGAAGGCTATCCAGTGTTTTCAGTGCACCAGCACGCCATGGGACCGATGACCATGTTCGCCCTAGGAGAAGCGGCGCAAATCGATTTCACTCCGTGGATTTATCGCGGATTGAAATGGATCAACTCGGCCAATGAACTCGCTTTCAACATGGAAGACGATTCGGCTGCAGTGATCTGGCGTTGCCAGTACAGGTCCGCGTCGCAGGTGAAGACTTATTTGAAAGCGGCGTTGAATATGGGAGATGCAGCCAAGCCATACCAGGCGAAAAGGGATCTCAAAGTATTGTTTGAGTGTCGTCCATATGAGTTGGGGTGGCTGCTGTATGCCTTCGCAGCTCGAACCAGTCAACCCGTTCCAGCCCACACGGAAAAGTATTCGATTGCGGTCGGGCAGAACGCGCCTTCCGGGAAGCGTTAACCATGAAGATCATGATTGTGGTGGGAGCCCGGCCAAACTTCATGAAAGCGGCCCCGGTTGTGTTCGCGATCGCAGATCACAATGCCAGAGTCGCAGCCTCGCCGAACCTGCCGCGGACGGAATCCCCGCAGCCAATTGAAATGGTTCTCGTCCACACCGGGCAGCATTACGACGAAGCCATGTCAGGTTCTTTTTTCACGGATCTTGGGTTGCCCACTCCGGACGTGCATCTCGAAGTCGGCTCTGGTTCGCACGCCGCGCAGACCGCCGAAATTATGCGCCGCTTCGAGGCCGTTGTTCTCGAGCAAAAGCCTGACGTCGTCATGGTCTTCGGCGACGTGAACTCTACCGTAGCCTGCGCCCTGGTGACCTCCAAGATCGTGCTGGACTCGAATGGAAATCGTCCGCTGATCGCGCATGTCGAAGCCGGCCTTCGCTCCTTCGACCGGACGATGCCGGAAGAGATTAATCGCGTCATCACCGATCATCTTTCCGACCTGCTTTTCGTCACCGAGGAAAGCGGCAAAGAGAACCTGTGTCGCGAAGGAATCAAGCCGGAAAAGATTCACTTCGTGGGCAACACCATGATTGATTCTCTGCTGGCCTCTCAGGAGAAAGCCGAAAAATCTGTCATCCTCGATCAGTTTGGCCTCCGCGGCAACTCCAACGGTTTGGTCGGGCGTTATGCGCTATTGACGTTGCACCGACCATCGAACGTCGACGATCGGGAGACGTTCCTCAATATCCTCGAAGGAATCGAGGAGCTTTCGAAGTCATCTGCGGTTTTGTTTTCAGCCCATCCCAGGACCCGAAGGCGCATTGCCGAGTTTGGCCTCGAGCACTTTTTCCAGCTTGGCGAGGGAACCACGGACGGGATGCATACCGCTGGGATTCATTTGCTGAATCCGCTTGGCTATCTGGACTTCCTCTGCCTGATGAAGAACGCGGTACTAGTCGTGACGGATTCCGGTGGCATTCAAGAAGAGACGACTTGTCTGCGGGTTCCATGTGTCACCGTCAGGGAAAACACCGAGCGTCCGGTTACGGTGAGTCACGGAACGAATGTGATCGCAGGTACAAAGCCCGAGAACATCCGCGGGGCAGTTTCAGATCAATTGCGTGCTCAAAAATATTCAAGCGCCCCGGAAAAATGGGATGGCCGCGCCGCCGAACGTATCGTGGCCGTGATGGTTGCCGAGTTTGCTCGCCAAGACTCACTCTGGACTGGAGCGAACGGATCACGTGTACGTCTCGCGATAGGCCAAAAGGCGCATTCGATTTAGAATCTCAAGATTCTGTCTATTTTTGGGAGGCGTTCATTCATGCAAGTCAAGATCGAATCCAGGCATTTGGGCGACGTGGCAGTCGTAGTCCCAGAGGTGTTTCGCGATGATCGGGGATTCTTTACCGAGACTTTCCGGGCAGATCAGTTCGAGGAGTTAGGCCTGCCGACGGTGTTTCTGCAGGACAACCACTCGCGTTCGGCGAAAGGCGTAGTCCGGGGGCTGCACTTTCAGTGGGAACCGCCGATGGGAAAGCTGATGCGAGTGACCCTCGGAGCGGCATTTCTGGTTGCGGTCGACATTCGGAAAGGGTCGCCCACGCTGGGCCAGTGGGTCGGCGTCGAAGCGACACCTGAGAATCGACGCAGTGTGTGGGCGCCGGCTGGGTTCGCGCGTGGATTCTGCGCTCTCACCGATGCAACCGAGATTCAGTACAAATGTACGGGCATTTACAATAACAAGGGCGAGTCAGGGATCCTCTGGAACGACCCGGCGATCGGGATTGAGTGGCCTCTGAAAGACGTAACCGTCTCCGATAAAGACCGCAAGGCTCAGACTCTGGCCCAGTGGCTGGCCTCACCCCAGTCGGATCACTTTCGATCTTTCTCTACCCTCAAAACCGAATTCTCTACACGGAGCTAAAACATGAAAATACTCGTTGCAGGCGGCGCTGGCTATCTCGGATCGGTGCTGATTCCCAAACTTCTCGAACGTGGCTACAAGGTCGATGTGGTGGACCTTTTCTGGTTCGGCAATCACCTCCCACGTCAGGTCGGTACACTGAACAAGGACATTTTCCAACTCACCGTCGAAGATCTCGAGCCCTACGATCAGGTCGTTTTCATGGCTGGCCTGTCGAATGATCCCATGGCGGAATATTCTCCCGCCAAGAACTTCGTGTTCAATGCCGCCGCGCCGGCCTTTCTCGGTTACATCGCGAAGATTGCCGGCGTGAAGCGCTACGTGTATGCCAGTTCCTGTTCGGTCTACGGGTACACCGAAAACGAATTGTTCGACGAAACCCGCCCGGTCAGCTCGAGCTACCCGTATGGTATTTCGAAGCTTCAGGGCGAACAGGCGGTCATGCAGCTGGTAACTGACGATTTCTCGGTCATTTCTCTGCGCAAGGGAACGATTTCCGGCTACAGCCCGCGCATGCGCCTGGATCTCATCGTAAACACCATGTTCAAGTGCGCCATGAAGGACCGGGTCATCACCGTCAACAATCCCTCCATCTGGCGGCCGCTGCTAGGCATTGAAGATGCCGCTACGGCCTATATCCGCTCCATCGAAGCCAATCAGAAAATCTCCGGCATTTTCAACATTGCCTCGGGCAATTACACGGTCGGCGAAGTGGCCGACCTGGTGAAGGGTGCCATTCGCGAGCGAATGAATCTGCAGGTCAACCTCGACATCAAGCACATTCAGGACTTTCGCAACTACAAAGTCAGCACACAGAAGGCCGCGAATGTTCTGAGCTTCCACCCCACGAGCGACGTGAAGTCGATCGTTTATGACCTGGTCGACAACTTCAAGAAGTTCCAGGATCTCGACAACCCCAACTACTCGAATATCAATACCTTCAAAAAGGTCGAGAGCGTGCTCCAGATCCACGACATGCAAGAACCAGCCGCCGCTCATCCGGTGGAATCGGTTTCTCTGTAACGTGGATGTTTCTTCGATCCTGCGGACAAAGTGAGGTCACGCGTAAATGGGAGCAGTTGATTTGATACCCGTCGGTAGTGCCGATCTTGCGAATGCCAACCGCCGCGCGCGCCGAAGCTTTCAGGTTGAGGTCGATAGAGTTACGGAGTCCGAATGGTCTACATGGATGGATTACTTTGATGACGCTAACATCTATCAGACTTGGGCCTACGGCGCCGTTCGGTGGCAGGAAAAGAATCTCAGCCATCTGATTCTGAGGGATGGCAACGACGTCGTCGGGATGGCGCAACTGAGGATCGTCCGACCGGCAGGTCTTCCGGTGGGCGTCGCATATCTCCGATGGGGGCCGCTGTGCCACCGGAGCGGTAGCGACCTTGACCGGGATCTGGTGCGCAGTATCGCGGAAGCGTTGCGGAGCGAGTACGTCAAGAAGCGCGGCCTATACTTGGAAGTTTTGCCGAACGCATTCGTCGGAACTCAGCGGGCGGAACTGTTTGAGTCTGAATTCTCTGGTTTTGACTGTAGACCCGGATTGAGCCAAGAAGAATACAGAACCTTCCTTTTGGATATTTCCCTCTCGCTGGAAGATTTGCGCAAGAACTTGGACAAGAAATGGCGCAATCAATTGAACGCAAGTGCACGGAACAACCTTGAAGTAGTTGAAGGCGGTGACACTTCACACTACGGCGAGTTTACCGCTCTGTACGAACAAATGTGGCAGCGAAAGAAATTCGATTCGGCCGTGAGCGTCGACGAATTTCAGGCAATCCAGGAGCGCTTACCCGAGCGGCAAAAGCTGCGAATCTATATTTGCCGTCTGGAGGGGAAGCCTGTCTCCGGCCTGGTTTGTTCGGCGCTTGGGCGGACTGCGATCTATTTGCTGGGCGCGACCAATGAAGAGGGCATGAAAGTTAAAGCCTCGTACTTGTTGCAATGGACTGCGATTCAGTCCGCGAAAGAACGCGGGTGCCGCTCATACGATCTAGGTGGAATTGATCCTCTGGCCAATCCTGGCGTTCATCATTTCAAGAGCGGGTTATCTGGAGCCGACGTGTTCCACATAGCGGCGCTGACCTCGTGCGTTAGCCCTATCAGTGCGGGCTTAGTGAAGGCGGGGCAGTTCGTGCGCGGTCAACTGCGTGGACACCGAACTCGTGGGAGACGGCCTGTGGAGTCCTAGCAATGAAACCGGCAAACGCGGTCAACACATCTACCCCGATCGCAATCTTTGAACCAGTATTGCGTGTATTGGGCTTTTTCAAGCGGCATGGCTTCCGCGCCACGCTGCTGCGGTCGTGGGTCTTCGTTCAGCGAGTGTTTTCTAGTCGGATGGTCCTGTTCTATCTGGACTTTCCGAAGGACGCGGCCTCGTCTGGTACTCGTTTGCCGCAACCCCTGACGGCGGAGCGCAAAGCAAGCCAGGCGGAGATGCGCATCGAAGATTTCGAGAAGATCGTAAACTTCTGGAATCCGAGAGTGACCCTGAGAAACATGACCGAGCGATTTGGGCAGGGAGCCTCGCTGTGGTTGATCCGATGGGAGGGCCAACTCGCGGGTTACGGATGGACCATGACAGGGCATACGATAGAGCCGCATTATCATCCGCTCGGGGTCAACGACGTGCACATGTTCGATTTTCTAGTTTTTCCGGAGTTCCGCGGAAGGAACGTGAACCCGTCGCTGGTGGGTTATATTCTTGATCAGATGACGCACGAGAGCATGGGTCGTGCGTACATTGAAGTCCGGGAGTGGAATAAACCTCAACTGCAATCTTTACGGAAAACGAAGTTTCAACTGCTGGGAGTGGCGCGGAAGACCTCCTTGTTCGGACGAACCATCATCGAGTGGATGCCTGACCAGCGTTCCGGACTAGCTCCGGAAACCAAGAATCAATCCAACCCCGCGAGCCTGACGCCCCGCTGAGCGTTTATGAGCGCAACTCCGGGTATCGCAAAACCTTCCTTCGCAAGGCTCGCTCTGCGAACCACCAAATTAGGCATCAGCATCGCCTACTTTGCTGTGAGGTCCGTGTGGAGCTGGGTCACGCCTGTGAGAAGTGGCACTGGAGTTGTCCTGTATTATCACGCCGTCCCCTGGGAATATGCGGGTCGATTCGAAGAACAAATGAGGATGGTGGCGGCTCAAACCAAAGCGGTCCCGCTGGCCGCGGTGGACCACCTTCCCGACGGTACCCACTCGGTGGCAATCACTTTCGATGACGCCCTGGTCAGCTTCGCCAAACACGCGGTGCCGGTGCTTGAACGGTGGAACATTCCGGCAACGGTCTTTGCCGTCGTGGACACCCTAGGCGCCGCTCCGGTATGGGGCGAGCACTATTACTCGCCGGACGAGCGGGTCATGTCTGAGGACGAGTTAGGTGCGCTTCCAGGATTGATTTCCGTCGGATCGCACACTTTGACTCATCCGCACTTGCTGGCACTGAGTCAACAGGAGGCAGACCTGGAGATCAGCGAGTCCCGGCGCAAGCTCGAATCCCTGCTGCAAAAGCCGGTAAGGACGTTCAGCTTTCCGCATGGCGAGTTCAATGAAGCGGTTGTTGCCCAGTGCCGCGACAGCGGATACGAGCGAGTATTCAGTACAGATCCCAAACTCCTGCACAATGGCGAATCGAAGTTCGTTGTCGGGCGCGTCGCTGCCGATCCCTGGGACTGGACACTCGAATTTAGGTTGAAGATGCTCGGTGCCTACTGCTGGCAGTCTTATCTGCGGTCAATGAAGCGAAGAGTGCGACGAGTTTTCTTGCGACAGAACGAATCCGGCTCCAGTCAGCATCGGGATGAACGCCCACTCAATCCATCGACTCACATTCCCAGAAACAGCTAGGAAAAATCTTCAGAATGTCATTGATCTCTCGATCGTACGGGAAAGTCCGGGCCCAGTTGGACGCGATGATCACCGCCGACGGCTTGAAGGGAACCGTATTTCGCGGCGGCGCCTGGTTGGGGGCGGGGAGTTTTGCAGAACAGTTCATCCGCTTCGGTCGGAACATGCTGCTGACGCGGATTCTGGCTCCGGAAGCCTTCGGAACCATGGCCATTGTCCTGTCGGCCACAACGCTGATTGCGATTCTGGCCGAAGTGGGCGCCCGCGAAGCGTTGATTCAGAACCCGCGAGGCGGCGAGGACGAGTATGTGGGCGCAGTGTGGTGGCTGTCTGCCGGCCGTGCTCTTTCGATCTACACCGTCATCTACGTGGCGGCACCTTTCGTGTCCAGGTTTTACGGCAACGCGGAACTCGCGCCCCTGGCACGGATTGCGACCCTCAGCATTGTTTTCGATGGCGTGATCAGCCCCCGTGCCATCGTTGCCATGAAGCAAATGAAGTACCCCCGCTGGGCGACGATTCAGAACGGCGGCGGAATTCTGGGGGTACTGATCACCGTCGGTCTCAGTTTCTTTCTTCGCGATGTTTGGGCCCTTGCTATCGGTTACGCCTCGGAGAACGCAGCTCGTTGCATCCTCTCGTATGCGCTGTGTCCCTACCGTCCGCGATTCTCGTTGAACATACCCGCTCTGCGCGACTTGATGCACTTTTCCAAGGGACTGTTCGGCCTTGCACTGCTGAACCTGATTTTCACCCGCGCCGACATTTTCGTGCTGGCCAAGATTTTTCCCACCTCGGACCTCGGTCTGTATTCGATGGCGGTATATCTGGTGCAGACACCCACGGTTTTCCTTTGCGCCATTCTGGGGCAGACGCTGCTGCCTGCGCTGTCGCGTATTCAGAACGATTCTGCGCGAATGAATCGAGTTCTGCTACAGGCAACCTCGGCCACCGTAATGCTTGGCCTGCCCGCCCTGGTCTTCATCGGGTTCTGCGGACATTCCTTGCTGACATTGATTTACGGGCCGCGCTACAGCGTGGTGGCGGCAGCCTTAGCCATGGGAGCGGCAGCGTCCTTCTTGAACGTTCTTAACGTTCAGATCACCCTCATGTTCTACGCCAAGGGTTTGCCCCATCTGCACCGCCGGAGCGTTGCCGCCATGGCCCTGGTGGTGGCTGTGCTGGTCTATCCGCTCTCGAAAGGGTTGGGGATCTGGGCTGGACAGCTGGCCTGCCTGATCGCCGTGGTTATTGGCTATCTGTTGCAAGTAGAGCGCATCCGCAAAGTCACCGGCTTAAGGCTGGCCGATTATTGGAAGACGTTTCTGATTCCGGCCGCGGTGTCGCTGGTGATTGCCGCAGTCTGGGTCACGACCCGATCCTTTGGCGCGCTGACCCGTCCGTCATCTAGCGTCATTTTTGGGATTCTTGGCTGCTTGCTGGCCTATGGTTTGACAGGAATTGCATTCTTCCGGGAGGCGAGGGAAACAACGATGTAGTACCGAAAATCACGGACGCGCCGTGGGGTGGCGCACTAAAGTCCACGTCGGCAGGTACATGCCCAAATTGGGACTGCGCTGGTAGGACTTAGTCCTTCCGAGACTGGCGGCCAGCGGCTAGGTAAAATACGCTGTCACAAGGGCCAGCCATATGGCCCGGATCATAAATCCAGTGACACGGGACCCCCAATGAAGCGCTTCTTCCCCCATCTGTTTTTGGCGGTAATCTTCGCCATGTTGTTTGCCGGAAACGCGGACGCTCAGACCTGCTTGGCCGTTACTCCATCGGGAAGTGGATCCCATACCGGAGCCGATTGGAACAATGCTCTAACTGGCTTGCCCTCCGCGCTGGTTCGCGGAACGGTGTACTATCTGGCCGATGGCAATTACGGGCAGTATCACTTCAGCAGTGCGTCGGGAACGGGATGGGTGGAAGTCCGCAAGGCGCAGAGCTATGACAACTGCACAAGCACTGGCTGGAACACATCCACGATGGGCAATTCTCAAGCAGTCTTCACGCGGTCCAACTCGGCCACAGCTCTGAGCATCACGATCGATCAGGTAATCATCAACGGCAACGGGCAGGCTTCGGTGAGCGCATCAATGCCGGGAGGCGCGGGCTGCGGTGGTGGCCCGTCCAACGCGACTAACGTTGCGGCGGGTCCGGTAACCCCGTCCGATTGCGGCATTCAAGCCATCAGCCAATGCACCTCTACGAGCAACAACTCCTGTGACGCAATCATCAACTTGAGCGGCTCGGCGGACAACGTAAAACTCCTTTACATGGAGTGGTTCGGGACGGGCAATCCCAATTCGGAACAGTATCCTGTTCGCATGCAGGTAGCCAATGACAATTCAGCCACGCGCTTGATAGAGCACGTTTATCAGCACAGTTTCGGGGCCAATATCATATATACGTTCGGGCATCGGCAAGTAGATCACTCCTACTTCTGGGGCAATCAAATCCTGCCCTCAACGGGAAATCACGGCCAGTACAGCTATGACGGGTACCTGAGCCCAATCGTCGGCATCACGGAGTTCAACAACGTCTACCGTGACATTCAAGGCACGGCCGTATGGGGCATTGAGGACGGCCCACAGGTCGCTTCGGACATATATTTGTACAACAATTTCATCATTTCTACGTCCCCTCGTGAGAGTTGGATGACACTCGGCATCAACAACGGCACTCTGGCCTGCCTGAACGGCTCGACGTGCAGCAACATCTATTACGTGAACAACACTCACGTAAATACATGGGGCGCCCGCATAATCCCTTCCTACCAGGATAGCGGCACAACCACAAGCAACGTGACCATCCAGAACAACCTTTGGTATGGAATGGTGAACTCCGGCGGCCCAATCACCAAGCCAAACGGCACAGAGAGCAACAATTCGTTTCTGAACAGCGGCACGGGAATATGCTTTTCCGGCGCTGGCGATGTTTGCACGCAATCTTCTGCGAATCCGTTCACCAACAGCGCCAATTTCAACTACACGCTTGCGTCCGACGCTGCCGATTGGAACAACCGCATCTCTCTCGATTCGCCATACAACATGGATGCGGCGGGGGACGCATTTACCACTGATCGCGGGGCCTATCAGTTTGGCACGACAACGAAACAGGTCAGTCCGCCGACGGGCTTGTCTGCCGTCGTTAATTGAATAACGAACACAGGTTTTTCGTTTAAGGCAAAACGTGATGCCAAAGTGCGGGCATCGATGATACGAAATACCAGCTGCCGTAAGTTGCTTGCTCGTCCGGATCGATGGTCTGCAACACCCCGGACCCTGGCAAATCGGTTTTCGTGGAACCACAACATCTCAGATTTGGCGGAGGCGTCGGGCAGCCGATGGTCCCTCCCTGGTCCTGCTCCGGTGGCCTACGACCTTAGTGGGATCGGCACTCCAATAAGAATTAGACTTAACCATCGCATTCTCAATATGTTACCAGCAAGCCATTGAGCCCTCATAGATTATTTTCCAATTTCCCGCTAAGTTGCTGATTGAAATAGATCGCGGGGGGAAGGGGGTGGGATATTGAGAAAGTAATCCCTTCCCAAATTGGGAATAGGAAGCATGGAACCACAAAATCTGAGATTCGGTGGCGGCGTGGGCCAGTCCATGGTCCACCCGATCATTTTGCTCGCAGTGTTGCTCGCGGGCATGATCATCTGTTTTGGGTCGCGAAGCAGGGCGCTCGCGGCCTTCCTGGCGGCGGCCTTGCTGATTCCGACCGACCAGGTCCTGTTTATCGGTTCTCTGCATTTCCCCATGTTGCGGGTGCTGATCATCTTTGCAGCGATCCGCATGATCCGCGCCAAGATGGCGGGGATGAAAATACTCGGCGCCGGGTGGAACAAGATCGATGTGGCGATAATCATTTTGACGATCACCATCGCAGTGGACCAGATATTGCTGTGGCAGCAATCAGCGACGCTCATTTTTCAACTGGGGAACATCTATTCCGCTTTTGGAACGTACTTTTTTTTGCGCTTCCTGATCCGGGATGAGAAGGATGTTCTGCAAGTGATCCGAACAGTGGCATACATCGCGATGGTGGTAGCGGTGATCATGACCTTCGAGCAGGCGACTGGGAAAAACCCGTTCTATGCTTACCTCGGCGGCGCCCACGCTAACATGTACGGATCGGCGATCGAGCGCGTGGACAAGTTCCGGGCGACCGGCTGCTTTGGACATCCAAACCTTGCGGGAACATTCGGAGCGATTTCTCTCCCTTTGTTTGTGGGGTTGTGGTGGAAAGACAAAAGCAATCGGAAGACAGCCGCTATGGGGGTGGCGGCAACCGCAATCATCGCTTGGGCGTCGGGTTCCAGTACTGCACTGCTTGGCTTTGGGGGAGGACTCATCGCTCTATGCCTTTGGCCCATGCGTGGATGGATGCGCCCGCTTCGATGGTCGATCGTGCTGGTCCTGGTAAGTCTGCACATTGCCATGAAGGCTCCGGTGTGGCATCTGATTTCACGCATCGACCTTACGGGAGGTTCGTCTTCCTATCATCGCTTCGCGCTTATCAATCAGTGCATTCTGCACTTCAGTGACTGGTGGATGCTGGGAACCAAGACCTACGCAGATTGGGGCTGGGACATGTGGGACCTGTCGGACCAGTATGTGTGGACGGCAGACACAGCCGGGTTGATCCCGCTGCTGGTGTTCCTCGCTATCATCGTGTACGGCTTTAAGTACGTGGGGAATGCCCGGAGGGCTGCGGTAGGCGACCGGCGAAGAGAATTGCTGATTTGGGCCCTTGGTGGGTCATTGGTTGCCAATGTAGTTGCGTTCTTCGGCATCGACTACTTCGACCAAACAATTGTTGCTTGGTATTCACTGCTGGCGATGATTCCAGTAACTGCTTACACTATTCGACAGGCGGCTCGTGACCGGAAGAACCGCAACACAGAGAATGACGCACAATCGAAGGACCTCGAGAGCAATCGACCGGTAGAGGATGTTTCATTGACTTTTCTTGCTGCATCATTCACTCCGTTGACGGCAGCACCTGGAACTGGACGATGAAATTATCAATCGTGATCCTGTGTTGGAACGACTTGGCAGTCATTGGCGACTGCCTGCATTCGATTTACGAGGGCACGCATTCGACCGAGTTCGAAGTAATTGTTTCCGATAACGGCTCGACCGACGGCTGCATCGAGTTTATCCGCCAGACTTACCCGCAGGTGCATCTCATCGAGAATGGCAGGAATCTGCGGTTTGCCAAGGGAAACAATGTAGCCTTTCGAGAGTGCCAGGGGGAATACGTTCTGATCCTGAACCCCGACACGATTGTTCACGACGGCGCTCTAGACAAGATGGTGATCTTTGCCGAGAAGCATCCCGAGGCGGGCGCTCTCGGATGCCGAGTGGTGAATCCAGACGGTTCGTATCAGGAACACGTGCGGCCGCTGCCCACCATCCGCTCGGAATGGATGTCAGCCCTCCATCTTGGAGCGCTGACAGTTTTGTCGAGATGGTTCAACCCCGGGGTTTATCAGGGTTGGAACGGAGATGGGGAACGCACCGTTGGCTGGCTGGCGGGCTGCTTCATTCTGATGCGAGCGGATCTGCTTGAGAAGTTGTGTGGTTTTGATGAGCAGTTTTTCTATTACTACGAAGACACCGATTTATGCCGCCGGGTCTGGGAAGCTGGGTATTCAGTGCTCTATACGCCCGATATCTCGATCATCCACTTGAAAGGCCATTCGACAAAAAAGAGATTCCCGCTCGGATTTGAACTCGACAAGCACGTGACTCGATACCGGTACTATTACAAATGCAAGGGCCGTGCTGGGGCACGCCAGTGCCGGCAGGTGACCTTGGCATGGCTGCTGAGTCGGCGGATCGGGCTCGGATTGCTCCAGTCGTTGAAGCCCAATGACGAAAGAAGAGCGCGGTTAGAACTTTACAAAGTGGCTTTTGAATGGAATTGGCGAGTCGATCCGGTGAGACTAGTCGAAAATGGAGAAGAACCGGAATTGGCTGTGCCTCCTACCGGCCGAGTGCTCGAACGTTGAGCGAAATCCTCATCCCTCCTACGGAGAACTCAGGGATAACTAAATATGAAAATCGCAGTTGTTGGGGCAAACGGCCAGTTGGGCAGCGACGTGGTCCGAGCGTTCGAAAAGAACGGCGACCAGGTCGTCTCTCTGACCCACGAAGATATTGAGTTGTCGGACACGGACTCGGTGTCGACCTGCCTTCGCACGGCGAACCCGGACATAGTTGTCAACACCGCCGCGATGCATCATGTCGAGAATTGCGAGCGCGAGCCGCAGAAAGCCTTCGCCGTCAACGGAATCGGCGCGTGGAACCTCTCCAAGGTCGCCCGAGACATGGACAAAGTACTGCTGCACGTAAGCACAGATTACGTGTTTGACGGCACCAAAGCCCATCCATATGAAGAAACGGATGCGCCTGCTCCGTTGAATGCGTACGGCAACACCAAACTGGCCGGCGAACACTTCGTCCGCTCGACTGCACCAAAGCATTTTGTGCTGCGAACCTCAGCCATCTATGGTCATCATCCATGCCGCGCCAAGGGCGGTCTGAATTTTATCGAACTCATGCTCAAACTGGCTCAGGAACGCGGTGAAGTGCGCGTAGTGGACAGCGAAATTGTAACGCCAACTTCAACGGGGGAACTGGCTGGCCAGATTGTTGCGCTGAGCCGCTCGAATGCTTATGGGTTGTATCACGCGACTGCCGAGGGGAGTTGTTCCTGGCATGGGTTTGCCAAGGAAGTTTTCGCCCTGACGAACACTAAAGTGAATCTCCAGATCGCGGGGCCGAACGAATTTCCGGCGAAGGTTTCACGCCCGAGATACTCCGTCCTCGAGAATTGCGGTCTTAAGCGCAGGGGGCTGAATGTTTTCAGGCCATGGCAAGAGAGCGTCAGCGAATACGTTTCCGCGATGGCGCGACCATGACTGTAGATTCTGACAACGATTTTAGAGCGAAGTTGGTGGAAAGGGTGAATCTGCCTAGCGGGTACGAACTTCTGAAGCCTATTAGCTGTCGGTACGTTTTGGTGACGGCGGCGTATAACGAAGAAGCCAATATTGCAAAGACGATTCAATCGGTGATTTGTCAGAGCCTGCTGCCATGTACGTGGGTCATCGTCAGTGATGGCTCCACAGACGGAACCGACGAGATTGTCAAGAACTATGCGGAAAAACACAGCTTCATCCGTTTCCTCCGAGTGACGAGACGCCCCGGCAGGAGTTTCGGTTCCAAAGTGCGGGCCCTACAGTCCGGTAACACGCTTCTACAAGGGATTGACCCCGATTTTATCGGCAATTTGGATGCTGACGTCTCAGTGGAGCCTACCTACTTCGAAAGCCTGATTCAACATTTTGAAACGCGTCCTGCGCTAGGGATCGCGGGAGGGTTTGTTTTCGAAGAGACAGATGGACAGTTCCTGAGCCGTCGATCGAATCGTTCTTATTCGGTCGCTCACGCCGCGCAGCTTGTCCGACGGGAATGCTATTACGCAATTGGAGGTTACGCTGTTCTGGAGTACGGAGGAGAGGACTGGCACGCGCAGATCTGCGCTAGGATGAAAGGGTGGGACGCAGAAGCATTTCCGCAACACAAGATCTACCATCATCGGCACACCGGAGAGGCGGACAATCTGATACGTCACAAATTTCGCCAGGGTAGGATGGATTACTCCTTTGGGAGTGATACGCTGTTCGAGATTTTGAAGTGCCTAGCCCGCTCGCCTGAGAAGCCATTCTTGGCCGGCAGTCTCGCGAGACTAGTGGGCTACTTTTGGTCCGGGGTTTGCCGCGATCCGAGGCCCGTCTCCGACGAATTCATCTCTTTCTTGAGACGAGACCAGAAAGAAAAACTCCTATCCTCACTAAAAGGCTATTTTGGGGCTGCTCGACTGCAAGACACAAGATAATTTCGTAACAGCGAGACGATCAAACTCTGGTCAGAAAAAGAATCACGAAAGAATCAGGTCCAGACTCTTTTGGAGATTCGCCTTCGTTTGCTTCGCGCTTTACCTGTCGGCCCTAACGCTATAGCAAAGGCGGATTCTCCCTCCGTGTATCAGCAGCAGGATGTGAATAGCCCCGCTGGTAGAGCCTAGATCGAGGACATTAATGAAAGAAACTCGCCATCTGTTTGACGACCCTCATTCGTTGCTTAGCCCAGGCGCAATTCTTGATAGTTCACTCAGCAGGCTGAAAACGATTTGGCTACGATCGGTCTATTCATTCTCCTCAGTGGGAATCGGCTTCTGGGCGCACCATTCCTGCGATATTCGCCGCTGCATAGCTCCCTATATTCGGTTCGGCAAGGAAGTCAAGCTAGACCGGCATGTGTGGCTCACCATCCCCTTCATTCCCAAGAGCGCCGATCCTGTAATTATGATCGACGATGGCTGCCAAATCGGAAGACGCTGCATGATATCAGCGCAGAACCGAATCCACATCGAACGGAACACAGTGTTTGGACCACAGGCACTGGTTATGGATCACAACCACGATTTTGAAGATGTGAGCGTCCCCATCGCGATTCAAGGAACTACTGACGGAGGAACGATACGGATCGAGGAGGGATGCTGGATCGGCTTCGGAGCTGCCATTGTTTGCAGTAAGGGTGAGCTCGTGATTGGAAGGAACTCGGTTGTGGGCGCAAATGCAGTCGTAACCCGAAGCGTCCCTCCGTACTCTGTGGTTACGGGTAACCCAGCTAGGGTGGTTAAGAGCTTTGAGCCCGAAAAAGGTACTTGGGTGCTGGGGTCCAGCCGACTCACCGAACACAGAACAGCTAAATAGTATGTGTGACATCGCAGGGCGACCGAAAGGCGACGGGTAGCGATGCAGATTCAGGGAAGCTCCGCCCAGATGATCGTCGCCCTGCCCTACCGGGGCTGGGATGCCACCGGGGTCAATGTTATAGAGGCGGCCGGTTTCGCTCATGCGCGACTCAGCATCATCGATGTCCAAGGCGGTGCTAGCCCATACCCAGTGTGGACCTGCGGTTTCCCTTTCTCGACTAACGTGTGGTCGAGTTCCGAGCGAAAGCTGCCCGCCAGACCGAAGATGAAGGTTCTGAACGAGAAGTATCTGTTGAAACTATCCTGCGATGGGCTTGTTCTCGAATCAATCCGTCGCCGCCCAAAGCGGTCTTTATCGTGCACCGGAAGGCAAATGCTTTTCTATGAGAACGCACCGCCTATGTACAAGACTCTTTATCGCCGGCCGCGCTCGAAAAGGTTGGAATCTTCGACAAGCGCGCGGTTAGTTTGTTGAACCGTACGTTTGCCAGCGGCAAAACTGGGAGCTTCAAGGACAATATAGGTGTGGTCGCAGTTCTTTCCACTCAACTACTCGCAACACAATTCACAAATCAAACAAAGGCGGTTAACTGAACCATGCAGACAACAGAGATCGGGCAGGAAATTCGCAGCTTTCTTGTGGACAACTTCCTTTTTGGCGACAACGAAAAACTACAGGACGAAGAACCGTTGCTGGGGAATGTCGTAGATTCCACCGGCGTTGTGGAATTAGTGGTTTTTCTTCAAGAACGCTTCGCGATCACAGTCGAAGACGACGAAGTGACAACGGAGAATCTCGGCTCGGTGCGAAGCGCCACTGCGTTTGTTGAGAAAAAACTCGTCAACAAGGGCTAGCGGGCGATTTCTCCTAGGTTGCTGATTACGCGGTAGTTATATGATCCATCGATCGGTTTGGATTCTCGGTGCACTGAATCGGCGGACGTGATAGTATCTTGAAAGTTTCCCCTTCCCCTAATCCCTCCCCTCATTTGGCGCTGCTGTCATAAACATCAAGCAAATAGCGAGGTTTTGGACAAACTCATGATAAATACTGCGATCATTGGCGCAGGTCCGTACGGACTTTCTCTGGCTGCACATTTTCGGGGGCAGGGGATCCCGTTTCGCATCTTCGGTCGTCCCATGGACAGCTGGCTAGCCCACATGCCAAAAGGCATGATGCTGAAATCAGATGGCTTCGCTTCGAACATCTCCGACCCAGGCGGTCAGCTGACCCTGGAAAAGTTCTGCGCGGAGCGGGGAATTCAATACGGCCACACGGGAATTCCGGTCCGCCTCGAAACGTTCACGGAATACGGGCTGGCTTTTCAGGAGCGGATGGTTCCTGAACTCGAAGACAAGATGGTCGTCAAGATCGAGCGCTCTCCGGACGGATATGTGTTGCAACTCGAGGACGGCGAGCGGTTCAAGGTCCGTGAGGTCGTGCTCGCAGTCGGGATTACGCACTACGAGCACGTTCCCGAGACCTTCGCTCATTTACCCGCGGAGTTTCTGTCGCACAGCGCTCGGCATCACGACGTCGAACAATTCCGAGGACGCAGTGTGGTGGTGATTGGCGGCGGGTCGTCGGCCCTGGACTGGGCCGCTCTGCTGTACGATGCCGGTGCGAACGTTCAACTCGTTGCGCGCCAGGCAGCCCTTAAGTTCCACGGCAAGCCCACCGGAAAACAACGCTCCTTGTGGCAGCGAATTCAAGCTCCACAAACCGGACTCGGGCCGGGCTGGCGCTCGAGCTTCTATGCCAATGCACCGGGAACTTTCCATCGCTTGCCTGAAAGCCTGCGCCTCGAAATCGTCCGACGAACGTTAGGGCCGTCTGGTGGATGGTTCGTCAGAGACCGAGTCATGGAGCACGTGCCACTCCTGCTGGGATATACGCCGGAAAAAGTCGAGGTCCGGGATGGCAAAGTGCATCTCCAGGTCCGCGCCCAAGACGCATCGATGCGAGAACTTCAAGCCGATCACATCATTGCTGCCACCGGCTACAAGGTGAATCTTGAACGCTTGACCTTCCTGAGCCCTGAAATCCGGTCGAAACTGAAAACCGTTGAGAGTAGCCCGGTACTGTCAGCGACCTTCGAATCATCCATGCCGGGGCTCTACTTCGTAGGCGTCACTGCCGCGAACAGCTTCGGGCCCGTCATGCGCTTCGCTTTCGGTGCCGAGTTCGCTGCCTACACGGTTACCAGAGCCTTGGTAAAGTCGGTTTCCCTCCGGCCGGTTCAGGCGGCTGCCCAGGGTGTCTTGGCGGCAAAGTAGAGTGTCCTGGTACGTTGCCGGAACTGTGGGGATGCCGTTTCTGTTTTTCAGGTCGGCGGAGGGTGATGAAGAGAGAGACCATCGCGATTCACACGGGGTATGACGGGGATCCTACTACCAAGGCCGTGGCTGTGCCGATCTACCAGACCGTCGCGTTTGAGTTTGATAGCGCCGAACACGGGGCGGCGTTGTTCAACCTCGAAGTCGAGGGGAACATCTACACCCGGATCGGCAATCCTACCAACGCGGTTCTCGAAAAGCGCGTGGCCGCGCTCGAAGGCGGAGTCGACGGGCTCAGCGTAAGTTCCGGCATGGCGGCCATCGAGTACGCGCTCATCAATGTAGCCGAAGCTGGGAATAATATTGTTTCACTCCCGCAGTTGTATGGAGCCACCTACACACTGCTCGCGCATATCTTTCCGAAGCGGGGAATCACTGGCCGCTTTTCTGCGACCGATCGGCCCGAAGATGTGGAGAAGTTGATCGACGAGAATACGCGCGCGGTCTACTGCGAGAGCGTGGGCAATCCCGCGGGCAACGTGGCCGACATCGAGGGACTAGCGAAGGTTGCGCACAAACACGGGGTGCCGCTCATCGTCGACAACACCGTGGCAACGCCGATCTTACTGCGGCCGATTGAATACGGCGCCGACGTGGTGCTCCATTCCATGACGAAATTCATTGGCGGAGGTGGCACCAGCATCGGCGGAATGATTGTCGATGGCGGCAAGTTTCCCTGGCGCAAATATCCAGACAAGTTCTACATGTTCAACCGGCCGGAGATTGCTTATCACGGCGTCGTCTATGTCGATCACTTCGGCGAGTCTGCGTTTGTCGCGCGCTGCCGAACCGTATGTCAGCGGAATACCGGCGCGACTTTGTCCCCATTTAACGGCTTTTTGTTCTTGCAGGGAATTCAGACGCTGGCTCTTCGTGTGGAGCGCCATGTGGAGAATGCGCGGAAAGTCGCGGAATTCCTGCGAGATCATCCGATGGTGCAATGGGTGAATTACGTAGGGTTTCCGGATAATCCGCTTTACCCGATGGCACATCGGTATTTGGGTGACAACTTCTGTTCGCTGCTGACTTTCGGTGTGAAGGGCGGCTACGAGGGTGGTCGGAAGTGTTTCAACGCTTTCCGCCTATTCAAGCGGATGGTGAACATGGGCGACGCGAAGTCGCTGTCGTGTCATCCTGCGTCGACGACGCACCGGCAGCTCACGCCCGAGGAGCAAGAGAAAGTGGGCGTCACTCCGGAAATGATTCGACTCAGCGTGGGCATCGAGCATATTGACGATATTCTCGACGACTTAGGTCAGGCTTTGGAAAAGGCGGCCCAGTGAAGTCTCGCGAAATGGAACACTTTGGCGCAGGAGATCCGATATGCCGCTGATCATCGAAGGTGGACGGGTACCGAGTCGTTGGGCCGAGAAGGGAACACAGCGCCCAATGGTTTCGACGGATGATGTGTCGATCGACAGTCATACGCGGCGCAGTCGATGCGTCAACCTGGCGCTGATCAATAACATGCCGGACGCCGCGCTCGAGGACACGGAGCTGCAGTTCTTCGAGCTTCTCGATATCGCGTCGGGCGACGTTCCGGTAACTATTAAGCTCTATTCGCTGACCGGAATTCCTCGAACGGACCGCGGACAGCGGCATCTCAACAGTTTCTACTTCGACTTTGCCGATCTCTGGCGCAGTCGGTTTGATGGAGTCATAATCACGGGTACTGAACCGCGTCAGGCCAATCTACAGGACGAACCGTATTGGGCTACGCTGACTGAGTTATTTGATTGGGCGAAAGAGAACACGTCTTCGACAGTGTTATCCTGCCTGGCTGCGCATGGCAGCGTTCTTCACGGAGACGGCGTCCAACGTCACCGTCTGCTCGACAAACAGTTTGGCGTGTTCGATTCCACCAGAAATTGTCAGCACGCGCTAACGAATCATATCCCAGACCGCATTCGCTTCCCGCATTCCCGCTGGAACGAAGTTCGAGCCAGTGAGCTGGCTTCATGCGGCTACACGGTTCTCACGGAGTCGGCTGAGGCCGGAGTCGATTTGTTCGTGAAAAAGAAAAAGAACAGCCTGTTCGTACACTTTCAGGGCCACCCTGAGTACGGAGCGCTGACTCTCTTGAAAGAATACCGCAGAGACATCAAGCGATTCCTCCGCGGAGAGAGAGAAACGTATCCTACGATGCCGGCGGGATACTTCGACGAAGCTGCCTCGCAACTTCTGAACGGTTTTCGCGAGATGGCAATGGCGGACCGGCGCGAAGATATCGTTGCCTCTTTTCCGGAGACTGCTGTTGTCGGAGGCTTGCAGAACTCCTGGCACTCCTCGGCTAGCTGCATATATCGCAACTGGCTGCAGTATCTGGTCTCACGCAAAGCAGATAAGCCCGCACTAGCTCCCGTGACACCTTTCTACGACCACGCGCAGCGAAAACCGTCTGCTGCATCGTAGATGCGCCGGGTGCACTTCGCACGATTCAGCAATCCAAGATCACCCTTCGTATGACGAAAGAGCAAGTATCTTCGAGTTCGCCTAACCCGTTGCGCATCGGCGATGTTCTAAAGCCATGGGTCGGGTATTCGTCGGACCGTCCGGCTCTAGTGGAAGGGGACAGTGCGTGGAGTTACGGGCAACTGGCGAACGCAGTCTCCGCAACAGAGACCTGGCTTCGCGAGGCTGGAGTGCGGGCCGGTGATCGGGTGATGATCGTCGGCGAAAACTGTCGCGCATTTGTGGCGGTTTTGCTAGCGGCCAACAATCTGGATGCGTGGTCTGTACCTGTAAACGCACACCTATCGGCGCGAGAAATCGACGCGGTCCGCGATCACTGCGGAGCGCGTCGTGTCGTTTACACGACCGGCGTGTCCCTTCATGCGACCGAACACGCGAACCACCACGGTGCTCGAATAGAAGAGTTCGAGGGCCTGGGTACGATTGGCATCGGCCCGCTGAATGAGCAGGCGCAACCCGAGCCACTCGAACCGGACATCGGTAGCCGGGTCGCTGTCTTGATTTATACGTCCGGAACCACGGGTCTTCCCAAAGGGGTCATGTTGACCAACAGGAACCTGCTGTTCACTGCCTCGGGGTCAGCAAAGATCCGGTCCTTGGTGCCCGACGACCACGTTTATGGCGTTTTGCCGCTCTCTCACATCGTCGGGCTCTCAGTTGTACTTCTCGGCACGCTGCTGAGCGGTGCCACGCTCTATCTTGCGCCTCGATTCGATCCGATGGCCGCCCGCGTCGCTTTGGACAAAGATCGAATTACTATCATGTTGGGCGTGCCTTCCATGTTTTCTCAATTCCTGCACTACGCGAAGATAAGAAAAATAGAGTCGTTGAACCTTCCTGCACTTCGCATCATTTCGTGCTCGGGTGCGCCGCTACCCCCTGCCGTCAAATCGGAAGTGCAGACCCTGTTTGGGATGGCGCTCCATCACGGGTATGGAATCACAGAATGTTCCCCCAGCGTTGCCCAGGTAAGGGTCGAAGCACCTCCCCGCAAAGATACCTCGGTCGGACCAGTGTTTCCGGGGGTGGAAGTCAAGTTGGTTGGCCCGGATCGCAAACCAGTGCCTGCTGGCGAAGTGGGGCAGTTGTGGGTGCGTGGTCCAAACGTGATGAAGGGATACTATCGGGCTCCGAAGGAAACGGATGCCGTGCTGGATCAAGAAGGATGGTTCAATGCACAGGACCTCGCGCGTTTCGAGGGCGAGGATCTTTTCATTGTGGGGCGAGAGAAAGAGTTGATCATCCGATTTGGATTCAACGTCTACCCCGCCGAAGTCGAAGGGGTACTCAATGGTCATCCGGCGGTCGCCAAGTCTGCAGTCGTTGGCAGGACGATTGACGGAGACGAAGAGGTCATTGCTTTCGTCCAACCATTTCCGGATTCTACGTTGACGATCCCAGACCTGGCACAATATGCCGCACGCAATCTCGCCGCTTACAAGCGGCCCTCTCAGATCGTCGTGCTTCCCGAACTTCCTGTGACTGCTCTCGGGAAAATCGTGAAACCTGAATTGAGAAAGATCGCTGCGGAGCTTCCGCGCCGCAACCATCCTAGACCTACAGCGGAACCTCGATCAGCCTCGGACCCTCGCTCTCAAAACCTTCCCGCAGTGCCTTCGCAAATTCCGCCAGCGAAGTGACACGGGTGGCGGGCACTCCCATGCCCTTTGCCAAATGCACCCAGTCGAGATCTGGATGGCCGATCTCGAACATTCCTAGCGCCCGGGTCCCCGGGTTGCCTATTCCCAGATAAGAAAACTCCCGCTTGAGGACCGCGTAGTCACGGTTCGCGAAAACCACGGTCGTGACCGCCAGGCCCTCGCGCGCCATCGTCCAGAGGGCTTGGAGTGTGTACATGCCACTGCCATCGGCAGTCAGGCACAGGACTCGCCGGTCGGGGCTCGCCACGGCCGCACCCACAGCTAGGGGCATCGCGATCCCAATCGAGCCTCCCGTGTTTCCCAGCCAGTCATGTGGCGGAGCGCCCTTGGTGGCTGCCATCAGGCCTCGGCCTGAGGTCATCGACTCGTCGACCACGATGGTGTTCTCGGGCAGGAGCACACCGACAACGGCGGCAAGACCGGACAGTGTGATGTTGCCGTCGGGGAGCTCAGGCCGCGTGGCTGTTTCTCCAAGCAACTGCGTTCGTGGCAGAGAGAGCGCTGCCTCGACGGCCTCAAGCGCGCCTACATAGTCCTCGCCGGGCCTTGCCAGCGTGTGGATCTTGCACTCCGCCGAGGTAAACGCAACGTCCTTTCCCGGGTAAGCAAAATACGCGACCGGAGCGCGCGCCCCCACCAGAATGAGCTGACGAAATTCCTTTAACTGCTCGACCCCTTGCTCAAGGACGTAAGCCACGCGGTCCACTGCTGGCAGGCCAACGCCGCGCTGCAGCCGCGTCACCGGATACGGGGCCAGCAGCTTGGCATTCGTGCCTTGGGCGATGCGTCCCGCGACCAGTAGTCCTTTGCCGTACAGCGCATTTCCGGTCATCAGAATGGCGGTGCGCACGCCTGATCGGAGCATGGCCGCTGCATGCGAGACCGCGTCAGCGGCGGTCGCTGGCGCCTCTGGTATGACTGGCGGGACTGGGACAACCGATCCGGCATCGCTCCAAGCGACATCAGCGGGCATGATCAGGGTGGCAATCTGACCCGGCGCGGTGCGGGCGGCCGTGACTGCTTCAACGGCGTCGCGGCCTGCTTCGGCCGAAGAACAGGACGTCCGCAACCACTTTGAATAAGGCCGCGCGATTGCTTCAATGTCGGAAGTAAGTGGTGTGTCGAGGGGCAGATGGTAGGTGGCATGCTGGCCAATGACGTTGACGAGTGGCACCTGGGCTCGGCTGGCGTTGTGCAGGTTCGCAAGGCCATTTGCAAAGCCGGGACCGAGATGGACCAGGGTCGACGCAGGTTTCTCGGCCATCCGCGCGTAACCGTCCGCCGCTCCGGTGACGACTCCCTCAAAAAGGCCAAGTACACACCGCACTTCCGGGATGCGGTCAAGGGCAGCGACTAGATGAATTTCCGACGTGCCGGGGTTTGCGAAGCAGGTGTCAACGCCACTGGCGAGCAGTGCGCGAATCAGATTTTCGGCCCCATTCATCGGTCTACCGCGCTATCCTTGTCGTTGTCATTGCCATTATCGTTGTCATTCTGTTCTGCTTGTTTTCTTCCGAACGACGGTTCGGATTTTGATTTGCCAGCGGGGGAGTTGCACGTGAAGTTTAGCATGAGACAAATACACGTCCTTGCGCTGATCCTAGCTACAGGAGCGGCGACTGCCTGTTCGCATGCGAAAGCGACTCAGACCAAGGCGTCGGAGTCATGGGATCCGAAAGCTGCGGCCGCCTACCTTGACCAACGCGAAACCACGTGGATGGAGTGGCCGGGCGCGGCGCGCGATCACGGTACTTTCTGCGTTTCGTGCCACACGGCGGTGCCGTACATTATGTCGCGACCCATGCTCCGCAGTTCGCTCGCGGAAACCGCCCCCTCCGTCGTGGAGCGCAAACTCGTGGACAACGTGACCAAGCGGGTACAACTCTGGAACGTGACCGATCCCTACTACAGTGACAAAGAATACCAGGGCGGCAAGGCTGGCGAATCTCGCGGGACGGAAGCTGTACTCAATGCACTGATTCTTGCAAACTATGATGCACAGAGCGGACGCCTGACCGACGTCACTCGGACCGCGTTCAGCAATATGTGGGCGACGCAGAAGATGGCCGGCAGTGGCAAGGGCGCATGGTCGTGGCTTCAGTTCGGAATGGAACCGTGGGAAGCCAACGATTCGCAATATTACGGCGCTGCCATGGCTGCGCTCGCCGTCGGCAGTGCTCCGGAGAACTATCGGTCGACCCCGGAGATTCAGGAGAAACTTGGTATGTTGCGCGACTACCTCAATCGTGAATTCGAATCGCAGTCGACGATCAACCAGGCGGTCCTACTCTGGGCGTCGACGAAACTGCCGGGGCTCATTGCGCCGGAGAGGCAATGGGCAATCATCCAAAAAATTTCGGATGCACAGCAGTCAGATGGTGGTTGGGAGCTAGCCGCACTTGCCTGGCCGAAAGACAGCCGCCTGCATTCGTTGGTTCGAGAGTGGTTGCGGTCAGATGGGACGACTCAGGAAAGAGAAAGTGATGGCTATGCCACCGGTCTGATGACCTACGTCTTGCGCCAGTCTGGGGTTGGACCGGAAGATCCTCGGCTAAAGCGGGGTTGGTCGTGGCTGGCGATTCACCAAGACAAGGCGGACGGGTTCTGGCGATCTGTGTCGCTGACCAAACGGCGTGATCCATCATCGAATATCGGACACTTTATGAGCGACGCCGCGACCGCGTATGCTGTACTTGCCCTGAGCGCCGAATTGACGCCTCATCCTCAGGTTCTCTCGCGGACTCAACCTTAGAAACATCCGCGACATCGAGGCTCGTGTACCCTGTGACTGACTATTGATTGGCCGGACTCCCTCCTGTGTCGGTCATAAATTTGCACGCCGGTTGGGCCGATTCACGCTGGGAGGCCTCTTGGAATGAGGTTGCATTCGCGAATTGTTCTGGGTGTACTCTTAATGGGCGTCGGGACGCTTTTTGTCGTAATCATCGCACTTCGGTTTCTCGTCCCACCTTCCGGTGAGGTTTTGCCGTCAGAGAGAGCTGTCAGCTCAGCCAAGCCGTCTCCAACCGCGAGCCCGATTCTTCCTCCGTGCCCGCCAGCAGGCCTTCAAATGCTGCAGCCCTCATCGCAGACAGGTCACCATAAAGTGATTCTCACTTGGAACGCGAGCGTTCCCGCTCCAGGTCGCGATGGCAGGGCGGTCGGGTATTGTCTATATCGAAGCCAGACGCAGAATGCCGCGAAGCAAAACCCCACGTGCAGCGCTTGCGAACAGGTTAACCCAACGCCTGTCGTCGGCACTGGTTGCGTGGACGACCTGGTGCTCGACAACGCCACCTACTACTACGTGGTGACGGCGATCAGTGCAAATAAGATAATTAGCGCTTCGTCGAACGAAACGATAGCTCCAATCCCACCAGGCACGCAAAGCGTTAAGCCAGCCTCCGCAAGTTCTCCTCCATTTTGTCGGGGGAGCGCGAGTTCAAAATAGTAGCGAGTTGTGACGGTTCAACGATCTGCAGCTATTTCGGAGAAGCAGGTCCCGCAAGGAAGCCGCCATCGAGAACCAGGGACTGGCCTGTCATGAAAGACGCGCGGTCCGAGCACATCCATAGCACAGCTTCGGCGATTTCAAGCGGTCTTCCAAAGCGCCCGATGGGATGGCAGCCGAGAACGTATTTGTGGACTTGCGGAGCGCCGAAAAGCCGATCACCCATCGGCGTCTCGATCACCGCGGGACACACAGCGTTGATCCGGATACCATTTTGAGCAGTTTCCAACGCCGCCGTCTTGGTCAGCCCAATCACTCCGTGTTTGCTCGCACTGTAGGCCCCTGCGCCCGCAGAACCAACCAAGCCCGTAACCGACGCCATGTTTACGATGGCTCCGCCACCGCCCTGCTTGAGCATCTGCCGAATCTCGTACTTCAAGGAAAGCCAGACGCCCTTGAGATTGATGTCGATGGTCCGATCCCAGTCCTCTTCGGACTGTCTGGTGATGGGCACCCAGACACCTTCAATGCCGGCGTTGTTGAAGGCGAAGTTGAGGCGGCCAAACCTGTCGACTGTCTGGCGGATTAGGGCTTCAACCTCCGAAGCTTTCGACACGTCGGTTTTCACGAACAGGCCGTCGCCGCCGGCCGCACGGATCAGTTCGATAGTCTCCTCGCCTTCCTTCTCGCGGCGGCCGGCAACCACAACTTTGACTCCCGCCTTGGCGAAAAGTATGGCGGTCTCACGGCCAATGCCTGACGTCCCGCCGGTCACAAGCCCAACATTGCCTTCCAATCCTGCTGCCATAGGTTTCCTTACAAAGCTTTCAAGATCGAACAGCGGGTGCGGTTCCTACGAAGCCTCTCTCAAATGCGTATGCTCAAATACCTTCAGCGAGCGAGCGGACGAGTGTCAAGCGTGCATCTCTTTTTTCTAGTTTCTCTCTGCAAACTACCGGCAAATTGGCGGTTTGAGTCAGAAGGTTCAAGGTATCATTGTTTCTTAAAGTTCATTACCGCTGAACTGGAGCATTCGTGAGTACAAACGACAAACTTGTGGGGTCGTGGAAACTGGTGTCCGCCTCGAGCACAACCTCGAAGGGGGAACGAAACGATACTCCGTACGGCCTCAACCCGGCTGGTGTTCTCACCTATTCGGAAGATGGCAGAGTGACCTCCCTGATCAGCTATGGCGAGCGAAGGTTGCTCTCCATCTCCAGTCGGACGGAGGAACAGGCTGAGGCGTTCAACACTTTTTTGGCATATTCGGGACGGTACACTCTCGGCGATGACAAGGTAACCCACCACATCGAGATCTCATCGATTCAGAACTATGTGGGTAAGGACCTGGTCCGCAATATCAGATTAGAGGGTGATCAAATCGTATTGATCACTCCGCCGACCATGGTCAATGGAAAAATTCAAAGCGTCGAATTGACCTGGCAGCGCCTGCCGGTTGGATCTTGATCCGCGGATTCCCTGAGCGTTGAATTTTGAGCAATCGGATAGCTGCGTTGGTAGGCAAGCGAAGGATGCTAAAATCGAAGCCGACGGCCTCCCCGACTCTAGTTGACTAAAATTCCGATCTCGCGAAGCAGGTGAAGGTGTCCAACGTAAGTGCTCCGGTCAAGAGGTCTATTTTCAGCGGCGAAATTTTGCAGGACCCGTACCCCACATACGCCCGCATGCACGAGGAAGGTCCACTGCATTATGTTGAGGCAGGCAACAAATGGGCGGTGTGGGCCATTTTCAGCCATGCCGAGTGCTCCTCGATCGCCAAAGACCCCAGGCTTTCTGCAAAGCGGGCGCAGCAGATGTTGTTGCCTCTGCCCATCAGCCGCCAGGCTGAGTTCAGCGAGCTCGCACGCATGTTCGGCCTCTGGCTAATCTTCATGGACCCGCCCGAACACACTCGACTGCGCAAACTTCTGAACAAGGGTTTTTCGGCGGCTGCGGTGGAAGGGCTGCGTCACCACGCTGAGGCCGTGGTTGATCGAATGCTGAAAGAGCTCCAGCCTGGCACTGAAGTCGAACTTATGAGCGAGTTCGCAAACCCCATGCCGGTGCGCATCATTTCGGAATTGCTTGGAGTACCGCAGGCCATGCATGACACTTTTGTCAACGCGTCGCGGGCCATCGCAGCGTTTCGCGGCAACCCAAATCGAACGGTGCAAGAGGCACAAGCGGCGCAAGATGCGCTTATCGAACTGACTGAATTTTTCCGCAAAGCTGTGGCGGAACGCAGGCACAACAAAGGAAGCGACCTGATCAGCCTCCTTATCGACATCGAGGAAGAAGGAGAAGTGCTGACCGAGGACGAGCTTTACGCGCAATGTATCGCGCTGCTTTTCGCAGGTCACGAGACGACTCGAAATCTGATCGGCAACGGAATGTATACGCTCCTGCAGAACCCACAGCAGACCGCTGAGTTGCGAGAGAAGCCGGAGATCATCCGCTCAGCGGTGGAAGAGCTTTTGCGCTACGAGAGCCCCGTGCAATTTACAGCTCGCGTGCTCAAGGAAGATATCGAGGTTTGCGGCCAGCCCATACGAAAGGGATGGACGGTCCTGTGCATGCTCGGTGCGGCGAACCGGGATCCGAAACAGTTTGAGGAACCGGATCGGCTAGATCTGAAAAGGCTGAACAACCAACACCTGGCGTTCAGTGCGGGCCTCCATTTTTGCATTGGAGCCCAACTAGCGCGGTTAGAGGGACAGATTGCACTCCGCAGTCTGGTGCAGCGCTTTCCGAATATGAAGCTCGCCGGCCCGCGACCGGAGTGGGCTTCCACCTTTGGACTGAGAGGCCTAAAGGCTCTTCCGGTCATCATGTGAAGAAGTTGAGCGGTTGAGCCGCCTGAGCAAATCATTGTCGTTCTCGGCTCAGTCGGCTTGGTGTGCATTCTGGGCATCTTGACAAAGCGGGACCTGCGTGGGAGACTCTCGAAAAACTTCACTAGTACGATTCCGCCACAAGTCTTAGTAGAGCCCCAGATCGCGATTTTCAAAAAGGGACGAGGTATGCTTCATGAAGCTTAAATCCACATTCGCTCCAGGCGTGCTTGGGTTGGCGCTGGCGTCTGCACTAGGGTTCTGGACAGTCGCCACACCCGAGGCGAAAGCCCAGTCCTTCGACGTAATTCACAACTTCATGGGTGGAAGCGATGGGGCGAACCCCCTTTCTGGTTTTCTGGTTGTAGGAGGGGATCTTTACGGAACCGCCAGCACCGGGGGAAGCTCTGGATCTGGTGTCGTGTTTAAGTTGAGCACAACAGGAGAGGAGACCGTTTTGCACGAATTCGCCGGCGGGACTGATGGAGCAAGTCCCGAAGGAAGCTTGGTTTATAAGGCCGGTGATTTTTACGGCACCACCACCTTAGGGGGAGCTTCCAATGCCGGGACCGTGTTCAAGGTTACTTACAAAGGCGAGGAGACGGTGTTGTACAGCTTTACCGGCAAAGCGGACGGATCAAATCCTGTGGCGGGTTTAGCGATCGACAAGGCGGGAAATCTTTACGGCACAACCACCGCGGGCGGATCGAGCGGAAACGGAACAGTCTTCAAACTTGCTATCCCCACTGTCGCCGGCGGCCAATTTACGGAACAAGTGTTGTACAGCTTCGGTACAGGCAGCGACGGAGCAATTCCGGTGGCGGGCGTCACTCTTGACGCATCCGGCAACCTCTACGGCACGACTTCTGCAGGAGGCACTTACGGGTACGGCACGGTTTTCGAGGTGTCGCCGTCAACACCGCGATGGACGGAACGGATTCTCCACCATTTCGAACTGGAAAGCGATGGAGGGGTTCCGTATGCCGGACTAGTCCTTTCTAGCGGTAGTCTTTATGGGGCCGCTACGGAGGGCGGGGCCGGAGGTTCGAACGGAGGTGGCACCGTTTTCAAGCTCAGTCCATCGAAGACTGGCTGGACATTCAGCGTGCTCTATGGCCTGTACGGGTGGAACATTTCAGGGAGCTTCCGCAATCTCCTTCTGAAATCTGGGAAGCTTTACGCAACCACACATTGTGACGGTGCCGACAACTCCGGCACGGTCTACGAACTCACAGAGTCCGCCGGCAAGTGGACATACAACCCGCTTTATCTGTTTACTGGAGGCAGCGACGGGCAGTATTCATTCAGCAATCTAGCTTCTGACGAACGAGGAAACCTCTACGGCACAACGAAGCAGGGCGGCGCACACGGTTTTGGGACGGCCTTCAGGGTCACGCCGTAACTGAAACCACTGGAAGGAGCTAGACGATTCTAGCCTCCGTGCGTCATTCTTTTCCCCCGAAGGTGAACATGCGGCTTTCCGTCGCTGGGATACTTTTCATTGTTCTCACGGCAACACTATCCGGTAGGGGAGATTTTCGGCCTTCGTCCGAAGGCTCGACGCCGGCAGTCGCGATTTATGATCCTGATCCTAACCATATTTGGAATCGGCTCCACGGCGTATTCTACGTTCGGAAGGATCTCCCTGGAACCGAGTTGCTTCCAGATGCGCTCGATCCGCCGTTCTGGCGCCACACGACGCATCTGTTGGCGCAGCCTTCGCACGAGAAAGTGTTGGGCGTTCTGGACGAGTTCCTGCAAACACACGCGGAGCGCCTGATTCATGATCCTGTGAAGCGAGCCCTGCTCCAGCGGGATTTGTGGGCTGTGTTCGATTGGTCGGTGGAGATGTCGCCTGGCTATGAGAATGAAAAGCGAGAACTACAAACGCGGCTGGCGGACGTCCTGCGGCGTTTGGTATTGACGCCCGACCAAATCGCGTCTCTTCCTGACAACTATACACAAGCGGTCGCCTCGGGAGAGTTCGCGAAGGACTACGATCCGGATCATCGAGAGCGCGCGTTTCTTCCGCCCGACTTGTTTGACGCGCATGGGCCGTGGGTCAAGCTGGAAGGCCGAGGAAAGCCCTTGCCAGTGGCCGAGCAACACGATTCTTTCTTCTCCGGGCGCTCCAGTTTCTTGGTATTCCTGCGGCTTCCGGGAGGACGCAAAGCGACGTTCGATTACTTGAACGCTTTGTGGGATTCTCCCCCTTTTAGCCGTCTGCACTGTTCCCCCGTTCAGAATGAGGCGCCGAACCCCAATTTGCCACAACTTCCAGCTGGGACTCAGGTTGTGCTGCTCCGCCAGATGACACTCTTCGACAACCAGGGAAAGCTCATGGCTTCGCCGATCACCGAAAGCGTGCAGATACGAGTGTATCGCTCGGTCATCCCCAGCGGTGCTCCAGCGGTGGGTGTCGACCAGATGATCACAGCAAGTGGGCAGGACTTCTATGCGATCCGGCTCAGTCGTCCGTTATTTTTTAGCAACCAAGCCGGCGGACTGAAAGCGGCCAGACCTGATGAAAGGGACTTCGCTCTCTTCGGTGGCGCCGGTCCAGACGAGGGTTCGCCGAGTCACTATACCCCGCTATCTGCGTACCACCCGGTGGTCAAGGCGTGTGTCATGTGCCACCGTGAGGTAGGCATCCAATCGCTGAGCACCCTGGGCCGACTGCTGAAGCCGAATCCTCTGCAGCAAGATCTCCCGAGCGATGCTTCGGGACCTTACTGGTGGCAAGATGCGCGGATCCTCTCCTGGAAGCAGGGCCAAAATGATTGGCGACTGCTGAGCGGATACCTCAAGTTCGCCCAGTGACAGCCCGTGCCGCCTTTTTTTCATGTCCCATGAGTGCTGGAGTGACACACGGCACAGAGCGTGATGAGGTTCCGCTCGGAGTCATCGCCGGAGTGGCTGCGAAACTGTTTGTGATGGACTTCCATGTTCGCCATCGTTCCGCACGATTGATACCGCCAGCCATCGCGACGCAGCACCTGTTGGCGAAGGTCTTCGTAGGACACTGCATCCAGCCGAAGCCGGGAAGAGTCGGTGCTTCTTGAACTCATGATGCCTTTCTTAAGCCCTTAAGAAATTCCTGCTTCTGCTCTCCGGGCAGAAATTTGAAGAATCTGGTCATCGAGAACAACAGGGTCCCGGGATCTCCGTTGTCTAGGTTGGCTCCCGCCAAGAAGTCGGCACAGATCATTTCCCGGCAATAGCCTCGCGATCGGTCGCTGCCCAACATCAGGGCGGCAATTTCGATCGCCTTCTCAATGACCGGCATCTGGCGCTGGTACAGTTTGAAGTAGACAATCTCCCAGGGCTCTGTTATTTTCCCGGTGAGTTCTCGCTCGACAGCCTGCTGGAAATCCTCTTTCGATAAGTCACGAGCTTTGTGCAACCAGGTTGCACAATGGAAGTTCTGCCTGTCCCTCCTCTCGAGTTTTACCAGCTCGATCCCCTTCGCCCAACCGATCTTCTTTAGTTCCTTCCTTGCCCGCGGCGGCAGATGCTCGTGAATTGACATCAAATAGTAGGCTTTCCGCCTCGAGCCGGGAAAACGCCTTTCCAGGAACTCCGTCGAACGCCTTCAACGTCTCTACCCTCCAGTACTGCCCTGCCCGAACCTCGCATAGATATCTCCCCAGCTCGACGAACTTGGTGTCGCGCTCGGTCTCTCTCCGTTGTTCCCAGGCCAGAATCTCGTCAATCTTGTTCAGCACGAATAGCGCACGAGTACGGCTGAATTTCGGCGGCATGGGCGGATTTCTAGTAATTAAGCTCGTCAAGCCAACCAAGATCTTTTGATCCTGGACGCCGCACCACAGCGGCGTCAATCATCTCCAGTTTTCCAAGACAAAGTCCCACATATGCACAGGTGGTGCAAGGGTCTTTGGGGAAAGCGGATGCCACTGTGGGGCAAGAAGTCCGCCGACTCGATGCGACGGACGGTGCCTTCCACCAGGCGACCAAACTCCTCACGCTGGTCGTCGGTGATGGTGGTGCGCAGATACTGAACCTCGACGAGGCTCTTGCGGACGAACACGACTTGGGCGACCTCTGCGATACCAGTTATCCAGGCGTAGCAAGTCAGCTGGGGATCCAGGGAGAGCAATCCGTTCGGCTCGTCAGGATATCGGCTCGAGGACGTTTTCCACTCCAGCAGGCAGCGCGTCCCATCGAGTTTCCCGAGCAGGGGCAGAAAGTAGTCTGAAAGGGTAAATAGAGACACCTGTGCACGATTTCGGCAGGCCGCGTCGAGGGAATGACAAACTCTCGAGAAGCCACAAGGCGTATGGCTTTAATATTGGCTATCCACTTGATGAATCATAGCTATTAATAGCTTAAGCAGTGCGCTGTGCTCGAAGCTATCGAGCCAAGCCTCGGAGCTGCGGTTTCAAAGGATGGAACGAGGGGTGGGAATATCCCAAAAGAGTTCGACCTCTCGCTTGTTTCACTTCCCTTTTTCTGGTGCTGGGACATCGACCCAACCTTGCTTTCGATTGCTTTGAATCTCAGAGTCGAGGATCGTCAGCTGTCGCAGCCCATCTGTGAATTGCGGATACTCGGGTACGGAATTGGGCGTTGCGATCGAAGCGTAGAACCTCCGGAAGACTTG